>LIDZ01004299.1_pt4 | contig 19906 bp, 18 predicted proteins | sample 644651 | NCBI WGS metagenome assembly LIDZ01 (sample SAMN03856242, study PRJNA289617) | food metagenome | isolation source: wine grapes on drying loft during traditional withering process | host: Vitis vinifera cv. Corvina | place: Italy: Gargagnago di S. Ambrogio di Valpolicella | collected 2014-01 | reverse complement strand
GTCATTCGACAGTGAAAGCGTTGAATCCAGCAGCGAGCGGATGGTGTCTCGCTGATCCTGACCGGCCAGCGCTTCCCGCAGTTTCACCTGCGGCGCGTGGGCAGCCATCGCATCGCGAAACCCTTCAATGCGCTGACGGTGGGCGCGATAATCGATGCGCCCGCTAACCATAATCACGTCGCCAGTGGTATTGATCGTTTTGCTCATCAGCAGTCCCGCGGTGCGGCCTGCCTGATACTGATTAATGCCGACGTGGCAAAGCCGTTGGGCATCGGGAATATCCGTCACGAAGGTGACCACCGGAATGCCGTTGGCATGACAGTGCGCCAGCGCGTCGTGGATCATGGGATAGTCATGACCAAACACGATCAGGCCGTCGCGCTTCTCACTGCTGGCGATAATGCGTTCCGCCAGAATTTCTGGCTGCGATTCCGGGATAAAGGTGCGGTGCAGCGTTAAGCGCTGATAACCCAAATGGTTGGCGACGGCACTCAGATCGTTATTCAGCCGCTGAAAAAACGACGAGGGATTGCTGCTGAGAAACGCTTCGATCTGCCACGGCTGCTTATGCTCTTCCGGCAGATAGCGCTTCAGCCCCGCTTCTCGCGCGGCGTGCAGCACTTTTCGCACCGTCTCGGGAGAAACGCCGCCGCGATCGTTGAGTACCCGGTCTACCGTGGCCACGCCCACACCGGCCATTTTCGCCAGCATTTGCAGGGTTAACTTTTTCATTTTTACTCCCGGAAACCCGGTAAAAATCCTGACGAAAACATGCCGCGTTCACTTTCTGCATCACAGCGAAAAACAGGGCGATAGGTTGGATGAAATTCTTTGCCGACGCGTCACAATTCGAGCGATTGCAGGCAGGACACCTTTTGGCCGGCGCAAAAAAGCAGCAGGCCGGAGGCAATGATGTAAAACCATCAACGAAAATCTTGGTCGCGATCACGCTACGAATTATTATCCCCCAAGTTTGTTAATGCTTTATTAAACACTTTATTTACATGTGAAGTAAATATCTCTGATTTGATATTTAAAATTATCTAAATATCACGAATTTCTATTACAAAATTAAAATAATAATTCCGCAATGTGATTAATTAACCGGCAGGGAATCTATGAAACGCAGAGAGTTTCTCACCTCAATGGCAGCATTGGGTGTGGCTACGTCATTGCCTGGCGCTCAGGCTGAAGTCGTCACCGGTGGCCAGCCCTGGCAACCAGGAAAAGTAAATACCCCTCCCACTCCGCCACGCACCGGCGGCTTACAGTTTCTGACCCAACATGAGTCTGACACCGTGGGCATCATTGCTGAGCACTTTATCCCGGCGGATGAATCCAGCCTCAGTGGCAAAGACGCGGGCTGCGCCACCTTTATCGACCGTCAGCTGGCGGGCGATTATGGCAAGGCCGTTGCCGTCTACCGCCTCGGACGCTTTGTGAAAGGCACGCCTGAGCAGGGCCAGCAATCGTTGCTGACGCCTGCGGAGCGTTACCGCCAGGGCCTGACCGCGCTGGATCAGGCTACCCGCAAAACCTACGGCAAACCCTTTATTGAACTGGACGAAGCCCGCCGTGAGCAGATCCTGCACGCGATGGAAGCCGGTAAATTCGATTTAGGTGCCGACGTGGATACCAAAGTCTTTTTCGAGCTGCTGCTGCAAAACGTCCGTGAAGGTTTTCTCTCCGACCCGATATACGGTGGAAATAAAGAGATGACCAGCTGGAAAATGCTGGGCTTCCCTGGAGCACGTTATGACTTCCGCGATCTGCTGAGTAAAAAAGGGCAGAAGCTGAATATCATCCCCACCAGTCTGATTGATAACACCCTGTAAATACTGGCTGTTATATTTATGTAGAGAGCAAAGTCTTATGAATAACGTGCGTCCAAAAGCTGATGTCGTCATCGTCGGCCTGGGATGGTGTGGCTCTTTGATTGCCGAAGAGTTGACCCGTGCCGGCCTGAATGTTGTTGCCGTTGAGCGCGGTCCGTGGTTTGAAACCGCCACGGATTTTCCCCCGTCGATTGATACCGATGAACTGCGCTGGGATACCCGCCGCAGCATGCTGCTGCCGCCCGCAGTGGAAACCACCACCTTCCGCAATAACATCACCCAACAGGCGCTACCCAGCCGCGACTGGAACCTGAATGAGCTGGGTTATAACGTCGGCGGCTCCGGTACGCACTGGGCCGGGATGGCGTGGCGTTTTACCCCGTTCGATTTGCAGCCCTACACCCAGACCGTTGAGCGCTACGGCAAAAAAATGATCGCCAAAGGGCTGATCCTGCAGGACTGGGGCGTGACCTATGACGAGCTGGAACCGTTTTACGATCGCTTCGAAAAAATCGCCGGCGTGTCGGGCAAAGCGGGCAAGCTGAACGGCGAAGTGATCCCGGACGGCAACCCTTTTGAAGGCAACCGCAGCAGTGAATATCCGCTGCCGCCGCTGGAAGGCATGCGTCTGACCGATCTGTTCCGCGATGCGGCAAAATCCCTCGGTCAGCACCCGTTTATGGTCCCGGCGGGCCAGGCGTCCCGCGCCTACGTCAACCCGCTTGGCGTGCGCATGGGGCCGTGCACCTACTGCGGTTACTGCCTGTATTACGGCTGCGGTAACTTCTCTAAATCCAGCCCGAACGCCTGCGTGATCCCGGCGCTGATGCAGCGTGAGAACTTCACGGTGCTGACCGATTCCGCCGTGGTGAAGGTCAATAAAGCCGACGACGGCAAGACCGCCACCGGCGTGACCTATCTGGATCGCAATAAAAAAGCGTGGTTCCAGCCAGCGGATATCGTGATCCTTTCGGCGTTCCAGATGCAGAACGTGCGTCTGCTGCTGCTTTCCAAAATCGGTGTGCCTTACGATCCGGTCAGCAAGAAAGGCGTGGTGGGCCGCGCCTACAGCTTCCAGACCGTGGCCGGTGCCACCCTGTTCTTTGAAGACGAAAACCTCAACCAGTTTATTGGTGCCGGCGCGCTTTCGCAGCAGGTGGACGACTTCAACGGTGATAACTTCGATCACACCAACCTGGGCTTTATCGGCGGTGCCGGCATTCTGGTGGTGGCGCGCGGTGCGCGTCCGATTGGCAATGCCGACGCGCTTCCGCCAGGCACGCCGCGCTGGGGCAAAGAGTGGAAAAAAGCCTATACCCATGCGTTCCAGAACGGCACCTTTATCTTCGGCCAGGGCACCAGCTATTCCCATGAGGATTACTACCTTGACCTGGACCCGGAATACAAAGATGACAACGGCAATCCGCTGCTGCGCGTGACCTTCGATTACAACGAAAACGACCGTCTTGCGGCGAAGTTTATCGAAGAGAAAAGCGTGGAAATCGGCAAGGCAATGGGCGCCAAAATCGTCAACGGCACCAACTCCGCCTCGGGCCACTATTCGCCGTATAACTTTGCCAGTGACCACACCATCGGCGGCGCCGTGATGGGGACCGACCCACAGACCAGCGTGCTTAACCGCTATCAGCAAAGCTGGGACATGCATAACCTGTTTGTCCTTGGCGCTTCATCGTTCCCCAATAATGCCGGCTACAACCCAACCGGCACCATCGGCGCACTCAGCCTGTGGACGGCAAAAGCCATTATTGAGCAATACGTGAAAAACCCCGGCCCACTGGTGAAGGTGTGACATGAAAAAGACCAAAATTTTGGGCGGCGTGGCGCTGATTGCCGTCGCCGTGGCCGCGGGGTTGCTGTGGCAAAATGGCACTACCCGCGCGGATGACGTCGCGGATAACACCCTCCTCACCAGCCAGCCGCCGGGAGCGGAGGATGCTGCCGCCGTGGCGCGCGGGAAATACATTGCCATCGCCGGCGACTGTGTGGCCTGCCATACCGCGCCGGAGAGCAAAGATGCCTTTGCCGGCGGCTATTCGATCAGCACGCCGTTTGGCGGCATCGTTGCCAGCAATATTACGCCTGATACGGAAACCGGGATTGGCAGCTGGACCGAGCGTGATTTCTATCGCGCGGTGCGTCACGGCAAGGGCAAAGACGGCGAAAACCTCTATCCGGCGATGCCGTATAACGCCTACGTGAAAACCAGCGACAAGGACATGCACGACCTGTGGATGTATATGCGTTCGGTGAAGCCGGTGAATTATCACGCTCCGGAGACCCACCTCGGCTTCCCGTACAATATCCGTCTGGCGATGATGGGCTGGAACCTGTTGTTCTTTAAAAACAGCGGATACGAGCCGGACACATCCAAATCCACCGAATGGAATCGCGGTGCCTATCTGGTGGAAGGTCTGGAGCACTGTAGCGCCTGCCATACGCCGAAAAATCTGCTGGGCGGCGACACCGGAGCGTATCTGCAGGGCAGTAACCTGGCGGAATGGCATGCGCCGGATATCACCCCGAACCGCTATACCGGCGTCGGCAGCTGGAGCGACCAGCAACTTGTCGACTACCTGAAAACCGGCAGCAACCATGTGGCGGTGGCGTCCGGGCCGATGGCGGAAGCGGTGACCAACTCGACCCAGCATCTGACCGATGCGGATCTACGCGCGATTGCGGTCTACCTGAAATCGCAGCCGGACTCGGGGACCAAAGCACCACAACCGCTGGCGGCCGATTCGGCGCAGATGAAGATGGGAGCCAACGTCTATTCCGCCAACTGCAGCGCCTGTCATAACAGTGATGGCAAGGGTATCCCGCAGCTTGCGGCCGGACTGGCGAACAATCCGGGGCTGATGGCGGACGATGCGTCGTCAATTATTACCACTATCCTGCAGGGTGGCCGTGGTGCGGTGACGCAGTCCAATCCAACCAGCGGTGCGATGCCGTCATTTGCCTGGAAACTGTCTGATGAACAGGTCGCGGCTGCCGCAACCTATCTGCGGAATAGCTGGGGCAATGCCGCGCCGGCCGTAACGGCCGATGATGTGGCGAAAAACCGGGCGTTGATAAAAATGCCCGCGCAGATGCCAGAAAAGTAGAGGGTTGTGTTGCGATAAAGGCCGGCTTGCCGGCCTTTTTTACTTTCACGTTAATGCGCTGAGCATCCTGCCCGCGCAGCCGCTTTACTGAACCACAAACCGTGCAATCGACGCTTCCAGCATCGATGCCTGGTCGCGCATCGCGCTGGCAGCCGCCGACGACTGCTGAACCAGCGCCGCATTCTGCTGCGTGACGCTATCCATCTGTACGATAGCCACGCCAACCTGAGAAATTCCGCGGTTCTGCTCGTCGGACGCCTGAGCAATCTCGACCAGTATGCTGGTGACGTTGCCGACAGAGTTCACAATCTCATTCATCGTTTCGCCCGCCTTGCCGACCAGTTGCGATCCACTGCCAATGCGCGCGACGGATTCAGCAATCAAGGTTTCAATCTCCTTTGCCGCCTGCGCACTGCGTTGGGCAAGGTTCCGCACCTCGCTGGCGACCACCGCAAAGCCGCGGCCTTGTTCGCCCGCGCGGGCAGCTTCCACCGCCGCGTTCAACGCCAGGATGTTGGTCTGGAAGGCAATACTGTTGATCACGGTGGTGATCTCGGCAATTTTACTGGAACTGGCGCTGATCTGATTCATGGTGTCCACCACGCTTTTAACCAACACCCCGCCTTTGTTTGCCGTCTCGGAAGTGGCGCGTGCCAGCTCGCTTGAGTGGTGAATATTCTCCACATTCTGCTTCACGGTGGCCGTCAGCTGCTCCATGCTGGCCGCCGTTTGCTCCAGCGCAGCCGCCTGCTCTTCCGTTCGGGCCGAAAGATCGTTATTCCCTGTCGCAATTTCTGCCGACGCCTGGCTGACCTGAATAACACCGCTGCGAATATCGCCAATGATGCTGCGCAGATCGTTGCTGATACCGCCCACCGCTTTCATCAGCTCGCCCAGTTCATCCCGACGCGAGGTCTCCAGACGCACGCTCAAATCACCCTGCGCAATCTGTCGTGCGATTTGCAGCGTGGCGGCGAGCGGACGGGTGATCTGCCGGGAGATGATCACCGCAATGACGATGCTGGCGATGACCGCAGCGGCAAGGATCATCAACATCCACAGAATGGCACTGGCGATATCTTCATGGGTGGCACTCAGTTGCTGGCTGAACAGCTGATTACTGGTGGTGGTCAGCTGCGCCCCCGCCGCGCCAAGCTGCCGGGTCGCCTCCGCTTCCGCCAGCGCCGAGGTGTTATATTCCTGCACGCTGTCGCGTCTGGCGGCCAGCAGCACCGCCAGTTTTTCTATGGCATTGCCGTCCTCAGGGCTGAGGCGGGGCCTGACCTGCTCAATAAGTTGAATCGTTTCAGCTAAAAAGCCTGTTAATGCCTGACGATTTGCTGCGCTGTTATCCAACTCCATCAGCCGGACGCGGACGCTGACACCGGCAAGGTGTTTAGCAACGTCGTTCAACGCGGCGGCCGTACCGTCCGGCGAGGCGCTGTATTTTTGCGCCATCGCCTCAGCGTCGGCGTCGGCGGTTTCACCGCTAAGCCTCAGCGCCTGCAGGATAATTTGACGGGAATGCACTTCGCTTACCGTCTCTGCACGATGCTCACGATAGACACTCATGGCGCCCGGAAGTGACGCAATCAACTGACTCTGATCGGCATTCCAGTGCCGGGTTTTGAGTTGGTCAATGCTGGTTTCTACCGCCCGTAACCGCTCTTCATTCGCCGCGATAAATTTTTCATCATGGGTTTTTACGTACTGCTGGCGGGCATCTTTGGCCTGTGAAAACTGGTCATTAATGTTCTTCAGCTGGCTGAGTTTGTCCGCACGCTCCGCAATATCCCGCAGGTTTTTAATACCACAGGCTGCTACAGCAATGCTGAGGATCAGCACCAGCCCAAATCCCAACATAAGCTTCCTGCCGACTCTGATATTTTCCAAAAAAACACGTAATTTTTTCATAAAACTCGAATTCCCCTGTCGTGTTGTCCATGTAATTGCCAGTAAGGCCACAGGGTTATCGGCAGGAGGTGAGTTAATTTCACTATTTATAGTTACAAAATCAACAATTACTCAAGTTTACTAATATCGGATTGTTAGGGGTGTTGCTGGCGAGAAAGACAGGGGGTTAATGGCGGGTTTTATTTTTATAAATGGTACTGATTTTGGATGATGTAACGCAGAAGAGTGTTGACGCAGATTGCGCGTTTGTCAAAGCCGGGGCGGGAATTTTTCAACAGCATCCCGCCCGGCGGTTATGACAAAACATCTGACCTCTTGGCTTGCAACATATGAACGTAGAAACGGTAGTGGGTATTCCCCGGTGTTGGCATAACAAATAAGAAACTTTTGCATCCAGATACATCGCGCACTTTATAATAGCGTGCTACTTATGTCTCTGTTTCATTCTGGCACTTATCTGAAAAAAGTAAAACAATTGCGCGATGAAATTAATGCATCGCTGCAGAAGAAAGCATTCGTTAAAGAAAATGACCGTGCCGTTCAGGACTGAAAACACCCTGCCGCATTGCCCGGCAGGGTGTTTTCACTGTTACTGCTGTGGTGCAGGCGTAGCCAGCTTCTGCTTCGCATCGGTCTGCTTACGCATCGCTGCAACCTGCTGCGGCGTCACTTCAGCGGCCTGATTGCCCCACGAATTCCGCACGTAGTTCAGCATATCGGCCATCTGCTGGTCATTCATCTTCCAGTCAAATGACGGCATGCCGGCGGCGGTCTGGCGATCCGCGGTGTGCGGGGCGCGCGCGCCGTTCAGCAGCGCGTTAATCATGTTCGTTGGGTCATTCAGCATTGAGCCGTTACCGGCAAAGGCTGGCACCATGCCGTGGATCCCCTCGCCCTTCACGCCGTGGCAGGCGGAGCAATCCACTTCGTATCCGAGCGCCGCTTTTTTGCTGCGCGCTTCATCCATTACAAATGCCTTGGGTGCAGGCGTGTCGGATGCCGGAAGATGTTGCAGATACGCAGCAACGGCTTTCAGGTCGGCATCGTTGAAGTATTGCATCGAATGCTCAACCGCTTCCGCCATCGGGCCTGCCGCCACGCTTTTGCCATCAGAACCGGTTTTCAGGTACTGCTGGATCTGCTCGCTGCTCCAGCCGCCAATGCCGGTATGCGCATTCGGGGTGATGTCCGGTGCGTACCAGTCTCCCAGATTGCCGCCCTGCAAATATTGGCTGCTGATTTCCCCGCCAAGCGCGTTGCGGGCGGTATGGCAGACGCTACAGTGCGCCGGGCCGTCGACCAGGTACTTCCCGCGATTGATCTCATCCCAGTCGGCGCTGCTGCCGCTGGCGGTTTTCAGGCTTTCGGGCTTAAAGCCGCTGTTATCAAAGAACAGCAGGTTCCAGCCCGCCATCGCCAGGCGAATGTTGTAAGGGAAATTCATGCCGCCATTTTCGTTGATGTTGTTTTTCACCGGCTTCAGGGTCGACATCCACGCCCACAGGTCATGCATATCCCGATCGCTCAGTTTGGCATAGGCGGTATACGGCATCGCCGGATAGAGGAAGCCTTTTGAGCCACGGCCCAGACGCACCGCATTGTAAAAATCATGCTCGGTCATGCCGCCAATACCGGTTTCGCGATCGGGGGTGATATTGGAGGTTTTCAGCTCGCCAAAGGGCGTGTTGATTTTGTAGCCGCCAGCAAAGGTCTGCTCGTGACAGGCGGCACAATCGCTCAGCCTCATCACGTATTCACCGCGCTTGATCGCCGCCGCATCGGTACTGTGGAAATCCGCCAGCACCGTTTTATTGTCGGCAACGTCAGAGCGTGAGCTGTCCATCACCATCCACAGCCGGCCAGACACGCCGATCCCGGCCAGTACGGCCAGCGCCGCCAGGCTGTAAGTTACTTTCTTTTTTATGCTCATGATTACGCCTTCACCAGCGGGGCAGGATTTTTAATGTAGGTCTCATGGATCGCGCGGGCAGCACGCACGGCCAGCGCCCCGACAGTGATGGTGGGGTTGTAGCCGCCGTTGTTCGGGAAGGCGGACGCTCCCACCACAAAGACGTTATGCACGTCCCAGCTTTGCAGGTAAGTGTTCAGCGCGGAGGTGGTCGGATCGGCCCCCATCACCGCCCCGCCGATGGTGTGTGAGCTCTCCTGGCGGTACGGGTTCCAGCTGACGTCGGTCTGATTTTGCGAGGTGATATCCTGAGCGCCGGTCTGCTTCATAATCTCTTTTGCCTTATCCAGCACGAAGCGCGACATGTTGGTGTCGTTCTTGTTCCAGTCAAAGGTCAGCCGAAGCAGCGGCTGACCGTGGCGATCCTTATACTGCGGATCGAGATCCAGATAGGCTTCGCGAACCGGCATTGAGGTGCCCTGGCAGAAAATGGTGCCGGCGCTCTGATAATCGCGTGCGTAGCCCGCTTTCCATTCGCTGCCCCAGCGTTTGGTGCCCGGACGCAGGCTGTCCATATGCTGGATTGGGCGGCCATCGGTCGAGAAGCCCATGATCCCGGCACCACCAATAAAGTCGAGGTTGCTGTGATCGAAGTTATCGCCGTTGAAGTCGTCGATCTGTACCGCCAGCGCGCCGCCGCCGATAAACGGGTTCATAAACTCGCCGTCAAAGAAGCCGGTGACGGATGCGCAGGTCTGGTAGTTATAGTTGCGGCCAACTGTGCCCTTGCCGGTTTCGACGTTGTACGGCTCGCCGATTTTCGACAGCAGCATCATGCGCACGTTGTCCATCTGATAGGCGGTGATGCACACCACGTCGGCAGGCTGGAAGCCCTCTTTGCCATCGCGGGTGATAAAGCGCACGCCCTTCGCCGTTTTGCCGTCGTCATGCTTGATGACTTGCAACACTTCGGTTTCGGTCAGCACGGTAAAGTTAGGGCGACGCATCAGGGCCGGGAGAATACAGGCCTGAGGCGAGGATTTACTAAAGTTGCCGCAGCCGTGGAAATCGCAGAAGCCGCAGTAGGTACACGGACCCATGGTGACGCCCAGCGGGTTCACATAGGCCGAAGAGAGGTTGCCCGCCGGAATGGTGAACGGATGAAAGCCCATCTGCTCGGTGGTCTGGCGATATTTGCGCATCCAGTGGGTGTCTTTCAGCGGCGGCGTGGGGTAGTCGCGGCTGCGCGGCCCTTCAAAGATGTTGCCGTTGGGTTGCGGCTTGCCCTGCAGATTGCCGGCGATACCGGAGGTTCCGGCGATGCGCTCGAAGCGATCGTAATACGGCTCCATCTCGTCGTAAGTCACGCCCCAGTCCTGCAGCTGCAGACCCTTCATCTTGCTGGCACCGTAGCGCTCGCGGGTTTGGGTGGCGATTTCAAAATCCCACGGCGTAAAGCGCCATGACATGCCTGCCCAGTGGGTACCCGCGCCGCCTACGTTCCAGCCAAACTGAAACGCGCTCCAGTTACGCACCGGTGCGGCATCCTGCTGGCTGTTGTTGCGGAAGGTGGTGGTTTCAACGCTCATCGGCTGCAATATTTCGCGACGCGTATGGTAGCGCAGCTCGTCCGGGTCAACGGAGACCGGGAAATCCGTAGAGGTGTCGCGCCAGGCGCCGCGCTCAATCGCCACCACGTTGAGGCCTGCACGGGTTAATTCTTCAGCCATTACCGATCCGGCCCAGCCTAATCCGACAATAACGACGTCGGTCTTTTCTCTAATTTGTGACATCACTCAGCTCCGGACATTAATCATTGGGAATAAGGCTGACGGGAATTAACTGCAGGTTTTCACCGCGACGGTCGATATACTGGCGGTAGTCATAGCGTGCGCCGGGGAAACCAATCATTTTCCAGCCGGCCATGGTTTTATTGCCGCCATAGAGCGGATCGGCAAGATAGCTTTCGCGGACGTTTTGCAGCATTAATTCAAAAAACGCCTGGCTGTTGACGTCACTGCCGAGGTTAATTTTTCCCGCTTCCATATCCGTCAGAAAACTGTCGATCTGCGGCGCGGTCAGGCTGTGAAACGAGCTGTGATGATGCACCTGCGCCCAGGCTTCCAGCGCCCGTAAACCGGTGATGTAACGTTCGCGCGGCGTGGTCAGGAACTGCGCGCTGCCCATGATTTTTTCTTCATTTTCGGGACGTAGCGGCCCGTCGAGATACAGCGCGGCTCCGGATCCGTAAGTGCCGGCCAGCTGGTCATCAATAAACTCAATGGCACCTTCCTGGCTGGCGGACGGGCCGTGATCATCGGCTGGGATCAGGCGATCGCACACCGCCGCCAGGTTTTTGCGGTCGGTTTCATTGGTCAGCACGCGATATCCGCCCTGCATGGCCGGGACCGGCACTGCATCGGCGCTGAGCCGGGTAGCCAGCGGCACGTTATTCAGCTCTTTGGCCGAGAGTTTCGGCGCGATAGTGAACGCGCCAACCAGCGAACTGATGGAAAAGAGCGCTTCTCTACGATTCATATCTGTTTCCTTGAATAGCACGAATGATTGTCATAGCTTCCGGAACGCAGGCAATAGCTTTCCGACCCCGTTAAAAAACAGGGAGAATTAACCTTTAAAAACGGTTTTTTATTTTTTTTACGGCGAAAGCCATCGACTCTTGATTATTCAAGAGTTAGCAATGCGTTCGCTGAAATTTATAACTGCCCGATGATTACGGTTTGATTTGTGACATTGATATTCCCGGTGTTATTTAAATGGCATCGATATTAGCGGGGTAAGAGCCTTTCTTATTATTGGTTTCTGTCGCTTACTGTTTTATTGCGTAATTAATTTCATATCTTTTTACATCCCGCCCGCGCTTTCGGCGCAGGCGGGAGTCGCGGCTAGCGTTTAATATGGCTTCCTCTGATCACCAGACCATCCTGACGCCATTCCGTTTGCTCAGTGGCAATGCCTTTGGTCACCCGGTTGATCGCCTCGACAATCATCACATCCGTATTCTGGTTCCAGGTGGTCAGGTCCCAGACCGGTGAATCCGCCTCGTCGATACCGTCAAATCCGACCACGGCAATGCTGTGTATCGCCCCGGATTCATACAGCGCTTCCAGCGCACCGATGGCCAACGTATCGTTTTCGCAGAACATCGCATCAACCCGTTCAGCCGCCGGGGTTGTGCGCAGATACGCCTGCATCATCAGATACGCCGCCTTGCGTTCGTACCGGCCGGTGGTCAGCGTCAAATCGACCTTGCGATCGTTCAGCGCCAGCTCATGCTGATAGCCATCCTTACGCAGTAAGTGCTCGGACTCGGTGTCCGGGCCTTTCATATAGCCAAAGGTCTGATAGCCCTGAGCGATCAGCAGCTGGCCGATTTCCCGCCCTGCCCTGAAGCCGTCAATGTTGATCACCTCAACGTTGCGATACGCCTCGCTATTTCGACACACCTGGATCAGCGGCACCGAGTGAACGCTATGGGCAATATTATGCAGCTCCTGGGTCAGCACGTTGGCAAAAAACAGGATGCCGTCAATCTGTAGCTGATCGGCCATCTCGATCACCGACTGGTAGTTCTCGCCAGCGGTAATATTCAGCACCAGCGTCAGATAGCCGCGCGACTGGAGCTCTTTGGTCACCGTATCCAGAATCTTCATGGAGTGCGGGTTTTTCAGCTCATCAATGGCCACGCCAATGATATGCGTATTTTTCTTGGTCAGGCTGCGCGCCAGTAAGTTGGGGCGATAGCCTAACTCCGCCGCCGCGGCCAGCACCTTCGCCTTGGTCTCGGGGGCCACGTAGGTTCCCGGCGTAAACGCGCGTGAGACGGTCCATTTCGACACGCCAGCCACTTTCGCCACCGCGCTCGCGTTGGCTTTTGCAGGTTTTAACGGTTTTTTCTCGGTAGTCATGCCTTCGCTTCGTAACGGGTATCAGGAGATAGCCACATTAAACGTCAAAGCAGACTGAATTTATACGTTGCTGCACCGCACGCCGCCATTCGATGAAAAAACCAGCAATCTGGTGCAGAACGTTGCGAAAACCTTTAACTCGTTGTTGAGATTATGTTAATTCAAAAGCGCGTTTGCAAACACTTTCTGCACCTGGGTGCAGAAATGGACGCATAATTAACGCGACAATTTATTAATTTTGTTAGCTGATAAGGAGTTACGGCGGCAACGGACGATCCTGTATCACCGTTTTCATCACCAGGGTCGAGGTTAAGCGTTGCACACCGGGCATACCCAAAAGCCTTTCATCGTACAGCTGCTGAAAAGCGGGCAGGTCGCGGGTGGTGATATGCAGCAGGTAATCCGGGTGGAATCATGCAATGTGAAGAACACATGGACCGAGAAATTTTAGACCATAAAACCCGCGGCCAGATGCCATCAATAACCGCGGATCACGCCACTGTGAGGCGAGTGTTTAAGATTTTGCGGGTCACATCACCTCCGCTCAATTAAGCACAAAACTTCATAGGAAATTTCGGGATCACAAGAGAACTATTTTCTTTTAAACTGCTTCTAAGAAAAGAAATGATGGCCAGGGATATGTCAAAATTAAGAGAAAAAATCATTAAAAATGGATTTACTGCGTTTGAGCTTCGGGTTCTTGCTCGCAAATACAAAAACCTAAAAAAAGTATACCACCCAAATTTGATCAATGAACTCTCTCTGGAAAGCGTCATCGCAGAGGAAGCCAGAAAAGCCATTTCTCTGTCAAAATACTATTTGGCCGCGGTAATACTCTCAGGTTTTGTTGCATTCATGTTTGAAAGAGCAGATTACCTTTTTATGCCAGTGGCGTTTTTGATTTTAACCCTAACTGATATCTCCTCATCAGCAAAAAGTGGCAATCGAAAAATCACCACCGAATTCAAGCTTATGTTACTTGCCATTAAATTAAGGCTTTAGTTTTTAAGACTAAGAAATTGAATATTATGACATTTTTCATAAAAGTTTACTTTAAAGGCTTTAGAGGAATCAACTGCAACTATAGCCTCATGAACACACGATCACTGGAGCATCTCGAAATAGCATTACGGCGGACTTTTTGAACAGACTTTCCATTTCTGGCCGGCAACAAAAAGACTTTACTGAAGCGGATAATGTAAAGTGTTTTAACAATTCAGCTAAACGAGAATATATAAACAGAATACGATTCAAATATGAAAGTCACATCCGCCGCCGTCCGATAACTCGACGTTCAATTTTAGCTTACCTCCCATTTTTTCGATGTGATGCTTCATGGCTCCCAGCTTTAGTTCGCTCCCTTTCTGCTCAATCCGGGCCACTGCTGACTGGGTGAACCCCAGAGCCCCAGCCAGTTTAAGGGTACGCCTATGGTTGAGCGCGGCAGAACGTGTCAGGCTGACGGTCGGATTTTTTACGAAGGAAAAAGCATGTTTCGGTTAATTATGTCTATCTTCGCAAGCCCGGAATCTCTCCTGGAGGTGATGAGCCGGCAGGATATTATTGAGTCAGTGGAAGATGGAGACAGGATAATCATCGACAGGGACGGAAACGCGTCGGTTAATTTCAAAAGTGACGAGGTGCGTCAGGATTTTCTGCGTCACGTTAATGCACTGAAGCGAGCCTGATATGGGAACGGCAATTTTTATGGTTTTGATGGTCTGCGGCTACTGGTATACCAGCCGCGACCTGTCCACGCGTTTTAAAATCAAACGTTCCTTTGGATGGGACGTGTATTTCCTGGTGGCGCTTTACGGCTGTATTTTTGTGCTTCAGGGGGTTATCGCCACCGGGCTTATCTGGCTGGGCCTGCTGGCTGCATCCGGTATCAAAAATGCCCTGTATTTTATACCGGGTGAGCATGTCCGCTGGCAGATAGACTTCATGACATGGAGTTTTCTGGGTATCCAGGCTCCGGTTGTGATCATGCTGTCTTTTGCCGTGGTTTTCTGTCTGTATCGCTCTAACTGGGCTGGTAGCGCACGTCTTGACGGTAGCGGCAGGAAAGCTCTTTATCAGCGCCTTTCGCGTTCAAATGGTTTGGAACAGTTGCTGTATCAGTGCATGGAGGAGGGAGAACTGGCGTGGGTAACGCTAAAATCTCGTCGAATCTATATCGGTATGATCTATACCGCGATGTTCGAACAGGAAAATACGGCCAACATCGTGCTTATCCCGATGCTCAGTGGATATCGGGACGGCAAAACCCTGAACCTGTGCCTTGAGCACAATTACAGCGCCTGGTATGCAGAACACGGTATCACGCTGGATTCAGAGCCGCGCAACGCCATGGCTTTTCGCAAGGTCATCATGCTTGAGCAGATTGAAAGCCTTTCGCTGTTCGATCCCGCCAGCGCCAGTGCCCTGGCCCCTGAGGGCGAAAAAAGGATTTAAGGATCGCGGCGCAATGTCGGTAAGTCCGGACTCTGCTGCGTTAGCTTTCCACCGTCCGGAAAAAACGGCTTAAAGCCCGCTACGGAGGTCTGATTCGCGATGAGGCAGGAGGATCGGTACTGCTGACAGGGTCTTGTTATCCTGGGGCAGAATACCCCAGGATAACGTGAGTAACGGAATTACGCCTGATGAGACAGAAGTTGCGTATCGCCCTGTTCAATCGGGATACGCCGGGGTTTTGCACTTTCCGGTACTTCCTGCTCAAGCGCCACCCGCAACAGGCCATTTTCAAGCCTTGCCCCGGTCACCTTCACATGCTCAGGAACGGTAAAGCTCAGACGGAAGTCAGCCTGATGTATTCCCCGGTGAAGCCAGGATGGGCCAACCTCTTTTTCAGCATCCCCGTCAGCCTGGCCGTTACCGGCTTTGCGTCCGGCGACCGTCAGCTGGCCTCCTGCCACTTCAATCTCCAGTTCAGGTTGCGTCCAGCCCGGTACGCTGACGGTCAGGGCATAGTGCTCGCCGTCGAGTTGCTGCAAATCATAGGCGGGAATACGCGATGCGCTGGCATCGCCGGTCAGCTGACTGAACAGCTTGTCCATGCGGTTAAAGCGGTCTGACAGTATCGCGTCACTGAAGAAAGGAGAAACGGGAAAATTGCGTAGATTCATAATGATAATCCTCTGAATAAGGGTTCATCCAAAAGTTCATCGAAGCGGGGCAAGCCCCGGTCATGACTATTTATATAATCTGCTGTCGGATTTTCAAGACCCTCAAAAAAAATTTTTTTGGCTCTTTCGTTACGCTATTTTCTCCCCCCTCAAGATGAGCGGGACAGGCGTGAAACGGGCATAAAAAAACCCGCACAAGGCGGGTTTTTTACGGTAACTGAAGCTTAACTGCTCAGGCTGTTGCCGTCATCGCTGTTTTAAACTTCGGTCACTGACCGAATTACATCGGTATGACATTTACCGCTGACGGGCCTTTGGCACCATTCTCCACGGAGAATTGCACTGTCTGACCTTCATCCAGGGTTTTGAAATCATTGCTCTGAATGGCGGAGAAGTGTACGAACACATCCTTGCTGCCATCCTGTGGAGAAATAAAGCCAAAACCTTTATCAGCGTTAAACCATTTTACTAAACCAGTCATTGAATCAGACATAGATACTTCCTTAATTTTTGGCCACATCAGTGGCGAACGTGGTCTGTTTTGCAGAGATGAACTTATGGTGCACTTAGGAGGAGACTCACGAGGAAGGGTATCTTTGGATAACGCCTGAACTGAGGACTGCTTTACTAAAACTGCTTTCATAAGGTCTGTGTAACAAACCGATAGATGCATACTACGCCTCACGGGCTACCAAACGCAAGCGATTATGAAATAAAAATTCCAGCCACCATGCTAACGGGCATTTTTTTCCACTTCAGCGCATGACAAATGTTAAAAGCCCGGACAATGGCTATCAGGGCTTTTATAGACATAATATTCAATGACTTATTTACAGCAGCGAGCTGTTGATAAGGGGGTCTAAACCGTCAGTATCACGCTTCCCGTTGTGCGTCCGGCCTCAAGGTCAGCGTGGGCTTGTGCCGCCTCCATCAGGCTGTATTCCGCTCCAATTGGATTTTCCAGTCCATTCTGAAGTGCGGCCATCAGGTCACTGGCCCCCTGTCTGTAGAGTTCCGCATCATCAGCATAGGCAATTGAACTTGGCCGCATCAGAGCGATAGAGCGGGCGAAGCCAAGTTCCTCTACACGTACCGGTGGAACAGGTCCTGCGGCCTGCCCCAGACTTGCCACGGTGCCAAAAGGGCGTACCACGCCGAGCGTTGCAGCGAGCATAGCGCCTCCAATGCCATCAATGGCAAGATGCACTCCGCGCCCATCCGCAATCTCGCGTACGGTTTCAGTCCATGCCGCATCGGCGTGAAGAAGCACTTCAGCGGCACCTGCAGCTTGTGCAATTTTCATTTTTGCCTCTGAACCGGTTGTACCAATCACCCGGGCACCTTTCAGGGTTGCCCAGCGCGTAACAAGCTGCCCAAGCCCGCCCGCTGCAGAATGCACCAGCAGCCAGTCTCCTGCTTTAACTTTCCGTACTTTATGAAGCAACATGTGGGCGGTAAGACCTCTCAGCATCGTGCTTCCGGCGGTACGAATAGTTATCCCCTCGGGTATTTTTATCAGCCGGCAGGCGGGAATATTTCTGCGCTCGGTATAAGCCCCCATCGGGTTGCCGGTATAGGCAACCCGGTCGCCCCGGGTAAAAGCGCGAACGTTCTCCCCGACGGCAGTTACCCTCCCGCCGCCCTCAAACCCGGGCACGGCCGGAGAGGATGACAGAGGGTATAACCCTGAACGGAAGTAAATATCCACAAAGTTGACGCCAATGACCTCATGTTGGATCTGCACTTCATCGGGGCCTGGTCCATTCAGCGTGATTTCAATTGCTTTCAGGACGTCGGAACCGCCCGGCTGACTGATTACGATGGCTACTGACATAGACTGTCCTCACTGTTTGAGTGAGGAAATTATAAAGTCGTTTATGTCCGGAAAAATACGGGTATAAAAGACCCATATATGTGAAAAAACGCACAAGGGGAAGGTTAATGGACTGGCAGGATTTACATTACTTTCTTGCGCTGGCCCGCAGGGGTTCCATGTCCGCTGCGGCAAAAGAGCTTCACGTCGATCATGCCACCGTCAGCCGCCGCATCGCCGCCCTCGAAATGTCGCTCGGACTTCGTCTGACGGAACGTTTGCCCAGGCGTACCGCGCTGACAGAACAGGGCAAAGTCATTGCCTCTGTCGCTGAAGAAATGAACCGGGTGGCCGACCGGGTTAAAATACAGGCTACGTCCCTCTCTGCCGCGCCCGCTGCTGATGTCAGGGTTAGCGCATCCCCGGCTGTCGCTGCACTGCTGATTGCGCCGGCCGTGGCCGACTTTACGCAAACTCATCCGAATATTTCGCTCTCCTTATCAGGAGCATCCCATCATGTTCAACTGAACAAAGGCGAGGCGGATATCGCGGTACGTCTGACAAGACCGGAGGATCCCGACCTGTTAACACGCCGGATCGGGACGATGCGTTTCGGCCTGTATGCTTCCCCTTCGTGGCAGGACAGGCCACCCGAAAGTTGGTTATTCATTGGCTATGAAACGTCGCTGGATTATGTGACGCAACAGAAATGGCTGGAGTCCCTGCTGAACGGACGGCGGATTATATTCAGGGCCAGCGACCTGATGGCCCAGCAGCAGGCCGCCAGGAGTGGGCTTGGCGTGGTGACGTTACCCTGTTTCATGGGGGACAATGACAGCTCTCTGATAAAACTGGCTGTAGATTCTCCTCCCCCAGGCAGAAGTATGTGGCTGGTTGCCTATCCCGAGTACCGACGCGATCCCTCCGCTGTTAGGGTGATGGAGTTTCTGGCTGACGTTGTTGGAAAGGCATGTCCGACTGACGATGCCCCTGAAACAGGACTGTAAGCGACTTCTTTAACGGAGCAGGTAGACCTTGATTCTGGTTTTATAATTTATTTTTAATATTCCTTAAAGATAAAAGGTGATGTTATGGAAACCATCATGGAAAACGATTTTGCGAACGATTTATCAGAATTCGTCGGCACGCACTTTGTATATACCTATGATAATGGCTGGAAGTATGAATGGTACGCCCGTAATGATAATACCTGTGATTACCGGATCCATCAGGGGCTGGTTGGCGGGCGCTGGGTGACAAATCAGAAGATGAACGCGGTGCAGTTTGCCCCAGGCATTTATAAAGTCGACTGGCACGAACCTACCGGAACCTGCGTCAGCCTGCTGTTCGACATCAAAAGAAAGGTTATCCACGGCACCATTTTCTTCCCTCAGTGGATAGCCGGCGAGGGTCAGCATCCTGAGAAAACCATTTGTTATCAGAATGAATTCATTGAAGATATGCACCGTTTCCGTGATGAGGGACCTGCCTATCCCTATGTCGTCATACCGGAGTTTGCAAAGGTGACGTACATGAAAAATGAAGGACCGGATAACGATAAAGTCATCAACATGCCACCAGGGCAACTTCCTTCAGACTTTTTTGAAGGGAAATAATTTTCATTGGCGATAGCAATACACATTGAGATGAGAATTAACAGGGGGAGCAATTCCCCCTGTGTAAAATGCGCTTATCTCGCCACCATGCAGACTTTTACATCCCTCTATTAGCGAAGTTCCTTCTCACCTCGATTTAAATCGACCGCTTTTAACCAGATTCGGCCAGACCTGGAAATTAACGCCATATCTATTCAAAAAAACTTTTGTTTTTTATAAGGTTGCAATACCGTAAATTCCTAATAGTAAAAATAGTTGCGTTTTCATTGATAAATATCAAGAAACCTTAAATTTTATTGTGTAATTATTGTTCGCTTACTGATTGAGGTTTTAATGAATACAGCCAGATATTACTACTTGGTAAGTAGTTTAAACGCTTGGGTTTTACATAAAAAAGGTTGTGAACAAGTTACTGCAGCAAGATTCAGAATATTTCTTGGCAGTATTTATACGGATTTTCAGGCCAGCGGAATTGCACAGCAGCGGGTGCCAGAATTTAGTCTGTGTGAGGACTGCATGAATAGTTAATGAGTGAGTGTTAACAGTTTACCAGCATGATAAAAAACCTCTTCCGGTATGGAAGAGGTTTTTTTCGTTCACATAAAACCAATATCTTTCTGTGGGCGATTTTTTATTTTGAGATTAA
>LIDZ01008954.1_pt46 | contig 19945 bp, 6 predicted proteins | sample 644651 | NCBI WGS metagenome assembly LIDZ01 (sample SAMN03856242, study PRJNA289617) | food metagenome | isolation source: wine grapes on drying loft during traditional withering process | host: Vitis vinifera cv. Corvina | place: Italy: Gargagnago di S. Ambrogio di Valpolicella | collected 2014-01 | reverse complement strand
GGTTTCACTACTGTCCTCAGGAATGCCATCAAGTGGCGGAATGACTGACGAGACGTATGCGCTGGATTCATTATCCACCAGACACATTGATGCCCTCTCCGTTGCACTCAACGAGTGCTCCTCCTCCATAGGCTGCGCCTTGATCTGTATCCTCAGTTGCTGATAGCCGTTAGGGTACAGACTGCCCGACCTTTGACCGTCCGGTCCGCCCGGCACAGTGACCGTGAACAGCGACAGATCCGTCCAGGTCGGCTCATCGACAATTTCGGACACCTCTATCACCGTATAGCCGCTGGCCAGCACCACCTCGTTATTGACAATTTCGCAACTGACGACGCTGCTGCCTATGTAGTCGGCTGGCGGTGTGAACAGCCCTTGCGCGTCAACCTCGCCCTCTCCCCCCATCATCTTCCAGCGCCGTTCGAATTCGGGCAGCAGCGCAGTGTCGGCACGCAGCTGTACCGGGGCGCCTTTGGGCGCTCTGGGGACGGAAGCAGGTTCGATGCGCAGCGCCTGCTTGCCGTTGGCGATCAATACGGTGGCCAGCCTTTTTTCTTCCCCTTCAACGGATAGCTGCTGGGTGCTCAATATTCGTTTTCCGGACCTGGCGTCCGGCGTGAACAGCATTCCGCCGTCGACCTTGCTCAACGTTCCTGCTTCTGTTCCCTGCAGCGCCAGGCCGACCTGTGTACCGTCCAGCGCCGTTGCCTTGAGTAACACGGGCTGGACGAGCGCCCCGCCCGCCACAACCATCACCCGCGGCGCTATTTCCATGGGCTCGGAGACCACACCAAGCAGCGCCGACGCGGTGCGGGTCTTGCCGCCATCGTCGTAGGTGGCGGTAACCACTACACGCAACGCGTCATGGCCGATCTGCGTCACGCTGGCTGCCGTGTAAACACCACTGGAGGTGATCATGCCGTGCACTACTGGGTTGTGACCCTGCAGGCTGATCACCTGCCAATTGTTTGCGGCGATTGGCTGCCCCTGCGCGTCGCGCAAAGTAAAACTCTGCGTCTGTCCCGCCATGATGGTCGAAAACAAAGGCGTAATACTGGCCTGGGGTGCTTCAAACGTGCCGAACATCAGCAGATCATCCGCCACGCAGGTAGCCGGCGCAGCGAAAGGTGCTCCAGAACCGAACCGCAGACTGTCCAGCAGGGGCGGCCGATCCTGTCCTTCGCTGCATCGCATCTCCCGGGACAGTATCAGCGAAGCACCATAGGACTGCCCGAGGCGCGCTTTTGGATTGGCAGGAATCGGGTAGGTAAAGTCGCTGCTCAACGGAAACTGTCCATCGCCATGACCTCCACGCATCCGGATGAGCAGGACGAGGGCACCCTCGCCAAAATTTCTCGCTTCGGCATTTCGGGCCCCGGGCGCTGATTGGGTCACTACGCGAAAGCTTGCAGGCGACTGAGCGGTGTATCGATTGAGGTCGACACCCAACAAGACAAACACGGCACGATGCCAGGCGATCTGCTTGAACTCGTTCGCAAAGAACCCGGCCAGCAGTACATTGACGGGCTCGTCGACACCGGACAGATTGCAGGTGAAGTCAGACCCTTCTGTGTGATCCATGGTCACGTTACCCTCGCCGTCCACCTGCAGAGGTACGCGCATCTCTACCCGGAAGCCCATGGCCTCGATGATTTTGAAGCTCCCGGACACGGCTGGTGCTCCGCCTGCGGGCTGATGTGTTCTGGTGTAGCGCCCGGCCGCGAGACTCATCGTCACAGTCACGCTGGAGCTATCAGCCGCCAGCATGGAAATGGACGGCACCCCAAGCTGGACCCCTTGCAGCTTGACGACCTCGACCGCCTGCTCATCCAGCGCGACGGCGCCATTGAACGGCGGCAAAAACGACAGCTGTTGGTGACGCTCGACATATTGTTGTTCGAGCTGCTTGTTGAGTTCGTCGCGACTGACGGCGAGTATGGCATCCCAGCCTTGGGTAAGCGCTTCGGTGTTCGAAAGCTTCAGCAGACGATCCAGGGTGCTGACTTGGGGCAGCAGCAGTTTCCGCACCATTTCAGGAGAACGGTTCAAAGGCAACGGCAGGATCACGTGCCCCTCGTAGAAGAGGCCCCAGACAGTATCTTCGAACCGTGCGAAGATCACCACGAAAGGGTTCAGCGCATTGAGGTCGCTTTTGTAGACATCCCCGTCGAAGCTACCGGGCATGCCATCCGGCTTCCACCACTCCACGTTGTCGAGTAGAGGCATGCCATTGACCTTGGCCTGCAAGCGTATCTCGCCGTCGGGCAAGGTGCTGTCTTCGACCATCTCGATCGTCAATACGGGATCAACCTGACGAACCAGCACCCAGGCCGATCGGGTGTGTTGACCGTCGCTGACGGCGATTTCGTCCAGCACGTAGCTTTTGCCGTTTACCTTTGGCCCCGCCACATAAATCTGTCCGCCCGCGCCATCCGCATCGGGTTCCAGTTTGCCGCTTTCACCGGTTACAGGGTCGACGATCGACCAGGTCAGCTTGCCATCACCTGGCGTTCCGGCCAGCAGACTGACGCGCTCACCGTAACTGCAGACCTGAATCAGCGGGTTGATGCTCACGGCATAGGCCTGCACGGTCACCAGCGCCGTGGTGGTTTGCAGGGTTGCAGGGTCGCTTGCCGTTACAAGCACATGCTGAACGGCCTGCGTCATCTCTTGCGCGTCAGGTGCCAGGTAAATCCCCTGCCCTTCGAATTTGCCTGGGCTGCCGCTGCTGCCAGGCGGATTCACCGCGTTCCAGACCAGGCCGGCGCGCGCCGGCAGAGTGGTCATCTGCAGTTGCGCACCCGAGACCATCAGGGCTTGCTGCTCGACAATCCTGAACGCCGAGGCAGCGGAGTCGATCCTGCCGAACACGGCAAGGTCATGGGGCATACCTGAGGTCAAACCTTTCAAGACCTGGCCATCGCCCAGATCGAAATGGCTCAGCACGCTCTCGTAGCCTTGGGCCTGGAGCGTACGACTAAGCGACTTCGTCAAACTGTGCTTGACGGTATGTGCCACGAAACCGTTGATCTGCCGTTGCGTCTGATCGGGAAGGTCGCCCAGTCGCCCCTCAACCGCGCTGGCTTCCTGATCGTGGTCATAAGGCACGTAAAAATGACCTTGCATCACCTGACCGCCGGACTCGCCAGGGACCAGATGGAACTCGTACTCCAGATCGACGTTGAAGACTTCGTTGCGCGGTTGCCACTCCGTACTGCCTAAAGCTCTGTACTGAAAATCGACGGAGACCGGAAAACTCCAGCTCTGCATTGCCTGACTGTAATCGAAGTCGATGGTCAGGGATTTCTGTGTGCTGACCGCCGGAATGCTGAGCGCCCTGGACTCGAATTCGAATTCCGCAGTTTTATAGCTCTCTGAAGCGACCTCCAATGTCCCGGCCTTTGCGACCATTCGTCCCAGCGGCTTCTCCGCTGGAGCGATGAAATCGAACTCCGGACCTTGCATCGCTTGCATCACGGCATGACCCAGCGCAGCCCGGTGCAACGCATGCGAGGAAAACACCGCCGTTGCCGAGTAATCCGCCCCGGTATCATTGGGGATCAGATAGCGGAAGTCGGCAGCGTCGTCAGGGAATCCGCCCGTTGCGCCATGCTCCAGCGTGGTGAACAGCAGCAGTGCGCCCCTGCCGTCACCCCCCTCAGCGTTTTCAAGTTGTGTGCGTGCATCAATCCTGCGTACGTTGAGCAGCGGATTACCCGGGTCGCCAAACACGCCCAGCGTAAACACCCGCTGCCGGTTCTCCGGGTCGAGCAACCACGCTTGCACGAACTTGCCCGCCTCGCGCTGTTCAGCGGGACTGCTGCCGGAAAAATCCAGCTCGACGTTTTCGCTCAGAGTGAGGTCAACCGCCAGCGCCGACTTCAGACTCGTCAACTGCGTATCCAGACGCAGACCCGCATTACCGGAAGGGTCGTAGCTGAACATCTTCAGGATACTGTCATGCCCCTGGTTGTTCTCCACGACAGTATGCATACCGCTGAGAGCAGACATTCGCCATGCCACTGACGCCCTTTCGAGCGAGCTGTTCTCGAAGGACAGCGCAGGCGGGCCAAGCATCAGACCCGAGAAATAGTGCGAAATATTCGTATCGGGAATGGTAATGCTTCCATCAGGGACGGGCTGCGCCAGCCCCTGACCTACTCCGGTTTTATACGTCTGTGCAAGCAGGTCATTAACAGCTTTGCCGTCAATCGCTACTATCGCGTCCCAGCCTCTCAACCGGGTTGAACCTTGCATCCATGCCAACAGACTGTCTGCTGAATGACCGGCCATGAGCCCACCTCCTGTGGTACCAATGAAGTATTGAGTTGTGTGTTTAGTGAATTTTCATTCAGGGTTTGGATCAGTCAGCGGCAAAGGCAGAATGATGTGCCCTTGCAGCGTCCCCAAAAAGGGATGCTCGATGCTGGCGACAATCAAAACGAAATGCTTGTCGGTCTGCTCGGCAGCGATGTACACGCTGCCGTTCATCTCGCCCGGCCCTCCCAGCGGCCTCGACCAGAGGGCATCCTTCGGAGCTCCGTTGGCGAATGCCTGTAACCGCACACTCTTGATCTGTGTGCCTTGTTGCTCTTCTACCGTCGCCTTAACAGTCAGAAACGGGGGATGCAGTTGAACCAGCACCCAGGCAGACGCACTGAAGGATTGAGTAGAGAGGACGACCTCGTCCAGCACATAGGTCTTGTTGATCTGTTCACCTGCCGGAATGGCGACGTAGGTGTAGTCACCGTCAGGCAATGCGCTGGGTAATAGCTTGCCGCTCTCGCCCTCCACCGGATTTCTGATCGACCAGTTCAGCTCATCTGTCCCCAGTACACCAGCTGCCAGCTCGACGCTACTACCGGCATCACACACCTGAATCAGCGGATTCAGGCTCATTGAGCTGGCGACGACCGTCACCAGAGCCGAGCTGTGATAGTTAGTGGCTTTATCGGTGGCGGTGATTCTGACCCGGATAAAGGGCTCGTTCATTGAAAGGGCTTCCGGCGCGTAGTATTTGCCGTCGGTAGTGATCCCACCGGCATCCTCCGATGCGCCATGCAGTTTTTCTGCGTTCCAGTCCACCGCCATATTCGCAGGATATGTGACGAATTTGATCGAGCTGTCTACCGCCATCACATGCTCTTGCGGGCTGATGACAAAAGCGGTCGTGGCAGGAGCGACATAGCCGAACGCTGCAATATCCCCAGGCGCACGCAAAATATCGCTCACGATCGCCTGGTTGAAATTGAGTTGAATGCTTTCCTGGATAAATGCGCTGACCGGCAACGGGGTCGGAAGTACTTCTTCAAGCCGTGTCTGAATTTCCGAGGCCATATCTTTTTCGTTCCGGCCAACGACAATTGCAGTAATAATGAACAGCACATCTCGCACGTCGCCTACCGGCGTGGTGCCATCTGTTGCACCGAACGTCATCTCACCGACAAGGACGTCGGTGTTCAGTGTCGGCTTGAGCACCAGATCGTCGGACAACTCGGAAAATACATAGTCACACGTCACGTCAAAGCTGACGGAGCTGCTTGCCACATACACTGGATAATCTGACTCAAGGAACTCCAGCGTGACGCCTCCGGACGCCGCCGATTTCCAGGTCAACAGCGCATTCCGATCACCCTCGAGTGAGATCGTTAAAGGTGACGAACCACCCGTTGCAGAGTATGACGCCCCGTATCTGACAACTCGGGGGGTCACTGTTTTACCCTCAAGCGTTACTGGCCTTAAATCCTCGAAGCTAAAAGGGACAGTCAAACTCCCGCTCTTCGCCGTGGCTTTGACCACTCGACCATTGGCGTCAGTGACGTACTCGAATTTAAGATTTTCAATCACAGAGGAAAGAGCGTCTGCCACGGTCTGGACAATGCTCACGGCCTTGTTTATACGCTCTTTGGCAAAAAGCACTGTGGCGGAATAGCGCTTCGAGTAGTACTCCGGAATCAGGTATCTGTATTCAATCGGTATATCACCGCCTGGCGAACCTTCTTCCATACAGATGAAGGTCAGAATCGCGCCGTCGCCGGCATTCCCTGCCTGTAGCTCCTGTTCAGTCAGCGGACGGGTCTGGGTGCGCAACTTGAATGACTCGGCGCGCATTGATGAATTGGAGCCGGCCTCGATGACGCCCAATGTCCAGATGCGTTTCTCGTCCGGAAGCTGATTGAACAGGTCCTTGAAGAAATCACCACCCAGCTTTCTTTCATAGGCTGACTCGGCGAAGGTGAGAATGAAGTTGTCACTGTGCCGCAAGTCCAGTTTGACCCGGCCATCGTCGTCGACCAGGCCCGCAACCTCGTCCAGACTCAAATCGAGCGTCAGCTTCGGTCCTTGCAGCGGATCGATTCGGGTCAGCTTTACAAGGCCCCAGGTGTCGACATTCTTTTTCAGGGTCAACTGTGTGCCGCCCAGAATGAAGCAGGTCAGGGTTGCATGAGAATTGCCCAGATCATCGTTCACAAAAGCCAGGCGCGGAGCGTCCAGCAGAAACTCATGAATGGATTCCATCCACTCGTTGACGACTGTCGGTACTTGACCGCTCACCGGAGGCAGGTAGGTGTTGGCAGAAAAGCGATGGATGTATTCCTGCAGCAACAGCGAATTGACCCTGCTGCGATCCATGGCCGCAATGGCGTCCCAGCCCAGCATGACGTTGTTGGCAGGGTTTGCCATCCAGTCGACAAGGCCGTCCAACGTGTTATTAGCAGAAGCCAGCGCGCGCTGCTTGGCGACGGACTTGGGCTTGTCTGCGGACAGTACGCTGACGGCGCTGGCATCATCGCCCATCAAGGTCAGCTCATCCTCGAAATCCAGCAACGGGAGCGGCAGGATGATGTGTCCTTGCACTTCGCCGAACATGTCGTCAGCGTAGGTGGCAAACACCAGCGCAAACCGCTCATGAATGCTGTCAGGTGCCTTGTACTTGCCGTCATCGGTGATCTCGCCGCGACTGCCCGCCGCCAACGTCCACACAGGCTTGATCTCAACGCCGTTCCACTGCGCCTGCAAGTTGACCGCACCGGCCGACACGTCAACGACCAGTGGCTTGACGACCAAAGCAGGTGAGTGCTGCACCACCAGTACCCAGGCCGATCGAGCCCCTGAGGCGCCGGTGACCCTGACCTCGTCCAGCACATAGGTTTTGTCACTCACTTTAGGGCCGGCCAAATAGGTGTGATCACCGCCGGGCAATATGCTGGGCTTCACCTCACCGCTTTCACCCGGCACCTGATTACCTATCGACCACTGCAACGGCATGCCAGCAAGCCCTTTGGCGGCGAGTTCAACGGTCTCACCGGGACTGCAGATCTGAATCAGCGGACTGATCGTCATCGGGTTGGTCAGCACTGTGACCAGGGCAGCGCTGGAATTGCCTGTAGCCTTGTCTTCAGCGACTACTCGCACACGCAGCAGGCCATTGACCGCGTCGGCTTGCGGCGCCTGGTAAAGCCCGGAGGGCGAAATATCGACCTTTTCGCCCGACCCGCCTTCAAACGCCTCTGCTGACCAGACCACGCCCGGTATACTCGGTTCAGTGACGAACAGTTGACTGCTGCCAGCAGCCATCAGCGGCTGCAGGGGGCTGACGGTAAACGAAGTCAGCGTCGGGTTGACATGGCCGAAGATCACAACGTCCCTGGGTATGTACAGAACGTCGCTCTGAATCGACTCACCGAAACCCAGAGTGATCTGTTGACTCGTAAACGCTTCGAGTCCTGCACCAGCCCAAAACGTGTCTGCGAATATCGGGTCCACGCGCTCACTGATTATGCGCAGAATCTCATCACGGGCTAGTTGGATCAGCGTCATGATTATCGCGAAGAGGACCACGCCAATCAGCTGACCGATAAGTTCATCTTCCCAGGATCTGCCCGAGGGCATAGTCAAGGTTTTATCGAGTGAGTATGACGCTCTCGTCCATTGCGAACCTGTCCGTTCATAGGTGACATCAAATGACAGGCCGACTTCAAACCTGAAGTCATACGCTTCAGAATCTGTCCTGACTGTTAAACCGACCGGCGATCGGGTTGTCCAGTTCAGCTGGATTTTTCCAGACTCGAAATCCAGCGTGAGCGGTTGATCGACTGTGGCGCTGAAGATCATTTCACCGACGTCGGCATCCGTCCGGTCACCGGTCTCAGGATCAACCTTACTCACCGAGAATGGCTCAAACGCTAACTGCCCTGAAGTCAACGTGGCCTGCGAGAGCGTACCGTCCGCATTTTCAACGTACTCAAAATCACCGCTGCCTAATGCGTCTGCCATCGCATACAGCAAACCCAGGGGTGCTGCATTTGCGCCCATCAGCACACTGGCCGAGTAATCCAGGCCGGTGTCACCGGGAAGAAAGTATGGATAGTTAGCCGGGAGCGTATCGCCTGCCTCCTGACCCACCATACTGATGCACACCAGAAGCGCGCCCTCGCGATCAGTCGCAGCATCCGCGCCCGGTGATGCCTGAGGGTCTGCCTGGGTCTGCAGCCTGAAAGCGTGAGGCTTCATCAGCTCAACGATTTCGTCTCCGGCATCGATACTGCCGAGTTCCCATATCCGCTGCTCGTCGGGCAACTGGCTGATCAGGTTGCTGAAAACAGTACCTATCAGTTCCTGTTCTTCTTCAGTGCCGGCCCCTGTCAGCCTGACATCGTCACTGTGTTTCAAATCGAGAACGATTCGGCCGTCCTCGGAAACAACTCCCTGCGTCTTCATCAGGTCCAGATCCAGCAGTACTCTGGGGCCGAGCAGCGGGTCTATTTCTACAATGCTCTGAGTCTGCCACTCGTTGTCTATCCGGCTCATCCTGAGCCAGGCTCCGGCGTCCACCGAGCAACTCAAGGTGGCATGGTTACTGACCACACCGGCTTTTTCGAACGAAAGCTGTGGCGTACCCAGCTTGAAGCCGTGGATGGCGTCCAGCCGCTTGCCCGGGATCGTGGCGACTACACCACTGACCAGCGGCAACCAGGAGTCGGTGGTGGCTCGTGCTATGAATTGCTGCGCCAACAGTTCATTGACCTTCTTGCGTCCCAGGACGGTAATCGCGCCCCACCCGTGCATGACATTGTTTTCAGGGGCCTGCATCCAGGCCAGCAGACTTTCCAGCGTATTACCATCCATGGCTAATTATCCTTGCTTGGCTGTTGATCAATGGGCTCGCATCTGGTTCGTCAGGCTGAAGCTGATGAAAGGGAACGGTACGTACGTTGTGCCCTCGTCAAAGCTGACTTCAATCTTCACGGTAATAGTTTCGGTGTCGCGCTGCAGTCCCTCCAGAAAAGCCTTGGGTATGAGTCCAGAGACTTTACCGGCCTGATACTCAGCGACAGTGACAGGCTCGGCAGCGCCGGTCCGCACATCGAAGCTTTGCGGATCGCCATTTGAGGACAATACAGTAACGATGATGCGTACCCGCTGGCCTGCAGCCATATACATCCAGGTGGCAAGACTGAGCCCGGCGCCTTCGGTGGGCACCTCGCCAAGCGAAAGCAAGCCATCATGGGTTGACGGCCGCACGTTCTGAACGACCGGCCAGCCGCTGTCGATACCTTTGACCTCCAGATCGAAAACCTTCGAGGTGCCGGACGGTTCCGAAGCAGGGGTCACCTGGTAATACACGTCAACACGCTTGCCCATATTGGCGGGCACGGCCGTGGCTGGAATGATAAAAAGCTTTGGATCACTGGCCGAAGGGTCAGCGATGAAACTGCCGGTACTGCCGTAACCGTCCCAGTGCATTTGCACGGTATCGTCAGGGCCAATGACAGCGGTTTCTGGAATCCGCACCTCCACCCTATCAATCAGCGCCTGTGCAAAGACGTGACCTATGACACCCTCGCTGCCGTTGCCTTCGACAATAGCGTGCGTGATTTCCGGCGGTGGCAGGTCAAGCGGCTGGCGTAGCAGGACGCCGCGAGCGATCGAGCTGCCCGCAGTACCCTGCCGTGCGTACTGGTACATGAACTCCACGTTCTTGCCGTTGTTGCTGACCAGCCAGTCCTGGTCCACCTTGAGCTCGAGCACTTGACTGTCGAGCGTCGATACATCAGTGCGCAGGTTTTTTACCAACTGGCTATCACTGCTGACGTAGATCACAACCTCATCGTTGACTTGCATGCCTGTGTACGGCTCGATCTTCAGAGTTATGCCGTCGGGATAGGATTGCGGATCCAGCGAGCCGCCGCTGAAGTCCTTGATCTCGAGCCTGGGCAAAAACGCGATATCCGGGGCCACGATATCCAGGGTTTGAGCAGGACTCTGAGTGGTGAATGTGGTGCCTGCGTAGTCGATCTTCTGGCTCATGAGGGCGTAACCACCCTCGATTACTAACAGGTCGTTTGCAGGAATGTTCCAGGTCAGAGGCTGACCTGCCTCACCAGCGGTAACGCTATGAGTCCTGACCAAAGGCATAAAAAAAACGCCATCATCAAAGTACAGATCCAGCGTGAGTGTCACCTTGTCGCCCGCGCGCATGGCCTTGTACGGGGGCGTCACGAACGTGATATCACCCGAGCGGAGCAGCTGCGGATCCAGCTTGAGGTCATGGGATTGTTTACATTGCGGTACAGCCAGTGGCGTCGCGCTGATCAGGGGGCGCCCTACATTGAAAAAGAGCCGCCTCGACTCGATTAGCGTGTCCAGGTTATTGCTGTCAGGCACGAAATACGAATAAAAAACCCACCCCTGATCAAGCCTCTTGAGTTTCTGATTGTCGATCATTACCGGCATGCCATCGGCCTCAAGACCGACGACTTCGATCAAGTCATCAAATATATCCACGACCTCACCTTGCGCACCGCAACCACGCCAATTGATGTAGAAAAAGCTTCCATTGACGATGCCTGGATAGTTGACGTAGGTCAGCAAATCCAGGCTTCCCAGTTGCTCGAGATCTATGTAGTTCCCGGGCTGTTGCAGTCCAGGGACTCCGGGTGCCGGATACTCAATAGCCATGAGTGCGCTCCTTTCACGCGAGTACGTGAAGTGATGAAATTTTTTTCAGCCGTGTGGCCGCGCCGAATGGAGTCTTTGTAAGCCCGGGCGAATCGTCTGACTACTCGTACAATTGCTAGGTTACTGACTCACGGAGGAACGAGTAGGGTTGAGCGAGGCTTTCAGTGTCTCCGGCAGCCAGGAACACTGAATTCCCCCTATGACTCAGGCGCATGGATTGCACGCAGTCAACCGGTGCGCTCGTGTCGTTTTCAACCCACGAGGTGTGCTCCATGACTGTTTCTACTTCCGTGCACTCCAATGCGCTCAATTTTATGAGTTGCCTGAAAAGCGGCGTTGATCCGCGCACAGGGCTTTATAACGTTTCTATCAATCTACCCGAGCTGCAAGGCAATGATCTGCTCGGCCCCGGCATCACACCCGCGCTCTCCTATAGCCCGCTCAATACGCAGGACAGTGGCTATGGTCTGGGCTGGGGCCTGCAGCTGTCGCACTACAATCCCGGCACTAATATTCTGTCGCTGAGCACTGGCGAAACGTTCTGCATAGATGGAAGCGCAGGCAGCAAAGGTAGCGAACGTACCACCCGTGTCGGGCGGCTGACGATGTCGGAACAAAAACTCGACACCTTTCATTTCTACAAGCTGGATGAAACCCGCTTTCGAGTAGTGCACAAGTCCGGCCTGACAGAAATCCTTGAAGTGCACCGCAGTGGCGATAAGCGCATGGCCTGGCCCGTTCGGATCATCGCGCCCTCAGGTCATAGCCTCCGACTCGAACACAAGCCGTTCAACAGCACTCAATTCATGCTGGAATCGATCAAGGACGATCAGGACCAGCCCCTGCTGAATATCACCCGCAGCAGTACCAGCGTCGAGATCACGTTGTACCCGGAAGCCGCAACAGAGGATGGACAACTGGCACGTTTCGTCATGTCCCTGACGGGCACTGACAAGCGTGTTTCCCGGATCACGCTGCCCACGGAAAACGCGGCCTCGTGGCGGTTCGAATACGGTTTCGAGAACGACAGCCAGCTGTGCATCAAGCGCGTCGAAACACCGACGGGAAGCCAGGAAGACGTTTATTACCAGGATGGTGGTCATGAGTTTCCTGCCAGCGCCAAACGCCCGGCACTGCCAAGGGTAACCCGGCACATCGTCGATCCCGGTTTTTCCCAGCCAAAGGTGGATGTCCGCTACACCTACAAAGACAGTCAACAGCGCTCGCGTAATTTTCTGGGCGCGGGTCTGAGTATTTACTGGGAAGACAACGGTCTGGACAACCTCTACAAATATGTGAACCCCTATGATTATGTCTGCACCGAAAGCCTGTGGGTCGATGACAAACCGGTGCGCAGTATCGAGCGTACGTTCAACCGGTTTCATTTACAGACACTGGAGGTCACTACCCAGAACGAACACCGGCAGACCGTCGAGACGCTTTACTTTATCGAAGAAGGCGTACCGTTCGACAGCCAACTCAGCTACTGCCAGTTGCCCAAGGAAATCAACACAAGCTGGACGGTATTGAGTGAGCCTGGACGCGTACGCAACGAGAAGCAAAGTAACACCTATGACAGTGCTGGAAATCTGCTTGAGCACACCCGCGCCGACGGTATCGTTGAAACCAGCACCTGGTACCCGGCAGAAGGCGTCGAGGGCGATTGCCCTGCAGACCCGGAAGGATTTGTCAGCCGTTTGCGCACCAGGACCACTACCCCCGCCCAGTCAGACGAGGTCGACGCACCCATCCTGTCAACCCACTATCGCTACGCTGAATTTCCCGCGCTGACCGATAGCGAGATGCCGATCGGGATCATCCCTGAAACCGAAACGCTGGTGCAGATCGATACCGAGGGTGCGGGTAACGATGTGGAGTTGCGGCACACCCGCCTGACGCATTTCAACCGGCCTGATGAGCCGTTCCTGCATGGCCGTGTCGAGCGTCAGAGCCTGCGCCTGCGCCTGAACGGTCAGTCGACTCACATCGACTATGCGTACAGCAACCTGGACAGCCCGCAACTGGAAGTACCGGTGCAACAGATCACTCAAACGCTGAGCACTGACTTCGACAGCGTGACCAGCGTTACGGTCCGTCAGCTTTCGCCCCTGACCGGGCAAGAGCTGCTCGCCCTGGCCGAAGGCGTGGAAACCCGCTATGCATACGATGCGCTCAACCGGATGACCCGGGAAGTGGTCGCTTCAGGTCAGGAATTCGAGGCCAGCCGCGAATATCAATATGTCCTCTGCGCCACTTCAGGAGAACAGGCAGAACAGGTGACGATTAATGCCCGTAAGGTCATGACTCGCTCCCGGATGGACGGGCTGGGCCGAGTTATCTACGAAGAACAGGATCACATCGACGCCGACAATCTGACCGCCGTGCTTCAGATCTACGCCGCTCAATACAGCACCTGGAATAACGTGGAACAGGAAACCACCTACGACTACCTGAGTCATGAACCGTTGATACTCAACCGTCGCTTCACCTATGACGACTGGAATCAACAATGTGTGGTAACCGGAGACGACGGCGTACAAAACCACCAACATTTCGACCCCATCGGCAGTGACGACTACGCCGGGCCAATCCAGCGCAGCTGGTTACAATGTGGCAGCGACACGCCGGAAATCAGCAACTGCAGCGAAACCTGGCTGAACCTGTTCGGCAAACCGCAACAGATCAGCAGCCTGGACAGCAGTGAAAAGATCACGGGCACGCAGTCATTCAAGTACGACGGGCTGGGTCGCTGCACGTGTCAGACTGACGAAGCCGGTTACAGCACGCAGTTCAGCTACGACGCCTGGTCGCGCATGACTACCACCACCCTGCCAGACGAGAGCGTGATCAATCGCAGTTACGCCACGCACAGCAGCGACGAGTTGGCGACGACGCTTGAGGTGGTTCACAGCGACGGTACGACCAGAACATTGGCAGGCAAACAGAACTTCGACGGTTTGCAGCGACTCACCAGCAGCACCGTCGGTCCGCGCGTGGAAAATTACGCGTATGAAGGTGACCGAAAACAGGTCAAGACCCGCACGACCGCCAAGGGAGAAGCGATCAACTTTACGTATAACCTGGCACTCACTGATCAGGCGCTTACCAGCACCGCGCCGGACGAAAACGCCGAATACGATTACGACGCCACGAGCGCACGCTTGATCCGCGCTCATAATAATCAAGGCACACGCACTTACGATTACGACGCGCTCAACCGTCTGCAAGTCGAAAGCTGGATCGACAACCAGGGAACACCCTGGAAAACCCGCTATCAGACCTCCCTGCAAAAACGTCCGCTCAAGCGCACAGAACTTGAAGAAGGTGCCAGCACCGGGCTCGATACGCTTTACCACTACGATGCTTTCGGCAGGCTCGACTGTATCGAACAAGGGACGCTGAAGGCTTCGATCACGTACGACGATTTTAGCCGGCCCGGCTCCGTTGTCACTCACGACCTGACCGCAGGGACGGCGCTTGCGACCCGCTTCGAATACGATCATCAGGGACGGGAAACGCTCAGGGCTCAGGCACTGAATCAACAGCCCGAGCGAATTCTTGAACAGGTCTGGCAAGCCGATGGTTTGCTGGCAAGCCGGCATTTGCAACAGGGCAGTGAAAGCCTGCTTCTGGAGAACTTTACCTATGACGCTCGCGGCCGCCTGACCTTGCACGAATGTTCAGGCAGTACGCTGCCCAGAGAAACCTGGCATCCCGTCGACACAGAGCCGCGGGAGATTATCCGCCAGCTGTTCACCTTCGATTCGCTGGACAACATCACTCTGGCCACGACCACGTTTGCCGACGATACGATTGAGCGGGCGTTTTTCACCTATGCCGTGCAGGACCCTTGTCAGTTGTCGGGCGTTACCTACCGCCCGTCCAGGGTCAGAAAAGAGCCGATCACGCCGATGCTGGATCCGACATTCCGCTATGACGAAAATGGCAATCAGCTTAACGACGAGCAAGGACATACCTTGAGCTACGACAGCCAGAGCCGCCTGCTGGGTGTGCTGGACACTGCAGGCAGGTCGCTGAGCGAATACCGTTACGACAGCCATGACCACCTGGTGACGTCGCGACACGGCAGTGACAGCGAAACCCTGCGTTTTTATCAGGACCAGCAACTCAGCAGCAGCGTGCAAGACGACCGGCGCACGCACTACTTGTATCTGGGCGAGCAATCTCTGGGGCAGCAATGCGAAAACCAAGAGGACGAAACCCTGCTGCTGCTCACCGATCCGAACAACAGCGTGCTGGGCGAATGTCAGCAAGACACCCTCAGAACAGCCGTTTACAGTGCCTATGGCAATCGTCACAGCGATGAACCGCTGCTCACCACGCTGGGCTTCAACGGTGAAGTACGCGATGCCTCCAGCGGTTGGTATCTGCTGGGCAGAGGCTATCGGGCCTATAACCCTGTCCTTATGCGCTTTCACAGCCCCGACTCCCTGAGCCCTTTCGCAGCGGGTGGCGTCAATCCCTACACCTATTGCCTGGGTAACCCTATCGCCCTGCGCGACCCCACTGGCCACGATGCCAGCGTTCAAAGCGGTCGCTTGCGGCGGCCGGATGAAGGCGAGTTGTATCCAGGGTCGGCGGGTGGCGGTGGAGTAATGGGTTGGGTAGGCGTGGCAGTCGGTGCGTTCTTTACGGTAGTGGGTGTTGCATCGCTGGCGATGACAGCGGGTCTGGCGGCACCTGTTTCAATACCACTCATCGGCCTGGGAGTGGCCGAAACGACATCAGCGACCGTCGCCCTGGTTGCAACGACAGCGCTCACGGCAGCTTCCACTGCAGCAGGTGCGGTCAACGCGACCAATGGTGATCAGACTGCCGGAAGCATTGCCCTGTGGACAGGCGTGGCTGCTTTTGGAGTGGGCTTGGGCACAGGCGCTGCAAGTTCAGCGATGCGCGCGTTGAGCAAGCCTGTAAACGACAAGGGGATAAAAAACCTGATTCTTGCGGGGGTGTCGCGCGCGCCCAGCCCGGCAGGCTCACCAGGCTTAGCGGCGCGCGCGTCAAGCCGAATCCCCCAATCAGGCTCTCCAGCAGGATCTCTCTCAGCCGCCCCGGTAGCGGTCACGGCACCGGGCGTATCAAGTACCAGTGCCATTACGAGACCGGCTATGGACCCCGCCATACTGGCGGGTGCCAAAGCAAAACTGCGCCCCGCCGCGCCGACACAGGCAGCGAACGCCGGAGACCTGGATGAAATGAGACTGGCAATTCAAGCGCGCCTGAAGGGTGACTCTGCCAGGCAGGCAATCGAGGCGGCTAAAGCTGCCAACGGGCGCTCGGCGATGATGGACGGTATTATCGCCCAAGAGGCCAGCCTCGGGGTCGGGGGCATTCGGGCCTGAGCACACTCATCAGTCAGGTGAGGATGATGACGCATCCTCGCCTGACTGCTGTTCCGGCCTGCTCCGCATTTGGGCGGCCCGCAATGAAATGCAGGCACTGGCACCTGAAAACGTATCACGTTAAAAGCATGGCATATGAATTTACGCCAAAACATATAAGACATTTCCTACAACATTAGTCATAAAACCAGCTCATAAGACACCTGTGTTTGTGAGTGACTTCACACTAAACTCCCACCCCGTCATGACAGTTAACACAAACAAAGCAATTGAACGACATCAATAGTTACATACACACTGTGTAACTTGAAAATATATGTAACTTAAAACACCCTCAGGTATTTATCGTGAAAACAACTTTCTCTGCACTGGGCATTGCCCTGGCTGCTGCGCTGGCTGGCACCTCGGCGTTTGCAAATACTGGCACTATCAACTTCGAAGGCAAGATCACCAGCAGCACGTGCCCTATCGAAGTCGTCAACCCTGGCGATGGCGCAATTGGCAGTCAGGTGAAAATGGGCAGCGTCGACGCCTCCCGCTTTACCGCAGTCGGCCAGGAATACAGTGGCAAAACCTTCGTCCTGCGTTTGAATGACAAGGGCAACTGCAACCTGACCGGCACCGACGACTTTGCAAAAGTCACCTTCAACGGCGCTACGGACACCTCCGGGGACTACTTCGGGGTTGCATCGAGTACCGATGGCGCCAAAGGCGTTGCCATCGTGATCAAGGACAACAAGGGAAGTCCCATCAAGCCTGGCGAAGAATCCGCGCCTTACAAGCTGATCGCCGGTGGGGTGACCGACATGATTTTCAACGCCTACTACCGCTCGACCGCAACGACTGTCACTGCCGGTGCTGCTTCGGCAGACGTGCAGTTTGTCGTTGCCATCAACTGATACTCCCCCTTTCGCTTGCCGTGTAGTGGCGCCACGCGCGCCCTTATCGAAAGCATCGTCAATGCATCCAGGCCTCCACGGGGTCTGGATGCACAAGGTAAATTCTAATGTTCGGCACCCTCTGCAAGCAAGCTCCTGCTCCTGCCGTGCGTGCACGCGGCATCTGCATGACGTTGTTCATGCTGACCGCCTGCATGCCCGCAGCTCAAGCGGCATTGACCGTCAACGCGACTCGCGTAGTGTTTGCCAGCGACAAACGCAGCACCTCGGTGATCATTTCAAACCCCAGCGACAGGCCGTTCGCGGTTCAGACATGGGTCAACACATCGGCCGACGACGCCACCACGCTGGTACCGTTCGCGCCATCGCCGACCCTGTTCCGCCTCAATCCCGGCAAGGAGCAACAGGTACAGATCAACGGCCTGCCCAATGATCTGCCTGCTGACCGCGAATCACTGTTCTATTTCAATGTGCAGGAAATACCTCAGGCCGACAGCGCGCAAGGCAACGTGCTGAATATCGCTCTGCGCACTCGTCTCAAGATGTTTTATCGCCCTGCCCGGTTGACCGACAACCCCACTGCACGACTGAAGGATCTGCAATGGTCGATCGAACGAACTTCAGACAAAACGCAACTGACCGCCACCAACCCGTCCCCCTTCCACGTCTCCTTCATTCGTCTGGAAGTCACCGCTGGCGGCAAGACAGAAAAGATCAGCCAGCCCGTGATGCTCGGCCCGATGACCTCGCAGACCTATGAACTCAACGAGCTGCGCGCATCGCCTGGCACGCAGGTGGTGTTTTCCGCGATCAACGACTACGGCGGCTACAGCACGCCATTAACCCTCCCGGTCCGGCTGATCCCGTAAGACAGCGTCGATTTATTCCAGGACATTGAACATGCCCCTATTACCTGAACCCGGGTTCATACCAGTGCGCCTGCGTTTTATGCGTTCGTTGCTGGCTTATGGCAGCGGCGCGCTTATGCTGGATCCCAGTCCCGCGCTTGCCGCCATTTCGTTCCAGTCCGGCTTCCTGCGCCAGGGTCCGGGTTATTCAAGCGATGCGGCAGCCCAGGCACTTGATACGCTGGCCAATGCGCAGGACCTTGCACCTGGCAACCACTGGGTAGAAATCCATATCAACAGCCGTTACTTCGGCCAACAGGAACTGCGCTTCGAAACCGACCCGCGGGGCGAGCAGCTGTTGCCGTGCCTTTCCCGAGCAATGCTCGAGCAGATGGGCTTGCGTCTTGAAGGCCTCGCCGATCCGGCATTGCTGGACGCCTCGTGTGTCGATTTGCTCAGGCTGGTCCCGGGATCACAGATCGATTTCGACGGCGGCAGGCTGCAATTGTCGATCTCCATTCCGCAGATCGCCATGCGCCGCGACACGTCCGGCCAGGTCGATCCGGCGCTCTGGGATTACGGCATCAATGCAGCATTTTTCAGCTATCAGGCCTCGGCACAGCAGACTTCCGGTGCTGAAAGGGGCCGACGCAACAGCGCGGACCTGTACCTCAATAGCGGCATCAACCTCGGCAAATGGCGGCTGCGAAGTAATCAAAGCGTGCGCCATGATGAAGAAGGAAGGCGTGAATGGACAAGGGCCTACGCCTATGCTCAACGCGATCTTCCCGGTACTCATGCAAACCTGACGGTTGGCGAAACACACACTGGCGGCAATGTCTTCCCGAGCCTGCCGATCAAGGGCGTGCTGATCAACACCGACGAAGAAATGCTCCCCGATGCGCTGCAAGGCTACGCGCCGGTCATCCGCGGTGTGGCGCAAAGCAGAGCCAAGCTGGAAGTGCTGCAGAACGGTTTCCCGATCTATTCAACCTACGTCAGCGCAGGCCCTTACGAGATCGATGACCTGACTACCGCTGGCAGTGGTGAACTGGAAGTCGTGCTGACCGAAGCCGATGGCCAGGTCCGGCGCTTCACCCAGCCCTACTCCACCCTTGGCAACCTGTTGCGTGAAGGCGCCTGGAAATACAGCGCAGCCATGGGTCGCCATAACGGCATCAACGCAACCGAACAACCCTGGCTATGGCAGGGCACGCTGGCAGTGGGTACCGGCTGGAGCTCGACGCTCTACGGTGGCCTGCTGACCAGCGACATTTACCGCGCCACAGCCCTGGGGATATCCAGAGACATGGGGGGGCTGGGTGCACTGGCATTTGACGTGACGCATTCGGATGCGCAAATCGACAAACCCGGCCAGGCTAGCGTGCAAGGCATGAGTTACGCGTTCAAGTACGGAAAGGCATTCGCGACCCGAACCCACCTGCGCTTCGCCGGTTATCGCTATTCCACCCAAGGGTATCGGGACTTTAACGAAACACTGCGCCAGCGCAGCGACAGCACGATGTTCAAAGGCAGCCGCCGCAGTCGCCTTGAAGCCTCCCTTCATCAACGACTCGGAGACCGCAGCAGCGTCAGCCTGACGCTGTCCCGGCAGGATTACTGGGGCATCAACCATGAGCAACGTCAGTTCCAGTTCAACGCCAATACCCGGTATGCAGGCGTTACCTACAACTTCTATGCGTCGCAGTCGCTGAGCGATGCCTTTAACAGTGGCAACGACATGCAAGTGGGGCTTAGCGTGTCGATGCCTCTGAGCATCGGGCGCTCAAGCAATGCGACCTTCGATTTGCAAAAAAGTGGCGACCGCCACAGCCAACGCGCCAGCCTCAGCGGAAGCCTGGACGACAATCGC
>LIDZ01002778.1_pt3 | contig 19995 bp, 14 predicted proteins | sample 644651 | NCBI WGS metagenome assembly LIDZ01 (sample SAMN03856242, study PRJNA289617) | food metagenome | isolation source: wine grapes on drying loft during traditional withering process | host: Vitis vinifera cv. Corvina | place: Italy: Gargagnago di S. Ambrogio di Valpolicella | collected 2014-01 | reverse complement strand
CTTATAACAGATACTTTTAAAAGTATCTGTTATAAGCTTACCGTTTTAAATTAGGAGGTTGATATATGATTAATTTATCAGGGAAACCACAGGTTATGAAGAAGGTAAATAGCGGGTTAATTAAACGAGTTATAAAGGAGAAAGGATCTGCAACAAATGCTGAAATAGTTGAAGATACAGGTATAAGTGCAACTACAGTAAGAACATTGCTTAGTAAATTAATATTAGATCAAGAGATAGTTAATCTAGGACTAGATGAATCTAGTGGAGGAAGACGGGCGGAAAGATACGCTCTTAATTTGAATAACAACCTTTCTTTATCTTTTTATGTTAAGGATAAAAGCATTAATTATGCGCTTTCTGATGAGCTAGGAGATATTATTGAAAATAAAATTATAAAATTTAAGAAAAATGAATATCAGAAAGCTTTAACGAAGTTTATAGATGAATTGATTAAGAGATATACCATTAAAATTATAGGAATAGGGGTTTCAGGAGTAGTTGATAGAGGTAATTATTTTTCAGGTAAACAGCTAAATGATTGGAAAAAAATCAATGTTGGAGAATATATTCAAAAAAAATATGATATCCCCGTTGTACTTGAAAATGATCTAAATGCTATGGCTCTTGGTTTTAGCTTGAATTATATAAAAGGGATAGAAAATTTAGATATAAAATCCATAAATGTTGTATATATTAATTTTACTGAAGATGGTGTAGGAGCAGGAATAATAGCTAATGGGCAACTTATACGTGGAGAAAATAACTTTGCAGGAGAATTAGGGTTTATGCCTATAAGTAACAGTGGGAATTTAGAATATCTTTTAAGTAATAATCCTGATGATAAAAAATATGTGGAAATTGTTTCTCGGGTTATAAATATTTTAAATTGCATTATAAATCCAGCTTTTATTGTAATGGGAGGAAGTAGATTAAGAACAAATCTTATAGATGAGATAAAAGAAACTTGTAATACTTACGCAGCGAATAATATAACTTTTAAAATTATACTATCAGAAAATGGAGCTAAAGATTATCTGCAGGGTATAACTTATTTAACTACAGAAATTATGAATTCAGATGTAAGGATTGTTAAGACGTAATAGTTTTGAGAATGCGTAACCTATAAGTTTTTAATAATACGAGTTATAGACGAAATTTTTTGTTACAACTTTTATTTAAAGTACAGAGAGGAAGGTTAATAATGTATAGATGTATTGTATTTGATATTGATGGTACAATTTTAGATACCGAAATTGCAGTTCTTTCATCACTTCAAAAATTAGTGTTTGAAGAACTTAATGAGAATTTTAGTTTTGAAGAATTAAAATTTGCGTTAGGTATTCCTGGGGAAGTAACATTGAATAAGCTTGGAATATCTAATGTTTTCGAGTCTAATGAGAAATGGAATAAATATTTAAAGGAATATTTCCATCATGTAAAAATTTTTGATGGTATTAAGGATGCTTTAGATGAATTAAGTGAAATGGGAATTTCAACAGGTATAGTAACTTCAAAGACTAAAGAAGAATTCATAAATGATTTTGTACCTTTTGGGTTAAGTAATTACTTTAATTTAGTAGTTTGTGCAGATGACACAGAAAAACATAAGCCTAACCCAGAGCCTATTCTAAAATTTATTGAGCTGTCAGGGGCAGATAAATCAAAAACTATATACATTGGAGACACTAAGTATGATATGGACTGTGCATTTAGCGCTGGTGTAGATTGTGCTTTAGCATTATGGGGTGCTAAATCATCAAAAGGAATTAATGCAAATTATATTTTAGAAAATCCTAAACAAATAGTAGAACTTATAAAAATTTAATTGTTAGCTTTCTTATAAGTCGTCACAAGGAACCCCATATCTAATGATGTGGGGTTTAATATATTTTATCTTTTTATAATTAAAATTTTTTCAAAGTGTTGACCCTAACACTATGTCATAGTGTAATATAAAAATAGAGTTAGATTAAATTGATAAAAACTAATAGCCGACTAATGAATTAACATTATCAATAGCTCTAAAATTATATTTGGAGGTTTAGCCATGAGAACAGTGAAACAAGTTTCAGATATGGCAGGGGTAAGCGTACGCATGCTGCATTATTATGATGAAATAGGGTTGTTAAAGCCAAGTAAATTTACAGAGGCAGGTTACAGGCTTTATGACGATGGAGCTCTTGTAATCTTGCAGCAGATTCTATTTTTTAAAGAACTTGATGTACCACTAAAAGAAGTTAAAGAAATCATGTGTAGTCCCGTTTTTAATAAAATGCAGGCTCTGGCAAATCAAAAAAAACTACTAATTATAAAACGTGACAGATTAAATGGCTTGATAGAGCTTATAACTAAAACCTTAAAAGGAGCGAATACCATGAGTTTTAAAGAATTTGATATGACTGAATATTATAATGTACTAGAAGAATTTAAGAAAGAAAATAAAGATAAAGTGATTAGGCAGTGGGGGAGTGTAGACAAATTTGATGAAATGATAGAAAAAATAAAAACTGCGGATGGTGTGGAATCAAAGATTGCCCAAATGGCTATAAAACAATATGGAAGTATAAAACAATATGCTGAAGTTATAAAGAAAAATTTGAGTAACAGTCTAGCAATAACTAAAGCAGAACAAATTGATGAGTTTAAAAAAGATTGTCTTTATGATAAGCATCCTAAATTAAAAGAACTATATAACAATCTTGTAGCTGACTTAAGTAAAGATACTTCTTCAAAGGAAATTCAACAAATTGCTGGTGAAATAACTAATACAGCTAAAAAAGATTATGAAGCTTTTAAAACTAATCTGGGAGATCAGTATTGGTTCTATATGGTACGGATGTACTTAATATTTCCTACGTGGATAGAAGAAGTTGATAAGAAATATGGTAGTGGTGCGTCTAAATTTATTGGAGAAGCTTTAAAAATTTATTTGGGAGATTATGAGCCTAAAATAGAAACACTATATAAAAAGCTCACAGCTGACTTAAATAAAACACCTTTATCAAAGGAGATTCAAAAAATTATTTCTGAAATAGTAGATGAGAAACAAAAATGTGATGAAGCTTTAAAAGTAGAAGAGGGAGAAAATTATTGGAGTTATCAAGCAGAACAGTATTTGTCAGAATCCATTTTAAAAAAAGTAATGGATAAGAAATATGGTAGTGGTGCATCAAAATTTATTGGAGAAGCCCTAAAGTTTTATGTTGAAAATAATAAGTAAGGATATTAAACTAGATATTAACAATAAAGGTGCAAAAGTGAGGAAAATTTACCCGAAAAGAGGGAATTGGAAATAAATGAATTAGAGAAAATAAATAAATTTATTTGAATGGAAATAATAATTAAAGGAGTGGCTTAGTTGCCACTCCTTTTCTATATCTCAAACCAGGTTAAAATAAAGTATACATCTTATAAATTAATTACTAACTTTGTAAGGTTATTTGCATAGAACTCTATTAAGCTAATAATTAAATGAATAAAAACATTTCATGATTTTACAACTTAAGTTAAGAAGATAAAAAAAGTTGATTTTAAGATAATTATTAAAAAAATAAGATAAAAAATCGTATATTTTTAACAACTGTGTAGCGATATTTGGTTTTATATTTTTATATAGAGTTAGGAGTAGTAGAAAATGAGTTGCAATATAAGAAGAATATTGAAGTTATGCATAGTTTTAGAGTGGACTTTGGAGTATAATGGGATAAATCACGACTATATGTTAATTTATGGCCATTAATATGTTTAGCGGTGGAGTTATAGTCTTCATATAATGTCTATAATGAGAAGTTGAGATGGCTACGGAAAATATGGATGGTGTAAATTAGATGATTAGAGGGGAAGGTAATATGAAGTGAGTATTGTGAAAAATCAGCATTATATTCCCAAATTTTATTTAAGAAACTTTTCAATTAATGATAAAAATATAGGTATGTTTATGTATAAAGAGAATAAATATATTTCAAATGCATCAATAAAGAGTGTAGCGTATAGTGAGTTTTTATATGGGGAAGATGGAAAGTTAGAACATTTACTTGGTAAATTTGAAAGTAAGTGGGCAAAAGCTATAAAAAAAATAATAAAATTGGGACTATATTCTCTAATAGATGATGATTTCATTGATCTTTGTTCTTTTATATTAATTTCAAAAAACAGAACGAAAAAAGTTGCTGATGAAAATAAGCTTTTGTTCAACTATTTAAAAGAATTAATTCCAGAAGAAGGGATACACAATTCAAATTGTAATATGAGCCGAAGCGATTTTGATCAAGCAATGAAGATACCAAATGAAGTACCAATTGATGTAGCTATAAAAAATATTGATATTTTATATGATTTAAATGCAATCGTATTAGAAAATAGGACAAGCTATGAGTATATTACTTGTGATTCCCCCGTAGTATTTTACAATCAATTTTATGTCTGGCGTAATTATAAAATAAATTATGGACTAGCTTGTAGTGGACTTCAAATATTCATCCCTTTAAGTCCTAAAAAAATTTTATGCCTTTATGATCCAGAAGTATATGATTGTTTAAATGATGAGAAGGGGGTAGTAAAAATAATATCAAAGAAGCAGGTTACAGAAATTAATAAGTTAGTAATTTATAATGCTTATGATTTAATATTCTTTTGTGATGAGACTAAAGAAAGCTACATCGATGAATTATCTAAATTTAAGGTTAGTGATAATTCAGATCAGCTTATTTCTAATTATGAGAGTAGTGATAGTAATGACCAATTGATAAGAGTTGGCAAAAGCAGCATTCATGAAAAAATCAAACTTGATTTTTTTAATATAAAAAGAAAATATAAAACTATAGAACTACCTAATAATTGTGCCGGATTACAAAGAAAGAATGCTACTTATATTAAAATAAGAAATAATATGGGAATGTAAAATATATTGGTTCAACATGTATTTATCAAGATAGCAATTGGACTAATAATTGTTAGTAGGTTTATTAAATCAAATTGAGGTGAGAAAGTGTTATCTGAAGAATCATTAAAAGAAATATCTTTTGTTTTTTGCGGTGATACTGAGGGCTATTATAGTTATAAATCAGGTTCAGAATTGGTTGCTTTTTTCAATAAATATTATAGTTATAACGATATGTATGGTCAGGGGTTTCCTTCACGATGGAGGTTTGTGTACAATAAAATATTGAGCTTTTTAAATACAAATAAGTTTGATAATTTTTTGAAACTTATATTAGGGAAAAAATATATAATTAGTGAGTTAAAATGTACTGAAGTTGAATCTGTAGCAAAGTCACAGGAAGTTTTTATTGAGTTCAATAGAATTATAAGATCGGATGGGTGCATAATTACGCATGTTGGAGATAAATATTATCTTACAAAGGAAAATGATGACCTAATATATATTGGGAATGGTGGATTTGCTACAGTCTACAGACAGAAATCAACAGGATTGATTTTGAAGAAGTTAAAAGACGATTATGTTACTGATGAAGGAACCGTAAGCCGATTTAAAAGAGAATATAATATAACGAAATCTTTAGGAAATGTAATAGGTATAATAAAAGTATTCGATTTCAGTGAAGATAGCTATTCTTATACAATGGAGGAGGCTGATACAACATTAGAAAAACTTATTACTGAAAATAGTATTAATGAAGCAACCCAAATAACTTATATCCGTCAAATTCTTTATATCATGGCAGAGGTTCATAATAAGAATATTATTCACAGAGATATTAGCCCAAATAACATTTTTATTCTGAGAGGAATGATAAAAATTGCTGATTTTGGATTGGGCAAAGATTTAAACATGTTTAATTCACATCAAACATTACATACAAATGCTATTGGACAATATAGATATTGTGCTCCAGAGCAATTTATGATGCTAAGAAATGGCGGTAAGCAGAGTGACGTATTTTCGTTAGGGAGATTGATAAATTTAATAATGCTTGGAGATCCAATGAGTAGTAACCACTTTTTGAGAACAGTTACTGAGAAGGCGACAAATCAAAATCCTTCTTTTCGTTATTTAGATGCTGGTGAGTTATTGAAGTTCGTTGAAAAAAGTATCAAATATCATAAGGATAAAGAAAATCACAATCAATTTTTTGATAAGGCTAGAAGCGGTATATTAGATCAAAATGTGGAAATATATATCTATGAAATGAATGGTGAAAAAATATGTAATGAAATTATTTTAAATAAAAGTAAGTTTGATGAAACGTTTTTCAAATTTATGGCATTAGATGAGTCTCATGCTATTTTTATTATTCAAGGCATAGAAGAAAATTTTAGAGATATGTGTAAAACATTTCCTTCTTATGATCCAATCGCTTCTTTTGTTTATAAGGTGATAATAGGGAAATTCCCATTTGTTATTAAAGAATTATCTGCTAATATTTTAAGATATATTGCATACGATGTAAATAGATTTAGTGCACAGCATTTAGTTGAAAAAGCAATCAGTATAGGCTTAGAGCCATTTATACAAGAAATATTAGAGTAATTTGGGTGGAGTTTAACTAACAAAATATATATTTAAACAATATGATAATATTATATGCATTAGTGTTCAAAATGCTGCGGTGTTATACATTTAAACTGCAACTGCCAAAATGGAGATATACAAGTATAAAATATCACTAGTGAATTAGGTTTTAGTAGAAATGGTTATAGGCTAAAGTCCAATAATGCCTATAATAAGTAGTTGACACGACTAGAGAAAAGTATATAAATTTTCAATAAAATTATAAAAAATAAATTATAAACAGTATTATAAATAATGTGTGACAATCAAGAAAAGTTAATAGTATCGAAAAATAAAAATTACACTATCAAGTGGACAAAATAATATAAATTATAGTTTATTGCCAGGTGTTTTAATATCAGATAGCAGTAATAAGTTAAAATATATAGATAAGCCATAGCTTATTTTTTAACTGAAATTAAAGTAATAGTAACAATTATATGGACAATACATGGGACGTAAAAAATAACTATGAATGTATAATTTATGCAAAGCATTATGGAATTCCTGCTACATCAATGCACTTTATTAATTCACATATTAGTTCATTAATGTTTACAGAATGATATCTATAGTACATATTTATAAAAGTTAATAAATCAAGTAAATGTATAGATAAAAATAGAAGATATTAAATCTTTAAGAGGATATATAGAGTGCGTTTTAGCATACTTTTATAGGATAATATCACTATAAAAGTATGCTATTAATTTCATAGAACAACGATACAGATGATAAGTTTAGAATTAATAAATAAAATTAGATACTAATAATATAAATATTTTAAAATAAATTAGTTATTATAAATAAATTTGCCTTCAATTAATAAAACTTATGAAAGATTTGTAAATTATAATAAAATAATGTAGAATTAGTACAAAGGTCACACTATTGTTAAATAGATGTTGTTTGGATTAAATCTTATGATATTATAAAAAAATAATTATAGACTTAAAAGGAAAATTTGTAATTGAAAAATGTAGATAATATGCTTTTTGAGACGACATAAAATGCGTATTATAAGAAATATTGAATTAAGCAAGTATAAATTTGGTGATGAGGATGTAGGATATGTGGAATTTAAGGGAGTGGCAGTTGGTTTTCTGTATTTAGGATAATTAATTTGAAAGAATATCTAGAAAAGTTATAAAGAATGTTTTTAACAAATTATAAGATAATTGTGAGCAATATTTTCGTAATTATATGTGGAGGAGTACATATACTATATGATTTTTATTTGTGGGGGAGAGATATGAACGAATTAGCAAAAGTAAGTAGAGCTTTTTATATTCTACATAGTTCTATAGTTAAAAATATTTATGATGGTGATTGGTATGATTTTCTCAAATCAAAAAAAGTATTTAAGAAATTTCAAGACTCAAAAAAAACTATTGATGATTTTATAACTGCTGAGATAACTGATGCTAATATCACTGTAGATGAATTAAACAAGTTTTTATCAGAAAGTTTAGTATTTGGAAAACATAAAGAAGTGCATCTTTATAATCTACAAAAGGGTTATCATTATAAGCAAAAAGAGTTAGTTGAGATATTGAATTTGAAATTTGGAATTAAATCAATTAATTATAATGAATTAGCAAGATCATATACTCTAGGTACAGATAAATATGAGGCACTTGCTTATGTTGAGCCAATTGAGATTGATAAGCTTGATGGCATTGTAAAATCCATAAGAATGATATTTGTGAAAAAAGTAAATTATCAAATTGGATTAAAAACATTTTATGAGAATAGTTATTTCCCTATTGATGTGGATTTTATAAAAAAGCAGATGATAGTAAAAAATTATCCTAAGATTCATTTGTTAGGTAACGAAAGAGGATTAATTATAGCTCAATATTTTGCTGAAAAAGTTAAGAATATGTTTTGTTTTGAGGATAATGTTTCGTTGCAAAGTAAATATCAAAGAGCATTATATAGTATGTGTAATTACCTATTGGATTGTGTTATTCAGGAAAAAAGCAAACTACAAATAGGAAATTTAGATGAAATTGTTAACAATGTTTCGGAGCATCTAAAAACAGAATTAGAAGAAAAAATTGATATAAATGCATTGTTTATAAAATACAAAAAAAATATTTTTAATATGGAAGAACAGATAATAAATATAATAGAAAATGTTATTATTACAAAAATATTGTTAGATGCCAAAGTAAATGAAAGTTCTTCTTCTATTTTTGGGTTAATAAGTTACATAAGATTTAAAGAAAAATCAGCAGTTAATGCAGTTTTAAAGAATCATAGAAGAAGTGAAAGTTTAATTGACTCCCAATCATATTTAAATATTAGAAAGACACTTAAAGAAACAAGATATATAGAGGAAATTAAATTAATATGGTCTGATGAGGATAAAGAAATTTCAATGAAATATGATGCTTCAAGTAATATTAATTATATAGTACTTCATTTTTATAGAAGATTTATGGAGGATGACTTGGATTATGCAATCAAAAAATTGTACGAATTCTGTATTGAAGAATAAGATTTTTAAAATTTTTGAAACAATGACTCAAAAGGAATTAAAATATATTTCTCCTAAATTATTATTTGAAGATTTAAATATTACCGAAGAGAAGACAAGCTGTTTGTTAGATAGTATTGTTGATGACGGAAAATTAAATAGAAAATATATATTTTCATGTCCAAATAATGACTATTGTGATGAAGAAATAATTATTTTAGATAGTGAATTAAATGATTATATTACATGTGATCTTTGCGGAGGTGAGTTTAAACCTCAAGAAAATATTAATTTATTAAAAGAAATCTGTTATGAGTTAATAGAAAAAAGTGATAATTACGGATTGAATTTAAAAAAGTATTTTTGTGGTAGTGAAGCAAAAAATGTTATACCATTACTTAATAATGAAACAAACGATAAATATAAAGTAGAAAAACATTTATGTAATGAAAATGGAGGAAATAGTATGAAAATTTTTATTAGTCATTCTGAGAAGGATTCAACTTTAGTAAGGTTTTTGATAAATTTATTAGAAGGTATGGGAGTAAAAAAAGATAAAGAACACATATTTTGTAGTTCCTATACTGGATTTGGTGTAGACTGTGGTGAAGATATTCTTAAATTTATAAAAGATGAGTTTAACAGAGAAGAAATAATTGTATTATATGTGATTACAAAAAATTTCTTGGATAGTAAAGCTTGTCTATGCGAAATGGGAGGCGCTTGGGTTTTATCAAAGTCATTTATCCCGTTGGTTATGCCTTCTGCTAGCTTTGATGATATAAAAGGAACTTTATTAAATCCGAGTGTAAAAGGACTAAAATTAGATGAGTATTGGCAAATAGATGAATTGATGCAAAAAATAACTAAAGAGTTTGGAATAGTGAAAGACTATGAAAAGTGGGGAAATGCTAAAAATGAATTTATTGAAAATTTTAAGTTAATAAAATCAGAATATGAACCCAGCTAGATTTTATATAAATATTAATCTATAAAGCAGGCTTTTTAACAAAAATATGTATATAAAATAGAATGTAAAGCGCTTGTTTAAAGTAGTGATATAGTAATATGATATGTAATAGTTGTACTATAATTATTAACCAGTTGAAATAAAAGCACTAGTAACATAGGCGATAAAAATGAATAAAATATTAAAAAAAACTATAATAACTGTCAAGAAATTGCATAAAAAAGATATTTTATATCTTTACAAGAGTATTAACGTAGGAGTAAAGGTTAATCATCAAGTTGTTGCCAAAATTGTGGAAAATTTAAAGATATTTATGGATGAAAAAAGATATGAAACACTTTATTTATGCTATCAAATTAAAATAGCCCAAAAACTCTGAGAGTAATATCTCGGAGTATTTTACTTTTTTCTACAAATTTTAAAGGTTAATTGTTGATATTTGTTGAATGATATTAGATAGAACGTTTTATATGTATGAATAGACCTGGATTACATTATGTCTATAATGGGAAGTTGAGGGTTGGAGATGTATACAATAAATAGATTAGCTTTCATGCTATTTATAATACTAGCTATATTAAAAATTGCAGGATGTTTACTAAATACGATAACTTTTAGGAAAAATAGGGATGCAAGGATATATAAAATTTGAGATTATTATCAAGTGAAATGAGGAAAAATATATGAAATTTTTAGTAGTGTCTGATTTACATTTTGATGAAGAATGTAATCAAGAAATAGTGAATAGTATCTCTGAGAAAATGATTTTGAGAGTATCTAATAAAATGAAGATAAACGAAAAAATCATTGTTTTTATTTTAGGAGATATAGTTGAGAGCGGTGGAGTAGGCTACATTGATAAAAAATTCAAACAAGCAGAATTGTTTTTTAACATATTAAAGAAAAAATTTACAAATATTAAGTTTTTTATTGTGCCAGGGAATCATGAATTATGTAATGGACTAGAATTAAATGGGGGGGATTTAGATGAATTTAATAAGTTTACTACTTGTTTTGGTTACAATAATGGGTTTGAATTTACAGAAGAAAATCCAGTATTTTCGATAGATGAAGCTGGTTTTAGATTGATATTTGTTGATTCTACTCTCGAAAGAGGTTATGGTGCTCGAGGTAAAATTGATATACATGCTATAGAATCCAACATGGGTGAAATGAAAAATATTATTTTAATGCACTACCCTCCTTGTGTACAAGAGGGGATTGATAAAAATATTTCTAACCCCAATGAGTTAATTGCTACACATACTAATTTTATTTTTTATGGACATCAACATGGTGCTGTTAAAATACCTGATTTTTTGGAAAAAGACACAAGTATACACTCTGTTGGTTCTTTATTAAAGCAAGGAAATGACATTAATAATGAATTTATTTTATTAGATGTTGATGAAGGCAAGATTAATTATGCTTATAGATATGTATTTAATAGTGTCGTTTTCACAGCGTACCGACTTTTTCCACAAAAAGGAAAGAATATTAATTCTGACGGATTAATGTATGACAGACCTCCCAAACATTCAATTATGGTTGTTCGCAGAATAAAAAGTATCTCTCTTGAAAACAAAAAAGATTATTTAACTTTACTTCCTTTTTATGGTGAAAAAGTTGACTCTGCAGTAAAGAATAATAATTTGATTTTATTAGTTGGAGATGCTGGTAGTGGTAAAACTTATGAGTTACAGAGCATTTTTTTGAATTTTGAAAATAATGAAGAGTTTTTTCCAATATGGACGCAATTAAAAGACATAGGATATTGTAAAATAAAGGAGCATATAGATTTTGCATTAAAAACTATTGACAGAAAAATCCCGTTGCTCATTTTCGATGGTCTTGATGAACTAGATGGCAATGAAATGGACAAGTTTATCAAAGATATAGGGAGCGCTGTATTAGGAAATCCGGAGATTAAAATTATAATTTCCGTCAGAAGCAATTTTAAAACAACTATTGAAGGATTTGAAAAATTCAAATTATTACCCCTTAATGATGAAGAAATACAATCATTTGCTTCTTCATATGGAATATTGTCTTTTGATGGATTTATTAATGCTGTACATGCCTCAGAGAGTATGAGTTTGGCAAGAATACCATTTTATCTTCATGAAATGATAAAAATGTTTATTGTTACAAAATCACTTCCTAAACGTATTGATTTGCTAAATAGAATTATTAGTTTTCGTTTCAAGGAAAGCGATAAAAATCACAATTCCATGTATAAACAAACTTTAATGGCAAACGAATATGAGTTATATCAGGCACTAAAAAAAGTTTCCTTTTATATGCAGGCATGCAGAGAATATGATTTGCCTAATATTAGTTACACAAAACTGTTGTCTAATGAGATAAGGAATATGATAAACTATTCGGGTATAATTACAAATCAAGAAAATGAGCAGACACTCTCGTGGGCGTTTGAGCATAGTATTTTCCGAGAATATTTTTTGGCACAATATTTAAGCAAAATTTCATTTGATGAAGTTCTTGAAGTGATCACTTATGATGATGGACGGACAAAGTTACGTCCATCTTGGTTTAATATAGTTTCGCTTATGCTACCATTAAATGGAGATGGCCTATTAAAAGATTGGCTTATTCAAAATGGTAAGGAATGGCTGTGTGAATTTGAGTCTGATAAAATAAACCTTAATGAACGCAATAAAATATTCATCGCATTGATGCGAGATTCTTTTAAAAAAAATATTCCTATTTATTCCATATACAGTGAAGAAAATTTGGGACGGTATTTTCAAAGTGATGTAACGATTGATTTTATGCTTGAAACCTTAAATAATCCAGTAAATGAATATTCAGTTCTTAGCGTACTATGCATTTTATGTTATTGCGATGCGTTTTTTAATAAAGAAACCGATTTAAAGATTGCAATTTTTAAATATTTGGATACCACAAAACCGGACTATATTGTAGAGTTCTCTATAAAAGCATTAACTCAGATATTTAATGATTGTTTATCCGAGATTACATCTGAAATGTTTTCTATAATTAAGCAGGATGTAAGACCTAAGGTGGTAGAGGCAATGTGTATTTTATACACTGAAGCCGAAGTTGTTGATGAGTATATCGACTATGTACTGGAAATGATTCAAACTTCAAAAGAAATGTGGAATGATTATTCAGTGCAAAGTACTATTGTAGCAACATTGAGAAAAGTAGAAAGACCAGGAGTAATAGTAAAAGTAATAGATTGGATATGTGATGATGATATTCCGAATAATTTTTATGAAAAGGATGGATTACTGAATAACTATTGTGTTAAAGCTTCACATTTATACAATAATGAACATAAATTTAAATATATGTTAAAGATTGCAATGGATAATTATATTATTGTTGTAAGTAAATGTGATAGACGTAAGAGCAAAATTATAAAAGAATTTTTTGAAAATACTCATACTTTATCCGAAGTATTCAAGAATTTGCTTCAAATTAAGCTACCAACCGATAAAATGATGTTTATAATTGAGGACATAATGGACGAATCACTCACTGATATTTTAGTTAGCGAATATACGAATGGAAACGTTAATATAGAAGCTTATAAATGGTATGCAAAGCGTTTACCAGTGAATTCTCCTGTATTTAGGAAGCTAAATAATGCTGTTATCGTAAAAGAAGGGAGGAGAATAGAACATGAGGTACAGATAAATTGGGAGAAACTAAATAAGGAGGGGGATCAGCGATATTTTGATTGTTTGTTCAATGAGGTGCTATTTAACGATTTGCTAATTGAATTAACAACATATCTTGGTGAAAATATTACATGCCAAGAATTATTGGGTGATTCATTTTCAAAAGTGCCATATGAACGTGAAGATTTGCAAAAAATCAGAACTGCAGTATATAATTGTGGGTTAAAAAGCCATAAAATAAATGAGTTTTTAAATGATATTGATTGGGTAAACTTTAGTGTTAATGAAATGTATGGAATATTTCAAAACCGCTATGAAGTCAATATTAAAGACGGACAAAAGCAATGGATTAAGGATTATATTACTCGTAGCATAGAATTGACGAATTTTGAATTATATAGCGCGGAAACTCGCGATAAATTCAAATGTTTAATTTTCTTTATAAGAAAATTTAACTTTAGTTGTGACGATGAGAAATTGCTTCAGATGTTAGTGTTACCTTGGTATCTGTTTACATCATCTATGTCTTCTGGCAAATCCGAAACTTTAAAATTCATTTCGGAAAGGATATCTGATAAAAATAAATTAAAATATAAAGTAATTACAAATATTCGTGAAAAAACATTAGATGATGCTGCAAAACATACTCATATAATGTATTGTCGTGAAAATAATATGACGGACGCTGTTGAAATGGCCACGGCACTTTGTATAAGTAAAGATGAAGAAGCAAGGTGGCAGAGGTATGCAGCCACCGATTATTTAATCGACATTAAAGGCTTCAACTATCTTGATGTACAGATCGTTCCAAGAGCTGATGAAGAGTTGCTTAGATATCTAGCCAGTAAAATTACTTCCAATAACTATAACCTAATTGAAAAGTTAATTGAGGAGAATGAAAAATCCGAACATCGCACCTTATTCTTGATGGAACTAATTAAGCTTAACAATAGCTATGGATTAAATACATATATAGAGCTAGCAAAAGAAATTCATACTATTCCTGATTTTCCAAAAGGTGAAAGCAATATTCCAATTATAACTGAAGCTATTCGTGATATTAAAAGTATTTCATTACTACCAGAGCTTTCAGAATTGATTAAATTATGTTTTGCTGATGACTTTAAGGATAGGAAAAGTTACGGATTGGAAGGTGGAATAAGTAATGCTCTTAACAATATTATTCAAGTTGATAAGCATAGTGTCAAAGCAATGCTTGTACAAATATTAACTGATTACTCCAAAAATAATAAATTGGTGTCCTTTTGTAATTGGCGTTTGAATGATATAGAAAAATTGATAAATGCTTCAAGTGATATTCCATGGAATAGTGATAAAGCAGAAGAATTTATTAAAAAACATGAAAATATTAAGTGACATAATGATTAAGATTTACGACTTTTAATAACTACCAACTATTCATATAATAGGCTTAACTATAATTAAACATCAAAAGATGCAAGTTGTATTTATAAAAATTAAAAATATGCTTGGATAATATAAAGCAAAAAAATGTGCTGAAAATTATTATTAGAAAAGGATGATTTGATGGCAGAGTGGATACCAAATGAAATTGAAAATATATATAAAGTTAAATCTATAGAAGAAATACTTAAATATAATAGAGATTTTCGTAAATATTTTAATGTGAGTGATTCAAATTCTTATAAAGGATTATGTGCATTTTATAGGGGGCAAGCCAATTCTAATTGGAAAATAGAACCAATAATAAACAGGAAGGGATGTCATGTTAATTTTGAGGGGAATGAAATTCAGGAGGTGTCATGGAAATATATCAACGAAGGACGTACTTTATTTGATATTATAGCAAAAATGCAACATTATGGTATGAAAACAAGATTTATAGATTTTACAACTGATATAGATGTTGCACTTTATTTTGCTTGCAATAATAAAGAATATATTAATCATGATGCCAGTCTATTTATATATATGTATGTTCCTCATTCGGCAGAGAGTATTTCAACGCTTGTTTTGACAGAAATTGCATTACTTAATATAAAAGATGCACCTGATAAAATAAGCATTCGTGAAATAGCTAATAAAGTAATTAATCATAATCCAAGTATTATTAAAAGATATGAATCTAGAGAAGACTTTGAGGGTACAATTGTATCTTTTTTGGATCATGGATTTATGGCTTGTCCTGATAAGCGCTCGTTGGAACATAATTCAAGGATGTGGAAACAAAAGGGGTGCTTTTTTATTTGTGGTGCTCAAGCTACAAAATTTATTGAATCAACGGATAGATGGTCTTCACATGCTGGGAAAGTTGAATATTATATTAAAGTAGGAGATATACCTAAGTCATTAATACGAGGATTAGCTCTAATTAAACTAATAATTCCAAAAGAAATTAAGGGCGATATATTAAAATATTTAGCAGAAAAAAGCATAGATTATGATCACCTATTTGCAAATTGAAATGCCAAAGTCAATTAGTATTAAATATCAAATGAGTTTTTGTGGTACTAATAACTATGAGTCATTTGATAATATGAATAAAAAACAGATGAAAGAATTATTCTAGAACTATAAAAAGCTACAACAATAAACGAAGCCCCATTATTCACATAATTGGACGTGTTGTTGTGATTCTCATTAGGCTGAAAATGGGTAGTTTATGAATGCTAATAGAAATAAAAGTAGATGTTAAAAGATTTAAAGAATTGATAACTAATGCAGATAAATAAAAGTAGAGTAAAGAGGGGTGATACATCATGAAAAAGCAAATAGAAAATATTTTATCATATTGGTATCATATGGAGTATTTTGCACCAAATTATCCACAGAAGAAAAACAGTATCATTATTAACAAAGAAGGAGTGGAGGATTTTCCATGGTTAAAAGAAAACAATTCTTCTTATGAAGTATATTTAGGAAAAATTCCTATAGTATATTTAGTAGATTTATTAAATGAAGCACTTAAGGAGAAATCAGTCAAAGAAAAAAATAAAAGTCCAATATGTGTATGTGGAATTAAAGTTGATTCAACTGGTACGTATGTTAAGGAATCTTTTAAGGTTAATACATTCTTTTTTGCGATTACATTGATTATTAAAAATAAAAGTTTGGATGTAAATATCTCTGATGAAGCTATAAGTAAATTTGAAGAAGAAATGGATTCGTATATATCTGATAGCTATCTCAAAATACATGAAAGAGAACAACTTTCAAAGGTATTAGAAAAGGTATGCAATAAAGTTTCATACAAATATGATGATAAAAAATTAGGAATTATTAATGAGAAAAGGAATGATAGTGATTCTGAGAGCGATGAAGATACGAAAATGGATAAAGAACTTGAAATGATGAGTAGTTTCTACGCAAAAGATATTGATATGATATTAAAAAATGTAAGTGAAGGAGATAGGATTTGTAGATATATTAAATCTTTAAACAACAATATAAAAGATAAAATACATATTGATACTGATATTAATGAAATGAAAAAATGGTTGAGCCCAAACGTATTTCCAATGGGAAAATGGCCATCTATTTATTCACCGAGCCTTATGCAACAGTTATCTATTAATATATCTACTTCTGACGAAAAAAAAATAGGCGATGTTTTTTCTGTTAATGGACCACCAGGAACAGGTAAAACAACGTTATTAAAAGAAATTATAGCCTCTTATATAGTAGACAGAGCAAAAATACTAGCGGAGTCAGATCCAAATTCATTTTTCAAAGAAAAGGTATTAAGTAATCCTCCTGGTGGGAAAGGATTTTTAGCAAAATATTATGAAGTACCGGAATCAATTAAAAAGTATGGCATTATTGTAGCTTCAAACAATAATGCGGCTGTTCAGAATATTACGGAGGAATTACCTAAATCATCCGATGTAGAAAAAAGTAAGACTTACACAGGATTATTTGATGTAGGTAATAATGATGAGATATATTTTACTGATATGGCAACAGAATTATTAGAAGATGGAAATAGGGGCTGGGGATTGATTTCAGCAAAGTTAGGTAAAAAAAGCAATATATGCAAGTTAAATAAGCTGATTGCGCCTAATTCTAAATATTCGATGATTAACAAGTATTATATTTCTAAAGATAAGTCATGGGAAAATGTAAGTAGCGATTTTTTAGATGCTTGGAACAAGGTTACCGATTATCGTAAACATATTTTAGATGATGTGAATTTATTGAATTCGTTTAAAGAGTTGAAGATAAAAGCTGACGAAGCAAAATGTAAAGAATTGAATATTAAAAAAATTTATCAGCAGTCTATTGTTCGAAAGAATTCATTAGACGACTCAATTAAATCCAATGAACAAAATACAAGCTTAATTGAAGAAAATATAATATATATACGTAAGTACATGACGTTTATCCAAAAAATTCTTACCTTATTTAATATTGGGGAGATGGCAAAAGAGATTTCTTTGCAAGAAAAAGAAAAGAGTGGATTAGTTATTTTGCATTGTAGGTTAGCTAATGAATTGGATGAAGCAATTAGAGAGTTGAATAATAAGGGAAAACAACTAGGAAAAGCAGGAACTAATACTAAATTGTGTTATTCGGCTTATACTAAAGCTAAAACAAGATTATATGATTCAGAAGATTCAATTGCAAAAAAATATGGCAAGAATTTTGCTGATGATAATTTTTTTAACAATATAACTGAAAATGAAGAATCGCAAACAGCGTGCCCATGGACAAATAGTGAATATGACGCATTGCGTGAGGAATTGTTTTATAAAGCTCTAGCAGTACAAAAAAGTTTTGTTTTGTCTTCATATGCTGTTAAGCAGAATATAAATATGCTAAATAATTTATGGAAAGGTAATGAATTTGATGAAGAACAAAAACGTATAGTGTTTCCACAAGCTTTTGCAACATTGTCATTGTTGGTTCCTGTTGTGTCAACTACATTCGCATCAGTGGAGCAATTTTTAAAATATGTTGGAAAGGGAGAGCTGGGAACTTTAGTAATTGACGAATCTGGACAAGCGACACCTCAATCAGCTTTGGGAGCATTGTGGAGAACGAGAAAAGCTATTATTGTAGGTGATACTTTACAGGTTGAGCCTACTGTTACAGTACCAAATAGTATTTCTCAAATATTGATTAAAAAATATGACATAAGCAATGAGTATGGAAGATCTAATGTTTCAGTACAGAAAATGGCGGATGAAATTAATCCATTCTCAGGGAAAATCAATGGAACAACGGTAGGATGTCCATTGGTAATTCATAGAAGATGTATAGCACCAATGTTTGATATATCAAATAGGATATCTTATGGTGGTAGAATGTTCAACCAAACACAAAAGCAACATGAGTTATTTAATGAATGTGATAAATTTGTAATTAAACGGTCATATTGGCTAGATATTGTTGGGAAAGAAATAGGAAATAGAAATCACTATGTAGCCAAGCAAGGTGATGAAGTGATGAATTATTTTGATAAAGCAGTAGAAAAATATGGTAAAGATATTTTAAGCTTGGGACAGAAAAAACTATATATTATATCACCATTCAAGACAGTAGTTGAAGAACTACAGAAAAAAATCTTTAATAAATTTAAAAAAGACCATGTTTTTGAAGGAATAAAAGAAGAAAATATTAGAAAAGAGTGGTTAAAAAAATCTATAGGAACTGTTCATACATTTCAAGGAAAAGAGGCTGATGAAGTTTTGTTTGTATTGGGATGTGATAAAGAAACAGGAAGTGGAGCAGCTATGTGGGTGGGAGAAAAAGCTAATATTTTAAACGTTGCTGTAACAAGAGCAAAATATAGAATAGTTGTAATTGGAGACAAGAGTTTATGGAAAGACATAAACAATTTTGATGTAGCTATTGCAATATTTGATTCGATGAAGAAATAATGGAATTTTATGAAAAATGGTTTCTTTTTATGCGAATTGATCCAAAATTGAATCATAGCAGCAATAAGTTTTGCCCTCTTTTTTGGCCCTTATAGCCTAAATTAAACAGGTATAAGTTAATATGTACTAAGAAAGTAGAATGACTATTTATAAAGGTTTGATAGACTTTTAAAACAATATAAATTCAATCCTCGAGAATCTGATGGTCGAGGGTTCGACTCCCCACTGGGTGCACCGTAAAGCATTGATACAAGTCGGTTTACAAAAATGTTAATAAATCGTTTATTACCATTTCACTGGTATTAAATATATCAATTGAAAATAAATTCAAAATATAGTAAAATGATAGCTGTTGTAAAAAAAGATGGTTAAATTACAATATATGACGGTTTTAAATAGAGGTGAAATTATTGAATGCAATAGATTTAGCAAAATTAAATAAACTAAAGATATCATCAACCACGTTAAGTAAATATAGTGATGATATTGTAAGCATAAAA
>LIDZ01012314.1_pt1 | contig 20007 bp, 15 predicted proteins | sample 644651 | NCBI WGS metagenome assembly LIDZ01 (sample SAMN03856242, study PRJNA289617) | food metagenome | isolation source: wine grapes on drying loft during traditional withering process | host: Vitis vinifera cv. Corvina | place: Italy: Gargagnago di S. Ambrogio di Valpolicella | collected 2014-01 | reverse complement strand
CCTAGCGCCGGCAGGCCAAGCAGCGGCTGGCCGCCGCGCAGGGCGGTAAAGGTGGTGGTCAGCACCTGCCAAAGGTCATCATAATCGTCGTAGAAGCGTCGCTTGCGGGCACGCTCACGCAGCAGGTTCAGGCTGTAGCCCTGATCATAAAGGCGGAGAGCCTCCGGCGTGGCGGTGTCCGGGTCATGGAGGATCTTACGATCCTCGGCAGTAAGCAGGAACAGCATGCGGTAGACCAACCGCAATAGTTGGTGAAAATAGGCATGACGGCTGAGCCGGCCGCACGATAGAGCCTCGCGCAGCGCATGGTTGGCCGGATGGGCGACGAAGCCGTCGCCCAACGCCCGCAGCGCCTGTTCCACGCCGGTGCGCAGGTCATCACGCGCCCGCTCTCCCTCAATCGCCGCCTGCTCGCGCCACTGTTCCAGCCAGCACCGCGCGATCTTGCCATTTTGGGCAAGAAAGCGGCTGGCGTGCAGGATCAGCCATAGGGCAACAAAGTCAGAGTAGAGGTCGTCCTCGAACAGACGAGCAAGATCCACCTCGACAAAGGCCGGGCGAGTCATCGACGGGTTGTCGCGCAGGATACGCAGCACCAACCCATTGCTAACAATGCCCCACAGCGCCTCGCCGCTGGCGTTGACGTATTCCTGCAGCAGCCCCTGCGGCGAGCGTCGGCGCGCCTCGTCACCAAAGGCGAGGTGGCTTTTGTCCAGATCGAAGTCCGGTCCTGTCAGCACTAGCGGAATATGCGCAATGCGGCGGGATTCACCGCTTGCACCGTTTCCTAGGGTAAACCCAGAGCTGGCAGAATCCTGTTCGACATAGCCGGCCTCATGGCTGAGCGGAAAACACCGCTCCCCCAAGTAGCGTGGCTGGCGGCAGACCTGCAAATCTGTAAAGGCAAATGCCTGCTGTAACAGTGGCACCAGGAAGCGCTCTACGGCCAGCGAAGTACGATCAATGTCCTGACGCTGACGTGCGTCGTTGAAGGCCTCCCACTCAGCTTTGGCAATACGCCAGTAACGACTGATTTCCTCACGCAGTTTAAGCGTGCGGTGCAGGCCGTAGTCAGTGCTGCCCTGCCCCTTGAGCTCGAGGTCGCGCACAGTATTGAGGAACTCGCCGGGGAAAATACCGCCTTCGATACGCAGGCTGTCGAATTCGCGGTGGATGGTGCGGGTCATGGGGGTGATTTTCCGTTTCTTGTCTGCCGGCATTGGCCGGAAAGCGATAATTCATTGCTGTCGTTTGATGCTTCAGACCAGTTGCGCGTCCGGCATCAGCACGTAAAGGCCGACCACATCGACCGGCAGTTGCGGATACACGTCATAGGTACCTTTGGCCTTGGCAGCATCACGCACACGACGATGATCCTTGAGCAGTTCATTGGCGCGCTGGCGGGCAATGTCGTCGAGCACCGGCTGCCAAGCCGACACCTGTTCCAACGCTTGTTCGACCTGACGCTGGCGCATCTCTGGGGCCATATTGCGGCTCACCGGCCGCTGCATCAGCGTCAGCACCTGGGCTGGCGTAATGACTTGCGGTGATTGTTGACCGCTAATAACGACGGCGATGGCCTCTTCGGCGAGCAGTTCGCGGCGTTGGCTCGCTCGAGTCATCGTCAGTTGGGTACGCAAACGAACCAGCAGCAAAGTGGTTCGCAGTGTCACCGCCTGGGTGAACCAGGCCCCGGAACGACTAGCTGCAGCGTCGCTGTCGCCTTTAAGTGCCTCCTCGGCGAGCTGATCGGCCAATCCGGCCACCAGCGGGTGGGTACGGTGGATGTGCTCGGCCACCCCAGCCGGCGGGTAGCTGAAGTCGATGTTACGCAAACTATCGATACCGGACTGAGCCAAACGGTCACGCAGTGACTCGGGTAATTCGACATAGGGCAGACGCATGATCTGCTTGTACTGACCCAGCGGCGCATTGAGCGCCTGGCAGGCGGCAGTAACGAAGCGGCGCACGTCAGCCTCGGTGCCCAATACTTCGGACATGCGGGTGAATTCCGGAATGACATCGTCTGGTTTGAGAGCACGCTGGGCGAAAATGGTTTGATTGCGGCGCGCCTTGTCTAGAGCATTCTGCCACTTGCTCTCAAGGTCATCCTCGATTGCCTGCTGGCTGTCGAAACCGAAATCCAAAGAGAGGTTGTACTTCATCTCTTCACGAGTGAGCAGTACGGTCTGCAAGATTGCCTGACTGATGCGGGTTTCGTCCTCGGGCATAGGCACAGAAATACCAAGCGCCTTACGAATGCTTTCTGCCTTACGTAGGATCACCTTCAATACTGCACCATCTACCGGGTTATCGGCACCGTAGAGCATTAGCGCACGCACCTTGCCAGAACGTTGGCCAAAGCGGTCGACGCGGCCCTCGCGCTGCTCATGCCTAGTCGGATTCCACGACAGGTCGTAGTGCACCACAGCATCAAATAGGTCCTGTAGGTTGATACCCTCGGACAGGCAGTCGGTGGCAATGAGAATGGCTGGCTTATCGATGTCGCGCAGAGCATGAATCTTATCTTCGCGCTCGCCCGGGCTGAGTTCGCCGGTGATGCTAAGCACTTCGTGATCCTTGAACAGTGGCTGCAGGGCATTCGCCACATAGTGGGCGGTAGCAATGTAGCGGCAGAAGACCACCGGTTTGAAGCCCTGTTTGACCAGCCCCCTGACCTCGACGATCAGTTGCTGGAGTTTTGGGTCTTTGTCATCGACAAGGCGACCTGCCTTTTCGATCAAGCTGCGCAGGCGCTCGGCATGTTGCTCCAACGCGGCCCCCGGCTCAATGTCGTCGGAGGACAGCCCACGATCGTTGGAGCCATCCAGCACGGTGTTGATGCCCATAGCCTCAATTTCCGCCAGTTGGGCAGCATCGTTACATCCACTACCTCCAGCAGCTCCTTTTAGTCGAGTCTGTAGTGCGCGCACGGCGGCTGCAGGTGAGGACGAGATACACCTCAGCAAAGCCAGAGCAGCCCACCAATTGAGGCGCTGATGCAGGGTACCCAGACCTTCCGCCTCACGAACCAACTCGCGAGCATAATCGAGCACTTCGCCGAATAGTGCGCCCCAGGAACCACTGAGCTGGTACGTCTTTTCTGCTGTTTCGCGTTGAGGAAAGCGCGTGCTGTCCTGCCATTCGCTGATATCGATCCGACGGCGCTGGACCAAGTGATCGCCAAGCTGTTTGTACAGCGGATGATCAACGCGGGAGATATCTTTCAAACCAACAAAAGCCTTGTTCAGCAGGCCGAGCAGATTGTAGTAGGCATCCTCGTTGCCACTGTGGGGGGTGGCGGTGAGCAGCAACAGGTGACGCTCGGGGTTGTCGGCCAAGGCGCGCAGCAGACGATAGCGTTGATGTTTACCGCGACCAATGCCTTCGGCACAGGTATGCGCTTCGTCGACGATCACCAGCTCTGGACACGCGTTCTGGAACTCGTCGCGGCGTCGGTCTGACTTAATGTAGTCAAGACTAACTACGGTGAAGGGGAATTCAGTGAAGATCGAAGTGTAGGTCTGCAGGCCTCGTTCTAGACGCTCGACTGTGCCCGTGGTGACCACCTCGGCGCGTATATTGAACTTGCGCTGTAGCTCCTCCTGCCATTGCTCGCAGAGGTGCGGCGGGCAAAGTACAGTGAAGCGCTGGATCTCGCCACGGTCGAGCATTTCCCGGGCGATTAGCCCGGCCTCAATTGTCTTACCGATACCTACATCGTCGGCGATCAGCAGGCGAATCACTTCCTGCTTGAGCGCCATTAGCAGCGGAACCAGTTGGTACGCGCGGGGCTCGACGTTAATGCGACCTAGCGCGCGGAACGGGCCTGCACCCGCACGCAGTTTAAGCAGCAAGGCATCACGCAGAAGCAGCGCCGAATTCTGCGTACCGCGCTGCGCCTGCGTAGCATCGGGCAACGGGAAGGTAGCCGGCTTAGGTGCTTCTCGTTCAAGCAGTGCGTGAATGACAATCACGTCGTCGTCTGAGCCGCCCAATGAGCGCAAATGCAAACGAGGGCCGTCGGACTCAGGCAGTACGATCCATTCACGGCCGCGGGCGCTGACGATGCTGCCGGGTTGAAACTCCTGAAAAGCGGTCATGCGCGGAAATCTCCAAAAATGTCCGGATAGCGGCGCACGACGTCGGGCCAGCTATGGGTATCACGGGTGAAGCGGATGACGGTAAAACCGTGGTCTACCAGCTTGCGGCTCAACTGCTCATCGAACGCGCGCTGACCCGGCTGCTCATGGTGTGGGCCATCGATATAGACCAGTGCCAGCGCTTCCCGATAAACAAAGTCGGGCCGGGTCTGCTGGGACTCCAGGTAATGCTGGGCAAGATCTGGCTTGCGCAACTGATGTTGCTCCATGAAATCCAGCCATGCCTGTTCCAGGCTGCTAGCGGACTGCTGACGCAGGTTGGCCATGTGGTCCTGCCCTTCGCCGTCGAGGTGACCGACTTCTAAGGTGGCGCTAGCCAGGGCACAGAGCAGGTCAGTGACTTCATTGAGCTTGCGATCCAGCAGTTTGTGGTCGGGCTGGTTGTAGTAGCTGAGTAGGCAGCGGTAACAGGCTGCGTCGCACTCCTCGCTTGCGTTCTCCAGAATGGAGACCGACCAACTGTCGTCCGGGCTCCGGTAGTGCATGATCTCCAGCGCCCGGCGTGCGACGCGCGGTAGTCCGGCCGGATCGGTAGCCAAGCGAGTGAGCACCCCGGCACCGCCTTCGGCCGATTCGTAGAACAGCATGCTGTTGCGCTCGTCGCGACCAGGCAACGGCTCGACCATCAACTCGCTTTCTTCAAGCTGGAACTCAGCCTCAATACCGCGTTTAAGGGCGTACTGCAGTGTGGCCATGCCACCTTCATCGAGTGGTATCGAAGGCTTTATCACCAGGACATTTCGACGATCCTCGACAAAGGGCGAGATACGCTGAGCCTGGATTCTATCGATCTCGGCGTTCTCGTTTTCCTCCTTGGGCGCCTGCTCGTCGTTGCTCCAGTAGCCGCTAACCGGATCAATCTTGAAGCCGTAGATCTCCGTATCCTTACGGCGGCGCCAGCCAAGATTCATGCGCCACACCGTGGCGGCCGGAGCATATTGCAGGTCGAGCAACGGAGCATCACCCTGCAGCATCAGGCTGCGGACTACTTTGGGCACGCCATTTTCTTCCTGATACTGCAGGGTGGTACGCACCTCGTAGCCCTGTCGCATGCGCTCTTCTTCATCACATGTGATACGGGTAACCCGTTGGGTGCTGACGTTCTCAATACGGAACAGGTTGTTGATGACCTTGCCGCCTGCCAGCGGTGCCTGGCACGACAGGCACTGTTCGTAGTGCCGCTGATTGCGGAAATGTCCATAGCCACAGACGGGACACAGCAGAGCCTCTTCGGTAACAATCCGAGCCTCGTTGGTGCCCTGATTGCGCACACCTAGAATCACTCGCTTGACCCGATACTGACTGCCTTCGTGGTAGATCAGGCTCAGCGGTCCAAACTCGGAGATAGCCAAAAAGCGCGGACGAGATAGCACGCTGTCACGGCCGACCCCACCCATACGGCCGGGTATGAATGCGGAGAGGGGAAGACGCGGGAAGTTGTAACCGGGCAGGAAGCCCTGACTGGCCAGGTAGCGGTAGGTCTCGAAATCCGAATGACCGCCCCCGCTGGTTTCCAGCAGCAGATTATGCTGAATCATCGCCTCGCGGTGACGACGCTCGGCAATCTTGCGCTCTTTCTCGGGCGCAGCCGGGTTGGTCATGATCGCGCTCGCCTCGTCGATCTGCCTGCGCGTGGAGGCATAGAGGTCACGCCAGCGTTGAAGAGCCATGTCGAAGCGTAGGAAGGTGGAACCAAGCTTGGCATCCAGCCATTGAGCAGCAGCCTCGTCAATAGGCTTGCCGCGGTCCAGCCAAATACCCTGCGCGCTTGTTAGCTCGTCACGCAGCATGCCCAGCAAACGAGTTCCGCGTCGACCTGCCCGCGCCAGCGCGTCCTTGTTGCCGAGTGCAACCACATAGTCGTCGAGCAGCGGCATCTCGCTGGGGCTTTCCATATCAAGCATGGTGTTAATGGTTGAGGGCAACTTGCAGCCAGTTTCCGCCAGCCAGGTGGCGAACAGGTGACTCTCCACCAAATCCTCATTAGCTAGGTCTAGAGTTGGCGGGCTGACCTCGCCATAGACCATGCGCCGAGGCTCCTGAAAGAAGTACTGGTCGTGCGGGCTGAGCGCAGCGCAGTAGGTGATGATCAACGCCGGTTGCCCGGAACGCCCTGCCCGGCCACTACGCTGGGCGTAGTTGGCCGGAGTCGGCGGCACATTACGCAGGTAGACAGTATTGAGTGAAGCGATGTCCACGCCAAGCTCCATGGTCGGCGAGCAGAACATGGCGCGCAAGTTGCCAGCACGAAAGCGTTCCTCACGCTCCTCCCGCAACTCTGCTGGGACCTGAGCCGTATGTTCACGAGCCTCTAGGGTGAACAAATCACGCTGCTGGCTCTCTAGCATGTCCGCGACACCGTTGTAGAGCCGCTGGAAATAGGGGTTACGGCTGACTGTCTGGTTGAGCAGATCGGGCTGTGGATCACTTTTACCCATACGCCAAAGCAGAGCCTCGCCTAGCACCTGATAACCGCGAATGCCCTTCTCGAGTTCGACGCCCTCGATCAGCCCATAGCTTTCGACGATATCCAGCAAATCCTGGATGAACTGGGCGTAGTTAGCCTCCTTGAGCGGCTCATAATGTCCACCCTGCCAGAACGAAGTAGTTTTAACCACCTGGCCAAAGCGGGTATGCAGACCAAGGGTCACCGTGTTCAGGTCCTTGCGAGGCTTGCTAAGCGTAGCGTAGCCGGCTTCGGTGAGGATCTCGTCCTCAGTAAAAGCCCATGGTTCCTTGAGATGCTGGCGGCTTTTGTTTTTCCACTCTTCGAGGTTGTAGCGATCGAGATAGCGAGTCTTGATACAGAGGTTGCGACGCATCACGTCCAACAGCATCTGCACCAGCTTCTGTCGCACGGTGGGACTGGCCAGCGCCAGCATCGGGTGCACCTGGCGCTCACCTGCAGCTCCTGGCCTTGAGGTTTTCTGCCAGCGACCATCGTCGCAACAAAGCGTCGGTAGATCCTCGTACTCGATGCGTAATAGGTCGAGCTGTTCGAGGTTGGGATTGTTGAAACGCCAGCCGCGTCGCAGATCGAAATACAGCCGGTAACCGAGAATGTTCCGCATGGTCTCCTCGGCATCGCGGCGCAGGCGCGGCGCAACGTTGCCAGGGTTTTGCAGGTATTCGCCGCGGATCAACGGATCATCGATTGCGAAGCCGAGGGCCTGGAAAACCTGCTGGGTGATCTGGCTGTCGCTGAGCGGATCGTCGCCACGCTGGCGCACACAACTAAACAACGCGCTACGCATCAGCAGGATCTGCATGAAGTCATTGAAGTGACCGGCCTGCAAAGAAGCGTCCTGGCGGTTGTCAGTGAAGCCCAGCAGCTTACGAGCATCAGCGGCCAGTTCGCTGTCCGCACCCAGCATGTAGCGCAGAGCGGAAATGCTCAGAATAGTGGTGGCTGAGCTGCGGCCTTCACCAGACAGCCCGGACAGCCGCGTCCAGTCTCGACCACGTGACTGGTTGGCCCCGCAGCACAAACAGAAGCGGAAGCTGCCTGGGATGAACCAGCAACGCACGCCCTGCATGGTTATCTGGCCATTGCTGGCGGCAAAGATCTCCTGTGGCTGGTATTTGCGGTAGGAAGATTTGATGCGAGGTTCTTTACCTGTCAGCTCCACCCAGCTTTCTGGATAACTCTCTAGGTTTTCACCATCCCAAGTGCGCTGAGGATCGATCATCAGAAAGCCGTGATGCACATCCTCATCGTCGTGGCTAGTTTCCTTGATGCTGCGCGGTGCAAATGAGCGGTTGCCGTTCTCCACTTCATCCCAAACAGGATAGTACTCCTGGCCACAATTGCGGCAGAAATGCACACTGTAAAAACGCCGTTCGCGCTCACCGGCAACAGTAAGCTGCCCGGATAAATCCAGCTTGCGTGTGCTTGGCGCCTCCAAAGTGGCATACAGATTAGCGGCACCGGAGACGAACTGGTGCAAGCGGAAGGCAAACAGGGGTTTGCCACTGACGTCTTTACACTGGTAAGCCGTAAGAAGGAACTCAGACAAGTAGACTGCGCAACGCTCGGCCGACTCTCCGCTCGAATCGGCAAGCCGATGGGAAGCCTCCTCAATGCTAAGCGGTTTTGCGCGAACCCAACGGCCTTCGGTATGCGAGAGGCCGAGTGTCAGCTCGACCCAGGCGGAAATTGGGTGCTCACGCAAGCTCTTGAAGGAGGGGGTCTGCGGCACGCTGGCATTGATGGCGCCGGCCAGCACATCCGCAGCGGGGATCTCCAGTGCTGGCGTCACCCGCTGCAGAGTTTCAGTGATGATGTTTTCCGGTTTGACCTTCGCACCAAAGATCTTCCCGGCAACTTCAGCTACAACCTTGTTGCGTTCAGCGAGAGTGCCTTTTGTGGACATGGTGGCTGATGTGCCAACGCACAAGAGACCACTATTTAGGCGTTCGCGCACCCTTCGCACCAGCATAGCAACGTCTGCCCCCTGACGGCCGCGATATGTGTGGAGTTCGTCCAGTACCAAAAATTGCAGTCCCTCTGCCGCCTGTATAAAAGCACGATCTTGCTCGCTCTGCCGGGTCATCAGCAGTTCGAGCATCATAAAGTTTGTGAGGATGATGTCTGGCGGATTGATGCGCATTCGATCGCGCTCATCGGCCTTTTCTTGTCCGGTGTAGCGGCCGTAGGTTACCGGACGCGGCTCAGCGCCATAGCTGGCTAAAAATTTTTCCAGCTCCTCACACTGGCTGTTCGCCAATGCGTTCATCGGATAAATGATGATCGCCTTGATGCCCGCTTTGGCGCCCTGCTCCTTGCCCTTGAGGATCGCATCAAAGATCGGAATAAAGTAGCTGAGCGACTTACCGGAGCCCGTGCCAGTAGTCAGAACATAGCTCTCACCTGCTTGGCAGCGAGAAATCGCCTCCTGCTGGTGCTTGTGCAAGCTCGCCGGCACGCCTGGTTTTCCGCCTTCCTTGCCAAAGCGGAAAATATGCGCACACTCCGGATGTAGGGTCCGGTTGGCAACGAGTTGCTCTATATTCTGCCCGGCGACAAAAAAGGGATTTACCTGAATCAATGGCGATGGCCAGTAACGCCCAGTGCTGTACTCAGCTTCCAAATACGCCCGGATATCCTCAGCTCTCGGATTGGTGAAGCTGCGAGCAAACTGCTCGTAATCTCGAATAACCTGATTGCGAAAGCTAAATGCATCCACCTTGATGCGCTCCTTGGGCTCGAAAACTACTGGGACACCGGCCCCGCGTCATATCAAAACAGCATCTTACTTCATAAGTGTCTCAGGCGGGCTGATGGTCTTGATTGGATATCGATCATGATGGTGTCTTTAGAAGCGGGTCGTCAGAGTCAGGTAAGCTGAACGTGGTTGAGTGGGTAGTACCACTGGGGAGCCCATATATTGAAAGGTCTCAAAGACTTTGCGACCTGTCAGGTTTACCGCCGAAACCGAGATCGTGTAGCGGTCGAAATCGTAGGAAGTCTGCGCATCCAGCAGTGCGTAGCCTGGTACAGATACCGTATTAGGCAAAGTTAACTCGCGGGCGCTGAGTGCCGTAATACCGACGCCGAAGCCCAGTCCCTTACCGCCGCCGTACAACGCTGATGTAGGGCCTTTGAGCACCTCAATGCGCTCGGTGCCGATGAGGCTGGTCGGGTCGATGCTCGCTGCCGTGCCGCCAAATGCAGGCAGCCCGTTCATGTAAATTTCCGCCGGAAAACCGCGCACGATTGGCTGAGCGAACAGTGCCTCTTGCGGCTTGGTTGCTCTTACCCCTGAGACGTTAACCAGCGCGTCAGCAAGCGAATGACTGCCCTGCTCCTTGAGCATCGTTTGCGTTACAACTTGAACGGATTGCGGGACTTCGACCACCCGAGCGGACAATTCGGACCGCTAGCTTTGATATGCAGGTGCGGTACGGCCTCGACCGTCTTGAGCTGGCCCACACTATTGTCATTCCAGGGTGCGAAGACCCGTTTGGAGAGGTTCCAGAGACGGTAAGAATCGCTCTTCGCGAGGCATATGCTCGTGGTGCACGATTGGCTTCAATCTGCACTGGGGCTTTTATCCTTGCCGCGAGCGGTCTTCTTGACGGCAAACGCGCGACTACGCATTGGCGTTTCGCCGAGGACTTGGCCAGGCTTCACCCAGAGATACAAGTAGAACCTAATGTTCTGTTCGTCGATGAAGGAAGCATCGTGACTTCGGCCGGCGCGTCAGCAGGATTAGATATGTGTTTGCATCTCGTGCGACGTGATTACGGCCAGTCTGTTGCGGCAAACACTGCCCGTCTGGCGGTCGCGCCACTGTACCGTGATGGTGGTCAGGCCCAGTTTATTCGTCAGGAGCTTCCAGGCTCTCCAACGAGCCTAATGCCCTTGATCGAATGGATGCGAGACAATTTGAACAGTTCGCATACGGTCGATAGTCTTGCGGCTCGTGCCAACATGAGCTCTCGCACCTTTGCTCGGCGATTTCAAGAACAGACCGGTACTACAGCTTTACAGTGGCTTCTCACCGCTCGTATTGATCGAGCGCGTGCATTGCTTGAGGAGAGCGATACATCGATTGATCAAACGGCACTTCTTTCCGGATTCGGGTCTGCGGTGACCTTCCGGTCGCGGTTCCGAAGGGTCGTTGGCCTGACACCGACGGAGTACCGTCGACGTTTCAGCTCAGTAAACTAATATCCAAATACCCGCAGACCATGGGTTTGGATTTTCAGGACGACCGACACGCTCACATTGATGCGTCAATCGCCAATCCCGCTGGCGATCAATGATAGTACCTCGCTCGGCGCATTTTTCGGGGCACAACAAATTCGGGATGGGAGCGCTGTAGTTTCACTACAGCGAATCAAGAACTTCCCATGGACAAATGCTAGAAAATCATTCCCTTATGCCAGCACCTTAGCCTGAGTCTTTACTGTCGTAACGGTGGGCGCTATCAATGGATTTCTGGTCCGAGAGACCCGATAGTCGGTCAGTTGTAGGGCGGGTTTGCCTCATACTCCCTCCGGCTCGAGTGTCGCACTGTTCAACTGCTGATCTTGCCAGGCCGCGCAGGTCAGCCCAGTGCCTTTCCACCGTCCATTCTGTATGACCATTGGCTGTGCGCCCGTGGATAATCAAAAATATTTCAGACCTATATCACCTCTATGAACGCCCACCTGTATCGACTGCAGTTGGGATTTTGGCGTGCCTGCACTTCGCTTAGCACGCTCATCATTTGAGAGGATCTGCGTATGTATAGCCCTTGCCCATGTTGTAACTCTGGACGCATCGTCACGAAAAATATTGGGAAACAAGCAGGCGGTTTGATCGGTGCCGCAGGCGGCGCCGCCAGTGGTACAGCTGGCGCTCTGTCCGGTGCCGAAGCTGGAGCTGTTTTAGGTGTCGCCGGAGGCCCAATAGGCATCGCAATCGGGAGCGTCGCTGGGGCGATTTTAGGGGGGTTGTTTGGAGGGGTCGCTGGCGGTATCGCCGGGGCCACGCTCGGTGAACAGATCGATGACAAGGTACTGAATAACTATCAATGCCTAGAGTGCGGTTACAGCTTCAGCGCTAATCGCTAACTCATCGAGTCAGCCCCTGTTTCTCATGCAAACAGGGGCTCCCCTTTTGTCAAAGGACCTATTCCCATGGCTAATCTCATTGAACAAATGGCTTATGTTGGCGCAACTCCCTGGCACGGTCTGGGTAGTCGCCTTTCTCCAAAACAACCCATCGAAATCTGGCAGCGCGAAGCGGGTATGGACTGGAAGATCCAGGACAGCCCGGTGCATTTCAAATCCGAGAGCATCGGTGCACTTGGCTCAATTCACACCTTCCCTGACCAGAAGGTTCTGTACCGCTCCGATACTAAGGCCCCGTTGTCCGTGGTTTCTCAGCGCTACCAGGTCGTGCAGCCGCGCGAGGTCTTGGAGTTCTATCGGGACCTCACTGAAGTATCGGGCTACGAACTGGAAACGGCCGGCGTACTCAAAGGCGGTCGCAAGTTTTGGGCGCTGGCCCGCACTGGCCAAGGTACGACCTTGAAAGGCAACGATCAGGTCAATGGTTATCTCCTGCTGGCCACCTCCTGTGACGGCACCTTGGCTACCACGGCCACACCTACAACTGTGCGGGTAGTTTGCAATAACACGTTGACTATTGCGCTGGACGGTTCGGCCAAAGCGATCAAGGTGCCGCACAGCACGCGCTTCGATCCACAGGCGGTTAAAAAGCAACTCGGTATCGCTGTCTCGCAATGGGACAACTTCATGCACCGGATGCGAATGCTGTCTGAACGCAAAGTTCAGTGGCATGAAGCCATGGGATTCTTCATGAACGTGCTGTGTGATACCAATCCGAACATGCCACTACCGGCAGTACTTCCCAACGAGCGGGCGCTACGCAAGGTGCAATGCCTGTATGAAGGTCAGGGCCGCGGGTCAACCCTGGAGTCAGCTCAAGGAACTGCCTGGGGCCTGCTCAACGCCGTGACGGAGTACGTCGACCACGAACGCCGTGCGAGAAGCATCGAGTACCGCATGGATTCTGCCTGGTTCGGGCAAGGAGCACAGCTCAAGCAACGGGCGCTGGAGGCGGCGCTACAACTTACGGCTTAGGCTTGGTTTTCGCTGTCTTCATCAACATCACCCCAATCATCGTTCTTCCACTCCCTAAACGCCTGATCAGCCTCGTGCTGGTTGGGCGTTTTTTATGCCTCAAGGAAATGATTATGAGCACTCAATCCCTACAACATCTCAGAACTAAACCCCGTCCTGCCTTACGCTTGGTCGGCACCAAACAACTGCCGCGTGAGGACTGGTTGACTGTGCGCAAGCAAGGCATCGGCAGTTCGGATGCCGCCGCCGCTGTGGGCCTGAACCCTTATAAATCACGGCTGGAACTGTGGATGGAAAAAACCGGACGTGACACCTTACTGCCCATGCTCGATCCGCAGGATGAGGAAACCCCCGCGTACTGGGGCAACATCCTGGAGCCGATTGTCGCATCCCATTACACCCGGCGCAGCGGTCATCGGGTCCGCCGGGTCAATGCGGTTCTGCAGCATCCTGATCCCAAACTGGCCTGGATGCTGGCCAATATCGACCGTGAGGTTATCGGTGCGTCAGAAGTGCAGATTCTCGAATGCAAAACCGCCGGCATAAACGGCGCACGTCTCTGGAAAGAAGGCGTGCCCGAGTATGTGCAGTTGCAGGTCATTCACCAGTTGGCCGTGACTGGCAAGCAGGCTGCGGATGTGGCGGTACTGCTCGGAGGTCAGCACCTGGAAATTCATCGCATTGAACGCGATGAGTCACTGATAGCTCGGTTGATTGACCTGGAACGGCTCTTCTGGGATTACGTCGTCAGTGACACCCCACCGCCGGCAGACGGTTCGGCCTCAGCGGAGCAAGCTTTGCGCTGTCTGTATCCGCAAGACAATGGACAAACCCTAGACTTTAGCCAGGACACACTGCTCTGCACGGCCTTTACCGAGCTGCAGAACGTGCGCAAGTCGATTGCTCTACAGGAGGCGCTGGAAGCTCAACTTAAGCAAACGCTGCAACAGGCCATAGGCGATGCCAGTCGGGCGACCTTCGCAACCGGCAGCATCACGTGGAAGAAAGCCAAAGACAGCGCGGCCCTGGACATCCCCCGCCTGCTAAAAGAAAAGCCTCATCTGCAAGTTCGCTACTCGACCACCAAAGCCGGCAGTCGACGTTTTCTGCTGGCGTGAACGTTCGTTCGCTCCTCACCTATTTCCCTGCCTTTTCTCTCCAACGCCACCCTGGTCGCTCTTGCGGTCTCGGTGGCTTTTTTATTTCAGTTACAGGAGAACTCCCATGCTCAAAGGTTTAGCCATCACTCCACCTATTTTGGGCCGAATATCCATCGGCAAGGTCGTCGAAAAGAAGGGCAAGCGTCTGCCGGAAAAGGACGATCAATTCACTCTCACCTCCCAAGTGCAGAGCCGTGACGGCTGGGTGCTGCACCCCCTTAACGAAGAACTGCGCAATGGCCAGGACGGCAAACTGCGCAGCATTCCGATCCGGCTGCTGTTCAACGAGCCGGACCTCAACTTTCGGGCTGACTACAGCCTGTTCGACCGTAACACCGGCCGGCCGCTGTGCGTCGGCAATGGTGAGACCTGCAAGCGCCGGACCAAGGATGGCATCCAGTCAATGCCCTGCCCTTCACCGGATGGCTGTTCACTGGCTCAAGGCAATGCCTGCAAACCCTTCGGCCGGCTCAACGTGGTGATTGGCGATGACGATCCACTGGGCAGTTTTGTCTTTCGCACCACAGGCTACAACAGCATCCGCACCCTGGCAGCGCGACTGCATTATCTGCAAGCCATCTCCGGTGATCGACTGGCCTGTCTGCCGCTGGAGTTGCGTCTTCGCGGTAAGTCCACCCGCCAAAGCCACGGTGCAGCGATTTTCTACGTAGACATCACGGTACGCAGTGGCCTGGGCATGGACGATGCCTTACTTGCAGCCAAGCAATTGGAGGAGACACGTCAAGCCGCAGGCTTTGACCAGAGCGCCTTGGATCAAGCGGCTCGGCAGGGTTTTAACAATGGGGCCTTTGAGGACACCGTGGAGGACTCCGGTGCCATCGTCGAGGAGCTCTTCCCTGTCATTGAAGATCAGCCCAGGCGTATAGAGATCAAAACCCAACCGGCAGCGCCTGACAAACCATCACTCGCCCAAAAGCTGGAGTCGCGAGCCTCGCAGCACAAAGGCAGGCCTTCGGCTCAGTAGCTACCAACTCTTCTGCGCTCGCCCCTATTCGCTCAGGAATACCTGTATGAAATATCACAAGCTGATAGCCGGTGAAACAACCGGTACCTATATCATGGAATCCCCAGTTACCGAGGCTGACATCCTGCAAATGGCGCGACAACTGGCCATGAGTCGTCTGTCTAAAGGCCGAGCATTGACTGAACCAAAGCTGGTTTTTAGCCACCTACAAACACTGCTGCAGTACCACGAGCATGAAGTCTTTGCACTACTACTACTACTACTACTACTACTACTACTACTACTACTACTACTCGACAACAAACACCGAGTGATTGCCTTCAAGGAGCTATTCAGAGGCACGCTGGATGGCGCCAGCGTCTACCCGCGAGAAGTGGTCAAGATTGCGTTGGAGCACAATGCGGCAGCGGTGATTTTGGTACATAACCATCCATCCGGCGACCCTGAACCCAGCCAAGCTGATCGCACGCTAACCCAGGCGCTCAAGAACGCCCTAAGCATGATTGGCACCCAGACGTTGGATCACATTGTTGTAGGTCATGAAGGCTGCGTATCGCTGGCTGAACGAGGGTACCTTTAACTCCAATGTACACACCGTCCGATGGACCGCCTTTGGCATTGCCAGGGTGGTCGTCGGCACGGTGTCCTTCTATTTTTTTGTCGTGATTCAGCATTGTGCTCAGGTTCTGCTGCACCCGAAACCATGGGAACCATCCCCAAAAACCTTCGTGCTCGACTTACACAGGTAGCTCGCACGATGGAAGAAGGCTGCCTGTCCGGCTATCTCGTCGCGATACAAGTGATAGTAAGGATTTTGTGGAATCTCGACCAATCCCCTGACAGCCTCTACTGATAACCCTAAAGCGCTTGCCCACGCTGCTTCCAAGCGATTAAACATGTTGTCTCTGCCTGATTGGAGCTTACCCAGCGCATTGAAGGCATCGTAGTTCAGCAAGATCGCAAAGTGATGATGTGGCCGCCCGTGCTGCCCTTGCTCCCTGGCCCAGACGTAACGAACCCTGGTGTCGTGTGAGTACTTATTCACAAGTTTCGCCATTTGGCGATTGTGTTTGATCTTAGCTTTAAAGGATTCGATGAAGCGGTCAACAACTTCGTTCGTGAAAGCGTAATTGGGTAGTTGAATGTTAGCTGGCAGCCGCAGATCAAACCTGAGTGCAAATACACGAGGGTATTGATTAAGCGCTCGAGACACTGTCTGATGAAGACGACTTAGGTACTCTTGAATGAAAGGCCCCTTATCCACTTGTACGGTCAAGCCTTGATAGGAGCCTTCGTAATGAAGGGTTAAATTCGTATTGCCTGAGTGTCTAGCCATGATGGAGCTCCGAGTATTGAGTTTCATATAGTCAGACTCCCTAGTACATTTTTACCTTACAACCAGGAATGCAGAGCATAATACCACTCTGCTTAAATGGCCTACCGCTTCTCCGATACTCCCCTATACCTAACCAGCAAAGACAGACCAAACTCGCAATAGAGATACTGTATAAGCATAGTACCAATACCGAAGCAATCAGGCGGCAGCACGCTAAACAAACCGCCCACAAACCTTGCTAAAATACAACTTCATACAGGTTAAAGCCGCTCCGGAAAATCACCACCAAGGAACATATCCCTAGTGGTGTTAATTGAACCCACCCAATCAAACTTCCAAAGCCAGCCACAGCAAAATCTCAGGTACTCTTGCTCACAACTTTATCCCGTTCTTTAACTTTATCCAGTATCCATTCGTGTACTTCACTTTCCAGCCAACCTACGCAACGGTCACCCAATGAAATAGGCTTAGGAAATGAGTCTCCCGAAATAAACTTGTAGATAGTGGATCTAGCAAGACCAGTGAGATCCACGACCTCTTTCAATCGAATTATCCTCATGAACGCATCTCCTGTATTCGTCCAGAGGATTGGCAAGGTCAGTAAAACTTTACTGAAGGCCACGAAACTCCTGACTAGCGACGAGTCAATGAACCACTCAGAGGCTAGAGAGCGTGCATGGTAAGAAGCCACCCTTCCTTGCCATGGACGGCGGCGTTGACGGATTTTGAAGACCTTTCGGCAGCCGCCCCTTGTTGACCTCAAGGCGGTTCAGGCCCAGCAGCACTTCAGCGGCTTGTTCACGGGTGCTCAGCTGGGCAACTCCATGGTGCTGATGTCTTAAACACCGCATAATTTCGGCCACATCATCAAAAAATATCTACTATAAATATTCTATCTAAACACTATAAAACTCATGCAAAATCTCTATGTTTGTGCTATAACGCTACTGAATTTTTTCTAGAAGACTTATAAAATGGCCATCAGAATCAATGATAATCTTTCTCAGCTCTGGGGAGACAATTTAGTCAATGACCGCAGGGATATTTGGCTATGGAAACGCCTCGAAGAATACGGGCTCAATATTGGCCCCCTCGACAGAGCGCCGCGAGAGATGCGCAACATCATCGCAGAGTGCTTGAGTTTAAACCCACACATCGCTGAGACATTGAAACAACAGGAAGCGGCGAAATTACTTCATCAGGATCACTTCAAGTGGATACATGAGGGCAAACGCCAAATCTCATGGGTGAGTAATCGACTACTTACCGCTTCAGGACTTATTCCATTCATGATCCCAACAAACCTACATGGAATGGACAGACTGTATTACATTGCAGACTGCTGGGAAGCCGACATCACCTACAAGCGTATTGAACTGAAGAACATAGAGGAACTGTGGAGATCACAAAAAAACGCTGACAAACCTTTCAGATGGTTTAAAGACGACAACCAAAAAATCTTACTCGCGTGGGAATGGCTTACAAAGAACACTCAACTTACTCTTTCATGCCCCCCATTTGAAGACTATGAAGACCTTTTAATATATTTTGACGAAAGCTTTATCATCAACGAACAAAGAGAGCTCTACCTCACTAAAATTAAAGCACGATGGAGCCAGCAAAAATACAGAAGCAATCTATCAGGAAAGTCTCAGTACAACTTTATACTTTCCGACAAGGCTATACGCAGTTTAGACAAAATATGCGAACAACATGAAATCAGTCGTGCACGAGCAATAGAAATCCTCATAGTGCAAGAAGAGATAAACGCTACGTACATTGCTGAAAAACTGAAAAACTCCAAGCTGCTCAATCAAGATTAGTGGACTTTGCAGAAATAGATACCTGATAGATCTCCGGTCAAGAACCGACCTCACTCTCGGATTATTTTCCGCCCCGGCAGGAGCTAGATCAAGAGAGCGATACAATGGCTGCTCTCTATTTACCTGCTCTACGTCGTGCCAAGCCACGCTGTGACGCAGCTGTTATGCAGAGCATATTGCACGTCCTGGGTCCGTCCTCCCCGGCTGAACTACTATGGGCTCTCATAACTCACGCAGGCAAAGAAACTGGGCCCAGCGCCAAACCTGGCACATCTTGCACTACAACGTGGTTTCAAACTTCTAACTGGCAATCCAGGCATTGTCGACATCGTTGACGCCGCCAGGACTCACCACGTATTGAATGTTTGGCCGCGCAGTCAGCCACTTGCTGACCAAGAAGCCGTAGTAAAGCTCCACTTTGGATGTAGAACATCCCGGACTGAATGTAGCGATCGATCTTGTTGGTGGCCTTGTCATGCACAGTGGCGTCGCTGAACAAGGCAGCGCCCGGGCCGGGTTGGTCGCTTCCTTGTAGACCTGATGCTGCACCACCCACTAGGCGCCGTGTTTGTTGTTGTGGGATTTAAAGCCTGTATCGCTCAGCGGCTCCTGTGCCACGTCCGCAGCAAGATAGGCATCATCAGCCTTGGTGGTACTGTAGTAGCCGCCGACGCCGTATTCGCCGGGCGTTGGAGCAGGAAGTGATAGAGACCGCCCATTTGCTGTACTCGAAGGCAATATGGCATGTGCTGACTCGCCAGAGCGAGTGATTGAAGGAATGCGCAATCGCCAGCAATGGCTATCAGAAGCCGTTGACTCCGCTCAAAAGTGAGATCCGACGAACAGCTGTGGAATTGAGCATTGATCGACGTAAAGGTAGGAATTTAAGAAGGTTCGCGAATGGTATTCCAAAAGGTATTCCAATAAAAAATTTAACCGAAAATAATCTATAATAATCAACACGTTATAGAATCAATTCAGATTACCCCGGCCCCAAGACGCCCAAAGGCGTCTTTTTTGACCTAAAATTCAGTGAGTACTCGCCCCAAGCGGAACCGCTGCCCTCCAAGCTCATCCACGCTTTTGCAAGCATCACGCGGCACTCCAAGCCTGCTCGAAGGCACTCTCAGGTTTATAGCCCCCTATTGACACCCACCCCAACCCCCCAGACTATAAACCAATGACCAACCCCTACCGACTGAACATGATGCACACCTCAATGACCGCCTCGTGCGGGCCATAAGGTGATGCGCGCGTAGCTACCAAGTGCATTGACTCAAGCCCCGCCAGGAATGGACGGGGCTTTTTTATTCTCCGCTCACGATGGCATCATTTCAGGAGCATTAAAATGCTACAGATCCGTCGAGCTAAACGATGCGATGCCGAGGCGGCGTTCGATATCCGCTTTCAGGCAATTCAGAACCAGTGCAGCTCAGTTTATACAAACGACCAAGTGGTGGCCTGGACCTGCGTTCCGCTCACGGATAAATACAGATCCTGGGTGGAAAACGATTATTACCTGGCCTGCGTCGATGGAATTCCTGTGGCAACAGGGGTGATCAATCTCGAGAGCGGAGAGCTGGAGGCGATATTCGTATTGCCCTCATTCATGGGCCAGGGAATAGGTAAAAGGATGGTCGCTCATCTTGAGCATTTGGCACGAGAGGCAGGACTCGCCGAAATCCATCTCGAAGCCACATTGAATGCACAGAGGTTCTATCAACATTGTGGCTTCACCGGAAGCGCCCATACTCTCTACATCTCTCCCTCAGGACTCCGTTTGGCATGCGTACCCATGCGCAAGCAACTGTAGATCGGACCAGCGCTGCCCTGCCCTTCACCCAGCCAGGCCTGCACACCCCACCCCCAGCAAGACCGACGGCCATCCCCCCTATCTGGCAATGAAGTATAGTGGCCATATATCATCACCTGCTCGATCAAGGCG
>LIDZ01013314.1_pt5 | contig 20029 bp, 17 predicted proteins | sample 644651 | NCBI WGS metagenome assembly LIDZ01 (sample SAMN03856242, study PRJNA289617) | food metagenome | isolation source: wine grapes on drying loft during traditional withering process | host: Vitis vinifera cv. Corvina | place: Italy: Gargagnago di S. Ambrogio di Valpolicella | collected 2014-01 | reverse complement strand
ACTTGGGGTGCTTTTCCAAGTAACTCGCCGAAGGCGAAACAGTCTGCCCCCAGGCAGACGCTTGTGATCTTGATCTTAGATATCTTGATCAGAGCGGCAATGAAACCCGAAACATCGACCCCGCCCCTTCCTCGCTCTCGACACTGATCCGCCCGCCATGGGCGCCCACGATCTGGTCGGAAATAAACAACCCAAGGCCAAGCCCCGCCACCGCATGACTGGCCGCGACCCGCTCGAACTGCTGAAAAATACGCTTCTGGTTTTCCGGACTGATCCCGATCCCGTGATCGCGCACCTCCACCCGCGCCTCACCGGCCTCGCTGTAAACGCGCAACTCAATCGGCTTATGCGCGCCGTAGCGCAACGCATTGGTCAACAGATTCGCCACCACCTGCTCGATGCGAAACTCATCCCACACCCCAATCACCGGCGTCGTCGCATGCAGCGTCACCGCGCTGCCGGCGGCGGCGATCTGCGCGGAATAGCTCTCCACCAGATTGACCACCAACTCCGACAAATCAAAAGGACTGGTCCGAATCGACAGCTTGCCTGTACGAATCCGCGACACATCGAGCATGTCCTCGATCAGCCGGATCAGGCTCTGAATCTGCCGCTCATCGCGGTCGACCATGGCCCTGAGTTTTTCCATGGTGAACGCCGAAGCGTTGTCCTTGGCCAGATGCAGCTTGCGCAGCTGGGTTTCGAGAATCAGGCCATTGAGCGGCGTGCGCACCTCGTGGGAGACGATCGACATAAAGTCATCACGCATGCGAATCGCACGTTCCAGCTCGCTCTGCGTCGACTTCAGCTCGCGCATCAGGGCTTCCTGTTCCTGACGGCTGTGCTCAAGCTCTTCGAGCTGCTGCTTCAGGGCCTTGCGCTGGCGATACAGGTCGACGAACACATTGACCTTGCTCTTCACCGCGTGAATATCGAGGGGCTTGTGCAGGAAATCCACGGCACCGCTTTCATAGCCCTTGAACGCGTAATTCAGCTCGCGCCCGGCGGCACTGACGAAGACGATGGGGATGTTCTTGGTCTTCTCGGTGCCGCGCATCAGCTCGGCGAGTTCGAAGCCGTTCATCCCTGGCATCTGCACGTCGAGAATCGCCATCGCAAACTCGTGTTCGAGCAGCAACGACAACGCCTCGTCCGCAGACAACGCCTTGAACACCTGACGGTCCTCACGCTTGATCAACGCTTCAAGCGCGAGCAGGTTCTCCGGCAGATCATCCACGATCAGCAGTTTGGCTTTGATTTCACTCAGCATGCAATTCGTTCCAGCTCGACAAGCAGGGACCCAATGTCGGGCAAAGGCAATAGAAAATCCGGCGTATGAAGGGCAAGCGCCGCCTCGGGCATGGTTCGCACGAGCGCTTGTGCCGGGTCCTGGACCACGGTGAGGCCACCGTACTCTTTGATTTTTGCGGTACCGCGCGCGCCGTCGCTGCTGGCGCCGGTCAGCAGCACCCCTGCCAGCCGCTTACCGTACGCGTCAGCAGCCGATTCGAACAGTACGTCGATGCTCGGGCGCGAATGATGTACCCGTTCTTCCTGACTCAATGACAGACTGAAATCATTCTCCACCGACAGGTGATACCCGGGCGCGGCGAAGTAAAGCGTGCCCGGCGCGATGGTTTCCTTGTCGTCGGCCTCCTTGACCGGCATGGCCACGCTCATGGCGAAGACCTCGGCCAGGTGGCTGCGGCGCTGGTCCGGCACGTGGAGCACCGCAACGATCGGCAACCGGTAGCCCTTGGGCAGCGTACGGAAAATCTTCAACAGCGCTTCGACACCGCCGGCGGATGCGCCGACCACAATCGCGTCCACCGCCGGCAGCGCGGGCTGGTCGGGGGACGGGCAAGGAAACGACTTTCTCATGATTTGCGGTAGATCCGCTCGAGTTTGACCAGAGGGTCGAACTGGTTTTTGTACCCGGAGAAATCCAGGGTTTCCTTGCTGCCCAGCACGAGGAATCCGCGGTGGCACAGGGACTCGTGAAACAGCCCGAAGGCGCGGTCCTGCAGCTTCTTGTTGAAGTAGATCAGCACATTGCGGCAGGAGATCAACTGTGTTTCGGAGAACACGCTGTCTGTCGCCAGGCTGTGATCGGCGAAGGTGACGTTCTCCCGCAGGGTCTTGTCGAAGATCGCGTAATCGTAGGCGGCCGTGTAGTACTCCGAAAACAGCCGCTTGCCGCCGGCCTTGATGTAGTTCTCGTTGTAGGCGCGCATGTTTTCCATGGAGAAGATGCCTTGCTTGGCCTTCTCCAGCGAATTGGGATTGATGTCGGTGGCGTAGATGATCGTGCGATCGAGCAGGCCTTCCTCGCGCAGCAGGATCGCCATCGAGTAAACCTCCTCCCCGGTGCTGCACCCGGCAATCCAGACTTTGACCGACGGGTAGGTCTTGAGCAGCGGCACGACTTCTTCGCGGATCGCCAGGAAGTGCGTCGGGTCGCGGAACATCTCGCTGACCGGGATCGTCAGGAATTGCAGCAGTTGCATGAACGCTGAAGGGTCATGCAACACCCGCTCCTGCAACGCGGAAATGGTCTTCAGTTCAAATTGACGCAACGCGTGGGCCACACGTCGTTTCACCGACGCACCCGAGTAATCGCGGAAATCGTAGCTGTACTTCAAGTAAATCGCTTCAATGAGCAAGCGTAACTCGATATCGGCGTCTCGTTCTTGGTGCATCGGCAACACTCTGGATCGGGCAAAAAGGCGGTCAATTGATCCGGTTCATTCAGATACGTTCCATCTTGGGCAACCACACGCGAATCAGCGAGAACAGCCGGTCCAGGTCAATCGGTTTCGCCAGGTAGTCGTTGGAACCGGCCTGCAGGCAGCGATCCTGATCGTCTTTCATCGCTTTGGCGGTGACGGCAATGATCGGCAGCTTGCGCCAGCGCGGGTTCTTGCGAATCTCGATGGTGGCTTCGTAGCCGTCCATCTCCGGCATCATCACGTCCATCAGCACCAGATCGATGTCCTCGACGGTGTTGAGCTTCTCGATCGCCTCCAGCCCATTGCGCCCCACCTCGACGATGGCGCCTTTGTGCTCCAGCGCGCTGGTCAGGGCGAAGATGTTGCGTACGTCGTCGTCAACCACGAGGATCTTGCGCCCTTCGAACACACGGTCGCGACTGCGCGCGGTCTTCAGCATCTTCTGGCGCTCGTTCGACATCTGCGACTCGACCTTGTGCAGGAACAGCGTCACCTCATCGAGCAACCGCTCCGGCGAGCGCGCGCCTTTGATGATGATGGTGCGCGAGTACTTCAGCAGCTCGGCTTCTTCGTCACGGGTCAGGTTGCGGCCGGTGTAGACGATGACCGGCGGGAACGCGCAGATCTCGTCGATGGACATGCGCTTGAGCAACTCGTTGCCGAGCATGTCCGGCAGTTTCAGGTCGATAATCATGCAGTCGTAGGCGTTGTCGCGCAGCAGATCAAGGGCGTCCTGAGCGAAGCCGACTGCCGTGATCTCGATGTCATCGTCGCCGATCAGGCGCGCGATGCTGTCACGCTGCAAGGCATCGTCTTCGACCAGCAGGATGCGTTTGACCTTCTGGGTGAGCTTGGCTTCGAGGCGGGCGAAGACATCCTTGAGCTCTTCGCGGGTGGTCGGTTTGACCGCGTAGCCGATGGCGCCCATTTGCAGCGCCGCTTCCTGACGGTCTTCGACGGAAATGACGTGCACCGGGATGTGGCGGGTGCTTGGCAGCTCTTTCAGACGTTGCAGGACCGTCAGACCGGAATGGTCCGGCAGGCGCATGTCCAGCAGCACAGCGTCCGGAATAAACGAAGAGGCCAGGTCGAAGCCTTCGTCGGCGGCATGGGCCACCAGGCAGTTGTAGCCCAGTTCATGGGCCAGATCGTAGAGGATGTGGGCAAAGCGCACTTCGTCTTCGATGACCAGGATGCAGCGATTGCTGAACGGCGCCTTCTCGCGGTCATCCGCGAAGCGCGGAATGGGTGTTGCCGCCGCCGCAGGCTTGGCAGCGACAGGCGCAGGCGGCGTGATGCGGGCTGGAACCGGCGCAGGCTGCACAGCCGCTGCTGGCCCCTCGACGTACTGTGAAGGCTCGACTTCGACGTACTCTTCCGGCATGACCAGGGTGAAAATACTGCCCTGCCCCGGCGCGCTGGTCACGCTGATCGAACCGCCCAGCAGGCGGGCCAGATCGCGGGAAATCGACAGCCCCAGGCCCGTGCCGCCGTAACGGCGATTGGTGGTGCCGTCGGCCTGACGGAACGCTTCGAAAATGCTCTGCTGCTGCTCCTCGGCGATGCCGATCCCGGAGTCGCGAACGGTGAAGGCCACGCCCTCGCCCGGCTGACGGGACACGGTCAGGCTGACGGTGCCGCTTTCGGTGAACTTGACGGCGTTGGACAGCAGGTTCTTGAGGATCTGCTCCAGGCGCTGGCGATCGGTGTACAGCGAGACCGGCGTGCCTGACTGGATCTCCACCGAGAACTCCAGCTTCTTCTCGGCCGCCAACGGTTCGAAGGTCATGCGCAGGCCTTCGACCAAGCGGCTGACGCTGCTGTTTTCCGGCCGCATGTCGAGCTTGCCGGCTTCGACTTTGGAGATGTCCAGAATGTCGTTGATCAGGTTGAGCAAGTCATTGCCGGCGGAGTAGATCGATTCGGCAAACTTGACCTGCTCGGCGGTGAGGTTGTCCTGCGGGTTTTCCGCCAGCAGCTTGGCCAGAATCAACGAGCTGTTCAGCGGCGTGCGCAGCTCGTGGGACATGTTGGCCAGGAACTCGGATTTGTACTTGCTTGAGCGCTGCAACTCGTCGGCGCGGGCTTCCAGTTCAATCTGTGCGATGTGCAGTTCTTCATTGTTGCGGTCCAGCGCATCACGCTGATCGCCCAGCGCCTTGCTCTGCTCGGCCAACTGTTCGTTGGTCTGCTCAAGCTCTGCCTGCTGGATTTCCAGGTGCGCCTGGGATTCCTTGAGAATCCGCGACTGTTCTTCCAGCTCTTCATTGGCGGTGCGCAGTTCTTCCTGCTGCACTTGAAGCTCTTCGTTGAGCTGCTGGGTTTCGGCGAGCACTTCCTGCAAACGTTGACGGTAGCGGGCTGCCTCGATAGAGGTGCCCACGTTCTCGGCCACCAGCTCAAGGAACTCCAGGTCACGGGGCGTCAGCTCGCGAAGAAAGCCCAGCTCGATCACGCCGTTGACGTGGTCATCGTTGCTGGTCGGCACCACCACGACGCTGCGCGGTGAGCCTTCGCCCAGGCCGGAGGTGACTTTGAAATAGTCCTGAGGGACGTTGTCCAGGGTGATGATCTGATCCTGCTCGGCCGCCTTGCCGACCACGCCTTCACCGCTGTAGATCGACTGCTCGTGCTGTTCCTGCTCGCGGGAGAAACCATAGGACGCCACGCGCACCAGACCGCCATGCTCCTGGCGCACGTACACCGCCGCCACCACCGCGCCCAGGTATTGGGCGAAGAAATCCAGCACGTTGCGGCCCAGCAGGTTGAGGGTGAGCTGGCCGATGACCTGCTCGGCCAGTTCACTCTGACCGTTGCGCAGCCAGGCGACGTGGGACAAGCGCTCGGCGTCCAGCTGTTGGGCCTTGAGGTTGGCGGCGTAAGTGTCGGACAGCGTGGTCATGTCCCGACGCCCGACCCAGGCAAGGATCCCGCTGACGATCAGAATAAAGGCGATGTACAACGAGACCGACATCACGGTGGTGTGGGTAACGTCGGTGTTGCGTGTCAGCCGCAGCTGATGCTCGATGTCCGCCGCCTGCTCGTATTGATCACGCATCTCGTCGGACAGGCGCTTGCCGCGACGATTCTGGATCTGCGTCTGGTAGTCGCCGCCAGTGCGTCGAAGGGTAATCATCTCTTGGGCGAACTCGCCCCACGACGCTTGCAGCCCGGCCAGCCGCTTGAATCGATCGACCTGATCCGGGTTATCGGCGACCAGTTCTTCAAGCCCCTTGAGCTCGGTGCTGATGGCCGGCTTGGCCACCTCGTAGGGATCGAGAAAGCGCTCGTCGCCGGTCAGCAGGAAGCCGCGCATACCGGTTTCCATGTCCACCGACAGCTTGAGCGAGCGATTGATATTGTTGATCACCCGATCGGTGTGTTCGACCCACTGGATCGCCGACAACAGGTAGGAAATCAGAATGACGAAGAAGGCCGCACTCAGCACGCCGACGGCCAAAGGTAAACTGACGTTTCGGCTTAACAGTTTGCGGAAACGTTGCTCGTCGACTGCAGAGTTGGTGATCATCACAAGGGCTCAGGCGGACTCGTCTAAACGACGGAGTTTGCCGCAAACCTCGGCAACAACTCCAGCATATGACGTAGAAGATTGAATTTTCTGACATTAGATAGGGAACAATCAGGCCCCAACTGTACATTTGAGTGCAACCAAAAAGCCACTACACTCAATTGAATCATGTTGTTGCGGCTCAGAACTTGGCACAATTGCGCCCCCCGGCGAAACGCTGAAAACCCAACGCCGTGCGATGCGCTCTCTGCCCAATTAAGGAACTTGCCATGTCCGATTCATCCCGCACGATTCTGGTGGTCGAAGATGACAACATCGTCAGGATGTTGATTGTCGACGTCCTCGAGGAGCTTGAGTACACCGTGCTGGAAGCAGCAGATGCCGCCGAGGCCCTTGCGGTCCTGCACAACGCTGGTCAGACCATCGACTTGATGATGACCGACCTGGGCCTGCCGGACATGAACGGCAAGGACCTCGCCGTCAAGGCACGTGAGGCCCGCCCGGACATCCCGGTGCTGTTCGCCAGCGGCTACGCGGATTCCGTTGATGTGCCTGAGGGCATGCACAATATCGGCAAGCCGTTTTCCATCGACCAGCTGCGTGACAAGGTAAAGGGCATCCTTGGCAACTGAGCAACTGGCGCAGCGATCCCCGATCCATGTGCTGATCATTGGCTACGTCTGGCCCGAGCCGCGTTCGTCTGCGGCCAGCGGGCATGTCATGCAACTCATCGACTGTTTTCTCGAACAGGGCTGGCGGATCACGTTCGCCAGCGCCGCCACTGAAGGCGAGCACAAGGCCGACCTGGCCGCGCTGGGCATCACGGAAGTCGCCATCGCCCTCAACCACAGTAGTTTTGACGCCTTCGTCCATGAGCTGCAGCCCGACGTGGTGTTGTTCGACCAGTTTCTGATGGAGGAGCAGTTCGGCTGGCGGGTGGAGAAGCACTGCCCGAACGCCCTTCGCCTGCTTGAGAGCTCCGACTTGCAGAGCCTGCGCCATGCCCGTCATCAGGCGATCAAGGAACGCCTCGACGGCAAGCCCGATGCTGACCTGACTGACTATTTCCAGACGCCCCGGGATCAGCTGTTCACCCGGATGGCGACCACTGACCTGGCCCGGCGCGAAATCGCCGCGATCCACCGCAGTGACCTGAGCCTGATGGTGTCCGACGTCGAAATCGGGCTGCTGACCCAGGCATTTTCGGTGCCCGCGGCTCAGCTCCATTGGGTCCCGCTGCTGGTAAGAGAGCCGCGCAAGGCGCCCCTTGGCCCGCGAAGCTTTGAAGACCGGGCGCATTTCATCACCATCGGCAATTTCCGCCACGCCCCGAACTGGGATGCTGTGCTATGGCTGAAAAACACCGTCTGGCCGCTGATTCGCGCGCAACTGCCCACTGCTCAGGTTCATGTGTATGGCGCCTACACGCCGCCCAAGGCTGCGGCATTGCATAACGCCGCCCAGGGGTTTCACATCATGAACTGGGCCGAAGACGCGCTGGAAGTGATGGGCGCGGCGCGGGTGTCACTGGCGCCGTTGCGATTCGGCGCGGGAATCAAGGGCAAGATCATCGATGCCATGGTCTGCGGCACGCCCACCGTGACGACGCCCATCGGCGCCGAGGCCATGCACGGCGAGCTGGCATTTCCTGGCGCCGTGGCCTGTGATGCGCAAGGGCTGGCAGACGCGGCGGTCAGTCTTTACAGCGATCAGGCGCGCTGGGAACAGGCACAACAGGACGGCTGGCAATTGCTGCCGGCGCGCTTTGGCCATGACCGCCATTGCGCCGTGCTGATCGACCGTATCCTCACATTGCAGGACACGCTGCAGGCCCATCGCGCGGCCCACTTCACCGGCGCCATGCTTCGCCATCATCAGCACAAGAGCACGCAGTACATGTCCCAATGGATCGAAGCCAAGAACAAGAACGCCTGAAGCGTTATCTAGCGGACGGCGCGGCGCAACAGGTAGGTGTCCATGATCCAGCCTTTCTCTGCCCGCGCGGCTTCACGCGCTTGACGTATCTGCGCACTGACCTCGTGCAGCGGGCCTGAAATGAGCATCTCGTCAGGGCTGCCGAGGTAGGCGCCCCAATAGATGTGTAAATCCTGATCGACGAACCGCTCTAAGGTGCAATGGGCGTCGAGCATCACCACACTGTTGCTGATGTGCTCGCCCTGCTCCGCTGCAAGCTCCCGGCCGGTGGTGATGTGGATCGGCTCGCCGATGCGGTTCAGGCCGATGCGGTGCCCGGCGGCGAGCGCCTGCACGCTGGTGATGCCGGGAATGACGTCGTAGGCAAATGACTCACGGCCGCGGGCGAGCACCTGATCGAGAATCTTCAGGGTGCCGTCATACAGCGCCGGGTCGCCCCACACCAGAAACCCGCCGGTCTCGCCCGCCTTTACTTCATCGGCGATCAGTTGCTCGAACAACACGGCCCGCTGCTCGTGCCAGTGTTCGACCCCGCTGCGGTAAGACGGCGAATCGTCCTTGCGCCGGGGATCGCTCACCTGCACCAAACGATAGTCATGGCCCTCGATGTAGCGCTCGCAAATCTCCCGGCGCAACGCCAGCAGATCGTCATTGGCGTAGCCCTTGTCGAGGATGAAAAATACCTGGGTGCGGTTCAGCGCTTTGATCGCCTGAATGGTGATGTGCTCGGGATTGCCTGCGCCGATGCCGATCACGAGGATTTTTTTCATGGGGTGGCGGTTCTCTGAAGGCGTTCGCAGAAGGTGCTCCCAATACGCAGGGAAGCGGCATTCCGAGCATCTATTCGTGCAGCTCGCGCAACGCAGCTGTTGCCAGAAAGCCCGAGCGCGATCGGTAACGTTGATCGCTCCTGACACGGGCATCGATGCGCTCCAGCAGCACTTCCGGCAGTGTCGCATTGAACCGCACTGAGCGACCGAAATACGGTGTCACGTCAAATTCGACCACAGCCCACACGCCGCCTTGATAGTCCGGATTATGGATATGCGCGTCGATGTCCATCGGCTGCGGCAGCGCCTCGCCATCAGCGACCAGCCCTTCAAAATGCAGCGCCAGGGCTTCTTTCACATTGTCCAGCGCTTGGCCAATGGTCGCGCCAGCGGAAAAACAGCCCGGAATATCAGGCACGGTGACGCCGTACACCGAGTCGGGATCCTTATGTAAAACGACGGGTAATTTCATGTTTTTATCCTTCCGAGCCGATTTGCTTCAAGACATTCATTTGAGGCCGGCCTGCTTCAATATGCTGTGAACCGTCCCTTTTGGCAGGTCATCTTTGGGATGAGGGACCGTGACACGTCCCTGTTTTATCGGGTGCTTGTATTGACGATGACTGCCTTTGACCTCGACCACATACCAACCGTCGTCCTCGACCCTTCTGATCATGTCCCTGCTCCGCATCAGCCTATCCCTTTGTTGACTGATGTGGATAGTACACACCGCACTTTGTTGCGCCACCGCTTGGGAAATCTTTTAAGCGACGGTATGTAACGTGATCCCGAGACGATCCCGCTGCGCGCCCCTCTCTTGCTAAAGCCGGCCCCTCTGAAGTCGTGCGCCCATCTGCCTCTGTTTAACGCTTGTATCTGTATTCCGCCCGACAAATAGTGCACATTAACCTCACGCCATTCTCCAGACCGGCACACGCATGACCAAAACAACAAGAGTCACCGACCCCGCCTATGAGCTGATGGATGACCATAACGGTCTGTCGATCATCTACCGTGAGCATGGCTTTCCCTGTCCGCTGGTGCGCTGGCATTTCCACAAGGAATACGAGCTGCACCTGATCGTTGCGAGTTCCGGGAAGGTCTTCGTCGGCGATTACATCGGCAATTTCTACCCCGAGACGCTGTTCCTCACCGGCCCCAATCTGCCCCATAACTGGATCAGTCAGATCGCGGAAGACGAGGTCGTGCCCAAACGCGACATGCTGGTGAACTTCACCGAAGAGCTGCTCGAAAGCGGCAATCAGGTGTTTGCCGAACTGAAGGCCCTGGCGCCGTTGCTAGAGCGCGCCCGGTACGGCATTGAATTCCGCTGCAAGCGGACCGTCCGCCAGGCCACCAAGCTGATGCAGAAAATCGCCGACACCACGGGCATGACCCGGCTGGGGCACTTTTTCATTTTGCTGGAAGTGCTGGCGGCCAGTGATGATTTCCAGTTGCTGTCGGGCACCACCGCGTCCCAGCTGTCCGACGATCACGCCGTGGAGCGCACCAACAAAGCCGTGGAATACATCTTCACCCACTACGCCCGCGAACTGCCGCTGGAAGAAGTGGCCGAATACCTGGGGATGAAGCCGACGTACTTTTCTCGGGTGTTCAAGCAGGCCACCGGGCGCTGCTTTGTGGAATTCGTCAACCGGCTGCGGATCAGCAAGTCCTGTGAATTGCTCGCCGATGGCGACCGGCCGGTGACCGACGTCTGCTTCGAGTCAGGTTTCAATAACATCTCCAACTTCAATCGACGCTTCCAGAAACTCAAAGGCATGACCCCCTCGCACTACCGACGCCTCGCTGTACAGCGCCTGACCGAACAAAACCTGTACTGATTCGTTGCCCCGTCGCACCCATCGACTACGCTGGAACTGCCCCGCCCCACGCGCTGGCGCAGTTGTGCAGCGCGCCCGTCGGAAACCTCAGTGCAAAAAAGTATCAGTTCAAGTGCGCCGCAGGATTTGTCAACCAGCGCGCACAAGGCTGTAATCAGCCGACATTCTTCCTGGCCTCCGGAAGAAACAAAAACAATAACCAAGCTTCTGACGTCCGCCTGGGCGCAGAAGAGGAGTGATAAATGAAGACCTCTGCAAATGTTCTCCTTGCCGGTACCTGTCTGACCCTCCTGTCCCTCTGCACCACCGCCACTGCCGGTGAAGTCACCATCGCCACCGTCAACAACAGCGACATGATCCGCATGCAGCGGCTGTCCAAGACCTTCGAAGAACAGCACAAAGACATCAAGCTCAAGTGGGTGGTGCTGGAAGAGAACGTGCTGCGTCAACGCCTGACCACCGACATCGCCACAAAAGGCGGCCAGTTCGACGTGTTGACCATCGGCATGTACGAAGCCTCACTCTGGGGCGCCAAGGGCTGGCTCAAGGAAATGAATGACCTGCCGGCGTCCTACGCGCTGGACGACGTGTTTCCTTCGGTACGCGACGGCTTGTCGGTTGACGGCAAACTCTTCGCCCTGCCGTTCTACGCAGAAAGCTCGATCACCTACTACCGCAAAGACCTGTTCAAAGCCGCCGGCCTGACCATGCCGGAGCGTCCAACCTGGACGCAGATCTCCGAATTCGCCGACAAACTCACCGACAAGTCCAAGGAACAGTACGGCATCTGCCTGCGCGGCAAGGCCGGCTGGGGCGAGAACATGGCGCTGATCACCACCATCGCCAACTCGTTTGGCGCGCGCTGGTTCGACGAACAGTGGAAGCCGCAATTCGACCAGCCTGAATGGAAGAACGCGCTGACCTTCTACACCAACGTCATGAAGAAGGACGGCCCACCCGGCGCCTCCAGCAACGGCTTCAACGAAAACCTTGCCCTGTTCAACAGCGGCAAGTGCGCAATCTGGGTCGATGCCAGCGTGGCCGGCTCGTTCGTCACCGACAAATCACAGAGTAAAGTCGCCGACAGCGTAGGCTTCACCTATGCGCCGCACGAAGTCACCGACAAAGGCTCGGCATGGCTGTATTCGTGGGCTCTGGCGATTCCGACCAGCGCCAAGAACGACAAGGACGCCCGCGCCTTCACCGAATGGGCCACGTCCAAAGAGTACGCCGCGCTGGTCGCCGAGAAAGACGGCGTGTCCAACGTGCCGCCAGGCACCCGCGCATCGACCTACACCGATGCTTACAAACAGGCTGCGCCTTTCGCCAACATCACCCTGGAATCCCTCAAGGCCGTCACGCCGAAGGCGCCGACCCTCAAGCCGGTGCCGTATGTGGGCATTCAGTTGGTGACCATCCCCGAGTTCCAGTCGATCGGCACCTCCGTCGGCCAACAGTTCTCGGCAGCACTGGTGGGCACCTCCAGCGTGGATCAGGCATTGACCAGCGCGCAAAGCGTGGCCGAGCGTGAAATGAAGCGCGCGGGTTACCCGAAAAAGGGCTGACACCCGCTGCTTGAAGGCGGCAGGCGCTGATTGCCTGCCGCCCACGTTCACGCTCACGCTTCTGCCCGGTCCGGAGTCAACATGAACACCTCAACCCTCACCCCGCGCACCGCCGCGGCTGACGATAAGTCGTCTGCCAGGGGCAGCGTCACCAAGCCCGGCTGGTTTCTGGTCAGCCCCTCGGTGCTGTTGCTGCTGGTCTGGATGATCGTGCCGCTGGGCATGACCATCTACTTTTCGCTGATCCGCTACAACCTGCTCAACCCCGGCGAAAACGAATTCGTCGGGCTGGAGAACTTCGAATTCTTCGTCACCGACGCAGGCTTTCTGCCCGGTGCCATGAACACGCTGTTGCTGGTCGGCAGCGTGCTGGCCATCAGCGTGATCCTCGGCGTGCTGATCTCGGCGTTGCTGGAAGCCAGTGAGTTTCTCGGTCGCGGCATCGTGCGCGTGCTGCTGATCTCGCCGTTTTTCATCATGCCGACGGTCAGCGCGCTGATCTGGAAGAACCTGATTTTCCACCCGGTGTCCGGGATTCTCGCCTGGGTCTGGAAGCTGTTCGGTGCCCAGCCGGTGGACTGGCTGGCGAATTACCCGATGCTGTCGATCATCATCATTGTGTCGTGGCAGTGGCTGCCCTTCGCGATCCTGATTCTGATGACCGCCATGCAGTCCCTGGATCAGGAACAGAAGGAAGCGGCGCGCCTGGACGGCGCCGGCCCGATCGCCATCTTCTGGCACCTGACCCTGCCGCACCTGGCGCGCCCGATCGCCGTGGTGGTGATGATCGAAACGATCTTCCTGCTCTCGGTGTTCGCCGAAATTTTCACCACCACCAACGGCGGCCCGGGCTTCGCTTCCACCAATCTGGCGTACCTGATCTACAACCAGGCACTGCTGCAATTCGACGTGGGCATGGCATCGGCGGGCGGCTTGATTGCCGTCGTGATTGCCAACATTGCCGCGATCATCCTGGTACGGATGATCGGCAAAAACCTCACCGACAAGTCTTGAGGGCAAGGCCATGATGACGCTCAAACAATCCCGTCGCCTGCAAAGTGCCCTGCTCGGCACCTTGTCGTGGCTGATCGCGGCGCTGATTTTCTTCCCGATCTTCTGGATGGTCCTGACCAGCTTCAAGACCGAGATCGACGCGTTCGCCACGCCGCCGCAGTTCATCTTCACACCGACCCTGGAAAACTACCTGCACATCCAGGAGCGCAGTGACTACTTCCACTTCGCCTGGAACTCGATCCTGATCTCTTTCAGCGCGACGATCCTGTGCCTGCTGATCGCGGTGCCGGCGGCCTACTCCATGGCGTTTTTCGAAACCAAACGGACCAAGGGCACGCTGCTGTGGATGCTCTCGACCAAGATGCTGCCGCCGGTGGGCGTGCTGATGCCGATCTACCTGCTGGCCAAGACCTTCGGCCTGCTGGATTCGCGCATTGCGCTGATCGTGATCTACACGCTGATCAACCTGCCGATCGTGGTCTGGATGATTTACACCTACTTCAAGGACATCCCCGGGGAGATTCTCGAAGCGTCGCGGCTGGACGGCGCCACCACACGCCAGGAAATCTTTCGCGTGCTGATTCCGATCTGCAAGGGCGGGCTGGCCTCGACGGCGCTGCTGTCGCTGATCCTGTGCTGGAACGAGGCGTTCTGGTCGCTGAACCTGACCTCCTCGAATGCCGCACCGCTGACCGCCCTGATCGCTTCGTATTCCAGCCCCGAAGGCTTGTTCTGGGCCAAGTTGTCGGCGGTATCGACCCTGGCCTGCGCACCGATCCTGATCTTCGGCTGGATCAGCCAGAAACAACTGGTCCGCGGACTGTCGTTTGGTGCGGTGAAATGATCGACACATGATGGTTTCCACGCTCTGCGTGGTAACGATCCCGGGCAGATTTTTAGCCTCTGAACTTTGAAGAATAAAACTGGAGCCCCTCATGGCTAACCTGACAATCAGAAATCTGCAAAAAGGCTTCGACGGCCACCAGATCATCAAAGGCATCGACCTGGACGTGAAGGACCGTGAATTCGTGGTCTTCGTCGGTCCGTCGGGCTGTGGCAAATCCACCCTGCTGCGCCTGATCGCGGGCCTTGAAGACGTTACCAGCGGCAGCATTGAACTGGATGGCCGCGAGATCACCCAAGTCACCCCGGCCAAGCGCGACCTGGCGATGGTGTTCCAAACCTACGCGCTGTACCCGCACATGACCGTCGGCAAAAACCTGTCGTTCGCCCTCGACCTGGCCGGCACGCCAAAGGCCGAGGTCAAGAAAAAGGTCGACGAAGCCGCGCGTATCCTCGAGCTGGGCCCGCTGCTGGAACGCAAGCCCAAGCAGCTGTCGGGTGGTCAACGCCAGCGCGTTGCAATCGGTCGCGCCATCGTGCGCAACCCGAAGATCTTCCTGTTCGACGAACCGCTGTCCAACCTCGACGCCGCCCTGCGCGTCCAGACCCGGCTGGAGCTGTCGCGCCTGCACAAAGAGCTGCAGGCAACGATGATCTACGTGACCCACGATCAGGTCGAAGCCATGACCCTGGCCGACAAAGTGGTCGTGCTCAACGGCGGTCGCGTCGAACAGGTCGGCTCGCCGCTGGAGCTGTACCACCACCCGGCCAACCTGTTCGTCGCAGGTTTTCTTGGCACGCCGAAGATGGGCTTCCTCAAGGGCATCATCAGCGGCGTCGAGGCCTCGGCCTGTGAAGTCACCCTGGACGCCGGGACAAAAGTCCTGCTGCCCTTCACCAACGCGCAACAGAGCGTCGGCGACTCGGTGACCCTGGGGATTCGCCCCGAGCACCTGGAGCTGGCCAACGAAGGCGATTGCCAGCTGACCGTCATCGCCGATGTCAGCGAACGCCTGGGCAGCGACACCTATTGCCACGTACGCACCACCTCCGGCGAGCCGCTGACCATGCGCATTCGCGGGGACCTGGCCAGCCAGTACGGCGAGACCCTGAAACTGCACCTCAACAGCGCCCATTGCCACCTGTTCGACGCCCAAGGCCAGGTCATCCGCCGCGCCCTGCAGGCCGCAGCCTGATCCCTCGCACTCCACAGCATTCGGGAACACCGTCATGAAACTGAACAAGCAGAACCTCTCCAACCTGGGCGCCGGCATCGCCATCCCGGCCTACGCCCTCGACGAGCGTCGTCAGGGTATCGCGCACATCGGCGTCGGTGGTTTTCACCGCGCCCACCAGGCGTTTTACACCGATGCGCTGATGTCCCTCGGGGCCAATGAAGGCAGCGGCGAAGGCCTGGACTGGGCCATTTGCGGGGTCAGCCTGCGCGAGGAAGACCGTGCCAATTTCGAGGCGCTGAAGGGCCAGGACTTTCTCTACACGCTGTTCGAGCTGGGCGACACCCCGGACACCGAAACCCGCGTGATCGGCGCCATGAGCCAGATGCTCATGTCCACCGACAGCGACCTGACGCTGATCGACAAACTCGCCAGCCCGGACATCCGCATCGTCTCGCTGACCATCACCGAAGGCGGCTACTGCATCGACGACAGCACCGGCGAATTCATGAGCCACCTGCCGCAGATCCAGTACGACCTCGAACACCCCGCCACGCCGAAAACCGTGTTCGGTTACCTGTGCGCCGCCTTGACCCGCCGCCGCGCGGAGGGCACACCGGCGTTCACCCTGATGTCCTGCGATAACCTGCCGCACAACGGCGCGGTGACCCGCAAAGCTCTGCTGGCATTCGCCCAACAGCGCGACCCGGAACTGCATGACTGGATCGCTGAACACGTCAGCTTCCCCAACGCCATGGTCGATCGCATCACGCCGATGACCAGCACCGCCCACCGCCTGCAACTGCACGACCAGAAAGGCATCGACGACGCCTGGCCGGTGGTCTGCGAACCCTTCGTGCAGTGGGTGCTGGAAGACAAGTTCGTCAACGGCCGTCCGGCCTGGGAAAAGGTCGGCGTGCAGTTCACCGACGACGTAACCCCGTACGAAGAAATGAAGATCAAGCTGCTCAACGGCAGCCACCTGGCGCTGACCTATCTCGGGGCCTTGAAGGGCTATCGCTTCGTCCACGAAACCATGAACGACCCGCTGTTCGTCGGCTACATCCGCACCTACATGGACCTGGACGTCACCCCGCAACTGGCGCCGGTGCCGGGCATCGACCTGACCGAGTACAAACAGACCCTGATCGACCGCTTCTCCAACCAAGCGATCGCCGACCAGCTTGAGCGGGTGTGCTCCGACGGCTCGTCGAAATTCCCGAAATTCACCGTGCCGACCATCAACCGTCTGATCCTGGACAGCGGCAACATGGACCGCGCTTCCCTGGTGGTTGCGGCCTGGGCGCTGTACCTGCAGGGCAATCGCAACGGGGACTTCACCGGCGAGAACGGCGTGCCGTACACCGTCGTCGACCCGCGCGCAGACTTCTGCAAGGCGCTGGTAGCCGATGACGTGCTGGTCACTCAGCGGCTGCTTGAAGTCGAAGAAATCTTCGGTGCGGCGATTCCCCAGTCCCCTGAGTTCGTGGCATCGTTCGAGCACAACCTGAACAGCCTGAAGCAGTTGGGCGTCAGCAAAACCCTGGAAAACCTGTTGGCGAAAACCGCCTGAGCTTCAGAGCTAACGAGGTGAACATGTTTCTCGGCATCGATTGCGGTACCCAAGGCACCAAAGCGATTGTTCTGGATGCGGTCAGCGGCAAGGTTCTGGGCGAAGGCTCGGGTGCACACCACATGATCAGTGGCGCCAACGGTCGCCGTGAGCAGGATGTGCAGGAATGGCTCGATGCGTTCGAGCAAGCCACGGCCGCGGCCCTGCAGCAGGCCGGGGTGTCCGGCGCGGACATCCAGGCCATCGGCGTGTCCGGGCAGCAACATGGCCTGGTCATGCTTGACGAAACAGGCCAGGTGCTGCGCCCGGCCAAGCTGTGGTGCGACACGGAATCCGCGCCTGAAAATGATCGGCTGCTGACATATCTGGGCGGTGAAGCCGGGTCGCTGGAGCGCCTGGGTATCGCCATCGCGCCGGGCTACACGGTCTCGAAACTGCTGTGGAGCAAAGAGCAGTTCCCCGAGCTGTTTGCACGCATCGACAAGATCCTGCTGCCCCATGACTACCTCAATTACTGGCTCACCGGCCGCAGTTGCAGCGAATTCGGCGATGCATCGGGCACCGGTTATTTCAACGTGCGCACCCGCGCATGGGACCTGGACATCCTTCAGCACATCGACCCCAGTGGCCGGCTGGTCAAGGCGCTGCCGGAGCTGCTCGAGGCGCATCAGCCGGTCGGCACGACTCGCCCCGCGATCGCCGAGCGACTGGGCCTCAACCCGAAGGCCATCGTCTCCAGCGGCGGCGGCGACAACATGATGGGCGCCATCGGCACCGGCAATATCGCGCCGGGCTCGATCACCATGAGCCTGGGTTCGTCGGGCACGGTCTACGCCTTTGCCGAAGCAGGCAATGTCAGCGCGCAGCCGTCGGTGGCGACCTTCTGCTCCTCGTCGGGCGGCTGGCTGCCGCTGATCTGCACCATGAACCTGACCAACGCCACCAGTGCCTTCCGCGAGCTGTTCGCGCTGGACATCGGCGCCTTCAACGCAGCCGTGGCGTCCTCGCCGATTGGCGCACAAGGCGTGCTCGTGCTGCCCTTCCTCAACGGCGAGCGGGTGCCTGCCCTGCCCCACGCCACCGGCAGCATTCTCGGGCTGGACAGCACCAATCTGACCCAGGCCAACTTGTGCCGGGCGGTGGTCGAGGGCACCACCTTCGGCCTGCGTTACGGCCTGGACCTGTTGCGCGACAGCGGCATTAAGAGCGATAACATCCGCCTGATCGGCGGCGGCGCGAAAAGCGCGGTCTGGCGGCAGATTGTGGCCGACATCATGGACACGCCGGTCATCTGCACCACCGGCACCGAAGCGGCCGCATTGGGCGCAGCGATTCAGGCGGCGTGGTGTCATTCACACGTCGATGCCGGTGGTGACGGCGAGTCGCTGCAGGCGCTGACCGAGCGTTGCGTCAGCCTCGACCTGGCCAGCGAAACCCGGCCGGTTGCCGAACACGTTGCGGCGTACCAAGCGGTTTATCAGCACTATCGCACTCAATTGCAGGGCCTCTGACGGACAGCCCCGTCGGCCTTTATGGAGCAACTATGTATCTGGTCTGTGGCGAAGCACTGTTCGACTTTTTCTGTCAGCCGGACAGCGGACAACGCAACAAAGTGGGGTATCAGGCCATCGCCGGCGGCTCGCCATTCAACGTCGCCGTCGGGCTGCGCAGGCTGGGCATCGATGCCGGTTTTTTTGCCGGGATTTCCAGCGATTACCTGGGCAAGCGCCTGACGACCGTGCTCGCGGAAGAAGGCGTGCGCGATGACTTTCTGGTGCCTGTCGACGCACCCACCACCCTGTCGATGGTCGCCGTGGGCGCCGACGGCTCGCCGCAGTACAGTTTTCGCGGCGAAGGCTGCGCGGACCGGATGCTGAGCGTCGAGCATCTGCCGACGCTGGACGAGAGCGTGCGTGGCTTGCACGTGGGTTCGTTCTCGCTGGTGGTGCAGCCGGTCGCCGACGCGCTGCTGACGCTGGTGCGGCGGGAAAGCGGCAAGCGCTTGATCACGTTCGATCCCAATGTGCGCCTGAATCCGGCGCCGAGCATCGAGCTGTGGCGCAGTCAGGTGGCGAAGTTCGCCGAGCACGCGCACATCATCAAGGTCAGTGATGAGGACCTGGAGCTGTTGTATCCGGACAAAGAGGCGGCAGCGGTGGCCGAGGGTTGGCTGAAGGACAATTGCCAGTGGGTGATCATGACCCGCGGCCGTCAGGGCGCCACGGTGTTTACGCGGGATTTGGGCACGTGGTCGGTGGCGGCGCGCAAGGTGGAGACGGTGGATACGGTGGGTGCCGGGGATACGTTTCAGGCGGCGTTGATTGCGTTTCTGACGGAGCGGGGTCTGGACGAACCCGCCGCGCTGGCGGGGGTGGATAAGCCAACGCTGACGAAGATGCTGGAGTTTGCGGTGGCTGCGGCGGCGGTGACCTGCACGCGCGAGGGGCCGGATTTGCCCTATCGGGCGGAGGTGGTCTAGGCGACTGGCCCTTCTCAGGTCAAGATCAACAGCGTCTGCCTGGGGGCAGACTGTTTCGCCTTCGGCGCCTTACTTTTGAAAAGCACCAAAAGTAAGCAAAAGTGCCTGCTCTCGGTTTGGCCCTTCCTTCGTCAGGGTTCCTTCACTCCGGTCCCGCTCCGTGGGCCCGCCGCCATCCGCCATCCATGGCGGGGGGCGGCTCTCGCGGCATCCATGCCGCTCGGCCCACTCCACGAGACCTGCGTTCAGCCTGCACCCAAGTCGCGATTGGCGGTGACTGAGCCTTTTGCGTAGGAAGATCAAAAGCGCGCTTACGCTTAGTAGGACCGGCTTTAGCCGGGAAGAGGCCACCTCAAGCGCCGGCATTTTTGCTGATAGCCCCCCTCCCTGTAGGAGTGAGCTTGCTCGCGAATGCTTTATCCAAAACACCCGATATCGGAGGGATGTACCGGCCCCTTCGTGAGCAAGCTCACTCCCACAAGTCCTTAGCGCCTGACCCGCCCTCGATCTGCCTTTGATCTGCCTTTGATCTGCCTTTGATCTTCGTACACAAAAAGTCCAGTCACCGCAAAA
>LIDZ01015528.1_pt1 | contig 20055 bp, 23 predicted proteins | sample 644651 | NCBI WGS metagenome assembly LIDZ01 (sample SAMN03856242, study PRJNA289617) | food metagenome | isolation source: wine grapes on drying loft during traditional withering process | host: Vitis vinifera cv. Corvina | place: Italy: Gargagnago di S. Ambrogio di Valpolicella | collected 2014-01 | reverse complement strand
CGCAGATTCGCTTCCGCAAGCCGCCGCTTTGCTTCTTCGTCACCATTCTTAATTCTCATCGCAAGCTCAACTTCATCATCCGCCGACAACAAGGGAACACGACCAATTTCTTTCAGATACATACGAACAGGATCGTTAATCTTAATTCCCGGTGGAAGTGACAAATCATCGTCAAAGCTTTCTTCACTTTCGTTATTCTCGTTGTCCTCACTCGGCCGAAGAGTCGTTACCTCCTCATCATTCTCGTTCACAACTTCAATCCCCAAATCACTGAGCTGCTCATAGAACTCTTCCATCTGCTCAGGGTCTTGATCAAACGGCGACAATTTCTCCATGATATCTTTGTAATTCAATGATGATCTTTTTTTGCCATTCTCAATAAGCTGATCCTTAACCTCATCCAAAGTAAATTCTGCTTCCAGTTCAGTATGCTGATCGTTCGCCATAATTCGACTCCCTCCTCCCTAGGTACATCCTGTCAATTCTTCATTGTCTCTCTAGGGCTAAAATTTCGCTTGCTATTTGTGCTGCTCGTAAAAAGTCACCGGATTTTTCCGCTTGAATCATCTCTTCACGTTTCGGTTCGATCTTGCGTTGCATAGGGTATTTCCTTACTTCGCGAATGCAATCATCCAGTACCTGTTCATTCCAGCCTGGAGGGGTATCCATCATGGAAATAGAGGTGGCGGCCTTCTCCAGACGGTCATCCTGAAGCGATGAGAGAAACCGGCTGATGCCTGGTGGTTTGCCTTGCGCGTAATAGGCGTATAGATAAGCGGCAATTGCCGCATGATCATCGATATTGAACTCTTCTCCGAGGCGTTCACCCACGTACGTGGCGGCTTCCGGGTCCTGAATCATCAAGGACAGTAGGCGCCGTTCCGCGACATGATAAGCGGGCAGCAAAGTTGGTGTCTGTACTTGCCCTTTTTTATGCCTACCATTATTCCACCTTTTATCGTTATTATCCCCTTCGGGAATGTTTTTTTGCAGCGATGCCCTCAGAAGATTGCAGTCCTGCTTCAAACTATCATATGACAGTTCCAGCTCGGAGGCGATTTCTCTCAGGTATACCTCTCGCTCCGTTGAAGAATGCAGCGAGGCAATGACTTCCAGTGCCTCTTTGACGTAGGCAATTTTGCCATCTTCCTCTAGGAGTATATGGTTTTTTTTGAGATATATAAGCTTAAATTTTATGGATGAAACCGCAGATTCAATAACTTGTTCTCTGAATCTGTCCCCACCGTGCTTGGAAATAAAATCATCCGGGTCTAGTCCGCTTGGCAGTAAAGCGATCTTCACACGCAGGCCATTCCCTTCAAGCATGGGTACTGCCTTTATGGCTGCAGCTTGTCCCGCCCGGTCACCATCATAGGAAAGGATAATCTCGTCAGCCAGACTCTTCATTAACACCACATGACTATCCGTCAGCGAGGTACCCATGGTCGCCACACCATTATGCACACCTGCTTCCCAAGCCGATATGACATCCCCATATCCTTCAAAAAGAACGATTTGCCGCGTTTTGCGGATGGATGCTTTGGATTGGTGCAAATTGTAAAGAATCCGGCTTTTGTTAAACAATCTGCTCTCCGGAGAATTTAAATACTTGGGTTGTCCCTCTCCCAGTATTCTTCCGGCAAAGGCGATTACCTTACCTGTACGATTTGCAATTGGAAAAATGATGCGCCCGCGGAAACGGTCGACATAACCTTTGCCTTCACCTCTGGCGGACAATAGTCCACCTTTCTCCATCTCGGCAAGATCAAAGTTCCGTTTCTCCAAAAACTGAAGCAGTGTGTCCCAGCGATCGGGGGCATATCCGATCTGGAATTGGTCTATCATCTTGTCGCTGAAATTGCGGGACCTTAAATAATCCATGGCGGCTGTGCCGTGTTCCGTATTCTTTAACAGGTAATGATAGAACTTCGCAGACCATTCATACGCTTGAATCAACCGATCACGTTCCGGGTCCGGAGCAGACAACATACCTCCCTTTCCTTCTGGAATGGGTATATCACTTTCTTCAGCCATTATGCGGACAGCTTCGGGGAAGGATAATCCTTCGATTTCCATCCTGAATTTGATGGCATTTCCACCCATACCGCAGCCAAAGCAATGAAATACACCCCGATCCGGAGTAACAGTAAAAGAAGGGGTCTTCTCCGAATGAAACGGGCAGAGGCCCCATAAATATTTCCCCTGCTTGGACAAATGGACAACTTTACCGACTGTATCGACAATATCATGCCGCGCCAGCACGCTTTCGATAACCTCTTCCGGAATATTACCCTGTCCGCTAGCCACTTCGACCACCTTCATCTCTTAACAAATAAATATAATTCGCTATAGCTGCACATTCTCCTGCAAAAGTGTTAAAAGTTTTGTCAGTTTATGTTGAAAAAAAATTTTTTCCTCAGCAGTAATCGGTTTTGGACCCTTGGAATAATGTCCTCTTCTTCGTTCTACAGCTTTGGCATGCCTGCCCTCCAGTATAAAATCCATTTCGGAATCCTCATACACCTTGCCCCGAAAAGAGAGCGCAGAACAACGTTTACCGAGCGCCAGCGCAGCAAGTCCATAATCCTGAGTCAGCACAATATCCCCTGCCGAAATGTGATTGGCAATATATAGATCTGCACTCTGATCTCCGCTGTCGACCTGCACGACTGTTACACCTTCTTCACCTTTGAGCACATGGTTATAGGAAGAGACCATCACAACCGGAATGCTAAAGGTACGAGCAACTGCAGCGATCTCCTTCTTGACCGGACACGCGTCTCCATCCACCACTATAGTTCTTCCCTGGGAACTCTTCATGACCTCACCAGTTTCCCGTGTAATATATATACGCTTTACTTAATAGGAAATCCTTCTTTGAAAAGCATAAAATACGGAACGAATGACAACTGACACATTGGCACCGTTCCGTATATTTATACCCCAAACCATCAATCTATACCATAAGTCGTACACTTTTCTTAAAGGTTATTACCAGACCAGCTTGCCGAAATCAGCAAAGGCCTTACAATCCGCATCAATACCAGCCAGCAAAGCCAGACGGTTTGCGCGTATCTGCTCGTCCTCAGCCATGACCATCACTGAATCAAAAAATCCGGTAACCGTTTCTTTCAATCCAGAAAGGATGTGGAGCGCTTCTTCCGCATTTCTTGCTGAAAGTGCTTGCGCGTAAGGGGCATGCAGTGTCTGCCATTTCTCATATAGCTTTACTTCAGCATCTTCGGTCAAGAGCGCTGGCTCTATGGTTCCTACAGTTGCTTTGGCGGCCAAGTTACTGACCCGGTTAAAGGAATCGACCGTAATTTTGAAGTCTTCTTGGTTAGAAACAGCATCCATAAGCGCACGGCTTCTGGCTACAACATCAACCACATTATCATAACCAGCGGCAATAACCGCATCCACAACATCATAGCGGACATTGTCGGATAATAGGCGTTTGACGCGCAGACCAAAGAACTCGTAAAGGCTTATACGCAGTTCATCACTAAAATGTTTCGAATTTTTGGAATTTTCATGTATTTCAATGGCTGCTGCAAAAATTTCCTGCAAATTGATCGGCAATTTATGCTCCAGCACAATTTGCACGATTCCTGCCGCTTGACGTCTTAGTGCATAAGGGTCTTGAGAGCCTGTCGGGATAATGCCAATGGAGAAGCAGCCAACAATGCTATCAATTTTGTCAGCTAAACTGACAACATAACCTGCTTCTGTCGTTGGAACAGCTTCACCGGCGAATCTTGGCTGATAATGCTCGAAGATCGCTTTAGCCACATTTTCCGGCTCTCCAGCTTTACGGGCATAATCTTCACCCATGGTGCCTTGAAGCTCAGGGAATTCATAAACCATTTGTGTGACCAGATCGAACTTACAAATATCTGCGGTACGGCTAACCTCAGAAGCAACAGCTGTGGACAAGCCCAGCTTCTCGGCCAAACGATCGGCAATCTTGCGAATGCGCCGAACTTTGTCTCCGATGCTGCCTAGCTCTTCATGATAGACGATATTCTCCAGTTTGGCGAGCGCATCCTTAATTTGCAGCTTCTGATCTTCTTCATAGAAGAATTTGGCATCCGACAGTCGAGCACGGAGCACTTTCTCATTCCCTCTGGCGATCACATCAAGAGATTGCGCATTTCCGTTGCGCACAGTTACAAAGAATGGCAACAGTTTGCCTGAAGCGTCAAACACCGGGAAGTAACGCTGATGCTCCCGCATTGAAGTAATTAGCACATCCTGAGGAATATTCAGAAAGGCTGGATCAAAGGTGCCAAACAATACCGTTGGTGTCTCCACCAGAAACAGGACTTCTTCCAGCAGATCTTCTTTGATAGCAATCGTCCAACTCTTCTCGTCAGCAAGCTTGTTGATTCCGTTCAGTATAAGCGCTTGGCGTTCCTGAACATCTACAAGCACATGCTGGGCACGCATTGCTTCCACATACTGAGCAGGCTCAGTGATTTCAACTTCTGCACCGAGGAAACGGTGACCACGGCTCACATTACCCGCTGTTACACCAGTGATTTCCAAATCAATGATTTCCTTGCCGAACAGGGCAACTAACCAGCGAATCGGACGCACGAATTTGAAATCGTAAGCTCCCCAGCGCATATTTTTCGGAAAAGTCATCGCACTTACGATTCCAGTAAGTCCTTCCGAGAGCAATGAGGAGGTCTCTACACCAGCACTGCTTCTAGTGGCATAAATATATTCCACACCAGCCAATTCTTTGAACGTAAAATCATCAGGAGAAACACCTTGGCTACGGGCAAATCCGAGCGCCGCCTTGCTCCACTCGCCACTTGCATCCTTAGCAATTTTGCGCGATGGACCTTTGACCTCTTCGCTGATATCTACTTGCTTCTCAGCAACGTCTTTTACCAGTACCGCAAGACGGCGGGGTGTTGCATATGCAGTTACTCCGCTGTGCGTAATACGGGAGGATTCCAGCCACTTGGACGTTCTATCCTGAAGCTGCTCCATGGCCGCACGGATAAACCGCGCAGGAATTTCTTCCAGTCCGATCTCAAACAATAAGTCTTTAGACACGGTCAGCACCTTCTTTCTTCAGCAGCGGGAAGCCCAGCTTCTCGCGTTCCTCCAGATATGTCGCAGCTACCGTACGGGCAAGATTACGGACTCTAGTAATAAATCCCGTACGTTCGGTTACGCTAATTGCACCACGTGCGTCCAAAAGATTAAAGGTATGCGAGCATTTCAGCACATAATCATAAGCAGGGAATACCAGATGATGCTCCATAGCTCTGCGTGCTTCTTCTTCATACGTGTTGAATAGCGTGAATAGCATTTTGACATCCGACACTTCAAATGTATACGTAGAATGCTCTACCTCCGGCTGATGAAAAACGTCCCCATAGCTAATTCCGTCAACCCATTCCAGATCAAATACATTTTCTTTATCCTGGATATAAGAGGCCAACCGTTCCATGCCGTATGTAATTTCTACAGCAACCGGATTAGTCTCAATGCCGCCTACTTGTTGGAAATAAGTAAACTGTGTAATTTCCATCCCGTCCAGCCATACTTCCCAACCTAGACCTGCACAGCCAAGTGATGGATTCTCCCAGTTGTCTTCGACAAAGCGGATATCATGCAGCAAGGGATCCACACCCAGCGCTTTCAGACTGTCCAAATAAAGCTCCTGGATGTTATCGGGTGACGGCTTGATAATCACCTGGAATTGATGATGCTGGTACAAGCGGTTCGGATTTTCTCCATAACGTCCGTCTGAAGGACGACGGGAAGGTTCAACATAAGCTACCTTCCATGGCTCAGGACCCAGTGAACGTAAAAAAGTCATGGGGTTCATCGTGCCGGCCCCTTTTTCTGTGTCATACGGCTGGACGAGAATGCAGTTCTCTGCTGCCCAGAACTGCTGCAGTGTCAAAATCATCTGCTGAAAGTTCATGATACCGACTCCTTCGCTTACAAGTTTTTTATGAAACGGTCTTGCCTTGTGTTGTGCTCCCTTGCAATTTCGCGATGGAGGCGGCATTCTAATATGACAAAAAAACTCCCGCCCCCATGCCTGATAATCAGACATAGGGACGAGAGCTTATATACTCCCGCGGTTCCACCCTACTTGACCTCGCACTTGTGATTCCAGCATCTCTTACTGCAGGACTCAAGGTACGAAATCCACTTTTCCAAATGCCGTTTCCGTACTCCCGGGTGCCATGTTCATGAACGTTGTCCCGCCAGGCTCTCACTTTCCCCGACTCGCTTTTGTGACAATAAAGCTCATTACTTTCCCGATCGATGCACGTCTCTTTCATAACTAGAGCAATAACGGCTGAGTCATTTCTACAAATAGAAACTTTGTCTATAGTAACGGAATTTTTGGATTTCGTCAAATATTGTATTTGTCGAGCTGATCCAGAAAATTTTGTGATTTCAGCTTTAGGCCCAGCTGCATGTCCATGAAAGCCCGCATGATTAACTTAAGCTCATCGCGCGTACTTTCTTTGACATCCACATTACCCAGTCGGTTCAGATCAAGTTTGGCGAATAGTCTCAGCAGCTTCAGAGCACGAGGAGAAACCTCCATTGCCGGAGGATCATTATGCTTGCAACTGCGGCACAACACCCCACCCAGACGCGGACTTATCAGCAACTGTTCATCGGGCTTTTCCATTCCGCATATCACACATCCATCCAGCTGTGGGCCATAACCCGCAGTCTGCAGGATTTTCATCTCATACACATTTATAATCACACTTGGTTCCTTGTTGTCCTGAAGTGCATTGAGGCAGGCTGAGAGCTGGCGAAACCAGAAGCTTCCGGTTTCATCATCATGCAGCACACGATCAAGCAGCTCACAAGCATAAGAGGCATAAGCGGCTTTGATCAAATCCTCGCGCAGTGGATGGTGGGAGTGAATAATCTCACCGGAATTTAACGTTCCCAGCCCACCATTAGTTCTAAAAAAAACAAATTGTCCGACGGTGAACAGCTGGATCAGCGCAGCATGACGGCTCTTGACCTTCTTGGCACCGCGTACCAGAACGCCTACTTTGCCGGCGTTCTCGGTGCAAAGCGTAATGATGACGTTCCCCTCACCATAGTCCATGCTGCGGATGACGATCCCTTCCACCCTGTGTAGCATGCCTCGTCCCCCAACCATTCGGCAAGCAACCAGTCCTTATTGTGCTTCTTCATCACTGACCTTCTCTTCCTCCACCAGCAGCGTTCCACTCTCGCCCTGTGGAATACGTGCTTCCTTGTACAACAGATAAGCATCGACATCTCCAGTCATTGCAAAATACTTCCACGAAAAGTCTCGCATTCGTATTCATCCTTTCTTCTGAAAACACGATGTTTCTTCGAAGTTAGGATGTGCGTTAGGACAGGTTCTATCCTTGCAATTCCTGCCAAGGGAGCAGGGAGGAGAATTTAAAGGTCTTTATGAAAGCCCAAATCACGCAGAACGCGATCCTGATTGCGCCAATCTTTTTTCACCTTTACCCATAATTCCAGAAAAATCTTCGAACCCAGCAAATTCTCAATATCCGTGCGGGCCCGTCTGCCTACTTCCTTCAGCAGAGCTCCCTGCTTACCGATAATGATCCCTTTTTGGGAATCACGCTCTACAAAAATAACAGCAGAAATATGCACTATGCCATTAGGCTCTACGCTCATATCCTCGATAGCTACTGCAATGGAATGCGGTACTTCTTCGCGGGTCAACTGTAATATTTTCTCGCGGATCAATTCCGCGCACACAAATTGCTCCGGATGGTCGGTAATCTGATCCGCCGGGTAATACTGAGGTCCTTCTGGCAAATATTTGGCGATTTGCTCCAACAATGTATTCACATTGTTGCCAAACTTGGCAGAGATCGGTACGATTTGGGCAAAATCATGCAGCTTTTGGTATTCCGCCATCAACGGAAGCAACGCCTCCGGCTCAATCTTATCGATTTTGTTGAGTACGAGAATCACAGGCGTCTGCAGTCCGTTCAAATGTTCCGCGATATAACGATCGCCTCCACCCATTCCCTCGGATGCATCTACAAGAAACAGCACGGCTTCAACTTCACCCAATGTGCTCATGGCCGTCTGGTTCATGTAGTCACCCAGCTTGGACTGTCTTTTATGAATACCCGGTGTGTCCAGGAACACGATTTGCGAATCATTGGTCGTGTAGACACCATGGATTTTATTTCTGGTTGTCTGCGGTTTATCTGACATGATGGCAATTTTCTGACCGATGACTTGATTCATCAATGTCGATTTACCTACGTTTGGTCTGCCAATAATGGCGACAAACCCTGATTTGAATTTCATATAATCTTCCTTTCGACTGCTTGCCTTTTTCAATTCATTTTAACCTTATAAAAGATTTTCGATCCCCCTAAATCCCCCTTTGCCAAGGGGGACCCCAAGGGCCCCGGCCCTCTGGACACCCGGAAATGGCGTGACTGCTTACTTTCAGGGGATTGAAGGGACGGTTGTGCTGGAGCGCTTACGTTCCCTGCGGGAACACGCTTGACTGCGGCGCGGACTACTACTCGTGTGGACTAGTTCACGCGAGCTCGCATTTCGCTCTCCGTGTGAAATCGGAGCGCAGAGAGTCTGCAGAGTATGACGCATAATGCGGAGCGCAGAGTCGCTGGCGGCTTTGCCGCAGCGCTTACGGGGGAATGTTACTCCACACGACAGAGTGAGAACAACAGAGTGGGAAGCGGCGGTATTGTGTTCCAATGCGAGTATCGCCGCTGGCTTAGATCCGCTTTCCGTCCAATCTATTGCACTGTGTGCAGTAGATTGGACGGAAAGCGGGCTGATTGTTAATTCTACTGCACTAAGTACAATAGAATTGCAATTACGGCTAAATCGAGGCGATTCTATTGTACAAAGTGCAATAGAATCGCCCAGATACCAAAATGTTTAACCTAATACATGTACTAACTTACTCGGGAGCTTGTCCTTGCTCCAGATCCGCCGGGCCGAAGGCGCCGGGGAGCAGGTCGCGCACTGTAGTCTCAACGATATCGCCCTTCATGTTTCCGAGAATAACTAACATATCTGGAGGACATAGCTCAATCATTACTTGGCGGCAGACACCACAAGGCGATACAGGTCCGTCAGTATCAGCAATAACGGCGATAGCCTTAAAGGAACCGGCTTTGTGACCATCCGCAATTGCCCGGAACAACGCGGTACGTTCTGCACAGTTGGTAGGACCATAAGCAGCATTCTCCACATTGCAGCCGTGATGAACATGACCATCCTGATCAAGCAGCGCAGCGCCGACTCCGAAACGGGAATAAGGAATATATGCATTGGCACGTGCTTTAATCGCTTCTTGAAGAAGTAGAGCAGAATCCATAGTTTCCTGTCCTCCTAAAAGTTTTATGAAGCTTAGCTACTTGAATTCTCTACGCAATAAAACTCGCTTCGTAAGCATATACTTAGTTTTGTAAGCATAACTTCCTTGAACAGCTTCGTACAAAACTCGCTTCGTAAGCATACGCTACAAACCTTCCTAATTAAAAGATGGCGGAGTCGCAAAAAGCTCGTCCGCCTCTCCCATAAGCTTAAGTTGTATATTGATTATGACATAAGTCCGGTAATCCAGTCTATCACGGGACCGTAAAAAACATACAGCCCAGTTATAAGAGCAAACACCGCCGATAGAAGCACGGCTCCTGCGGCGGTATCTTTGGCTTTCTTTGCCAAGGGATGAACCTCAGGCGATACTAGGTCAATCGTCGCTTCAATAGCCGTATTGAGCAGTTCAGCGGTCAGCACAAGGGTGATCGCGAGCAGCAACAGCATCCAGCTGGCTGCGGGTAGTCTGAATACGGCGGCAGCAATAAGAACAACTACAGCTAGGTAGCTGTGCACTTTCATGTTAAGCTCGGATTGAAAGGCTCCGGCAATGCCGTGTGCCGCAAAACGAAAAGAGTGCCAGAACTTTTTGTGGCCTACCGCCGTGTTCTTGACCATTAGCGGGTCAACCCAACCTGGATCAATACTTGTTCCTGTTTGGACATCATTTCAGCCTCAGATGCGTCATCCTGATGATCGTAGCCGAGCAAATGCAGAAATCCGTGTACGAACAGGAAACCAAGCTCCCGTTCCAGGGAATGCCCGTACTCCAAAGCCTGTTCTTGTGCGCGGGTTACTGAGATAATAATATCTCCAAGCATGTCCGGAAACTCCTCCAGCTCTTCGCCCTCTCCTACTTCATATATAATTTCCGGCTCGTCTTCACTGGATTCATTCATGGCAAAAGAAAGTACATCTGTTGGACGGTCGATCCCCCGATATTCCCGGTTCAATTCGTGGATGCGCTCATTATTGACAAAAGTAAGGTCGACCTCACCTTTGATAATCCCTTCCGCTTCTGCCGCTTTTTGCAGAATACTCTCCAGCAGCGTGATAAGACTATCTTTAATCTCGAATTCATCTTGTTCATTATTCCATATAATTCCTAGGCTCATGTATTAACAGCCCCTTCTTCTTTTTTCGGCTTGCGTATATCCTCTGGATATTCTATCCGGGAATGGAAAATGCCCATAACCGTCTCTTTCAACGTTCGCGCGATAATATCCAGTTCCTTTATCGTTAGATCGCACTCGTCGAATTGATGGTCATCTAACCGGCTCTTGATAATTTTCTCAATCATCGTCTCCACCTGTACAACCGTCGGTTTGCGCAAGGAGCGTACAGCCGCTTCTACACTGTCAGCAATACCAACTACAGCTGACTCCTTCGATTGTGCCTTGGGTCCGGGATAACGGAAATCATCTTCTGTAAAATCAGGTTCAGTTCCTTTTTCTTCGGCTAATTTCAATGCTTTATGATAAAAATAATGCAGGAATGTAGTCCCATGATGCTGCTCCGCAATGTCGCGGATAGGCTTGGGCAGCTTATATTCCCTCAGCATTTCCACCCCGTCGCGAGCATGCGACACAATGATGGATTTGCTGAGCATCGGTTCGATCAAGTCATGCGGGTTCTCCATATTATTCTGATTCTCAATAAAATAAAAAGGCCGCTTCGTTTTGCCGATATCGTGATAATACGAACCTACACGGCAGAGCAGTCCATCCGCGCCAATCGCTTCCGCAGCCGCTTCTGACAAGTTGCCAACCATTACGCTGTGATGGTAGGTCCCTGGTGTTTCCATAAGCAGCTTGCGCAGCAGAGGATGGTTCGGGTTCGATAATTCTACCAGCTTCAACGCTGATAGAATACCAAAGGTAGCTTCAAAGAATGGCATCAGCCCGATGACCAGCACTGCGGTTAAGAGACCGCTGGCGAAGGCAAAGCAGATCGCATATAAGGTATCTACCTCATTCCATACTTCTCCACCGAGTATCATCAGCATAAAGACAGTTACGCAGCCAAAGAGAGAAACCATGATCCCGCCTTTAAGCAGTGTTGAACGTTGACCGGCCCGATGCGTGGCAAAAATAGCCACATAGGACACAATAAGCACAAAAAACCCAAAGTTAAAATCAAACACTGTATCCTGCTGCACATTCAGAATAATACTGGCAAGAATGCTGAACAAAATGGAACAAAAATAAGCCAGTGTCATATCCAGCAGCATGGCGATCAGCATCGCGCCAATGGCTACCGGAGCTAGAAACCCTATATAAGACCGGACATCTGTCTGCAGAAAAGCAGCCAGACGCATGGAGATAATGGTTATACCGAATACCAGCACCAGCATTAATAACTGGGAATTATTATATTTGAAAGTAGAGGTACCTCCGGAATAGCGGATAAACATCAGCAATCCTGCGGAGAGCAGGGCTGCCAGCATCAGCAGACCAAGTTGGGGCCAATAATTGACCTCGTTGCTCAGCAGGCCGTTCTCATCCAGCAAAGCATATAGCTCGGGAGTAATTAACTGCCCTTTGGCAACTAGCACATCCCCTTGCTCTATGAACACATCAGGCGTGTCCTCACGGGCCTGAACCTTCGCTTCCTTCGTAGTTTCCTCATCGTAGAACTTATTGCTTGTCAGAACTAGCCGCACCAGTTCCTGTACAACCTCACGAGCCGTGCGCTGGGTTAGAGAGCTAATACTGACCTGCTCAGCCACCTTAGCCCGTGCGGTCTGGGCATCTTGTATCTGATCGTTCATCAGCTTGGTGACAATATCACGGGCAACCGGCTTCATTTCGATGATATCCTGGGAGGTCAGACGCGGTATTTTAATAAATGTCTCCTCCGGAATAACATAAGCCTGCTCCTTAATAATGGACTGCATTTCATCCAGAAGCGTATCCGAATAAGTGCCGTTGTTCCGGCTTGATGCTACAAAATTGAGGATAAAATCATTAGCCCGCTGGGGAATTTCCTCACGGTAAATGGCCGTTTTGTCGGTCTCTGATATCAGATCATCCTGATTAAGGCGGTCAATGCGGTCCAGCAGAGAGGTTACCAGGTTATCAGACCTCATCGGGATAATGGCATATCGTGCCCCCACATTCTCAGCCGCTTTTTCCTGGGCTTTCAGCTTAGCCTTGCTGTCGAGGATCTGCTTAGGCGCTGTAATTTCCTTGGCGCTGTGAGTATCCTCTTTAATATCGTACCGCTTAGGCAGCAGATCAGGCGCCAGACTGAAGTAGAAGACAAGCCCTAATAACAGGAAAAGAGCATAGCGCGTTAACGCGCTATACTTCCAGCCGTTGTTACTATATACTAATCCACTTAATTTGAATGGTTGCTTTGAAGCCATGAAGACAATCCCCTTTATTCGAGGTTTTCGGCAGAGCGGTCATAGGCAACGATTATTTTCTGCACCAGGGAATGCCTTACTACATCCTGTTCGGTAAAATAGACAAATCCAAGCTCTTCTATGCCGGATAAAATCACTTGGGCTTCAATCAGACCGGATTTCTTGCCACGGGGCAGATCGATCTGGGTAACATCCCCCGTAATGACCATCTTAGAGCCAAAGCCGAGCCGAGTTAGAAACATTTTCATTTGTGCAGGTGTCGTATTCTGGGCTTCATCCAGGATAATAAAAGAATCATCCAGTGTGCGCCCCCGCATATAAGCGAGTGGTGCAATTTCAATAAGTCCTCGTTCAAGCGCCTTCGCGACCTGATCTGGACCCATAACGTCATATAAGGCATCATAAAGCGGACGGAGATACGGATCTACCTTTTCCTGCAAATCTCCCGGAAGAAAGCCTAGGCTTTCACCTGCTTCTACTGCCGGGCGTGTAAGCAAGATACGCTTGACGGAACCTTCCTTCAGCGCCTTAACCGCGAGTACAACCGCGAGGTACGTCTTGCCGGTTCCCGCAGGACCAATTCCGAATACAATATCACGCTTATTAATCATTGTCACATAATGCTTCTGGCCAATGGTTTTGACGCGGATTGGTTTACCGCGAAAAGTTGTCGTAATTTCCCCTTTGAACAAATCGAGCAGCTGATCGGCGCGAAAATCCTTCGCCAGCTCCACAGCATACTGCACGTCCCGCTCACTTAGTATATAACCACTGCGAATCAAGGACAGCAACACATTGAACAATTCGGCCAGCATGTCTACTGCTTGTTCGGCTCCGCGTACTGTGATCTCCGCTTCGCGCGAATCAATGATGGCGGGAATTTCACTCTCGATGATTTGTAAGAATATATCCTGCGGGCCGAACAGGGATTGCGCTTCTCCCGCATTTTGCAAAGATATACGAATGCTTGCAGTCTGTTCTGACAAGTAGCCTCATTCTCCTCGGTTGTTTACTATTGGAAGTTCTACTGCGATTCTCTCTTCCACTTCAAAGAGTACTTTCATATAAACTTTACCATTCTCTTTCTTCTCATGCAAAATTTTTTGACTTTTGATTACGCTATCCATACCATAACGCGCCAAAATATCCTTCTTAGCTTGCTCTATACCGGCCTGCTGCGCGGCCTCTGGAGTACGAGTATCCGTGGTTTCCTTGACCTCCAGCTCCTTCTCAGTCATCCAGCCCAGCGGCAGTTCCAGCGAGCGCCAGACAAGTGGATCATGTTCTGTGAGTGTCCGCGACTTCTCGAACGTCGATTTTCCATACCCCCACAGCTGAATGGCCCATTTGCCAAGCACCAGGTAAGTTCGATCCTTGCGTTCTCCCGTATAGGAACTGCCCGTTGTCTTCAGGGGTACAGCTATATTATATTCATGCCACACTAGACCTTTGACGTCCCCTTTGGCAACTACATATTGCGCATTCTCTTCATCGCCTAGAACACCGGAAATCAGAATATCACCTTTCTTGACCCGTGAGTTGCGCGCTACAACCGGCCTGCCCTGCTCTGCATATATTTCGGTGACCACCGCATCAGTTCTGCTAATCAGATGGCGCTGACTAAGCAGAGGCTTCGTCTCGGGCTGTTCAGCCTCCACTACCTGAATGGTAATGCTCGTCCCCGTACGTTCTAGTCCTATCCATGTAATGCCCGGCAGACGGGCTGTCAGCTCTCTTGCGAGCTTGTCCGGTTCGTCCAGACGCCAAATCCACTGGTAAGGGTATATGCCCTCCTGGTGGGCCGCTGCTAATATATCCTCTGAAGCAATATGTTCGTTCCCTTCGATCTTAATGCTCCATATCATGGATGACAGGAGCAGGAGAGAAATACCAAACAGAAATAACCCGATGGTAAAAAATTTGCGCTTCCACATTCTTGCCGCCATAAAAGGCACGCCATGCCGACCAGAGACATGCATCCGGCAGCCTGTCTTTTTTAAAAGCGGCCGGAGAGTATAGAAATCATCCAGCAAAAGCTTCAGAGAAACGCCGCTCCCAGCAGGCCTTACATCCCAAATAACAATGCCGGCTCCGGTCACAGCGTTAATGAATTTTTCCACCTGCGGTCCCGTCACATGCAGTGTAACGAACCCCCGCAGTGATGACATAGGCGGTTCCTTCATGGTTTCTCCTCGCTTTCTATATACCTGATTTCTCCGATAATACCCTCTACGGCCAGCTCCTGGCCCAAAATATTGCGAATTACAAGCTCTTTGCCTGTTATAACAAGCGAGCCTTTGACTAATGCAAGCGTCAACTGCTCGGAGGAAAAATGCAGCACGCCGCGATGGTTCTCAATGTATAATTCCTTATTGCCGATCAGGGTGATTCGGGGCATATTCTGCAGCAAATCCTGCGGAAGATCCATTACCCCGTTTGTCCATCCCCGCAGCCTGCGGCCGATACGGGTCATAAGTAGACGCTCCCCCTTCCTGCCTTCTGTACACCTTATGCGGCAACACTTTTTTTTATGAGTTGAAGTCGTGGAAGCACAAGCAAAAAAAGCCCTCGATTCCCCTTAAGGAATACGAAGGCTTTTGTTAATAATGAATCCATAAAAAAAGTTTCCATTTATCTGCGGACGGAGTGAGGCTGCTTGGAACGTGGTGCACCCAGAACCTCTGCCCAGATCAGACCGCGGCGCAGTTCTTCACGATTGCCCTTAAAATAAGGCTGATCGGTCGATCCGGCATGGTAATCCTGCGTTTCATATGCATTATTGTCCGAACTCGAACCCGAGCCTGCACCTGCCATTCCGTCAAAAGAAGCTTGAATACGTTCCAGCTCACGCTGCATTCTTTCCGTACGCTCCTTCACTCCATCCCTAACCTCTGGCTGCTCTAAAGACATACCTTCCCCTGTCACGTAATCAGGAGTAGGTATTTGTGCAGACTCCGGGAAGGCTGGGAAAGCGTCATACTGACGTTCTTCGCTTAGCATGGTCTGTCGGTTCCGCTGCGGCAAGTTATTGCCGGGAACAGGAAATCCGCTCCCTTTCTGCGCTTGCCGCTCTCTGTCTTGAGTATCGCCAGGACGCTTAGCCCCGCGGAGCGGATTGTCACTCCCCCCGCCAAAGGTCGGCATACCACCACCAGAGGGTCCCTTAGATTTGCTTTTCCCTGCTTTATTCAGTCTGGATATAACTGCGAATACAACTACCACAATGATATAGATCCAACTGCCCATGGGAACTCACATCCCCTTATTTATTATTATTTGGATGGCTGCTGTCATCCTGGTCATTCATCTTGCTGAGGGAGCCTCGCATTTGCGTGTCAGCCTCAATGTTTTTGAGATTCATATAATCCATCACACCGAGCTTACCTGCCCGCAGTGCTTCAGCCATTGCCAGCGGCACCTGTGACTCAGCTTCTACGACAAGCGCCTTCATCTCAACAACACGAGCCTTCATCTCTTGCTCATGGGCTACAGCCATGGCTCTGCGTTCCTCCGCCTTCGCCTGTGCGATGCGTTTGTCGGCCTCGGCCTGTTCGGTTTGAAGATATGCTCCGATATTCTTGCCTACATCGATGTCTGCAATGTCAATGGACAGAATCTCAAAGGCTGTACCGGAATCTAGTCCTTTGGAGAGCACAGTCCGTGAGATCGAATCCGGATTCTCCAGAACGTCCTTGTGCGAATTGCTCGAGCCAACCGTAGTTACGATCCCCTCACCGACACGCGCGATGATCGTTTCTTCACCCGCGCCACCAACGAGACGATCAATATTAGCCCGGACCGTAACCCGTGCTTTAACTTTAACTTCAATCCCGTTTTTAGCGACAGCTGCAACTATCGGTGTCTCGATAACCCGTGGATTAACGCTCATCTGCACAGCCAGCAGCACATCGCGACCTGCAAGGTCGATAGCCGCTGCACGTGTGAATTCAAGGGGAATATCCGCCCGTTGAGCAGCAATCAGCGCATTGACGACCCGATCCACGTTACCCCCGGCCAGATAATGGCTCTCCAGCTCATTGATATTAATCCCGAGCCCAGCCTTCGTAGCTTTAATCAGTGGATTAACGATCCGGCTTGGCGTCACCCGCCGTAATCTCATCGCTACCAAAGTAATAATACTAATTCTAACGCCAGACGCCCACGCGGAAACCCACAGCATGACTGGAAAGAAACTGAAAAAGACGCTAAGTACTATGATCACGGCAACCGCGATCAACAAAAATGTTATTAAAGAAGCTTCACCCATACTCTAACTCAACCTCCGTTCAATATTCATGTCTTTTACAATGCCAGTTCTTAGTGCACCTTATTCTTTAATTTCCTTCACCACAATCCGTCCGCCCTCAACCTTGATCACTGAGATTGTAGAATTATTGTCAATGAAGCCACCCTCTGTAACTACATCAATTCGCTCTCCGCCAACTATTGCTGTTCCGGAGGGACGAAGCGGGGTGATGCTGATTCCTGTACCGCCGATCAGGTTCCGCTTCTCTTCCACGGGCACAAAACCCTGTTCCTTGGTCAGGCTGTCTTTCAAAATAAATCGGTTCCATATCCCGCGTTCCTTGAATACTACTGCAACAATAATGATCACCACAGCTGCAGCTGCGAAGGCGATTCCCAGACTGAACAAGGCATGTGTATAGCTAAAGGCGGCTCGCACAACACCTGCAACAAGGCAGACTGACCCCAGCAGTCCCAAGATACCAAAGCTAGGAACGAACAACTCCAGCACAAGCATGACGAGACCCACTATGAAGAGCAGCAGTGTTTCTGCACCGGCAAAGCCAGCCACATAATTCCCGAAGAAGTATAGGGCAAAAGCCAGTGTCCCAATAATTCCAGGTGCGCCAAAACCCGGAACAAGCATTTCAATCACAACTCCGGCTATGCCGATGAACAGCAAAATCGTCATAATAATCGGGTTGGTCAGAAATTGCGACATTTTCTCGGCACCGGTATGTTCTACGCGAAAAATGTCATCTGTTGAGTAGCCCAGCCAAGTGATGGCCGCTTCCGGTGTTTCTGTAATTTGGTCAGCATAACCCGCCTTTAGCGCTTCATCGCTGGTCAGGGCGATAATCTCACCCTTAGTCTTACTTATGCCAAGTTCAGGCTTATCAACAACAGCATTAATATCCATCATCCCTGCGGCGATATCCGGGTCGCGTCCGTTCAGCGCAGCAGCGCCAACCATCTTGGCTTTCCAGTAGGAAATCATCTTGGCATCATCCACGCTTTGGCCGTTCATGTCCACCAATGAAGCGGAACCGATCATACTGCCGGGCTTCATGATAATCTTGCCTGCGTTCAAGGCTATGTAACTACCTGCCGAAGCGGCGTCGCCCTTAATATAGGCAGCTGTTGGAATTCCGCTATCTCTTACCATCGTACCAATCTGCTCTGCTGAATCTACAAGTCCGCCCGGTGTATCAATTTCCAGCACAATCAGAACTGCTCCATAATTGGTTGCCTCCTGAAAGCCCCGTTCCAAGAACCTCTGCAGTCCTCTTTCGATTTCCTGATCGACCGGAATAATAAACACCGGGCCTTTCTTCAGCTCCCCAGCCGAGACAGCAGTCGAATTGGATGGAGCGATGTCAGCGTTCACATCTGCTGTTAGCGGAATCATAAGCAGTAACAACAGGATTGCTGTAAAGCTGGCCAAGGCTATTTTGCGAAATCGTTTCAAACTATTTCCTCCCTTCTTCAACATGACCCATAACTTTATCTTTAGTACGCCTAATGACGGCAATACGTTTCAAAACAAAGAAAAACACCCCTTATAAAAAGGGGTGCTAGCGTTTTATTATTGCAGAAATTGTTGAACCGCTTGGTTCACGAGTTTACCATCAGCGCGCCCTTTAACCTTAGGCATCAGTGCGCTCATGACCTTACCCATCTCGCTCTTCGAAGAAGCACCAGTTTCCTGGATAGTTTGCTGTACAATGAGGTTAATCTCTTCTTCAGAAAGTTGTTCAGGAAGATATTTCATAATAATCTCGATTTCTGCCTTCGTACTCGCAACAAGCTCATCGCGACCCGCTGATTCAAATTCTTGGAGGGCATCTTTGCGCTGTTTGATTTCACGACTTAGGATATCAAGCACTTCGTTGTCGTCTAATGTTCTCTTCAAATCTATTTCAAGATACTTTATTGTAGATCGAACCATTCGAATCGTGGAGAGTGTGAACTTGTCCCTACTCTTCATCGCTTGCTTCATATCTTCGTTCAATCGTTCGCTAAGATTCATGCGTGGGTAATCCTCCTAAAACTTTCTCTTACGAGCAGCCTCGGACTTCAGCTTTTTCTTAACGCTTGGCTTTTCGTAATGCTTGCGTTTCTTCACCTCAGCCAAGACACCATCTTTTGCGATGGAACGTTTAAAGCGACGAAGTGCAGCATCAATTGTCTCGTTTTTGCGAACTTTCGTTTCAGACACAGTTTCCCCTCCCTCCGACCATACCGTCAAAAGAGCATAACACGGTTTATCAAATTCCATTATAGGTCAAACGGAAATAAGGTGTCAACCTTCGCGTCATTATTTTTTCGGACAAGCCTTAAATCTTAAGCTTCCGATTAGGTGTGAGAAGCTGAATTCCCAATCAGGGCACCAAGTTTAGTGCCTCCAAGCAAGTGATAATGAAGATGAGGAACCGCTTGTCCGCTATCCGGTCCGCAGTTGTTAATCAGACGGTAACCGGATTCTGCTATGCCAAGCTCTCTGGCAATCTGCTGGGCTACGCTATGAATTTCAGCGATCAACGGCAGATCCTCAGGAGTGACCTCGTTCATTGAAGCAATGAACTTCTTCGGGATAATCAACACATGCACGGGTGCAGCAGGCTCAATATCATAGAATGCGAGAATCCGCTCATTTTCAAATACTTTATGCGCAGGAATAGTCCCCTCGATAATTTTGCTGAATACGGTTTCCATATTTTTCCTCCTAAAATTATTATGGAGCTTAGTTATTTGTGATACTTGGTCAAATCGCTTCGGAAGCATTCGCTCTGTTTTGTAGCCTTGTTGTGGAATTTTATGTCTCTAATCATACAGGATATTGATCGAATGCGAAAGTAAGGACAAGGTGCAGAAATAGGAGGGCTTATCTTCTTTTGGGGATAGGGAATCACCTACTGCCCAAGACTATAAATAGATGATCTCATCCTCGACAGTAGCAATTGATGTAGTAAATACAGCATTTCATGCCCCAATCACTCTGCAGCGGAGAAATCGGGCAGGCCCCCTAATATTGGACACTTTGTAGCAGAAGCTCAAGCAGACGGACTAAA
>LIDZ01013851.1_pt10 | contig 20090 bp, 22 predicted proteins | sample 644651 | NCBI WGS metagenome assembly LIDZ01 (sample SAMN03856242, study PRJNA289617) | food metagenome | isolation source: wine grapes on drying loft during traditional withering process | host: Vitis vinifera cv. Corvina | place: Italy: Gargagnago di S. Ambrogio di Valpolicella | collected 2014-01 | reverse complement strand
ATGGTTGCCGGTAGCCCCTATGACATCTGCTTGCAGTTCCACAGCATCGCACGTGATGCGAGGCCAACCAGTAAAAACTGGCTAACCTCATAATACGACGGAACACGATAGTTCAATACCATGAGGGCTGCCAATCGGGCGGCCCTTTGTTACGCTAACGGGCAGTTATGTGCAACAAATATCTTCCATTTGGGGAGAGTTGTAACGTAACGAGTGATGCACAGCAGCTATTAGAATTATGCTGTTTTCGTAAGAATTGTTGCTATCTTGACCATACTGATAAAAGGTTGACTTTCAACTAGTACATTGGAGTTAAAGGATGGTTAATATGAGAGATGAATTAAGTATAAATATCTATTTAGATGAAACGGATACTCCGTTTTCAAGATACTATAGCTTAGATGATGTTCACCTAAGCTCTGATCTTGAAGATTTTATTTTGTCAAAGCAACACAGTGGTAGAAGAAAAGAAGTAGATATATTGTTTTTAGGGCAGAATGATTTTGACGAAAAGTCATTGCAGACTGCCACATTTAACACTTTTTCAAACATCTTGAACGAAGAGGAATATACATATGCTAGAAATGTCAAAAAGGCTATTGTTTTATTTGTGCTTGGTATTAATGTTGGGATGATATTCTTGATGTTTTCAAATACTCATGCTTATATTGCAGGAGTTTTAAGCATTGTGTGTTGGGTTTTTATTTGGTCAGGTACAGAGGTTTATTTTTTTGAAAATCAGCAAATCAAACAAAAAATTAGAAAATGCAGAAATATTCTAAATGCGAATGTACGCAAAAAATAGGGTTTTAGTGAATATTTACACTTATGATGCTAATTTTCGGATTCTATCTTGTGAACCCGAAATCCAATTGGAAATTACTATTCCGCTTCCAACAAACATAAAGGCAGGGCTGGTGCAACAAACAAAAAAGGATTAATCTCCCATGAGTGCTACCCATATAGGGCGCGACATTCTGTGATGCACCGTGGTGGTCGGAGTCAGACTAACGGTTGGGCTCTATGGCACCATAGCTTATCGACCTTCTTCGCCAGCCGTACAAACAGTATAGACAGAGGTATCCATTTTCATCCTCTGTGGTGTAGCGCTGCTCTTGCGCTACATGTATGGCTAAGTACGCCGTTGTGGATCGCTGTGAGTTCAGATTCGAGAGTCCAAAGCAGGTGGCACCTCCAGCGTCTTTTGGACTGTAAAGGAGGGACAGTGATTACCCTCAGATTTACCAAAAACCCAACGAAATAATTTCATGAATGAACAGAGCCGAGGAATGACAGTATAAGAAAGTGGTATACATCTCAATTTCCAAAGGAGGATATCTGTTATGGCTCACCAGAAGAGAAGGAAAGAAGCTGCTTGGAAGTCACGAAAGCAAGAACAGCATCCCCATGGTAAAATCAAATCGCTCAAGGAATTGTCCAGCGAATAGGATTAGGAGTATACTGCTTGGAAGAGAAGGACTGTCGGCGAAATTTACCGACAGTCTTCTTTCTTGTAATAATCTTCTGTTACCGGAAGGGCGATAATGTTCTTTCAAGGTGTGAGGCGTTCAAAGAACGGAAGCGTGATCTTCGCATCCAAAAGATTAAAGCCAAACATCGTGGTAAGTAACATTGGTCAAGAAAAGGCAAGCTATTCCATGAATAGATTGCCTTTTCTCGGAACAACGACAACAACGAATGGGACGAACTGTCGCACAGGGTTCCATTATTTTGGGTTATGATAAGTATTATCCGAAGTTCGGTTATAAAAAATCCAGTCAATATGGTATAGAAGCACCATTTGAAGTTTCTGACGATAGTTTTATGGCAGTTGAGCTTATTGATGGTGGTCTTTCAGATTTCCATGGCGTTATAGAATATGCTAAAGAATTTTTTGGAAAGTAGATTATAAACACCCGTTGTTATCCCAAAAAGCTTACTTTTCGACAAGAACAGGAAACAGGCACAACAAGTCGATGAAGAATTGAATAAAAAAATGTGAAACGAAAGTGGAGCAACTGCTACGGCAGTTACTTCACTTTTTCATTCATGGAAGGAATGACCTCCTAATTTCAAATGACCGCTAGTGTAAGTCAAGATTTGGAGGCTTTGCTAATGCGAGATTTAATAGTGACCTGGTCATAGCCGCGTCAAGTAGACAGTAAATAAAAGAGAGTGTTAAGCGGCGATCACTTCTCGGTATTCTACCGGGGAGAGGTCGCGTCTTTGTAGCTCGATTATATCTGAAACAGTTGCGTAAACAACTCATAAGGAAACTGATGATCTATAAATATTTGTCGCGGTATCTTTAGAATCTAAATCCTCTAGGATCCGATCTGCGTCACATCCTTCTTCATTAAGAAGTGTTTGAACTAGGTTTTTTAATGTGGTAAACTTTTCCATGAAGTCACCTCTTTCAAATCGTTTTGTGGTGCATACGATTTTGCAGAAAGGGCAATCATTTATATCAATTTATTAATACCTCAAATAGGATAATCAAAAACCGCGGTATATTAGATAACAAGGTGGGGATCTCATGTACAAGTTGTTGATTGTCGACGACGAAGCATTGGTTCGTGAAGCGATACAGGATCAGATGGACTGGGAAAAGCTTGGCTTTGAATGCATTGGCACTTGCGAGAATGGTTTGGAAGCGCTTACTCTTATTGAACGTCATACGCCGGACGTCGTATTGACCGATATCGGGATGCCGTTCATGAACGGCATCGAGCTGACACGTGAACTTTCCATACGTTATCCGAAGGTGAAGGTTATCATTTTTACAGGGTACGATGAATTCGATTTTGCGCAGCAGGCTTTGAAATTGCAAGTCGTCGACTTTATATTGAAACCGATTACGGCAGCAGAGCTTGAGACGGTCATAAGCAAAGTGCGCCATATGATGGACGGCGAAAGAGGACAGATACAAGATTATGAGCAGTTGAAACGTCAATTGAAGGAGAGTCTGCCTCTGTTGAAAGAACGTTTTTTAGAACGATTGGCGACCTCACCAATGACAGGAAAACAAATGAAAGAAGGCTTCAGTTATTTTGATATTGAGTGGAATGGATCCTTCGTGATCGAACTGGCCTTAGATGTGGACGAGTTTGTATTGGGTCAGCCTTCGACTTTGTCCGACGAGGAACTTATTCGTTTTGCCGTATATAACATCACCCAGGAAGTTATAGCTAACCGCTCGGGGACGCTCATGTTCAGGGATCGTGAAAATCATGTGCTTGTATTAATATCCAGTGAACATGCAGATGAATTGAATGATCTATCCTCGCAGGTGGCTGATGAAATTCACAGCACAATCACCGATTATTTACCTGTTAAACTATCGATAGGAATCGGACATGTCTGCAACTTGGCTGACAAAGTTCCGCGTTTTCATCAATCAGCATTAGCGGCATTGGATTATCGCTTTGTGATCGGTACCAACCGAATGATTTGTATATCGGATATAGAGCAACACAAGCGTCCAGAATTGTTATCGATAGTTGATTGGGAAAGCGAATTGATGACCAAATTGAAAACGGGTACACCGAAAGAGATGGACGAATGGATCGAGCAACTCTTCCTTACGTTCCGAAAACATGTGTTTCCACTTGATATTTGTCAAATGTACCTTCAACGTATCGTATTGACGATTATGCATACGCTTTATGCGATGGGCATCGACTACATAAAAGTGTTCGGAGAAACCCAAACTCCGATAACTGAAATTACTCGTTTTACCGTGCTGGATGAAGTTGAATTATGGATGAAGGATCAATGCACAAAAGTGGTTGGTATCATCAAAAACATGCGAGAACACCAAAGTGTGTTTCAGGTCACGAAAGCGATAGAGTACATTAAGCAGCATTATATGGATTCGAAATTATCGTTAAAGTCCGTGTGTCATCACGTATCGATGAGCTCAAGTTACTTCAGCATCATATTTAAGCAAACCAACGGCAAAACATTCATAGAATTCGTAACCCATCTGCGTATGGAGAAAGCGAAGGAACTATTAAACGTATCCTCCTTGAGGAGTTACGAGATTGCGTATGCTGTCGGCTATAGCGATCCTCATTATTTCAGCGGCGTGTTCAAAAAGCATACGGGAGAAACGCCAACAGATTATCGCCACAAAATGATAACAGGGAAAGCGTGATACGGATGAGGTTTTTTTCACGATTGCGTAGTATTCAGACGAACATGGTACTTTCCTCGGTCACTCTCATTTTGATGACCATTATTATTATGAGTGTTACTTCCTATTATTTGACTAAGGATTCAGTTAAATCCACGGCGGAGACATACACGACAGAGCTCGTGAAACAGGTGAACAACAATATTAAATCCTACATTAATGGTATGAAGTCCATGTCCGATCTTGTAGCTGGCAACTATGCCGTCCAAGATTTTCTGTCTTCAAATACGTTTAATAGCTTACAGGAGGAGAAGGACTATAAGGAAAAAATCTCGGACATGCTAGAGGCGATGCTGGTATCCCGAACGGATATTAGCTCCGCTAACATATTTGGTTATCAAGGACAGTTCGTGTCCGGTCGTAAAGAACTAGAATTAAATCCGAATGTCGATATTACAAGCATGAATTGGTATATGAACGCACAGAACAACGACGGGAACAGCATTATATCCCCTTCACACGTGCAGCCTATTTTTAAAGATCGGTATCCTTGGGTTGTATCGCTAAGCCGAGAACTGGTTAGTAAGGACGGTAATAAGAAACTGGGCATATTTTTGGTCGATTTGAATTTTAGCGTTATGAACGACATGTTTAAGGATATTCGGCTCGGTCAAAGGGGTTATTTATTCATCATTGATTCAGACGGAAAAATTGTCTATCACCCCCAGCAGCAATTGATTTACAGTAATTTGAAATCAGAAGTGATCGATAAAGTGCTTGAAGTCAGAAACGGAACGTTCATAAGCGGCGAAGGCAACGCCAGTCGAATGTATACGGTTCAGGATTCCGAATTCGGGTGGAAAATTGTTGGAGTTTCTTACGTGAACGAATTGGTCGACAATCAGAATGAAGTGTTGCTTTCTATTGTTTTTTTAGGAACTATCTGTATCATCATCTCAATTATTATTTCTCTGTTCTTATCGCAGCGAGTGACCCAACCAATTAAACGATTGCAGGGCTATATGAAAGAAGTGGAAAATGGCAATTTCGACATCCATGTGCCGGTCTCCAAAACGATAGAAATCCAGAGGCTTGCAAGAGCCTTCAATATGATGGTCGGGAAAATTAAAGAACTGATGACACAAACGGTGTCGGATCAGGAACAGAAACGCAAGAGTGAGATTAGCGCACTGCAAGCCCAGATCAATCCACATTTTCTTTATAACACGCTGGATTCCATTGTGTGGATGGCAGAGAGCAACAAATCTCGGGAAGTCGTATTGATGACCTCGGCACTTGCCAAGCTGTTTCGTTCATCGATCAGCAAGGGCGAAGAGTTGGTTGCGATTAGAACCGAAATCGAGCATATTACGAACTATTTGATGATCCAAAAGATGCGGTATAAAAATAAATTGGATTATCAAATTGAAATATCCGAATCGGTGCTGGAATATCGGATCATCAAAATCATAATGCAGCCCCTTGTCGAGAATGCGATCTATCATGGTATTAAGATGAAGCAGGGGCCTGGTTTTATCCGGATCACTTCCGAGGAGACACAAACGGATATTATTGTAATTATCGAAGATAACGGAAATGGCATGGATGAGGAAAAATTGAAATCGCTTCTTATTTCAACTGCGGTTATGGAGAGCGGAAGAGGGATCGGAGTGCGAAATGTTCAGGAGCGGCTTAAGCTATATTACGGCGCGAAATACGGATTGACCTACCATAGCGTTCTAGGCGTGGGAACAACCGTATATATTCGTATTCCCAAATCACGCTAGGTTATGGAGGACGAGAGACATGCAAGGAATCCGAAAGTGGCTAATAAGTGCAGTTGCATTCCTGCTCATTGCGACGGTCGTTTTTGCTTATGAGTATATTGGATTGTCTGAGAAAAAAAAGATAGATGTTACGGTAATACTCAAAACGATTGATACATCGGTCGAATTCTGGCAGGTGTTATCCGATGGAGTGTACGAAGCCGCACAGGAGTTCAATGTTAATGTTCAAGTATGGGGGCCGGAGTCGGAAACGGATGTTGACGATCAAATTGCCCTTGTGGAAAAGGCGATAGAGAAGCGACCGGATGCGATCGTATTAGCCGCGACCGATTATGAGAGGATCGTGCCCGTTGCTGATAAAATAAAGAAAAGCGGCATTAAGCTTATTATCGTCGATTCGGGGATTAAATCCGACGTTGCTGATAGCGTCGTGGCCACAGACAACATCAACGCCGGCAGAGAAGCGGGTGAAGCAATGATAAATTTGATTAAAGATCCGGCCAAAATAGCGATCATCAGCTACGTTAAAAACGCCGCTTCTAATATCGATAGGGAAAAAGGTATCCGTGAAGTGATAGAGAATCATCCCGAAATCGAGGTAATAGGGACATACAATGGCGAAGGATCCGAGCAAAACGCCTATTTGTTAGCTAAGGAAATGTTACAAATGCATACTGATTTGTTCGGAATTATCGGTTTGAACGAGCCGACAACTGTCGGGGCGGGAAGAGCGATCCAGGAATTAGGATTAAAAGGGAAGGTGCAGCTGATCGGGTTCGACAGTTCTTTCAACGAGATCAAGCTTCTGGATGAAGGCGTGATGAAAGCTACCGTGCTCCAGAGACCTTTTCAAATGGGTTATCTCAGTATTAAGACAGCAGTAGAGGTGGTCAAAGGCAAGAAGGTTCCCAAGCTTATCGATACGGGCTCGCTGCTCATAACAAAACAAAACATGTACGAAGAGGAGAATCAGAAGCTTTTGTTCCCGTTTGTTGGAGATTAAACCCCCAAAAATCATTCGACTCTCGCGGTACTGATCTACAGAATTTACAACAGATAATCATTGTACGTTAATACAGAAGCAGCCGATCCCATGTTGGGATCGGCTGCTTTTACAATATGCCCAGCTGGAAAGGGTGTCCATCATATGATGGAAATTGAAGGTTATAACGTTTAAATAGACGCATGCAGGATCATGATCTTGCATGTTTTTTTTCACGATATTATTCAACTTTTAAAGGATAAAATTACATGTAATTGAAGCAAACAAACCTGTACAGTTACATTAAGACCACGCAGAACAGTTTTTAAAAGAGGTGACATGATGGAGCAACCGCTAGTGAAGATGGAAGGTATTGTGAAAAACTTTGCCGGAGTTCATGCGTTGAAGGAGTGCGAATTCGAATTGTATTCGGGTGAAGTACACGCTCTTGTTGGTGAAAACGGCGCGGGAAAATCGACCATGATGAAAGTGCTGACGGGCGTGTATCAGAAGGACCAAGGAAGCATTTTCTATAAGGGCAACAAGGTGGATATCGCTGATACAGCTACGGCACAAAAGCTAGGGATCAGCATGATTCATCAGGAACTGAATCTATCGCAGGACCTAACTGTCGCTCAAAATATTTTTATCGGCAGGGAGCCCCGTAAGGCGATTCGCTTATTTCTAGATGATAAGGAAATGAACCGAAAAACGGAGTTGCTGCTGAAGCAAATGAATTTGGATATTTCTCCAACGATGAAGGTCTCGGAGCTTACGGTGGCCAAGCAGCAAATGGTGGAAATCATAAAAGCCATTTCGTACGAGTCACAGGTGTTAATTATGGACGAACCGACAGCTGCATTAAGTGATTCTGAAATTGATGACTTGTTCAGAATGATCGAGCAGCTAAAGCTAAAAGGAGTCGGTATCGTCTATATTTCCCACAGAATGGCAGAATTAAAACGGATTACGGATCGGATTACAGTTATGCGGGACGGTGTTTATATCAACACCTTGCAGACGGCTGACGTGAGTATCGACCGAATTATCGCAATGATGGTCGGGAGGGAAATTTATCAACCAGCGAAGTCTGAACGCAATAAGGAGGGGCAATCGGAGACCGTATTGCAGGTAAAGGGTCTGAAACGCAGGAATACTATCCATGATGTCAGTTTTTCGCTCCGAAAAGGTGAAATTCTGGGAATCGCCGGGTTGATCGGAGCAGGCAGAACGGAAACGGCGCGGGCCATTTTTGGGGCTGATCAGATCGATGCTGGCGAAATTTTTATTCATGGCCAAAAAGTGAAGATAACAGGACCGCATCAAGCGGTCAAACATGGCATCGGATATTTATCAGAGGACAGGAAGCATTTAGGTTGTTTGCTCGAAATGGATGTGAAAACGAATGTTGTACTTGCCGCAATGAATGATTTCACTAAAGGCTTAGGTTGGATAAATAATAATCGAATTGCCGAAACTTCGATAAAAATCGTTGAGGAGCTGACAGTGAAAACTCCGAGTATTGGACAAAAATTAAAATTTTTGTCCGGTGGAAATCAACAGAAGGTTATTATCGGGAAATGGCTGACCAGGGACTGCGATATTTTGATTTTTGATGAACCTACACGAGGAATTGACATCGGGGCAAAGAGCGAAATTTATAAATTACTTGAAAGCTTGGTGGCACAAGGCAAGTCGATTATTATGATTAGCTCAGAACTGCCCGAAATTTTGAGGATCAGTCATAGAATTATCGTGATGTGCGAAGGTAGAATTACCGGAGAGTTTAGTAATGACGATGACATTACACAGGAGCAAATTATGGCCTGCGCTACGAATCGGATTAGTTTTGAAAAGACAGAGAGAGAGGAATAGGAGGATTTCAGTATGAAAGAAGCAATGATAGCTGCAAAAAAACCAGCATTTTCGTTCAAGTCAGCACTACAGCAGTTTTTGGCTTTCGGCAGTTTGATATTACTAATTATCTTTTTTTCAATCGCTTCAAGCAATTTTTTTCATTTTTCCAATTTAGTTGGTATTTTGCTGTCGACTGCAGTTATTGGAGTACTTGCGCTCGGATCGACATTTGTAATTATAACGGGAGGCATTGATTTATCAGTCGGTACAGTTATGACCCTTAGTTCGGTTATAACGGGTGTTTTTATTACGACGTTGGGACTTCCCGTGTATATCGGAATTATTGGAGGACTACTCACTGGTGCGATATGTGGCTTGACATCAGGGATTGCGATTTCACGATTTGGAATCCCCCCCTTTATCGCCACGCTCGCAATGATGATGATTGCCAAAGGGCTTGCGCTCGTCATTTCGGGTACGAAGCCTATCTATTTCACGAAATCCCCAGTATTCATGGAGATTTCGCAGGGATCGCTGCTAGGTGATCTGATTCCTGGCTTCGAAGTTCCGAATGCAGTACTTATATTCTTTATTGCGGCGATCGTTGGAAGCATTTTACTTACTCGCACTATAATTGGCCGATATAACTTTGCAATCGGAAGCAATGAGGAAGCGACCCGCTTGTCTGGGGTCAATGTACGCAACTGGAAGATCGTTATTTACACGATCACGGGAGTTTTCACCGGGTTAGCCGGCATATTGATGGCTTCTCGTCTTAATTCGGCGCAGCCCTCACTCGGCATGGGCTATGAACTGGAAGCAATTGCGGCTGTCATCATCGGTGGTACCTCGCTCAGCGGAGGCAAAGGTACGATTGTTGGTACTGTCATCGGTGCGTTGATCATGAGCGTGCTTACAAACGGTCTCCGTATTCTATCGGTCCCGCAGGAATGGCAAACGGTTGTTGTTGGATTCGTTATTTTGTTGGCTGTTTATGTGGATACATTGCGACGCCGCAAAGCTTGACCCACGTTATTATTTCCTATGGAAATGATATAGATCAGAATTTACTATTTAATTGAAAAGGGGATTTGGATATGAAAACGAAAACTGGTTTGCTTGCAATGCTACTTGGTTGCGGAATGATTTTAAGTGCTTGCGGTTCGAATGGCGGTAGCGGCAACACGACACCTAAAAATGAAGGAAAAGTTACTGAGAAGCCCGCGATAACAGAAAAAATGTACATTCCAATCATTTCAAAAGGGTTTCAGCATCAATTTTGGCAAGCAGTGAAGATGGGTGCAGAGAAGGCAGCAACCGAGTTGGATGTGGAAATTACATTTGAAGGTCCAGAAACGGAATCGCAGGTAGATAAGCAATTGGAAATGCTCCAAGTAGCTTTGGGCAAAAAACCAAATGCAATTGGTTTCGCCGCACTAGACAGTCAGGCTTCCATTCCTTATCTGCAAAAAGCGAAGGATGCAGGCATTCCTATTGTTGCATTCGATTCCGGAGTAGAAAGTGATATTCCAGTCAGCCTAGTTACGACGGATAACATAGCTGCTGCTGCTATGGCGGCAGACAAAATGGCAGAGTTTATCGGTGGAGAAGGAGAAGTGGCGGTTATTGGTCATGATCAAACGAGCCGCACAGGGATTGACCGCAGTGAAGGTTTCATGAACCAGATAAAAGAAAAATATCCAAACATTAAAATTGTCGACATTCAATACGGTGGCGGCGATCACTTGAAGTCGACCGATCTAGCCAAAACCATTATGCAGGCATATCCGAAGCTAAAAGGATTTTTCGGTACAAATGAAGGATCTGCTATCGGTATTATTAATGCGGTAACAGAAATGAAAGCGGAAGGCAAACTTACCGTTATCGGCTATGACTCCGGCCAAGCGCAAATTGATGCGATCAATAATGGTCTAATGGTGGGCGCAATTTCTCAAAATCCGGTTGGTATTGGTTATGAAACGGTGAAAGCAGCAGTAGCTGCAGCAAAAGGCGAGAAGGTTACCCCTACCATCGATAGTGGTTTTGTATGGTATGATAAATCGAATATTGACAGTGATGAAGTGAAAGCGGTTATTTACAAGTAGTTTTGTTTTAAAACACCAATCATCGCGAGTTAGAATAAAGGTAGTCGTTCCTGACATGGAACGGCTACCTTTTTGGACTTAGCTGCAGCGACTGCGACTGCTGACCCATATGCAACACTACCATTTGATGATGAAACAAAAGAATAATACGGATGTTGAAGGATGGTTACCACTGCATCAGGAACAGATAAAAGGTTCAGTAAATGGTAAATTAATTGACAAGTTAAAACACTGTGAGCAAGTTGTACACAGTGTTTTTTGTTTGCTTTTATAAAAGGATCTCACGGCTTGTAAGAGGACAAGAACATATACTTAATGAAATCCGCGCTGGGCGAGGATATTTTATTTTATGGGTACAAGTTCTTGTCCTTTGCTCGTGACAAGAACTTGTACCGTTAACCGCGGAGTGAGTAAGCCCGGGACGTATACAAATTTCAGGCGACAACAATAATATCTCATTAAATACCGCTTATTAGCGTTTTTTTGTTTTTTATGGGACCAAGTAGGTTCGAATCAATTGTACCCGACAACACGCCATCTGTCGGATGACAAGAATGTGTAACGCTAACCGAAATAGGCCAAGAATATGTTCCGGTGGCCGATGATGATAAAGCTAACGGGCAGTTATGCGTAATGTAATTTATCGAATTACAAATTAAAAAATAGGAATGATAAAAGGAAATCTAATTATGGAGATGGCTCATGCAATTAATAAAATTATGCATCATCGGAGCTTTACTGCCGTTAATACTTTGTTTTTCTATTGGCAATCCTGCTGTCCAAGCTCAGGTGGATTCTGCATTATTTGTGATACAGCAATACACTGAATTATTAAATCAAAACAATTGGACTGTAATTCCTGACTTATGGGTCAAGGAAGAACAGAATAATTTTAAGAGCTTCATTAATAATAGTAAGAATCAAAAAAACAAACTTGGTTTATTCAACATCAATAAGGCTCATCTTGTTGCATGGAAAGAACTTCACTTTGAGTATGGAAAACAGTTTTTGCCCATGAGGTACATTGAGAAATTTACCAGTCCGAGACTTTATTATGTTGCAATCGATTATAGCGTTTATAGGGAAGATAAATTTCATATAAATGGGGTGAACTATTTCCTCATATGCGTTGCATTGAAGGACAATCAATGGAAGGTTGTCTTAACCCCTCATGTTCCAGTTAAATCACTTATTGCTGATGGGTATGGATTTGGAAGAGATGACGAAAAAACATTCGATGAGAGAAGAATAAAGTTCATACATTGATTACGCTAACGGGAAACGAGAGTTAAACAATGAAAAGCAATCCACTACTTTTTATTACGTAGTAGACTGCCTTCATTTGTTTTGTTTATTAGAGTCAGTCATTTACTTCCTGAATTTGAATAATCACCCTCTTTCTATCTTTCTTAATTTACGGAGATGGTTGAGAAGAAGTTTGGATGGACGATTGAACTTGACTAATCATTGTTTGTGCTTGCGCTACTTCAGCGGATGCTTGCTTTAGAGCTTCTTCGCAAAGTAGTGGGTTTGCTGCCGATTGTTCAATAGCTTGACTAATGAGACTTTTAGCAAGTGCTGCTGATACTTCTGCTTTCTTCAACAGGTTTGGATCAATTTGTTGTGCCATTGGAACCTCCAAAATTAATGAATTTGTACTAGACAACTGTTATATAGTTTTCTAATACCGGAAATTTTATGTACGGGAAATACTACTTAATAGGATAAAAATAATGGAAGACAGCCATCAATCTTGGATCGGCAGCATTCCCCGCTAACGTGCAGGATAGTTCGATGGCTGTCTTGAATAGTTGGAGAGGAGGTAGAAGATTTCAGAAATGTAATAGAAGGGGAACAAGATAATGGAGATTAACACAAAGATAGAAAGAAAGACGAGGCATGTTGGTCGGTGGGTTACGCACCTAGTTTCAATCATGATCTTGGTCGTGATCTTATGGACGGTCACAGTTTCTGATTCACTAAAAGTGAACGCTGCTGCATCGAGCGTGAGTGTGGTCAACGGAAGCATCATTCAGCATCCGTACTTAACCATCCAGGTCCTAATGCAAAAAAAGCCGATAGTTATTCGACCAGGAATGACCAAACAACAGGTAGATCAACTGCTGGGTAAGCCCATTGAAATTGAAAGCCCCAGCTTCAAGGGCTATGCCTATAGCAGCACGGGCTCTAAGGCACCATAGTTGATCGACCTTCCTCTCCCAGCCAAAGTAGCAGTATTGACGGATTCTAACCATTTTCATCATCTGTGGTGTAGCGCTGGCGCTGCATGGATGGCTAACGGACACGATAATGTAGGAGTTTGCTATGAGGCAGCACCTTGTTCCTTTGTTGAAGTAACGGGTAGATTTGTTCAATAATTTTAGTCCACTATCAACAAAAAGACGCTTTAAAAGCGCCTTTTCTAACGTTCTCGTTCTTTTAATTTTTCTTTTTGCTTTAACCAAAAATCAGAAGGCGAATAAACCAATCTACGTACAACGAAACGGGTTGTTCGGTTAAACTGCTAGCAAAAGCGGTAACGTTTTATGTCGGGATGTTGGCTTGATCGGTGTTAATTGTTCCGAAATATGGTACAATCACCTCATATGTTTTACCATAATTACAGTTCGAACATCAATCTTGCTTTGTGAGGCGACGACATGTATTTAAATATCAAATTCATTCTTTTATCTCTCCTGCTAGTGATATCTACAATTGTGTTTAGCTACTTCGTAGTTCAAAGATACCATTCGAAAATCCCCATTCTCAACCAAATGTTTACTACTGCCATCTCTCCATACGTTGGATTAAAACCTGAATCTAATAATCCAAACGGTATCTACTATAAGGATCGCGTTCTTGTGCTGATGTATCATGATCTCAGTCCTGAGCCGAAGGACCCTGGAACATTATCCGTTGCTAATTTCGAGAAGCAATTAGAGTTAATGAGAGATAATAACTTTAACTGGATTTCCATGAGTCAATACACAGATTTCATACTTCACTCGTCCCCTGTTCCGGACAACGCAGTGCTCCTTACTTTCGACGACGGCTATGAATCATTTTATAAGTATGCTTATCCGCTCCTACAGAAATATCAAGCCCCTGCGTCCAGCTTCCTTATTGTCAATGCAATCGACAATAAGGAGTATAAAGGGATTCCGAAGGTGACCTGGGAGCAGGTTGAGCTGATGCATAGAAACGGCATTGAATTTTTCAGTCATACGTATGACTCGCACAGGTATGCAAAAACGGATTCCTCGAGTACCAGGGAGACTGCAATGCTTGCCGGTCGGATGTACCTGAAGGACAAGCAGCGGCAGGAAACGGAGGAAGAGTACAAGCTACGTGTTTCTAACGACCTTAAGCAGGCCAATGACATCCTCCAGCAGAAGCTGGGCATCCAAAACAATGTACTTGCTTTTCCTTTTGGAGGCTTCTCTGAGTCACTTCTGGACATATGCGATCAGTTAGGAATTGATGTAACGCTGACTGTAAAGATGGGTATAAATAAGCCCGGTCAAACCAAAGGTTTTCGAATGAATGCTGGAGGTATGGCCAATGATCCGGTGCTGCAGCTATCCCTCATGAAACACGCTGAGAAGCAGCTCGGTAGCATTCAATTTGATGAGGATTCAAGAACGCATATGATCAAATCCCTGCTTGTCCTAGTGGTTGTCGCTGCCCTCTGGTTATGGAGTGGATCGAGGTTGCTCGCGGAGAGAAAGCGTAAAATGAGCAAAAGTCTCTCTGCCTGACTAGATACTCGTGTTCTGAGGCCATCCAACCTATTATTCATCCACACTGGACGAAATCACCGCCAACGAGATTATTAAGGTATCGGTAAAGTTAGCAAGGGTCTTAAAGGCACAATTTCAACCCGATGGAATAACGGTAATTCAAAATGGTGGTATATTCAATGATTTAACGCATTATCACATGCATTTCTATCCACGGTATGATTCCGATGGTTTCGCATGGGTGAACCAGCTGATAAGATAAAGTTAACTGAGTCGTTATTACGCTAACGGGTAACTTTATTTGAATGATACATTGATGAGCAGGCGCTACGGTAGCCTGCTTTTTTCATTGAAGTAACGGGCAGTATAGCGTGGTATTATAGAGTAAACTGCATAGAAAACAAGGAGAACAATAGAAGATGATTAAGAAAATAAAGATGTGGGCTAAACAGCTAAAAAGAAAGGTCTTTGTTCTTTATTTTGCGTATAAGGATAATCGAACTCCTTGGTATGCAAAAGTATTTGCTATATGTGTTGTTGCATACGCCTTTAGTCCAATTGACTTGATACCAGATTTTATACCCATATTAGGATACCTGGATGATGTGATACTTGTTCCACTTGGCGTTGCGTTTTCAATAAAAATGATGCCTAGAATCGTGATTCAGGAATGCACAATAAAAGCCGAGGAACGCATGAAACATCGAAAACCAAAAAATTGGACTGTTGGGAGTATAATAATTTTGGTTTGGTTAGTAGCTTTCATATGGATTTCTTTTACCGCATATCGTTATTGGTTCAGCTAACGGGACGCTATAGCTTAACAATTACCAGGACGAGTGCTGCCGGATGAATCGGCATCCTTGCTACGCTAACGGGCAGTTTAACGCAACACCGCATTGAACGCATTTTTGTGATGTTATGGTATAATATCACAGTATTATACATCCGAAGCGATATTTATCATAAAATGACTTGTTGAGCTTAATAAGCAGGATAGTATTACTGATTTGCCTAAATAGAAGTCAGAGTGAATGGAGAAAGTATGAGAAAAACAGACTGGATTAAAGTAATTTTAGTAGTATCACTAATCGGGAATGTTGCCTTATTTAAAAATCAAGAACGTGATAACAGAAAACAAGAATTGAAATATGAGTTATTGAATGCAGCCATTTACCGAGATTTAGGGCAACTTGAAGCAACTATACAGTATCAGCTAGATAATAATTGGGAAAATGAAGCCCTTGTTACACAGAAACTAGATGATGCCATCGATTCAATTATCTTAAATCATGGAATGGAAAAAGATAATAATAAGGAAGATGTCCTTTGGAAATTGTACGATTACTTGAATGAGTTTAAGTATGGTGACGGAATTTTAGATGTTAGCCTAAACGATAAGCAACGTGCCGATTACATCTATTTAGGCGAGAGGCTACGTTCTAGTGGGTGGATGTATAATGTAGGATATGATAGCAGCTGGGATAATTTCGCATCAAAAATATAGGAGTTAGTTGGGGAATCATAGATAAACATCACCTTAAACAGATTATTGACAGATTATTGTTCTTATTCAACTAACGGGACACTATAGTTCAATAGTTCACTGAGTGTTTCTTCAATCTGCTTAAGCTCACTTATCTCTTCTGGAAGTAATATACTAATTGGCATCATTATCGATATTTTCCGTTTTTCATGCCCGTGAGAGGACAATATTCATTAAGAATGAGAAACCATTCAAACAAGGAGCAGCAGGCCATTGGCTAGCTGCTCCTTGTTGCACTTTCTTTTCCAAGTCGATCTTCCCTCTGGGTGTAGGGTGTACAGGGCAAGTTATTTTTTCGACACATGAGACAACTAAACCTAATATCCTACATTAACCCATTATTTATAGGAGAGTTTCGATGGAAAGAAAATTAATTTTTGATTACATTATTGTAGGTACAGGACCCGCAGGAGCGGTAATCGCGAAAACCCTATCCGACGATAAAAGAACATCCGTCCTTGTTTTAGAAGCGGGCGGAAACAACGATAAAGACAAACCGATTAGCGACTCGACGATGGCTTCTGAGCTGGAAGAACAGTTCTTCCCTCAGTATTTTTGGCAAGGAGAAGGTGTCCCGCAAACGAGGCTGGACGATCGAACGTTTGAATGGACAACAGGACGTCTCTTGGGCGGCGGATCATCGATTAACGGAGAACAGTACGTGCGCCCAACAGGCAAGGTATTTAAAGAATGGGAAAGGCTGCTCGGGCCTCTCTGGTCTCCTAATCGAGTGGTTCTGCGATTCAAAAGACTTGAAAAATATAATGGAAAAACAAATAATGCCTCTGCACGCGGGTATCGTGGGCGCATTGACATTCGTCAGGCCCCTTTACGCGATGGCAATTATATCAGAAACCGAATGGCAGGAGGGAAAGTTCCTCCACTGCGTTTTTGTCTTCAGATGTCTTAGCGTTGAATGGTCGGGAAGTAAATGGTCGTAAATTAAGATTATTTTCTGATTCGACTGCTTTACGGGTGAATTTTTCTAATAAGCGCGCCCGTGGAGTGGAATTTCTAAAAAATGGTAAGCGCATAATCGCACATGCAAGGAAAAAGGTCATTATTGCAGCTGGTATTAACAGTGCTCAGCTCTTAATGCTATCCGGGATAGGATCTGCAAAAATACTTAAAAAAGCTGGTATTCGCTGCATCTTTAATAATCCAAAAGTGGGGAAAAGCTTAAGAAACCACACACTTAACTTTGCTGTATTTCAATCGAATCCGAGCGACAGACCTTTACCTTCAAATGATCCAAATGCCCTTTATACCGGTGGGGCTTTCCTGTCTGACCCTTTAGAAATAGATAGAAAGCGTCGAGCGGTTCAAATTTTGGGTATAGGTTCTAAAGGCGATACGTTAACGTTAGGTTTGATTTACTTGCGTCCGAAGAGTCGCGGTTCCATCAGAATCCAAAACAAAGACCCGCTTAAAATTGTGCTCGCAGATGAAGGATTTCTAGATAATCCGAATGATTTGGAAGCCGTAAAAAACATTTATAAGATCTATGTAAAGAATATCGCTGCTGAGCTTATGTCCATTGATCTAATATATCGGCTCATTTCACCAACTCCTGAAACAATTGATAATGATGCCCAACTGGAGCAATTTATTAAAGAAAATTTTGAGTACAATCATCACCAACAAAGCTCGCTTCGAATGGCCCCATTAAAAATTGGAGGGGTCGTTGATCAGCGTGGGAATGTTCACGGAGTAAAAGATTTAATTGTTGCGGATGCTTCAATCATCCCATTTACTGTGGATGGAAATACTTCAGCGGCAGCATATCTAATCGGATATACGATCGCTAAACAAGTCATATTGATAGATAAAAGGAAACAACGGAGGGAGATTCGAGAGAAATTCGAAGATAGCGAAGAATAACTGAAATCTCTTACGTTCAGTTTTCATAAAGGCACTCTATGTTCAGAGTGCTTTTTTACGTGTTTTTCTGGTCTATGGAATTTGTACATTTTTGAAACAATAGTTATTGGTCCAATTCTCTATCCTACTTTGATCATACGCTATGTCGAACATGATTAAAGGAGGGTTTATATGGCACAACAAGTGAAAGTAAGTCCGCAATTTAGAAAACTTTGTATGCAATTTGGCAAACTCTTAGGAGGCGAATCAGAAATTGAAGAAGGTCCGGTTTGTTTTGTGATGCGAATGACGAATTTAAAAGGAACGATCTTAGGAAGAAGAACGCGCTCCCCTCTGGTCCAAATGCAAATGTTCTCGTTTGAATCACTAGATAGTTCGGGTCGTGCGCTATGCTTGGGTGAGACTGCCGTTCATCAAGATCAGGTTAATCGTTTAATAACGAACCTCCGTAAACGCGGGATAAAAGTGACTGCGATTCATAATCACTGGTTAAAAGAAAATCCTCGATTAATGTATATGCACTGGGAAGCCCTCATGAATCCTGTCGTATTTGCGAAGAGAACCAAAGAGTCCATTGCATTCTTGGGTTAATTCCCGTTGAGTTTTGTTCGTATCTTATTATGAAAGGATGATTTCATATGGCAAAACAAGTGCCAGTAAGTCCTGCCTTTAGAAAACTATGTGATCAATTTTCAACCATTTTAGGTGGAACCGAGCATGAAATTACAAAAGGCCCTGTTTGTTTTGTTACTAGAAATAGGAGGGTAAACGCCGCTATTTTAGGAAGACGTACAACATCTCCTTTAGTCCGTTATCAACTGTTCTCGTTTGAATCATTGGACAAGTCGGGTCGCGCACTCTGTTTGGGGGAAACGGCTCTCTTCCAAAACCAAGTAAATCGCTTGTTGACCAATCTTCGCAATAACGGGATTATAGTAACAGCAGTCCATAATCACTGGCTGTTCGAGAACCCGCGTCTTATGTATATTCACTGGGAGTCGATTGATAATCCTATTGAATTTGCTAAGAAAGTAAAACGTTCTATCGCTTTTTTGGGTTAGCTAATTATAAAAAAACATCGAAATATTTTTGGGGCCACTGAAAAACTTGTGATTTTAATTTGCTATATTGTATGTAAATTGAAAAAGGCGACTTTCCATTCCATTTTGAATGAAAAGTCGCCTTTATTTATGTTCTACTCTGTCTCTTTTACTTCATAAAGTGTCAGTATTCTTTTGAGATTGACTGCGAATATGGCCATAGCACCTTGCATGTGCATGCCAACGAGACCCGAGGAAGATGCCACATCATACCCGTGTCGGTGTTTTAATTCACTATTTTTCGCTTCTATTTTATAGCGTTCTTTTGCCTTTCCCTTGAAGTATTCGCTTTCTTGGAATATTTTCTGTGCGCTATGCTCCGCTGATTTAATGCTTACCGAATAGCTTTTTGTTTTTGCTCCTTCTTTATAACAACCCTCTTTCAAAGGACATTGTCTGCATTTACTAATATCAAAGTAATAGGTATCTACTTGGTTTTTTCCTACATCTTTCCTTCCTTGACGTGCTTTGCGAATCGCCATATGTCCAGCCCTACAAACATACATTCCTGCATCTTTATTGAACTCAAATTCATCTCCTTTTTTCGTGCTCCTTGCGTGATCATTGGATTTAACTTGGATACTAATTGTAATTCATTTTGGTTAGCATACTGGATATTATCTTTCTCTGAATAGGCTACATCTCCGATAACGGTATCGATCTCCATACCGGTTTGGCGACTTTTTTCAATTAAGGTTTGAAGTTGTTTCCCATCATTTTTTTCACCTGTCGTGATCACTGCAGCTGTAATGATACGTTCTTCATTTATCGCAAGATGTGTTTTATAGCCAAAGAAAGAAGAGTCGGCTGTTTTGTGGCCCAAACGTGCATCAGGATCATTCGCGAATTGAAGATGCTCTTCGTGATCTTCTACGATTTCTTTTAAATAGTTCAGCTTTTCTTTTACCTTTGGGTATTCACGAATCTTTTCTTCTTTTTCCACAGCCTGAATTACTT
>LIDZ01014636.1_pt15 | contig 20100 bp, 13 predicted proteins | sample 644651 | NCBI WGS metagenome assembly LIDZ01 (sample SAMN03856242, study PRJNA289617) | food metagenome | isolation source: wine grapes on drying loft during traditional withering process | host: Vitis vinifera cv. Corvina | place: Italy: Gargagnago di S. Ambrogio di Valpolicella | collected 2014-01 | reverse complement strand
ATAGAGCGTTTGACTACGAATCAAAAGGCCGGGGATTCGAATTCCTCAGGGCGCACCATTTTAAGATTTAGATTAGATTTCTTGTTTTGCCGGCGTGGCGGAATGGCAGACGCGCTCGACTCAAAATCGAGTGGGAGACCGTGGAGGTTCGAGTCCTCTCGCCGGTATAATTAAAAGGTAGATATGGATTGCTTAAGCAATCCATACCTACCTTTTTTTCATTGTATTACGAAGGGTAATGTAATATTGAAGATCGAGAATTAATAAAGAATCCACCCGCAACCGCTGGGTGGATTTTTTATTTTGTATTTTATTAAGGAGAATAGTTCGTTTAAACCAAATTTAAAATGTCTACAGTAGGTTCAGCCTCTGCTTCATAATCTACGCCGTCCGCATGGAAGCCGAATAGTTGGAAAAAGTCCTGACGATAGCCTGTGAGATCCGATAGAGTAGAGGCGTTGTCCGTATTCAGTTCATCCCAACGCTTCATGACTTCCGTCTGTACATCCTCGCGCATTTCCCAATCATCAATGCGGATCAGGCTGCCTCCATCAACTCCAGCTCCATCTTCACTGTATAAATGTTCGGAGAATAGACGGTACATTTGTTCGATACAGTTCTCATGTAATCCTTTTTCCTTCATGACTTTATAAAGTGCGGAAATATAAAGCGGAACCACAGGGATAGCCGAGCTTGATTGTGTTACAAGGGCTTTATTAACGGATACAAAAGCACGTCCGCCATTGGGCTGAAGCAGATTATTTAGCTTGATCGCTGTCTGTTCAAGATCATTTTTCGCTTTGCCAATGGTTCCATCCCGATAGATTGGGTGCGTAATCTCTGGTCCTATGTAGGAATAGGCTACTGTTGTAGCATCTTTGGCAAGGGCACCCGCTGCTGAAAGCTCCTGCATCCACATGCCCCAGTCTTCTCCGCCCATAACGGCAATCGTCTGGCGAACTTCTTCATCTGAGGCTGGATCAATACTAGTAAGTGATACTTCTCCAGTATGAAAGTTTAATGTTTTATTCGTATAGGCGGCCCCAATAGGTTTGATTACCGAGGAAAAGGTTTCTCCTGTAACAGGATGAGTACGTCTAGGGGAGGCAACACTATAAATAACTAAATCTACTGTGCCCAATTCCGCTTTTATTAAATCTATTGTTTTGGATTTGATATCAGCTGAGAAAGCATCGCCGACAATGCTAAAAGATTTCAGTCCCTGCTGCGCAGCTTGCTGCTCAAATGCTGCTGAATTGTACCAGCCGGCAGTTGCCGTGCGTTGACCTTCTGCTGCTCTATCAAAGAAAACTCCGATGGTATTCGCGCCTGCACCAAAAGCAGCGGCAATCCGCGAGGCGAGTCCGTATCCGGTTGAAGCACCGATCACGAGGACATTGGTTGGACCCTTGAATTTTTTTTGAGCTTTTACAAATTCTATTTGCTTCTCTATTTGCTTGGCGCATCCCGCAGGGTGGGCTGTTGTGCAAATAAATCCACGTGTTTTTGGCTGAATAATCATCAAGGAAATCCCCTTTATTATATATTAAGCAAAATTTTCGCTACTACAAAGTATATCAAACATTAACACAGAAAAGTAAGAGAGAAGATCTTATAATATGCTGGAATGTAAAACTTGCGTTATGATAGAAGAAAGGGGGTTCACCTGATGCTAGTGGTCGGTCAAAGTGAAGTGCTAGAGTTGTTATCTATGAAATCCTGTATAGAGGTAATGGAGTCAGTATTGGCTGATCTGTCCGCAGGACAGGCTGTGCAGAGTTTAAGACAGGTTCTTCCTTTGCAGGAGGGGAATCTGTTGGGGCTAATGCCGGGTTATTTGCCGCGGGAAGCAGTCGCTGGAGCGAAGATTATCAGTATTTTTCCACACAATCATCGTGCGGGTCTACCCTCTCATCAAGGTGCGGTGGCCTTATTCGATTCGGTGACAGGTGTTCTTAAAGCGCTGGTGGATGGACAAAAAATTACAGCGATCCGTACGGCGGCGGTGAGTGCGGCAGCAACCCGGACTCTAGCTAAAGAAGACGCGTCTACTTTAGCCATTCTAGGTACCGGTGAACAAGCCAAAAGCCATCTGCAAGCGATGCTGCTGGTTCGGCCTATTCGACGGGTGGAAGTTTGGGGTCCAACAATAGCTAAGACACAGCAGTTTCAGGCGGAGATGAGCCGAAAATTGGCTGTGGAGATTGTCGTTGCTGAAACGGCGCAACAGGCTGTGAAAGATGCAGATATCATCTGCACGGTCACAGCTTCAGTCGAGCCTGTGCTGAGAGGAGCATGGGTCAAGCCAGGCGTACACATCAATGCAGTAGGCGCCTGCAGGCCAGATGACCGAGAACTGGATAGCACTCTAGTTAAACAGTCCAGGCTGTATGTGGACCGACTGGAGTCCGCTCATCATGAATCTGGAGATTATCTCATCCCGCTGCGGGAAGGCACCATAGAGCCAAGCCATATTGTTGGAGAGATTGGTGAATGCTTCAGCGGTAAGATTAAAGGCAGGGGGACGGCTGCTGAAATTACGCTTTTTAAAGCGTTGGGCTTGGCAATTGAAGATCTGGCAGCTGCCCAATTCATATATAATGAAGCCATCCGGTTACATAAAGGTATTGAAATTGCATTCTAAGGAGCGACGACTTCATGAGCTTACAAGCAGGGTTATATGACTTCAATTTAACAGTGGCAGAAGAAGAACGGGCTGCGCGCCTGCATGACACTAATATAAACATTGATCTGTTGTTTCAGGGACCGTTATCGCCTACTGCTATTCCGGACTCTGTCTCCGCCAAGATTAAGGAGCTCTGTGAGCCTTATAAGGACGACCCGATGTTGTACAGCAGCCTGCCCAGTCAATGGGTAACCAAGCTGTCAGCCAGTGGAGATATTCCACAGTATAAAGAGGAGTGGTATAAGTCGGGAATTACGGCAGGCAACCGAGAGTTGAATCTAAGTGATCCGAATAGCATTATTACCAGTATGGGGGAAGTACAGCTGCAGTTCGATTCGGCGGATTGGTTAGTCAAAGCCTTAACGGCAGAGGATATCCGGGCGGCCAAACGGGACGGCAAAAAGGCGGGTATTGTTACGGCCCAGGAAACAGATGGTCTAGGCAAAAACCTGGAGCTGCTGGATGGCTTATATCATTTTGGACTGAGAATTCTGCAATTAACGTATAACAATCAGAATCTGATTGGGTCTGGTTGTGCGGAGTCAGCGAATGGCGGTCTTTCGAAATACGGAATTCGGTTTATTGAACGTTTAAATAAGCTGGGCATTATTGTGGACACGGGACATTGCGGCAAACAGACGACCTTGGATGCTTGCAAATATTCGCAAACTCCAGTTATTGCTTCACACACAGGGGTGGAGGCCATTTTTCCACATATGCGCTGTAAAAGTGATGAGGAAATTATCGCTATTGCGAATACGGGTGGGGTGATCGGGATTTTTGCCATGCCGTGGTTTGTGCATGAAGACCCTAATCATACGACAATCGATCATGTGTTGGATCATATGGAATATGTAATCCGGCTTGTAGGTGTGGATCATGTCGGGATCGGTACGGATTGGCCGATGAGTGATGTGATGTGGGCTTTGGTTTATTTTAAAGAGCATATCGCGCCCAAGCTGGGCTTCGCCAAAGGAGACGGTCCTTCTACGGAAACGGTTGCGGGTCTGGAGAAATACAGTTATTTTATTAACTTCACCAGAGGTTTAGTTGCGCGGGGTTATAGTGATGAAGATATCGAGAAGATCATGGGTGGCAACTGGCTGCGTGTATTTGCACAAATTTGCGGATAGGGGAGTAACAGATGACAGCATATTTACATACAACTACTTTTAACTTCTATTGCTCGGGTGTGTACAGCGGGAAGATTTATTTTGCAGAGAAAGAGATCAAACATGCGCAGGTGGATCTCCGCAGACGTACCCAAATGCAGGAGAATGTGTTGGACAAGCAGGGTAAATACGTACTTCCTTTGCAAAAAATTTACGAACAGCTAGATATCTATGCACAGGCTGATTGGACTCCGGATGAGGTCGTGTTGAAGAATGGTGATATTTATCAAAAGCATATCCAATATACTGCTGTAATTGCCGGCGTAGAAAAGATTTCGCAGGTATGGGCGCTGCGGAAAGGGACGGCGCTGGATATTGTGACGCTGGATGGAGAGATCATCGCTTTTCTGACTCCGAATCGGTATGGCATTGAACTGATAGTTAAAGAAGGCTACGAGCAGTTGACTCCGCTGGTTGTCTATGATGAACCGTTATTGTCCAAGCCCGAATATGGCGTAAATGATCTGGGGACTTATCTGATTCCGATGCGGGACGGGGTCAAGCTGGCTACGGATGTTTTCCTTCCTGAGGGCATTCAGCCTGGAAGCAAGCTTCCAACTATTCTCGTAAGAACTTGTTATGACCGGAACGGTAAAAAAGAGATTTTTATGCGCTGGGCGAACAAAGGGTATGCGGTAGTGTCGCAGGATGTCCGAGGCCGGGCGGATTCAGAAGGGGAACTGATCCCTTTTTATAATGAACGGGATGATGGTTATGATTCGATTGACTGGATTATTGCCCAGGATTGGTCTGACGGCAACGTTGGCATGTGGGGAGCGTCCTATCTCGGGTATGTCGTAGTCGCGGCCGCAACCAGTGGCCATCCCAACCTAAAAGCAGTCGTGGATGAAGTGAATGTCGGTTCTCCGTTCGTAGACACTGTACGTAAAGGCGGGACGCTGTGCTCCTGGCCGCTATTAAGCTGGACACTCGCGCAGTCGGTGGGAACGCGGACGGATTTTGATATTTTTGCGGGGATTACGGTAAGCCCTGAAGAAGCTGTGGATGCAAGACCTATTAAAGAGATTCCTCAGCAAATGATCGGCAAGGCATCGGGTCCATGGGATCTGTGGAGTCAGCATCCCGAGTATGATGATTTCTGGCGGAATTGTACCTTCACGGAGCGTGGTGATCAGGTGCAGGTTCCAATGTATGTAATTTCTGGCTGGTATGACGGTGATAGCGCCGGTGTCTCGGAGACATGGAGGATGCTGACGGAGCATGATGTCCCTAACCGAAAAATCCGCCTGGGAGCCTGGGAGCACGGACCGAATCGGTCCAGAGAGCTTAACGGGGTGAACTTCGGCAATGATGCAGTCGTTTATGATTATGATGTATCTGTACTTCGCTGGTTTGACCATTTCCTCAAAGGAATTCCGAATGGGATCGATCAGGAGCCGAGAGCTTCTTACTATGTTGTTGGCGAGAATAAATGGAGAACATCGGAGGATTGGACGCCAACGGAAGCGAAATGTACTTCCTTCTATCTGTCTAGCGGCGGTCGGGCAAATTCCGGTCATGGGGATGGGCAGCTACTGTCAGCACCAGCGGAGGTTTCTCCTGAGGATATGTTTGTGTATAATCCGCATGAGCCTATGGACGACAGTGGGGAACGGGAGCCGGAGAATCTGCGGAAATACGAGCTGCGGAATGATATTCTGGTCTACACCAGCGAGGTCTTGGTGGATGATTTAACGGTAGCCGGTGAGTTGTCTGCCGTAATCTATGCCGCGAGTACGGGCTTGGATACGGACTGGGTGGTGTCACTCAGCGATGTGAATGAGCAAGGCGATTCCATACGGCTGTCTAATTATATAGTTCGAGCCAAATATAGACATGGCTTGGATCATCCGGAGTTGTTGACCCCGGGCCAAGTGGAGAAATATGATATTTTTATGCCAAATATTGCGCATAGATTTGTGGCAGGGCACCGGATACGTTTCTCGGTAACGTCCTCCAGCAAATTTGTGGCCTTTCCGAATACGAATACTGGTGAGAATCCTTACGAAGATTCAGCGGCGATCCCGGTTCAGCAGACACTGTATCACAACAGCGAATATCCAAGTCAAGTGTTGCTGCCGGTGATTCCTAATTTTTTTCATACTAAATCTGTCTTTTAATAAATTAAACGCATAAATGATCCCTTCACAGGTCACAATAGGAAAAAAGCAGAATGAAGGGATCAACGTGAATGCATTTCGCTTAAAAAAACAACTGTGGCGGCGCTGGAGACGTTGGAAAAAGGCGCTTTGGGTGGGGGCTGCCTGTATCGCTTTGACTTTGCTGGCTTGGCGCAGCATGCAGTTGCCCGTGGAAATCAGTGAATTGCTGACGGATTCAACCGCAACTGTGGAGGATACCTTTAATAGTTTGCGTACCTCAACGCAGAATACAGATGATAATGAGAATGAACCGGCTGCGGCTGTGTTTAAAGTGGGAGAGAATACTGAGGATGAAGAAACTGCCACTTTAACGCATGAACAATTGCTGCAAGAAATCACTGCAAGCGAAATAAGCAGAACAGTCCATTTGAAAACGACCTTTGTATCTGGCGAGGAGATTCAGACCTTAGCGGGGGAGAAGAATCCGGTTCAGCTTGAGAAGCTGATCAATGAGCGTCCTGATTGGAACGGCTGGATTAGTGCTGAGGGAGACCTGTGGCTGGAGCAAAGAGTAAATGATCTGTCGCCCTTAATGAAACGGGAAGCCTATTTTGGTGTGGATGAGTATGGGAATCTGACCTTGTTCAAGGGGCCACCGGTGCAGGAGAAGGTGCTGAAGACCTTTTTTCAAATGGATATGGGTTCGATGAAATCCGCCCTGCCTGAGAACATCTGGAAGCAGCTTCACGAGGGTATCCGTGTACAGGATATCGAGGAGTACAACAGCGTATTGTCTACGTTCAGCGATTATGCGCGGGATACGGCGGAGCAGGTTATGCAGAGTAAGGAATGAGACTGTAGGTACGAATCCTTTCAAAACTGAAAATGTGTTTGACCATAACGTAGCTAGTTAAAACGCGCATAAAGCTGCTCCTAACAGATATACAGAGGGTAGGCATTCGAAATAAAGGGAATTTCTCCCCCTAATTATTCAACAATCAGGATATTTTAGAGTTTAGAGGGAATTACTCCCTTTAAATTTTACCGTTTGTGTATAAATGGGTGATTCGAAAGGAATTAGAGGGGTATTTTCCCTCTAATTCCTAAAATATGATGGTTTTGACGAAATTAGAGGGAGGAAATCCCTTTAATTTAAAAGTACGGGCTTTATTATCGAGTATATGAATAAATTATCCTTATCTTTCAAGAAGAAACGGATACCGTCCATATTATAAGGACGGTATCCGTTTCTTTTTGCTTTTTCAGCTTCGAAGTACAAAAAGTTGTCTCATGACAACAGCGTTTGGAGCAACGGTTCGTTCGCGGAGCGTTCACCCAGAGCCTCAGCTAGTTTAGCAACTTATGGGGAATTCCAAGTGCACTCATTACTGTGCAGTTATGCAGTTATTACCTAAATTCCACCTGTTACGACATAAAAGGATATGCCTTTTTAGCGATGCTACACTGTGAAAGTAAGAAACATTATTTAGGAGGTTCAGCAATGCGAACAATATTCTCGGGAGAGGCTATTAATTTCAGCTATAACAAAAAGACCCCAGTTCTGGATGGTTTAACGATCTCCATCACAGACAAGCAGATTTATGGATTGCTCGGCCCGAACGGTGCAGGGAAGTCGACTTTAACCAAAGTCATGCTGGGCCTGGAGAGTCCGCAAAGCGGTAAATTGCAATGGTTCAATGAATTTCCGAATCACAGCACCAAAAGCCGAATTGGCTATGTACCTCAGGATCTGGCTCTGATCTATGATTTATCCGCCTATGAGAATGTCCAATTCTTCGGCAAGCTGTACAATCTGAAAGGCGAACGTTTGGTCAAGCAGGTCCGATATGCTCTGGAGTTCGTTGGCCTATGGGAGGAAAGGAAGCAGAAGCCCAAGAAATTCTCGGGCGGCATGAAACGTCGGCTGAATATCGCCTGTGGTATCGTGCATAACCCGGATGTCATTATTTTGGATGAGCCAACGGTTGGGGTTGATCCTCAGTCGCGCAATCGGATACTGGATGCCATTCAGGAATTGAACCAGCTCGGTACAACGGTTGTCTACATCTCACACTATATGGAGGAAGTGGAAAAGATCTGTACCCATGTCGGCATTATTGATGAAGGGAAGCTGCTGTGTGAGGGTAAGCTGAGCGATATTCTGGAGGAATATACAGATAAGGCTATTCTTAAATTAGATCTGCAACGAAAAAACACGGCTTACAGCAGTCAGTTGGAGAACTATACCGTACTGTCGACAGACGAGAATAAGGTGGAGCTGGCAGTGCCCAAAAACAATATGGACATTATCAGCGAGATCAAGGAAAGCTTTGGAGATGAAGTGAAGAGCTTTCAGTACGTCTCACCGAATCTGGAGCAAGTTTTTTTCAAATTAACCAAGAAGAATTTGAGGGATTAATGCCATGTGGACTATATATTTGACAAGCATGAAGCGAAAGCTGCAAAGTCCGGTCGTATTCGTCAATTACATTCTGCTGCCGCTGCTGCTGATTGTCATCCTTGGCAACGCCTTATCCACGATGTTCCAATCGGATAATGGGCCTGCTACTCCGGCAAGCTTAACGCAGACTCAAACGATTGTAGTCAATGACGACAGTGGTCAGCTCGGTAAGGACATTGTTTCTTTTCTAACCAGTAAGGACAATATGGCTATGTTTAAGGTAACTGTCGGAAAGGATGCGGAGCAAGCCAAGCAAGCACTTGAGGCCGAGAAATACGATCAATTCATCTACCTGCCGAAGGGGTTGACAGACAGTGTCAAACAGAAGCAGGAGAGTCTGGTAAGTATTTACGGCAAGGACAGCAATATTGATAAGGTCAATATTACCGCTTTGACACTCTCGGCCTATGGCGATGGGTATCAGGCGATGGAGGTGTCGAGTCGAGATAACCAGCCGATTGTTTATAATCATGCCTACGCTAATCTGTTAACTGCGGCAAGCTCAGCAGATACGCAAGGGGAAGCAAGCAATATCTCCGGTCTGAGTTATTACGGGGTGACTATGCTAGTCCTGATTCTGTTCTATGGGTTGGCGAATACGATGAACTTTATTCAGGAAGAGTACAACGAAGCACTCGGTGACCGTTACCTGATCTCTCCGGTCTCCAAAATGTCACTCGTATTAAGCCAGTGGCTGACCGGATGCACAATTTCGATCATTCAGGGACTCGTCATCATCTTTTGTGCAAAGTTATTTTTCAATGTATCCTACGGGGCCAGTAATCTGGTCGTTCTGTTCATCCTCATCGTCGGTGCGCTGTTCTTCAATGCGCTGGGATTGATACTTGGAGTGATCGGCCGAAGCTTCAAACCGCTAGACAGTATTGTTTCGCTGCTGATTCCGGTCATGACCTTTGTCGGTGGCGGATTCATTAAATTGAATTTTGGCCCATTAACTAAAATCAGTGTTAACGAAGTGTTCCAGCGTCCGTTATTTGATTATATTCAGCAAGGTGTGATCCATCTGGCGCCTATCTATAACGCGCTGATATTGTCCTTCGGCTTTGTGTTGATCTCCATCTTTTCGTTGACGCGAAAGGGGGCTAGGTAAATGAGGATTTTTGAATTATACCTCCGGCGTATTTTTAAAAGAAAGCTGACCTTCATCTTTATCCTGCTGCTGCCCATCCTATTTACCTTTATGGTGGTTTCGCAATATAACGATGCGACTAAGGTAACTCTGGCGCTGTATGTAGAAGACAAAGCTGTGGATACGTTCGTAACCTCCAATCTGGAGCAGCAGGGTGTCACGCTCATTCATGAGGGGAAAGCAGAGGATGTCGTCCATAACGACGCAAATCTTGGAATTGTCCTGACTTCAAGCGCCGAAGAGTTGTATGCCAATCCGGACGGATTTAAGATTGACAGCTATGTCCAGGAGAGCAATTATAATTCGCGAACGCTTGAGGTGAAGCTGAACAGCATCTTCTCGGCATTGAAGACACTAGCCAAGAATGCGCCTAATGCAGAGGTGTTTAAGACGAATATGCAGCAGATGGTGGATTCCCCAGCACCGTTTAAGGTGCAGCAGAGCATTCTGGGAAACCCGAATGCGGTGGTATTGACCAGTACATTTAATATGATCGTCTTTATCATGTTGTTCCTCACGATGACGAATACGCTGCTCTTTCTGGGAGACAAGGTGCATATGACAACAGCGCGTGTGCTGTTATCTGCCCGAAGCAAGCTGAGCTACTACCTGCAGACGGTAGGTGTATTCGCGGCTATTGGTGTTGGTCAGTTCCTGCTGATGATCTTACTTATGACGGCGGTCTTCCAGATCGACCTGGAAATTTCGGCTGCTAAGCTGTTGCTGCTGGTGTTGGCGTATGGGCTGCTGAATATCATTGCAGCGGGAATTGGTCTGCTTCTGGTCAGCCGTACCACCAAGCAATCCACGGGCCGGTTGTTGGTAACTGTTGTCTCCTTGCCGCTTGCCATGTTGGGAGGTACCTTATGGCCTAGCTCGATTATGCCAGAAGGCATGCAGAAATTCGCCAAGATTCTGCCAACACAATGGATAACAGAGCTGAATAATGAGATGTTCAGCGGATTTAACGGCAGCAATGGGGCTATCACAACACACTTCATTAGTCTGCTAGCCGGTGCGGCGGTGATCTTCCTGCTGCTGACACGGGTAAAAACCGAGGATATCTAAACTCCAAGCGAATCTTCTGAAGGAGCTGCTCTGGAATGGCTTCTTCAGGGAGGCGAAAGAAGGTTGGATGATGAAGGCGAAGGGAGGGTATCGACCCATGGGAGAGCCTGAAAGTGGAATACGTTATTATGAGCTAACCCCTTTGCAGCAGAAAATTCTGTATGCAGAGAAGCATAAGAAAGATTACGGGATTTATTTCTCCGTCCACTACGCTGACAAATGGAACGCAGAGGAGGTCGAGCGGAGCATTGCACTAGTAATGAACACGACCGAAGCTTTTCATGGCAGAATTGTCCGACAGGGAGCAAAGTACGTCTTCGCCGTAGACAGGCAACAACAAGAGTATAGAAGTCCTGTACCACTTCGCGAGAAGCGGCTCCAGATTTTTGACGGAGGTTTGCTGGCTGGCTATTACATTCATGAGGAAGAACAGCGGATCGAGTTTCTGATGCATCATCTAATTTTGGACGGTGATTCGCTGTATCTGTTTCTGGAGTATTTGGAAAAGGCATTGCTTCACGGTGGGCCGCTTACGCTAGTGGAGGAAAGCTATTTTCAGGAGAAAAGATCTCTTGTGTTGCCCACTCGCAGTTCTGCCGGCTATCTGGAGGAGATTAAACAATGGGTACGACCTGTCACAGCGACCCTTCAGTTGGATAAACCTGTGTACGGTGCTGGCAGCTTGTCCGTTGAAGCCTATGACGCCGTTCAGTCTTTAGCCAGGAAGCTGAAGGTTACCAGGTTCGGAGTAGTCTTGCTAGCAGCGGCCCTGCTGTCACACCAACAGGAATGTCTGATCGGAATCGTTGTCTCTCGCAAGAATCAACGGGATCAAGCCGGGGTGATTGGGAATTTCACCGATCTCGTACCCTTGCTTCTCAGGATAGACGAACGTAAAAGCTACATGGATAACGCCATTATTGTCTTCAAAGCGCTCTTCGCAGCTATTGAACATTCTGCCAGTCTAACCTATGAGGAATATATGGATCTGCTCGGCGTGCAGGGATATGATTTCGTATTGTCCTATACCAAGATGATCGATATAGAGCGTAGATCGGCTGTGTTCTCCCGCTTGGAGCTAGGCGAGTATTTGTACAAGTATAACAATCATCTCCAGTTCAATGAACATGAGGAGCGGATTGCTTGGGAGAGTTGCCATGACCAGCCTGCTATGCAGCAAATGATAGGCGAAGGCCTGGAAGAAAAGCTGCTGGAGCTGGATCACAGTGATCTGTTTAGGATAGTCGGTGCAGGCTTGCGAGATACGGAGCTCCGAAATGAATGTGCGGTGGCGGCGGTGATTGAACCACAAGCCAGAGAGAATAGACCCGCGGGAAACTGGTTCCCTAATCTGGATGAGGATGAGAATCTATTCGATTCCTCCATCTCTTCGATGGAGATCGCCCACATGATTACGGATGTATACGAGAACCTTGGCGTACAGCTCAGTTATCAGGATATTTATGGTTCCGGCACCCTTCGTGAATTGAAGCAGTTGATTCTTGCCAAGGTGGGTTACGAGGCACCCATCGGAAATGTGAGAGAGGAGCAGCTTCAGTACCAATGTCCCAACTTTATGAAAGTGATTTTTATTGATAGCTTCCGCTTTCTGAATTCCAATATGTACGATGTGAAATATGCCTACAGATTAACGGGTATAGCTGAGGAACGGCTCGAGTGGCTGAAGGAGTCCATTGAAGAGGTGATCCAGAATAACGATGCCTTCTGCACTGAATTTGTATATAAGAGTGGTGAAGTCACCGGAACCATCCAGCGGGGCAGACGAGCCACAATCGAAAGTATTACTGTGCATGCTCTAAACTATTTGTATCAGTTAAAAGGAGAATTTCGTTTTCTGGGTGAACAGAAGCTGTGGGATATTCGCTTGATCCGCGTCCAGGCTACGGGTGAGACCTATCTTTATATGAATATGCATCATCTGCTGATTGATCATGTAGGAATTGGAATTCTGCTCAGTCAGATTGAAGACAGCTTCCATAACCGGTCGATAAGTTATGCGCAGTATGTGCAAATTGCCAGCAGCTATGATACAGCCAAAATCGAAGCCCAGCAAGGTTGGCAGCAGCTTCTTCCTTACAATGTTTATCCGAATCAGGGTAAGCCATGCCTAAGCAAGGGCAGCTATCATCTTCATGAGATTTCTTTTGCAGCAGTAGATGCGCCTTACCATGAAACGGAAAGCTGGCTGCTCACAGCCATTACGAACAGCCTGGCTCAGGTCTTCGGTGAGACACAGGGGTATATAGGCGCTGTATATCACGGCAGAGTTGTACCTAACGCCAGCAAGGTGATTCATTCATTGGCCAGAGTGCTGCCAATCTTCTTCGATACATTGAATGGACAGGTTCTGGAGGAGAGTCTGCATACGGCGCATAGGCATCAGGCAGTGTCGATTTATGATTTGAACGAGAAGGGATTTTCCTTGGAGTTTCCTAAAGTGGTCTTTCAGACACTGGCTGCCAGCAACAATGAAGGGACGTTGTTTGACCGGACGATAGAGTTCGAAGGAGTATCCAAATTTCAAATCATGTTTAATTTGCAAATGGACACTGATGGATGTCTTCTGAGCATGTACATCGATCATCAGATTTACAGCCAGAGTGAGGAAGAAGGGTTGGTTGAAGGGGTGAGAACGGCTGTGCACAAGCGCCAATACATAGGGGGTGAACCCTCATATGCCTGAGCAAGTGCGAAATGAATATCAGAAGGAAATGTGGGAAGACTCCAGCGAGCTGACACCATTACAGCGTAAAATGTTCATCTGCAACAAGCTGCCGATTTACCGGCTGCCTTTATTGTATCCCTTAGAGCCTGCCATCAGCTATACAGCGCTAGAGGCGGCACTCTTCGAGACGATCAAGGAACAAGCAGCGTTGCAGGTCAAATATGTATACGAGCCTACGCAGCGCAGGTTCTATCAACAGTATGTCCCACTGCAGCGGGAAGAGTTCATGGTTGGACGTGAATATACGGATGAAGAACCCAGGCTCTATATCGAGCGCAAGCAAGCGGGAATTGACCTGAGTAAGGATTATCCTTGGCGGCTGTGGTTTCTGGAAAGGTTGGACCGGCGATATCTCTATATAGAGTTCCATCATATTGCGATTGACGGGTTAGGTATCCGCTGCTTTGAGGAGGCACTCTTTAATCGGTTGTTGAACGGCATAAACAGTTCACCTGCAGATAAATCGCCCTTGACCACCTATCGGAAAATAAACGAATTGCAGCAGAGTGTGAACATCCCTAGCGTTTCTTCGCCGGAGCTGTTGAGACTTCCGGTGCTGCAGACTGAACCCGCTCCAGGCGTCGGGAGGCTGACGAAACCGCTGGATCAGCGAAGCCAAGCGGCTGTCGAGCGCACAGCGAAGAAGCTGAGCGTAACCAAAAATGCAGTCTACCAAGGCATTCTGGAAGAGGTGCTAAGCCACAGCTGCACTGGACAGGCCTATGGGACGATCGGAAATTGGCGGCTGAAATTAGGTAATTTTGACGAAGTAGGCTGCTATGTCCAAATCAATCCGAAGCTGTTAAGAGTGGAAAGCAATCTTGAAGAGCGAATCAGGTTTATTTTTACGGATAATTTAAAAAGTCTGTTGAACCGCGAAGTCGTTCCGGCCGTACACGCTGAATATCCACTTATGTATTCCTATGAGGAGGATATGTTCCGGCACTTCCAGTACATTCCGGCAGACCGTTTATGCAAGTTCGAGCTTTATTTTAGAGTCTATTGCCATGATCATGAAACAGGATTTGAAGTGGAATATAGCAGGGCTAAATACACGGATGAGCAAATGATCGAGATGACCAGGGAATTCCGGTTACTGATCGACAGCTTGGTCGAATAGGGGGCTTCGATGTGGATTTGATAGAATTATTTGACAAAAATATTAATTTTTACAATACTAAACCGGCTATTATCGACGCCTCTCAAACACTGACTTATCAGCAGTTAGGCGAGCTCACGTTAAGAATTGCCGGCAGTCTGGTAGAACAGGGCGTTGGCGAAGGGGATGTTGTAACGATTGAAGCACAGAGCAGGCTGGAATCCATAGCGCTCATTATCGGCACGGTGCGGGCAGGAGCGGCTTATTGTGTCATTCCGCAATCTTACCCCGACTACCGGAAGGAGCAGATGAGAGCGCAGATTCAGGCAAAATGCTGCTTGCGGAATACTGATTTCGCGAATGCTGATCATATGCTGCCGTTGCTCCCCGCTTCAAGGAAGCCGGATAGTCTACTGTATATTATCTTCACTTCAGGCTCGACGGGCGAGCCTAAGGCAGTAGCCATTGAAGACAAGGCAGTCGCCAAAATTGTGAAGCACAAAGGCTTCTACAGTGGGGAAGTGATCGGCCAGTTGGCTCCCCTTGAATTCGACGCTTCCATCTATGAAATATTTGGCGGGCTGCTAAATGGCCTGACGCTGAGATTGATCAGCAAGGATGACAGCTTGGATTTTGAAGTGATGCCGCTGGTGTTTGAAGAGATTGATACTCTGTTCCTAACGACGCGATTATTTAACCTGTATGTGGATGAATTTCCGGAGCAATTCGGCAAGTTGTCCCTGGTTCTGACCGGAGGCGAGCGCTGCTCCATACACCACTTGCAGACGGCAGCCAAATACTGCAAGGTGCAACATGTATATGGCCCTACGGAGACTACCGTTTTTGCTACAGCCTATCAAGTGAAGGGGGATGAGCAGGAGATTCCTATCGGCCGGTTGTTTGATGAAGGAGCTTATATCATCGCTGACGAGAATCAGCAGCAGGTAGCCCACGGAGCACAAGGGGAACTCTACCTCTCCGATTCCGGTCTGATGCGGGGATATGTGGGCGATGAGGAGGCGAGCCAGAAAGTATTCTTTTACGAGGATCATAAACGGTTCTATCGCACAGGCGATATTGTTCAGGTGAATGCTGACGGAGAGATTGTTTACATCGAACGCAAGGACCGGCAGGTCAAAATTTCCGGCTATCGCATCGAACTGGGAGAAGTGGAGAAATGCGCGTATGACTATGGTCTGCAAAAGGATTGTCTGGCGCATTATGACGGGAAACGGCTGTATCTTTTTGTGAAGGATCAGATTGAGCTTGAGCCGTTCCGGCAGCACTTAAGAAGCAGATTGCCTGAATATATGATTCCTACAGTGAAGGTGGTGGATATTATTCCGATGAATACGAACGGCAAGACTGACGTCAAGGTGATTAATAATGGCAATTGGAATGCCAAGGACGATCAGAACGAAATCATTGAGGTTGTCGCAACTGTACTTAAGACCGGTATTTCCAGGGAACAGAGGTTTTTGGATTTAGGTGGGGATTCCATTAAAGCAATGGAAATCATTTGGCAGCTGGGAAGCAAAGGTTATCAATTAGACCTGGATATGCTCTTCAGCAGAACCATAGGAGAGATCGCGGACCATGTCAGCAACGGTTAGTAATACGGAGAAAAGGATCATCAGCAGCTGCCTGCTGAACCCGACGGCCTATAATATTCCGCTATTTGTCCGCTTTGAAGAAGGACTGGATATTCCGAAAATGTATAATCTGCTCACCCGCTACCTGGAGCAATTTGAGTTGTTCAGAACCTTTTACAGCATAGACGATAAGGGTATCGGCAAAAGGATAAGCGAGACCCTGCCCATTATTGAGGTTAGGACATTCAAGCAGCTGGATCAAGATCTGCTGATGAATGAACAAATGATTACGATAAAAGATCACGAACTGGTGCGTCTCATGTTATGCCGGGTTCAAGAGCAGACGCATGACTATCTGTTTATTAATATCCATCATGTGCTCATGGATGGTTTCAGTATGAATCTATTCTTGCAGGAGCTGATGGAGGCTTATCTCTCCGCAGAGCCGGTGATGTCCAAGCTATCATCCCAGCTGCCCGAGGTTGGTGCACAAAGGGTGAATATAGAGACGCAGAGCATCCTTAGCTTTGAGAACTATGGCCCATTTAAGACAAAACTGTTAAGCAAACAGGTTGATGAAGTTCACTACGTGAATGACCTGCTTAGGCTCAGTGGGAGTTCGGTGAAACGCCATTCCGATTTTGCCGTCGCACTCACAGCCTTCTCCATTAGTGTAGCCCAATGGTTGGGCAGTGGTAACGCTTATCTGGCTTATCCTTACTTGGGCAGAGATCCACAGAACTATAGAGCGCTCGGTAATTTCGTGCAGCTGGTTCCTTTTCATCGCCAACTTGAGGATGACCTGGAGCTAGGTACCGATGAGCTGATCTCCCAAATCCAGAAATGTATTTTCGCAAGCTTTGCTGGCCGTGACTTCTATGATGAACTTATTCATACCGAAAAAATGAACAGTATGAATATTTTCAGAGACCTTATTTTTGACTATAAATCCGGCAGCCTTATTGCCAAAACGTTAAGTGAAGCGCAGGAGATTATGCTGGAGGAGGCGACTGGCTACCGCGACGAGAAGTACGGCCTGCACTTTTCCGTTTACCGAAATGGGGAGGAGTTAGAACTCTGTGTCATATCCAGCGAGTACAGCCTTGAAGAACTGCAAGCGCTGCTGGCTTTGTTCCAAAGTAATATTAGAGCGCTCTATGATAATGAAGGTGGGTTGCTATTAGGGGATCTATTGAAGCTGGGTGCAGTGGAAGAAGTGCCGCAAATCAGCGAGACCTTAGAAGAGCAAGCGGGAAAGGTGTATACCGAAGTTGCCAATATGGTCTATTCCCTGCTTGAAGGAGAAGCGGATGTTGGAGCGAATGTGAGCTTTTTCGATCTCGGCATGGACTCACTCCTGCTGGTGAAGTTTAAGAGGAGGATTAGAGAAACCTTTAACATTAATCTAAAAATATCGGATTTCTTCAACTTTCATACGGCTGAACTGTTAAGTGTTAAAATCATGGACCATTTGAAGGAGGCTAATTAAATGAATATCGCATTACTGTTCGCTGGGCAAGGTACGAAAATAACACAGCAGGTGAAGGAGCTATGGCTGAATAATGCGGAGGCCAAAGAACTGATTGAAACAGCAGAGCGGCAGTTGGATTACCCGATCAGCGAATGGCTGACCTCAGATCTTAGTACAGATACCCATAAAGCGCAGCTCGCGGCATACGTTGGCTCGATGTGCATGTATCAGCTGTATAAACAAACGATCGGCTTGTACCCGAGCTATGTGCTCGGACATAGCCTGGGTGAGCTGACGGCTTTGACCATTGCCGGCGCTGTTACCTATGAAGACGGCTTAAAGCTGGTCGATATCCGGGGCCGAGCCATGAAAGAGGCTATCGCAGAGCAGGACAGCTTGGGAATGATGGCAGTATTCGCAGCGCCAGAAGTGGTTGAAGCCTTAGTGACGAATCAGGAAGGTGTGTATGCGGCCAATTTCAATTCACTCCAACAGACCGTGATCTCAGGCACGCGGCAGGGTATTCAGGACTTCATGGAAAGTAATCAGCTGGAAGGTGTGAAACTCGCAGTGAATGGAGCTTTTCATACTCCGTACATGAAAGAGGCAGCCGATCAAGTCTACGAACAGCTGGGCCATATCTCCTTCAACACCGATTTGCAGACACAGGTCATCAGCAACAAAAGCGCCGGCTTGTATGATATGTCAAACATTCGTGCGGAAATCGCCAGTCAGATCGTGAGTCCTGTCCGCTGGAAGCAGTCGATTGATTATGCGATTGGGCAAGGGATTCAGCTCTTTGTTGATCTATCTCCGAACGGGATGTTCGTGAATATGCTCAAGAATCTGGAGGGTGTGTTTGCCTTCAACACCACAGAAAGTATAGAGCTGCTGCGCAGTGAGCTGAAGGATGATATTGAGGTGAACCGGCATTATGATGTGTTCTCGCGGGCCTTGGGCATTATTGTCTCCACCAAGAATAACAGCACAGACGCCGAGGCTTATGAGAATATCGTGATGAGCGGCTATAACCGCATCAAGTCACAGATTGGCAAGGAAGCCAGTGGTGAGGATATTAAGCAGACTTTATCCCTGCTGGATTTAATTCTGAGCACCAAAGAAGTGCCTGTGGCTGAAATTACCGAATATCGCAACATGCTGGCCTGGAAGATAGGGTGAATCCTGTGCTGGCGGCAAAAAGGTCAGAAGGAGATGAGCGTGCTTGAACACGGGAGATATAGCAATTATAGGTTTGGACATATCCATGCCAGGTTGCCGGGATCAGGAAGAGGTTTGGAATTTCCTCAGCCATAAGCGGGTTTCCAAAGGGAAATTCCCTGCACGGCGGCTGAACCAAATCGGCTTACCTGACGATGAGAACCGTTACATGGAAGGCTCATTTTTTGAAGCCATCGATGAGTTTGATCATAAGTTCTATCATATATCCCAGAAAAGTGCCGATTATATGGACCCGAACCAGCGACTTACACTATTGTCGGCAACACGGGCATTGCAGGATAGCGGCTATCTGGATCGTATTCGCGGAGCCAAAGCCAGTGTCTATGCCAGCGTGAATACAACTCAGCAGTATCAGTACCAGTTACAGCTGCAGCAGCTGGGACTGAAACCGGACTTGCTCGGGATGTTGAATTCGACCATCTCCAGCCGGATCAATTACCTATATGATCTGCGCGGGCCTGCAGTTATGACGGATACGGCCTGCTCCTCTTCGCTAGTTTCTGTTATTCAGGCGTGTAATGATTTGCGCCGTGGTGATGCTGATTATGCGGTCGTCGTGAGTACGAATCTCTATATCAAGCCGGGAGATAAAGCAGACAAGCTGGTGGATATATTGGCGGCTGACGCTACGACGAAGGCTTTTGATGAACGCAGCTCAGGTACCTCCATTGGCGAGGGCGTAGGCACTGTTATTTTGAAAAGGCGTGAAGATGCCGAACGGGATGGCGATTCTATCTATGGCCTGATCAAAGGTTATGCGGTGAACAACGATGGCCAGACGGTGAATATGTCTTCGCCTAATCCACAAGCACAAGAGAATCTGATCGAAGCGGCATGGACTCCACTCACTGACCAGCTGGACCGGTTGGCTTTTATCGAGGCACATGGAACAGGAACTGCAGTCGGAGACAGCATTGAATTCGAAAGTCTTAATCCTTTTTTCTTGGGCAGCGGATTACCTAAACAGTCTGTTGCTTTGACGGCGTGCAAATCGAATTTTGGTCATTTGGATGTCGCTTCGGGACTATTCTCGCTCATTAAGAGTGTACTCAGCTTGAAGCACAAGACTCTGCTGCCGCATCCTGACTTTAGAATTCCGAACGGTGAGATAGAATTCGAACATTCGGTATTCTATATTCCGGATAAATGCCGGACGCTGGACAGCCGGGCTTTGGCAGGGATCAGTTCCTTTGGGATGACGGGAACGAACGCGCATGTGATTCTGGAAGCCTATGAAGGCAATGTAGTACGTCAAGATAAGAAGTTAGAGCTTCACTTGCGTCCATACTGGTTTCCGCTGGACCGAAATTCCTT
>LIDZ01009319.1_pt12 | contig 20104 bp, 40 predicted proteins | sample 644651 | NCBI WGS metagenome assembly LIDZ01 (sample SAMN03856242, study PRJNA289617) | food metagenome | isolation source: wine grapes on drying loft during traditional withering process | host: Vitis vinifera cv. Corvina | place: Italy: Gargagnago di S. Ambrogio di Valpolicella | collected 2014-01 | reverse complement strand
ATTGTAGTTGCTCCCATAGATATTAATGCATCTGATATTTTATTTAACCCTTGAAACACTTTCTGGAAGAGGAACGGAGTAGCTGTAATAATTCCTGCTACAACTCCCCACCTTTTCATAATCGTCTTAAAGTCCATTGGACCCGACCTCTTCTTTTTACCTCGGCTGAGCATGAGCTTCACTGATTCAACAACTGTGAGTACAGACACGACGCCTAGAGCCAGCAGACTGAATAAGTATGTTGTATTCTCAAACCACTCATTACTAAACAACCACAGCGGGGTTTTTAAGATCAAACTTGCACATAGCTCATATAGCCAGCTCATCAAGTGTACGGACATTTCCGCTAAGTGGTGCGGCATATCAGAAAGGAACTCATTGGTCTTCGCTACTGCCCGGTTAAACATGTCTATAGCTTCTGGGATAGCTGTCAGTACATTCGAGTCTTTGTTTCTACCCAACATAAGCAGGTCTATAGGTGCTTTTATATCTGTAGCTTTAGCATAAGCTGTGGACGTCATTGATGAAACAACCGTTGTAGACAGGACAGCTACTGGAGCCAAAGTCGCTACCTTTAAAAGAGTCCGTTTAAAATCGGCAAGCTTTTGAATACCACTTGCGCCAGATAGAAAAGCAGATAGACGACGGGGATTGATACTAAAACCTGAACCAAACCCTTGATGACATCTGTAGTCCATTCCTCGGCTTCCTGCCTCTTCCTGAGCATCCTGTATACTCCGGCTAATGTTAGCAGCGTCATCGACAATGCTACGCCTATTGATACGGAGATTAAAGCTAAAGTCATTCCCCACTGCATGACGATGGCGGGAGTGATCGTATTCGTTGCGGCGGCTGTTCCCGCTCCGGTTAAACTGGTTGCAGCGAAAGCCTTCGGTGTTGTCTGTATTCCCACCCCCATCACTACAACGAACCCTTTCAGCAGCTTTTTCATTTTTCGAATATTCTTTCGCTTCTGCCCGGTCGTTCCCTTCATCACCTCCCCTTTCAGGATGTCTGCGATAAAAAGCACACGATCTTCCTGCTTACTCTTTAGATCAAAATGCTGCACTGGACTTGTGTAACCTACTCCCGGACTTAACTCTTTAGATGACATGGTAAGTAACATTTTCTTCTCCCCCTTATAAATGGTTATCTGTACGAATTTTTTTACTTAGCTCCTCCATTCGGTTCCGGTTTGGGCTTCGGCTATCTCGGGATGATGTAGTTCGAGACGACTTCTTATTGTTTACATCTGGTTCATAACTGTGGAACCACTTCATCGCTGCTGCTAACCCAGTACCTGCTGAACACACGACTGCTACTCCGCCCATTGCCAAAAGAATACTTCCCACTTTAACTCCCCCTGTATAATTCAAATTTTGTTGAGCATACTAACTCCTGAAAGGAGGTAGTGACATGCTTTTCGACACAAGACCCATAACCCGATACGAAAGACAGCTGGAAAATGTGGACCATTTAGTCCTACACAGCATCCGGGAGAAACACGGTATCAACATATCAATGAAAGAACTGTATCAAATATTAGAGACACTATACGAGTACAGAGTGGTTGATTGATGAGATTCAGTGTCATCTCCGACAGTGTTTCAGTGAATTGACTCATTGCCTGATTTAGCATTTCCAAAGCATCCAAACCAGAGTTTATTTTGACATGGGCTACCTCTTTCAAGTTATCCATGTTTTGGACCAGAGATGTGTATGGTGTAGGATCAATGAACTCACCATACTCTTTGATACCGAAGTGTAGATGCGGTCCTGTGCTGTGACCTGTGTTTCCTGAGTGACCTAAGATATCACCCACATGAACGGAATATCCATCCTTCACTGCAATGTCCTTTAGGTGTCCATAGATGTATGTTCTTCCATCGGCTGCATCTATGAACACCGTTTTTCCTGTGGAGCTGCTTCCGTAGTCTGCCACTCGGGTTACCCCGTCAATGATCGCTTTAAGCGGAGTCCCTTCCTCCATTTTAAAATCTATACCTGTGTGCGGACGATCTCTAAAAGATTCTGCGGCATGGTACTTCGAAGTAATGGTGTATTTAACCATGGTTTCACCCCCTAACGAGATACCTGTTTCCCTTCTTTCCTTATTTCTCACTGGTTAAAAACCCACTGTTTTCAGGCTTTTTATGGCGTTTTTCCCTATTTTTAAGGGAAATAAGGGTTCTGGGAAAGAAGCGGGAAATTAGGCTGCTAAAAGCTGTCTAACCTATCCTCAATATCCTCATCGGACAATTCTTTCTTCTGCAAAGCGATGTTGGACAGATCAGGAGTATTACTTTGTATGCTGCTTTCTTGATAGACAGCCTGTGGAGCTGTTGGTGCTGCGGCTGCCACCGGGTTTGATCGGTACTTGATCCCATCTCTGACCAGCTCTCGGATCACAAACGAGAAGTCAAACCTATCCCCAACCAGCGGCTGGATATAATCGAGAATGTCTTTATCTTTCCGGTCACTAAGATAGAGGGTCCGTCGATTGTTCTTCTTACTTTTGACTGTAGTCATGGCTGCCTACCCGAATTTGTACTTTACTGGATTTTTTAGGGGTTTTCTTCGATTGCCGCACACCAAACTTCCGAAGCCCTCTTACATTGGAATACCGATCAAGGAATATAGCAGGTACTCGGTTGAACCGCTGCTCTATATACGGTTTGAGGAGGTCTTTTCCGGCTCCTCCGCCTGTGAAAATCACCGAGGTAACAAAACCCCACGAGTTGACTAAAACCTTATCTAAGACGGAGAGGACAGTATTAGCGTGATCCTCATAGGTCCGGTTAATTAGTGGCGTAATATCCATATTCTTTATTTCCCTCTGCCGGATAATCTGCGGGAGCTTCCCGTCTGGGATAATCACGTTAAGCTGATCCTCCAAGTATCCGCCTACCTGACTGAACGCTGTATACATTCCGTCGTTTGTCTGCCGGGAGAGCTCCGGCTGCTCTTCTAAAGCATCTACAGTCAGAATGTTTAGCGTCCGGGCACCTACATCCACAATAACATTGAACCCCTTAGCAATACGCTTATCAATGATGTCTCCGTCATTATCGAGGATGATGTCACACAGGCTACCGAAGGGCTGCTTCTTGATTTCCACGTTCTCTACAATGACTTCTCGTTTTGTGAACTTAACTCCATCACTACTTAATGATACAGTGTGCGCCCCTTGAGCTACTTCTGTTAGCTTTGCTCTTCTTTCTGGTGTATCGTATCTGATCGGCAAGTTCATCATAAGTGTGTCAATTACCTCATGCCGTTCCCTACACATTAGTCCTAGTGTTGTCTTCAATAAGACCGGGAAACGACTGTCAGAGTGCTTATGTTCCCCTCCTGCCCAGATAATATTCGGGTCAAGCTTCATAGCGTAGTCACCTACTACGTATCTGTTCCCGTCTACCTCGCTTGCTACGTAGTGCAGCTTATTGTTTTTGTTCGCAAAGTCTTCTTTAGGTTTTTCTTTAAAACTGGTTACAAATGAGGGAATGAGGTTAGGTGCTCCTGAGCTGTCAAACTTCACATCCCCATACCCGTCGTCTAGTGCCTTTACATTGAATTGGTCGTACTTTGTCATACGATCTCCTCCTTTGTCATCCTGTGAGTGACTTTGTAGTACCTTTGTGTTCTAACTTTATGGAGGGACACAACACTCTATGTCTGTACATAATAAAAAAAAACAAGGGGATAACCCTTGTTTTCTCTGGCTCTGCTACTTAGCGACCTTTCCCATTATGTAAAACCCATCTTCGGGACACAGCCGCTCATATATTTTCTTAGCTTCCTTCGCTACATCGAAACTTGTTGTTTTCTTAACAACTTTGTCCTTAATTTTACCTCTAATGACCTTTACATGATGTATGGTGTACAGGACGTCCACAAAATAACCTCCTCTAAGCTCTGTTAATCCAATGCTCCATCACAATATGGGCAATTTCCTGTTTCACAAGTACACATTATTTTCCACCCCCTTACTCTATTGGCAACATCCTTTTAGTCAGCATCTCTACATTAACACTAAGCTGGTTTTCAATATCATTTTCTAACATGTCAATCTCCTCTTGACACTCCTCGATACGCTCCCTCGCCACATCTATAACTGACAGGCTTTCTACCAACTGTTCGTAGTATGGGACAACAGAGCCTAGTGCCGTACTTTCCAATACTTCGTCTACAGTAAAGACTCGGTGATCTGAATCCAAAGACTGCCCAATGGCGGGGCTACTCACTCGAATAGCCCCGGCAAACTTCTCAGTGCTTAGGCTAGTTAAGGCAGAGGCAACTACATATACTCTCCCGCCATGCACGAACATGTCCCCAATCTTTAGTCTGGGGTGTGTAGGTGTCTCTGTAAAATCAACATCCCATTCTATCTCATCGATAAGTTTACGATACTCTGCAATTGCAGTAAGCCGCTTATCTAATTTGTAAGCTTTTGTCTTTACTCCCATCCTTCTATCTCCTCCCTGTGTCCTCATTGGTCACGGTAATCATCGGGTCGATCCTGTAATGTTTTATCTCATGATGGATATCATTAATTTCTTTTGCAATGTCTTCCTCTGTCGGGTTTTCTAAATATCGAGTATATTCCAGTGCAAACTTAATTTCTACTCTACCCATTGTTGTTCCCTCTCGGTTTGCACGGGTTGTCTAACCCGGATTCTCCCTCGCCACATGCTTTACAGATGTCAAGCCCTCCGTCAAGAACAAGGTGAGCTATCCAGTCTAATTCCAACTCTTCTGCGGTCATATGCTTGAAATCATCGGCGTTGTAGAGGACATGCCCGTTTACAATACGAGTTTCTGTAGGCTTCGCACTTGTATTAGGGCTGTCACAAGAGAATCGCCCACTTTGAGTCCCTATAGGGTTAAAGCTGCTTGGTGCTCCCTTGTCATACCGACCTTCCCTAATCTGTTGAGCTAGCTCAGTTACAACAACAATCCCACCTGAGAGGTATGCTGCGTCAAGATCAGATAGAGGGGTGTATTCTTTGAGCTTAATGCACCAGTATTCAAGCTTGTCTAATAAAAGTTCCTTGTCTACACTAGACATACTATTCCCCTCCTCCTTTTAAGTTCTTTTTTTTTGTGTTTGCTATTTCTCTAATTTCCATTGCTGCTCTAATAAGAATGATTGCTGCAGCACAGAAAATAATTGCTCCAACTGGGTTAGTCATACCTGCTCCTTCTGCTACATATATTTTATTAGAGTCTTTCTGATTTCTGCTTCGCATTATATAGTGTGTTGGACATATGTGTTAATCGGCTCTTTGCCTCTTTTAGTTCTTCTGGTAAGCCCCGATTGTCTATCGGAATTAAGCTTGAGAGAAGCTCGACCCGAGTACTGGCTTGGTTCAAAATTGACACATCGACCTTATAGTGGAGAAGCGTGGCTACCTCTTGCTCTACCTGTGCAATCTTCTCCACTAGCTTTAGCTCCGCAGGAGTTGTCTGAATATAGAGCTCACCTACATTAATTTCCCCTAACACCTTTTGAAGTACGTCTAGCTCAGCTGCTGGCTCGCTAAACTCTTCACACAAAGGATCGAATTTAAGTAAGTCTCTAATTGCCTTCGCCGTCTCAATTAAAATGTGTTTCTCTACTAATGCTTGTTCATATGTTAACATGTGGGAGTAACCACTAAGCTCCTCCGTTCGCTCCCACAAAAGCTCACTATACTTTGATACCCAGAGACCGATATTAGTCTTCAAACCTTCAAGTTCACTTGTCATAATTACTCCTCCTCTTTCCTATAGTCTGTTAGTCTTCATTCATACCTATCCCGATATCGTACCCTTCCTCATGACCTTCTTCGTATCCCTCTTCGTGCCCTTCGTCATACCCATACGAGTACCCCTCCATCTCTCCTCTCCCATAGGCATCGTCCACCGTACTTTCGACAGCCTCTGAGACCTCTTCGAGTAATAAGATGACTTCCTCTTTTGCACTGTCCGGGAGCTCTTGGTCTAAGAACTCCGCTAGTTTAACAAGTGCCTTGTCTACTTCATTCCAAAAGGCAGAGTTCTGCTCTATTTGTAAGTTTTTTAAAATCCCATCCATCCCTGTCGCCTCAATTCGCTTTAAAGTTGTATACTGGTTTAATAACTTGCAGCACCTTGACTGATCCGCCTTCTTCGATGTTTTCTCGGATTTCATCCAGCGGCTTATAGACCATAGGTGCCTCATCTAGGGTATGCTCATTTACTGAAGAGGTCCAGATGCCTTCCATTGACTTCTTAAAGTCTTCAATGTTGAGATTTTTCTTTGCTTTAGATCGGCTCATTACTCGACCAGCTCCATGGGGACCGGAGAAGTTCCAATCCGGGTTACCCGTTCCTTCTGCAATGATGCTGCCATCTCGCATATTGATCGGGATAATAACTCGTTCACCCTCCCGGGCAGAAATAGCACCTTTACGAAGAATCATATGGTCCATGTCGATATAGTTATGGATCGTAGTAAACCCGCTCCCCATACGCCACTTAGTACCCCAATCCATGTGTTCAACAATTTGTTGTACCATAGCTTTTCGGTTATAGAGAGCGTGAAGCTGGGCAATACGCATATCGCTCATGTAATCGTCAAAAGCTTCCCCCTGCAAGTACGCAAGGTCTTTTTTAATCTTTGGCTTTTTAATGCCTCGGAGAGCATCGTGAATTTCATGGTCTCTTCCTTGGGACTTCAGCTCTTCAATGACCCGCTGCTGCTCATTTTTAACGTCCATAAGCTCTTCATAAGCTCGGTCTTGGTAGTACTCAGCAACCTGCTTGCCTAGACTGCGTGATCCTGAGTGAATGACAAGGGCTACTTTCCCCGGACCAACCTCGTTAAGTTCGATGAAGTGATTCCCCGATCCGAGGGTCCCGACACTCAGTCTTGCTCGGTTTTCGTTAATCGGAGCTCTTACCCGGTCTAACGGGACAAAATCAGTGTATGTGTGCGCCTTACCTCGAACAGCAAAGCCGCTAGGTACGTATTTCCGAATAACTTCATCCAGCTGATCGAAGTTAACCTCCGACTTATCCACGTCAATGTACGCAACTTCCAAGCCACATCCAATGTCAACGCCTACTAAATTTGCGACTACCTTGTCTGTAATTGTCATTGTTGTTCCAATCGTGCAGCCTGCTCCGGCATGCACATCCGGCATAATACGAATCTTACTGTCTTTTGCAAACTCTTGATTACACAGCTCGATAACCTGCCCCATTGCAGTTTCCTCAATATTATCTGTAAAGATTTTAGCTGAATTGTATTTCCCCTGTACTTCGATCATTCTGAGTATCCTCCTCTGTTTTTCATCTGTACCATAAGTCAATTTCACGAGCAAGACTTTCTAAATTAGTAAACTTACTCATCCCTGTTTACCTCTTTTCCAAAGGACACCCACTCGTACTTCATATCATCGTAGTTAATCTCAACTAATTGAGCTCGCCAGTCAATGTCATGGATAACAACTTCTTTGCCTTGATGGGTGACTTCAGCACCCATCAGTCCATACTTCAGCTCACTTAGGATTTCTTGCTGCTCCTCAATCTGATCGTGTCTTTTCTGTAGAAAATTGATTAAATCCATTTTAACTGCTCCCTTCGTTAACCTATAAAATATTCGTCATTACCGTGTTGTTCTAAAGCCTTGTCTACTACGTCTATAAGTGCTCTAAGCTCTTCTACTGCGCTATCCTTGTACTTTTCGTTAAGGGCTTCATCTAGGAAGTCAGATAGGCATTCAATCGCCATTTCTACATCCCAAACACTCAGGCTCTTTCCATCCATCACTCGCTCTGTCAAACTTTTACTCATTAGTAGTCTCCTCTGTTTTAGTGGATACACTGCCTACGTATGCCCATTCATCTCCTAGGCACAGCCCAACATACTGCTCTGTTTCGTCTACCTCTGTAGAGTATACTTGGAAGCTCTTCCCGGTAAAAACCATTTGATTACCTTCTTGGTCCTCGAAGATGCTCTCTGGGTCAATCATGTTCAGTTCTGCCATTACCCAGAGTGCCGCACTTGAGTGTGTCAAAGCTATTCCTCCCTCTCTGTATCTATGACTATATTCTATAATAAGATTGACTGTATGTCAACAATTTTTATTTTAATTTTCCCATGCACCATTCTTTCGAAGAATATCCCGTACTTCTTCTGCATACGGCTCGTCGGTATTGACTACGATGTAACCATTCTGGGGCTTTTTACCTTCCTCGATTCTCTTGCGGACAATACGACCTACGATAGCGTTTAACTTCATAAGTTCTGCTTCTGTACAGGACTGGATGAGCTCCTCTTTATTCCATACAATAAACTTATCTTGATTTTTAGACATTGGTTTTGCCCTCCTTAAGCTTCTTAGACCTATCTTTCTTATACTGAACTAGTCCTTGGTGTACTCGCTTTCTGTTAGCTTCAATAATCTCTTTTGGTCGATGTTCTTTTGCTAGCCTACTTATAGGGGAGTGAGTTACCCCAACCCTCTCACCGATCTCGTCATATGTTAGAGTGGTTTCCTTGAGCAGCTTAATGGCTTTCTCTTTCTGCTCTGGGGTCATTCTCTTAAACGGCTTGCGCTTCTCTTTCAACTTTATTTCCTCAATCTCTTCCTCACTCAGGAAAACTTCTCGTAGTGTAGCTATTGCAGCCCTATTTCTTGTCCCTACCTGAGCTGCTGTAATTCCTAACACTTTTCCAATCTCCGGGTAAGACAAACCTACTTCGTAGTTTAATCTCAAGATACGCTGCTGAATCTTTGGAAGTTTTTCTACTTCCCGCTTTAGAGTAATTCTATCGAGCCAGTGGTCTCCATTTAAATCGTTGTTCCTTCTATGATCCTCTAATCTTCCATCAGGGTCCCTACCTTCTTCCGCTTTCCGAGGAATGTCTGTAGACAAGGGGTGCAACCCGTTCCCTAGGAAGCTTAGAGCTATGCATACCCGATCTAGCTGCTTTTTTTTCCAAACCCAGCGTCTCAATAATTACCTCTGGTGATTTTTCCTCTAAATCTTGATTCTTGATCCAGAAAGCTAATCTACGAGTCTTCTCGGTTATGCTGACAATCCCGTTACTATTACAGAATCTGCTTATACAAAGGCTCACTGCACGAGTCATATAAGTAGAGAACTTCACTCCAGCACCTTCGTCGAAGTTGTATATAGACCTTAGTAGCCCTTCTATACCTACACTTACCAAGTCCTCCACAGAGTGCTCAGCGTTTATAAACCTCTTCCTCACAATCCATCTTATAACCCTCGTATAATTCTTAACAAGCCGCTCTTTCGCTTCCTCTGACCCATTTTTTGCTTCAGCAACCAGCTCTCTAATTTCCTCCTCTGGGAGGGTTTTAATCTTACCCATAGTAGCCACCTCTTATATAATCACATTCTGTATCGCTTATTTGATTACAGTGTAACATACAGTCTTATTACTGTCTATGGGTTTTTATTACTTTTTCCATAAAAAAAAATAAGAAGGCATATGCCCTCCTATTTCTCCTCGTTAATCACCCTAGTGACGTTTTCTTCCTAATTCTTTCCGCTAGTTCTTTAGATATTTCTTCATTGTCCCAATCAGGGTTTTCTCTCGCAACTTCCAAGAGTTGCTCATAGCGACCTAGGTCTTCTAATCTCTTTGTTAGCTCTCTTGATGAGTTAAGATCGTAGTGATGCCCGTAATGTAGCTTCAAATGGAGAGTTTCAAGTTTGTCTAAAACAAACTGCTTCAAGTCATTCATACCCGGTCCCCCTCTGTGATAATATTCTTCAGATCATTTAGGAGCTCATTTAAAGCCACTCTATCTCCCATTTCCTCCCGATTGACCTCAATAAAATGGATAGCTATATTTAACCTGTCCGTTATATCCTCTATACCCATACTAAGCTTATCTTCCATTTTTATTTTTTCAACTTCGTTTACATTTAGTACTTCAAACTCAAGGTCCTCGAAGTCCCAATCATCGTGGTCCATGTTGTCTGCTTTTTGCTTTGCTAATTGGTCAATCCGAGGGTCATTTATGTCCTTAAACTCTCCGGTTACGTCAACAGTTGTAGTGGAACGTTGAGTAATTTCTAACTCGACTCTGTATGTTTTCTCCATCTCCTTACTCCTCCTCTACAGAGAAATGGCAGCTAATGTTTTCATACAGCCATGTCTCGTAAGCTTCTTCGAGCATCTCATCTAAGTCCTCGGCGGTGACGGTCTCACCTTCTTCTACAAGACCTAGCTCTTCAAGGGTAAGCTCCTCTTCTCTAGTGCTGCCCACATAGCCCGTATCTACACTGAACTTTACTACTGTATCTGGTCCATACACTTTACTCATCACAGTTCCCTCCGTATACTTTACTCATTGCGTCTCTATCCATCTCACTTACCCCCAACAGTTATCGGGATTAAACGACGGGTTAGCGATATTTTCAGGTCCGGGCTCCTCACTCTCTAGCCAGCATCTACGATAGTGCTCATTAAACAATTTACTGTCAATAATCTCCCCACATCCGATACAAAAGTTTGGGTGGTAGACATTGGGAGTGGGAGAAGGCTCCTTACTCATCCTTGGCTTTCCCTCCTAAGAACTTCCAGCCTACCTTAAGTTTACCCGAGCTACCGATGACTTTCTCAGTACCATCTACTAGTTTTACAACTACTTTATCATCCTCAGTCATATATGCCTCATGCAGGTCATTCGCACCCTCTAGCTCCTCATAACGGAAAGGAACATCGTGATCGTAGTCAGGTCGTGTAAAGTAAAACTCTCCACAATGTCTCATAGTCTCCCATAGATCGTTTTCTGCTTTTTTTCGATCTTTCTGAGTTTTAAAAACAAAATCAGGTGCGTCTTCTCCTCGGTGTTTGAAGCTTACAATACCGTTTTCGTCATGAATAACAGCTATAGGATTTTCCTCATCGAAGAAATATTCATTTTGAAAGAAGCTGACATTGGCGTCCATTTTAACAGTGAACTTCTGCGCTGATGAGGCGATTAGTCTGTTATCCTCGTCCCGTTCATGTTTCGGAATCATATAAGAAAGCTCCTTGATCTCGGTGATATAAACGCAGGTGTATCCTTCCTCGTGGAGTTGATCTTGAACCGTGGTGAGTGCTTCTCTTTCTGTTAAATTTGCATGGCAGAATTGCAAGCCTTCTCGGGACATAAATATCCGCTTAGAACTCTTAGCATCTACCTCCCCTGTTTCTGTTGTCCCGATAATTATATAGCCACTCATCTTTTCACCAATATATCCTCCAGCCCCATGCTCCTGAATACCGTCCACTACACTGAATAGAGGGTCGTCTCCTACTGTAGACTCCCACGGCATACTAACAGCTACTTGGTCCTCACCTCTGAATAGGAACTCTTTACCGTCATCAATTGCTTCATACTCTTTACCTACTAGAGCTACTGGTTCTTTGTCCTCTGACCCTTTTCGATGGATGTCTACTAACGCTTTAACCTTAAATTTTGTCATTTTTTATCCTCCTCTACTCCCTTGTTCATTCTACGATTTTCCACTCGTCCCACACTTCTCCATTGATCCCAATAACTACTTCTTCGCCGTTTGGGAAAGTTACAAATGTTTTATCATCTCTCACATACGTATTAAATACTTCCCCTACTGAAACAATGTGTTGGTCTGTGTTATCAAACCAGTGCACTAGTGACTTAACTTTAAGTGACGCCATTTTTACCCCTCCTATTTTTTAACTGTAAAACGAGCTGTTCCCGGCTTAACGATCTTGGCTGCCTTTACCTGATCAATTAGCTCTTTGTCTAAACTCTTATCAGATTTCAAAATGCCCTCTAAAGTATCCGAGTTTACCCGGCTCTCCGTAACTCTGTTAAGAAGGTCTTTAGGAAGCAGCGGAGCAACATCACCGATTTCATAATTGGAGTAGATAGACGTTGAGTTCGATGCTGTGGCTTCTTGAAGAGCGACCGCTGCCCCATGTGTTCCTTTGATGCTCTTGAGTCGTTTTTCCACCATGTAGTCCTTAATAGGGGATTTAAGTTCTTCCATCTTCTTCTTAAGCTCTGTCTGCTGTTTATGAAGCTCTAAATACTCGTCAACCTTCTGGATAACATCTAGGTTGACATCCTGATCTAGGGAGTTCTGTGCAGCTTTAGCTAAGTATGAGCTATCTTCTGTAGGATAGGCTGTAGGAGATGCTAGCTGCTCACTAATAACCCGCTTACTTAGTCTGTCGATTGAAGCTCTGACCTCTGCCTGAACATCTGAAGAAGGTGTGGTGAACTCTGCTTCTACCCAACCAGCTTCCCGGAAGCCTACCACTACATCTTCGTATTTAACTGCCTTGCTGTGTATTCTTGTTTCATTTCCTTGCTTAACTACAACCTGCCCGCTTTGGTTTAGCCCAACAAATGTTACTTCCGTTCCTTTTTTGAATACAGCTTCTCTTATCATCTTTACTCCTCCTAAATCTGTAACTCATTTGATACCTTAACTATAACACGATGTTTACTTCTAGTCAACAGGTTTATTTAAAAAATGATACAGGGTAAGTCACAGTGCCAATACGTATAACTTACCCCTTAAAGCTCAAGTTATACCTGTTTTAAGTACGTTACGTCAATTACACATTCGAAGTCGTAAAAGGGTACCCCGTTGTCTTGGATGATATAGTGTGTTTCCTCTGAAGGGTGATCGTCATACAGATACTCGTACACCTCTCCAAGAGTCAAGTCTACTCCTACTAGATCATCGTCAACAACCCTAACATGGGTGGCTTCTTCTTGAGTGCAAGAGGCGTAGTCATCGAACTCTAGGGAGAGATCAGGGCGAGTACACGAAGGATTTTTACACCCTACAACTTTTAAGTCACCAGTGTTTACACAGAATCCGCATCCCTTCCCATCGCATAGCACACACTCTGCGGAGAATTCAATCATTTCCGCTTTACAAAAGTCACATACCCGTTTCATCATAACCCCTCCAATTCAAGTTTCAGTTTCTCAACCCTTCTTTGTAGGAAGGGGATATAACCTTCAGGAGTGTCCTCCTTAGTAATCATCTGCTGCAATCTGCTCATCAGCTTCTCTTTTTTCATTCTGTCCTGTATCTCTAAGGGTGACAACTGCCTCACTCCTTGTTAAAGGTTACCCGCACTTCTGTAATTGCGTTGCTAGACCTCGGAGTAATATTGATATGGAGAACATCTCCGTCACGTTCGATCTGTATAGGAGTATCATTTACTAAATACTGCGGTACTGCCGAGGTATTAGAGCTTGTGATCTTACTCAACTTTTGTCTTTTGACCGCTCTCCTTCTACGTTGTACTCCCGCCTGATCTAAGAGGCTGTATAGAGCATGTTTTGTGATACCAAATTGCTTTAGAAGGTCCCGGGTACGCTCCCCACTTTGATATCGTTTAATGAGGTCCCTCCGATCTTCTGCAGTCATTGTAAGCAATTTTAGGCTAGACTCCGTTAAGGATGCCCCTTTACGGTGCTGTACTCCTCGGCGGCGTAGGATGCTGTATAAAGTCCCATGAGATATACTGAACTCCTCAACAATCTCTGAAACTGCTCTTCCTGCGATATATTGTGTTGCTATCTTGCTCTCTTCCTCTGCTAAAACTTTAGTCGAATGAGCCTTCTTATTCTCTTCCACATCTAGTTCCTCCTCCGTCTATGTAATCTCTATATTCAAAGAATAACATACAGCCATGTTACTGTCAACAGATTGTACAAAAAAAAACAGGGTACCCTTAGGCACCCTGCTGTAACACTTACATATACTTGTGCTGTACTAAATCCTCTTCTGCATACAGCCCATCATCCCTAGATAGTTTGTAGGCGAATTGTGCTGGGTCTACAGTTGAAACATAGACTTCTTCTACAATTGCTGTATCTGATCTACCATCCTCACTCACGTAAAGTACGATATCGTTAACCATAAATTTATTGCTTAACTCAAACGATCCCTCTTCAAACTCAAAGCAGGTAAACAAAGAAAGGTCGTTGACTCCTATGTTGTATGTCACCCAGAACCGAGGATCATCTTCTGTCTGGTGAACATCATAGGAAATTTGAGACACAGTGAACTTCTTCTGCTCTAATCGAATAAGAACATCTAACTTGTTCCGCTGCTCGAACCCCTTGATTAATAGTGTCTTCCCATCTAGGAGTGCCTGCATCTTTTCTGGTAGGGTTTCATACATCACAAACTCCGCTAACTGGTACTGTGCCGGGTCCAAAGTTGTCATTTATGCTCTCTCCTTTACAAGTCAATTCCTGACTGTTTTAGTGCTTGAGAAATCCGTCTGTCTTCGTCTGAGAGGTCGAGGTTCTCGTAGAAACGCTGTTGAGCTTCATCCATATCTGCAAACAGATCATCATGCTGCGATTCCGGTACATACTTCATAATTACTTCAGTTAATGCAGACTCTCGGGCTTGCTGTCGTAACTTTAACTCCCTAAGCCCTGCAATAGATAGTCCACTCAGTTGGTTATTGGTGATTTTAGCTTTGAGCTCGATTGCTTTCATTGCTAAGGGGGTGTCTACAACATCGAACTGACGGAGACCCTTTGCGCCTTTCTTAATGACCTCATCGAGCAACTCAATATCATGGTAAATAGAATCAACTTTGTTTATATCTGTTACAGTCGCCCTGCTCCCTGTGTCCTCTTGCTCCCCTTTACGTTCTTGAAATGCTTTTACTTCTTTCTCGGTGATGTATGTAACATTATCCTTTGCCCGTTTGTCTAGGAGCTGCAGAAGTGGCTTACCTGAGCTAATCGCTTCTTCCCTCTTCTTCTTATAGTTTGTGAGAGATGCCTTTGAAATACTTAGCCCATTCTCCTTACAGAAGTCTATGATATAATCATATGTTTGTCCTTCATCCAGCATGTTGTCTACTTTAGTTACGAGCTTACGATTATTATAAAGCTGTACGAGTACGCTGCTGGAGCTTATTGACTTCTTTTTGATATCCTTTTTATCTGCCATTTTAGTCCAATCCTTCCAGAATAGTATATGTTTTAAACAACGGTAAATCCTTATGTATCAAGGGTCTAACTTTAATATAGTGAATCATTCAGTATATTCCTAGTATTCTGTTAATTTTGCTAAAAATGTAACAACATTGTTAACTTTAAGCCAATAAGATAAGCTAGTAAAAGTTGAATGAACACCATTTGTTTAAGGAAAACCCCGGATAGTATGTTTACCCTCTACATATATTATACACTATTTTGTAAGGTTTTTTGTTTCTTGAACTGGCTTAAAATCAGTAAAAAAAGGGCTGATTACCAGCCCTTACGATCACAACCCCAGTTTAGCAGAGTTTCTGCTTTATCCATATCTATCTTGTAGTAGTCATACATAAACGTTGTAGCGCTCCCTGTTCTGCCGCAGTCAGTACACCTCCACATCCCGTAGACGTTCTGTACTCTAAAGCTGTATCCCCCCTCCCCCTCTTTGCAGAACGGGCAACAGAACATACTTATTCCTCTATCCTCCTTACTTTCTCCAAGTTCACGTTTCAACAGGTCAAGAAAAGCTAAATTCCGATCTCTTTCCCTCTTTATCTCCCTATAGGCTTTTAGCCCCTCTATCACTTCTCTAGCTTCTGGAGTGTCCGGCTTTTCCTTGGAGGTGACCCAGTCATCTAAGTCTACCTCACACTCAAATGTTCTTAACCTAGGGGTATCTGTAAACCTAGACTTAGCCACTGATGTTCTTAGTATGGGGACACCCATAGACCTAGACTTAGACACTGGCTTTTTTTCTTTGGAGCTATCAGATGGACTTATCTTCCATGGTCTGTCTCTATTTTCCTTCATTTTAACCTCCTACTCCATAAAAAGATGAACTCTTGAATTTTTACCCTTTAAGGTAACTTGAAAGGCTCCATTAGAACCTCTCGGCTCACATACCAACTTATACTTACCGATCTCTTCTCTAGGGATTCGTACATAGCCTGCAGCAGTACCAAAGATATAGTCTCCTGCTGTATTAGTGTAAGAACTAATCTGCTCTTCGTACGGAAATATACCAGTAGAAAGCCCTGAATCAGACTCATATCTTACAGCTTTAATCGCCTTACCTGTAAGATTCTCATCCACAATCAAGTCTAGGAGGAGCTTTAAATCCCGGGCAGTAAGGTCCTGATCGTACAGCTTAGAAAATAAATACAGTCCTTCTGCCTCCCCAAATAACAAGGATACCGTATGCTCAATCTCCTCGTCTAAGTGCTGACGGAGATTAACTAAGGTAAAATTAGACCCACCTAAAGTAAAGTTCTGATATGTGACTACAGGCTCCTTCATCTTAAGGGAAACATCGATCGAGTAAAGGTTCACTGATGTAGATACAGGCTCTGGCTGTACACTAGCGTCTTCATACTGAGACTCAGGAGTAAAACCGGATAGATCGCCCGCAGAGTAACGCATTAGCATGTCAAGCGTGTTCTCCATCTCCAGTAGACCTGCCTTTTCTACTCGGGTAGTAATTGTGAGCTCTGCAGTGTCCTCTTGGATGTTTACGTCATTATGTAGAACGTGTGAGCGGCATAAGTACCGATGACCTAGAAAGCTGTTCGTATAGAAGACACCGTACACCTGCTTCTCTTTATCCGCAAACAAATTCTTAACTTTTTGTAAACTAGCTGTATACACCTTCATATTTTTGATATTCATCGTTGTCCCTCCTTATGCTTATTCAGAAGTTCTACCTCGACTAGACTCTTATAAATCTTTGTTGCTGCCCGGCAGAATTTTAGAGCGTCTACAAAATCCACTACACGTTCCTCTCCACCTATACTAATTAATACAAAACCTGCATCTGCTGTTTTCATAAGCTCCGGAGACTGAAATACTGCGTTCTGCTCCATTTCCTTTACAGTGTCCATATTAGTTTCATACGTCTCACCGTCAAAAAGTACCCAAAAGTTAGTGCTGCTGCTCATTCTCATTACTTTGTTCCTCCTCTTCTCTTATTGTAGGACTCTCTGCTTGCTTGACTCTTTTGACTGGCAGTTCTCTTCTTATACCCTCGTTTACGACTAAAAGCCTTCTGTGGCGGTTTTAGAGCTGTTTTCTTGAGCTGGAATACAAATATAAGGATGCTGCCTTTCCAGAGCCGCTGGGTGCGTATAGAGAGCTTTCCACAGACATCCTGACCTACTTTAACGTAGAACACCTCGTCCAACGCTGTTAAAGTCTGCTCCGTTTTCTTCTTAGTCTGCAGTGTAACCATGTCTACTGGGACCCCTAAGTTCCCTGCAACCAAGTCCACTCCATAAACTTTTCGAAGCTCTACATCCTTCTCTGTCATGTTTTCATACACCTGTGTAAACTCTACTCTATAGTGCCCTTTAGTACTCTTTCTTGCCTTGTCATAAGCCTCCCGTCCAGAGTTAGGTACTGCTGATGTTCCTCTAGCCCCTGCTCCCCTAGCCATCGCTCTAGTCACAGAGTTCTGTTTACTTTTTTTCACCATAGCTGTAACCACCTGTATGTCTTATGTATATTATACAGTATAAAAAGGAAAAGGGCAACACTGTATTTTAAAAATGTCACCCCGATCTCACTGTATTTTCATTTTATCATACTTACTGTAGGTTATCTAACTCTAAGCTTTCAAGTGCGCTAATCGCCTGCTGTATTTTCTCTTTATTACTAATACTTGATTCGATTGATTTATCTATAGCAGCTAGTTCATTGCGGAGACGTCTAAGCATAGCTGATCTTCCTTCGACTAGGCTATCTTCATCTGAGACGACTTTAGCACCTGCGCTGAAGTCCTCAATAACTTCCTCGGCGTCTTCCATAAAATGCCCAAACTCATTTTCTATATCCTTATCTATAGCAAACCGCTCGTTTAAGCCATCGACCATGCTCCAATGAATTAAAGCTGTACGTGTATGACCTTTAAAGTCGTCTGGGTTAAACAACGGGTTATTCCGGTTCTCTTTGATAATATTTTTAATCTGGGCTTCCCCTCTAAAGGCGATGTATTTATCCGGGCTGCTCTTCACAATATAAGTCCGAATGGCAGACTTTACAGATGCATGGTCTGAGTACCCTTCAGTGTCCCTAGTTTGTGTATAATCCGCTAAAGTAATCCAAAAGTCTCCTGCATACTTCACTAAGTTCATTTTCATGATATTACATCTCCTTTTCTCTTGTGTTTAACTAAAGTATAGCATTGTGTAACTCTAAAGTAAACTTCCTCTATTTGCCGGACTCTTTGAAATAATGGAATTTAAGGTTTTTCTCTGGGTGCATCCTACCCGAAATGAAGATGTCACACAGGAGTCTGTTAGCCTCGTCTTCCCCTAGTCGGGATACAATCATGTTTATCATGTCTCCTTTCTTGAGATACTTTTTGGATGCATTCGACTGTGTGTATAGCCCATGAATCCCGTTAGACCTACTCTTAGCTGTCTCTACCTTAACTCCTAGGTCCTCCAGAGTTTTCACTTGTTTTTTAAAACTTCCGAGTATGTTCGATATTTCCTCACGCCATAGCATTTGGTACGCCATTCTAGCCCGCTTTGTTGGAGAGGGTGTAGGTTCTTTGTAAACCCCTAGGACTGCCTCCCCTCTAAACTCAGTATATGCCAGTATTCCAACATGATGATGGTTATTTTTAGTCAGTATTTCCTCTGTTTTCTCCACATGGTTATCATGGCACATAACATACACGTAGTCACAAACAAGACTGTAGTTCTTAAGCTGCTTATTCAGTCTTCGGGTTGTATCATACTCTGTTTTAATCTCTACACCGATAATACCTCGGTCTTCAGAAAAGATTAAACAATCCGCTATAGTGGAGCCTATAACAATTCCCTTTTCGAACACCACAGTACTATTCTTCCCGTTTTTCAGAAATATATGCTTCTTATTCAAAATTAATTCTTTAATTTCTGCTTCGTATAACTTTCCCATATCCATTCCCTCCATTACACAGTCATTATAATACAAAAAGCTGCTAAGCCGGAGCCTAGCAGCTAGAGTTTAACCCATATAATACCCATTTTCCAGCGCTGTTTCCCACTCCTTCTCCTCAAACACCCCTGTCAGCCGCTGGACATGACCCCAGCAATCGATAGTGTGGTCTACCTCTAAGAACTTCTTGTTCGGGTACTTATTGACCCATCCTTTTGTATACTCCTCTACTTCATGAACCTCAACAATATGCTGCTTGAGCAAGCTCATTTACTCTCCTCCTATAACTGATCTTCATTGTACGCACTAGACAATGGGTTACTTTTGTCATTTGACTTGTCTGTAAAGTCGAAAAACTGCTGCTCGCTTTTATACTGCTTCAGGGTCTCCACCAAAGAATTTGTTGAAATGGTTTTCTTAGGCTCCCATTGTATGGAGGATAGACCAATAAAGACCCCTGTATTCCTTCCTCGAACAAGTTTACGCTCGCCATACTCAGTAGTCAACTGATCTGGAGACCTTTCGAAAAAACCAGCTTCACGTTTGCCTGTAAATGTGGATATCTGACCGTTTATGACCGGGGCAACAAATAGAGGAGGCTCAGCTTGCCATTTTTTTACCTTCTTATTTGGAAGGACTTTATTCGCTAACCGACCTAGCCTTGTGTTTTCTAAAAATCGCTGGGTTTCTGTAAACTTCTCTACTGCCAACTTTTTAGGGTGCTCCTTGGTACCCGGGTGAACCCCATACACTCTAACAAAAGACAGGTTTGGCTCCTTAACTAGTTCAACAATATATTCTGGATGCCCTTGGACCCACAGTACCCCTTTTTGCTCGTAAGTTAGTTGGTCGCCTTTAGCTGCTATAATGTTATAGTCTTTAAACTCATCCATTGTTTAACACCTCTCATAGTACTGTATCTCTATGTTATAGTCTTATTTTAACATGAATACAGTGTTTTGTCTATAATATAAAGAAAAAAGAGGCTCTATTATAGAGCCCCTTCCTTATCCTTTTCGATTTTCTTTATCTCTTTTCGTCTGTATCTACCTACAAAGAATGCCCAGAGACCCCATGTAGCCAGATAAGCCACAGGGTAACGGAAGATATAGATAGACAAGAACATGGCTGGAGCGGTCCATAATGTAAATGGAGTGTTTAGAGCCGCATACAGCCATAATAGAAGAT
>LIDZ01013337.1_pt9 | contig 20116 bp, 16 predicted proteins | sample 644651 | NCBI WGS metagenome assembly LIDZ01 (sample SAMN03856242, study PRJNA289617) | food metagenome | isolation source: wine grapes on drying loft during traditional withering process | host: Vitis vinifera cv. Corvina | place: Italy: Gargagnago di S. Ambrogio di Valpolicella | collected 2014-01 | reverse complement strand
CAGACCACCACCACTGTTGAAGGTCACACTGACTCCGTCGGTCCTGACGCTTACAACCAGAAGCTGTCCGAGCGTCGTGCAAACGCCGTTAAGCAAGTTCTGGTTAACCAGTACGGTGTTGGCGCTAACCGCGTAAACTCGGTTGGCTACGGCGAATCCCGCCCAGTTGCTGACAACGCAACTGACGCTGGCCGCGCTGTAAATCGTCGCGTAGAAGCACAAGTAGAAGCCCAAGCTAAGTAATTAGCCTCGCTTCACGAAAAACCCGGCTCAGGCCGGGTTTTTCTTTGCCTGCGATTTAACCCCGCAGTCCCCCCTGATTCGCTGTCCGGCCGTCTAAGCAAAGAGACCGGGGTCACACTGGATCCCTCTAAGCGGATCCACTTAAACGACTAAGTCCGCACTAGCGTTTGACCAGCAACACCCACAAAACCAGATTGATCAGCAGCGACAACAAGGCCACTGCGCGCCAGACCTTGAGGGGCTCACGCTCCAGCAGTGGTGTCGTACGTGTATTCAGCGGCGAAAGCTCTCCCTGTTGAAAGTGCACGAGCCAGTGCTCTGCGGTCTCGAAGCGCTTCAGCGGATCAGCCTGCAGGGCGCGCTGCAGATGCTGATCCAGCCACTCCGGGACATCCGGTCGGTAACGGCTGACGGGCAGCGGATTACCGAAGCGGCGGCGCTGAAAGGGCTCGATCTCGCCGTAGGGGTAGTGGCCGGTCAGCAGGAAGTACAGCGTGACGCTGGCGGCATACAGATCAAAGTCCGGGCTTGGCTCTGCGCCGTCGAAGGCTTCAGGGGCCATAAAGCTGGGGGTGCCGGGTACATCGCCGCTTTGATCCACTGACAGGCCCGGGCTGTAGGCAAGCCCGAAATCCAGAATGCGTAAACCTCCCGCCTGCTCGTGCAGCAGATTCTCAGGCTTGATGTCTCGATGGATGATGTTGCGCCGGTGCAGCAGACCGACGGCAGCGATCAGTTCCCGGGCCAGACTCAGCCACGGCGACAGCGCCATTGGCCCTTCCTGATCGAAGATTTCAGCCAGGGTCTGGCCGGAGTACTCACGCATCACGTAGTACAGATGCTGGCGCTGGCCGAGGGGGTGCAGGGCTGGAAAGAAGCGACCCGCGACGCGACGCAAGAACCACTCCTCCAGCAGCAAAGCCTCCGCCGCGACGGCCTCGTCAAAGCGAGAAGGCGGCAGCGTCTTCAATAACCAATGTTGCTGCTGGCTGTCGCGTACGCGATACACAAGGGACTGTCGCGAGTGGGTCAAACGTGTCTCGACTTGCCAACCTTCAAACGTCTGGCCTGCCTTGAGAAGGGGCGGGACAGGCCATTGCTGAAGTTGCAGCAGCGTTTCGCCCAGGCTGTCGGAGCCCAACTGATCGACCTGAATCAGCAACGCGCTCGCGTTATCGGCACTGCCAGACAGATGAGCGGCGTTGATCAGCGTTCGGACTGTCGTATCCAGATCGGCCTGTTCGTTGAGAATCGAGGCGATTCGTTCATCGCCCAACGTTGCCCACACGCCGTCGCTCATCAGCAGCAAGCGCTCGCCCTGGCGCAGTTCGCCGTCGAGGTAATCCATGACCACGTATTGATCCAGACCCAGCGCGCGTTTCAGCACGTGTTGCATGTCCGGCTGTTCCCAGACGTGGTCCTGGCTGATGCGCTGGAGCTGCCCTGTGTGCCAGCGGTACACGCGACAGTCGCCGACATGGGCGAGGGTGAAGCGACGCCCGCGCAGGACCAGCGCACTCAGCGTGGTCAATAAGCCGTTGGCCAGCAGCCAGCGATTGTGCGCCAGCAGCAGGCGGTCGAGGGCCTGGGCGACGCTCCAGGTTTCCGGGGTTGCGTAGTAATCCATGGCCAGCGCCTGCAGCGTGGCCCGGGACGCCAGTCCGCCGTCGGCACATTGACTGACGCCGTCGGCGAGGGCGAACAGGTACCCCTTGCTGGCCGCCAGCGCCGGAGCAGGAGTTACCACGCGAATGGCGTCCTGATTCTCCGCCCGCGGCCCGGTCGCGCTGAATTCGGCAACGCGCAGCTGCAAGCCGGTCGTGGTGGGCGCGACCGGCGTCAGCGGCTGATTGACGCTCACGGTCTAAACGCGGGCAGCGGTGACAGCGGCCGAACCCCAGGTGGTTCTCCAGCGACGCTTGACGTTCATCAGGCCGAACCAGGCGAGCACACCCAGGAATGCAAACAGCCACAGGCCCAGTTGGTACTCGCCGGTGTTCTGCTTGATGGCGCCGAGCCCGGCGGCGAGCAGGAAGCCACCGATGCCGCCGGCCATGCCGATCAGGCCGGTCATGACGCCGATCTCTTTGCGAAAGCGTTGCGGCACGAGCTGGAACACCGCGCCGTTGCCGGCACCAAGGCCGAGCATGGCCGCGACGAAGAGTGCCAGCGCTGCCCACGAGCTGGGCAGGTTGAAACCGACGGCGGCGATGCAGATCGCCGCGACGGCGTACATGCCGGACAGCGTTCGAATGCCGCCAAAGCGATCGGCGAGTGCGCCGCCCAGTGGGCGCATCATGCTGCCGCCGAAGACGCAGGCGGCGGTGTAGTAACCCGCGGTCACCGGGCTCAGGCCGTATTGATCGTTGAAATAGCCGGGCAGGGCACTGGCCAGGCCGATGAAGCCGCCAAAAGTCACGCTGTAGAAGAACATGAACCACCAGCTGTCGCGGTCGCCCAGGGCTTTGAAATAGTCCGCCATGGATTTGGCTTTCGGACGTTCCGGAGCGTTTTTTGCCATCAGCGAGAACGCGATCAGGGTCAGCAGCAGCGGCGCCACGGCAAAGCCGAACACATTGTTCCAGCCGAAGCTGGCGGCGAGCACAGGTGCGATCAGTGCCGCGAACACGGTACCGGAGTTGCCGGCGCCGGCGATGCCCATCGCTTTGCCCTGATGCTGCGGCGGGTACCACTGCGAAGCCAGCGGCAGCGCCACGGCGAACGACGCGCCCGCCATCCCGAGGAACACACCGAGCAGCAGCGCCTGCTCATAGCTGTGAATGCCCAGTTGCCAGGCGCAGAGCAGCGCGGCGATGACGATCACCTGGCCGATGACTCCGGCGGTTTTCGGCGACAACTGATCGGCCAGCATGCCCATGATGAAGCGCAGCACGGCACCCGCGAGAATCGGCGTGGCAACCATCAGGCCGCGTTGCTGGGTGGTCAGGTGCAGGTCGGCGGCAATCTGCACGGCCATCGGGCCAAGCAGGTACCAGACCATGAAGCTCAGGTCGAAATACAGAAACGCTGCGAACAATGTCGGTTTGTGGCCGGCTTTCCAGAAACTCGTGTTCATCTAACACCTCATCTGCAGGGATTCGTGTTCGGTGGAGGTGTTGCTCGCACCGCTACGGGTCAGGTCATGCAGGCGAAGCACCAGACCGGCACTCCACCCGCCTCGACGTGTTCAAGGCAAAAACGAAAAAACGCCGCAGCCCTGTGCGCTTGCGCGAAGGGGTGCGACGTCTTTGTCGTGAGTGGGCAACCGCCGTTGGCTACCTGTGAGGTGTGACTAGCAATACATGGGCCAAAGGTGCGCCGGTATGCAGGCCGAATGAAATCAGCGCGCGCGGTTCGGACATGGAAGGGCTCAGCCCAGCAGTTCGCTCATGGCAATGATCTGCTCCGCCACCTGAATCAGTTTCTGCTGCCGGCTCATGGCCTGGCGTCGCATCAGGGTGTAGGCCTCTTCCTCGTTGCACTGCTTCATCTTCATCAACAGGCCTTTGGCCGTCTCGATGCGCTTGCGTTCGGCCAATTGCTGATCGCGGGCGTGCAGCTGCGCGCGCAGGTCCTGATCGCTTTCGAAGCGGGCCATGGCGACGTCCAGAATCGGCTGCAGGCGTTGCGCGTGAATGCCTTCGACGATGTAGGCACTGACCCCGGACTTGATCGCCTGGCGCATCACGCCGGGGTCGTGCTCGTCGGTGAACATCACGATCGGGCGCGGCAGATCCCGGGTCACCAGCACCACTTGCTCCAGCACATCACGCCCCGGTGATTCGGTGTCGATGAGGATCACGTCCGGTCGCACGGCCTGAACCCGTGCGGGGAGGTCGATGATCAGCCCTGATTCATCGATGACCTCGAAACCGGCTTCAGTCAGTGCCGCTTTCAGGCGACCGACTTTTTTGGGGGTGTCATTGATCAGCAGGATTCGCAGCATGGTGGCGTCTCCTCAGCGATCGGCATGAGCGAGGGCGGTATCGGCCAGCGCGTGCAGCTTGAAGCTACGGGCGTACCGCGCCGGTTCGCTGCCGTCCCAGATCTTGCCATCGATCAGCTGGCTGCTGCGCATGGGCGAGGACGGTACGGCGATGCCCAGTGCCTCGGCGGCCTCGCGGTACAGGCCGAGCTGTTGGACGCTGCGGGCGACGCCGAAGTAATCCGGGTCTTCGCGCAGCAAGCCCCAGCGGCGAAACTGGGTCATGAACCACATGCCGTCAGACAGCCACGGCATGTTGACCCGGCCTTCATCATGGAAGCGGATGGCATGGTGGTCGTGCCACCGGTTGCCGAGCCCGTCGTCGTACTCGCCCAGTAGCCGCGATTCGATAGCGCCGACGGGTGCATTGACGTACTCGGCGGCGCTGAGCAACTGCGCGGTGCTTCGGCGGTTGTCAGCGTTTTCTTCGATGAAGCGACTGGCTTCAAGCACGGCCATCACCAGTGCCCGCGCCGTGTTCGGGTATCGCTCGACGAATTCCAGGCTGCACCCCAGCACCTTTTCCGGGTGATCCGGCCAGATGGCCTGGGACGTCGCCAGGGTGAAGCCCAGGTTCTGCTGAACGGCGCTGGCACCCCACGGCTCGCCGACACAAAAGCCGTCGATGCGACCGGCCTGCAGGTGCTCGACCATCTGCGGTGGCGGCACCACCACGCTGTCGACGTCGCGCAGTGGGTGAATGCCCTGGCTCGCGAGCCAGTAATACAGCCACAGGGCGTGGTTGCCGGTGGGGAAGGTTTGGGCGAACGTGAGTTTTGGGTCGCTTTGGTGCGTGCGTCGATCGAGTGCATCAGGAGTGGTCACACCTGCGTCCTGCAGCGCCCTCGACAGGTTGATGCTCTGACCGTTCTGGTTCAGCCCCATCAGCACCGCCATGTTCTTTGCCGGCCCGGCCAGTCCGAGTTGCACGGCGTAGACCAGGCCGTAAAGGCTGTGGGCCGCGTGCAGTTCGCCGCTGACCAGTTTGTCGCGCAGGTTGGCCCACGATGACTGCCGGTGCAAATTGATGTGCAGGCCATAGGGCTGGGCGAAGCCTTGGGTCGCGGCGACGATGAGCGAGGCGCTGTCGGTGAGCGCCATGAAGCCGAGGTCGACGCTGGCCAGCTCCGGTGCATCGCTGCCGTTGACCCAGGCCAGCGAGGGGGTGAGCGTGTCATTCATGAGTGCCATTCCGCGTGGAGGCCGACGCGCCTTTCAACGCTGCCGGTCGTCCAAAAAAAACGCCGCCTCGCCCCGATTGAAACCGGGGCGACAGCGACGTCATTGTCCTGTGTCTCGCTCCGCCATTGGATCGAGTCGATGCAGGACTTAAAGCAAGCGATATGCCAGCGGCGAACGGGTCAGTCAGCAAAGTTCGCGACATGCCTCGCGCTTCGCCCGCACCGGCGTTTATAATCCGCCGCTGATCCCAGCCGCAATCGAGCCGCCCCCGCCCATGTATAACCTGGCCCGCCAGTTACTGTTCAAACTCTCCCCCGAAGCTTCCCACGATCTGTCCATCGACCTGATCGGAGCGGGCGGGCGTCTGGGGCTCAACGGCCTGTTCAACAAGGCGCCGATGCAGCTGCCGGTGACCGTCATGGGCCTGCGCTTCCCCAACCCGGTCGGATTGGCGGCGGGGCTGGACAAGAACGGCGCGGCCATCGACGGCTTCTCGCAGCTGGGCTTCGGTTTCGTCGAGGTCGGCACCGTCACGCCGCGCCCGCAACCGGGCAACCCGAAACCGCGCATTTTCCGTCTGCCCCACGCCGAAGCCATCATTAACCGCATGGGTTTCAATAACCTGGGCGTCGACAACTTGGTCAGCCGGGTGCAGGCCGCGCAGTACAAAGGCGTACTGGGCATCAACATCGGCAAGAACGCCGATACGCCGGTGGAGCGCGCCGTGGATGATTACCTCATCTGCCTGGACAAAGTGTACGCCCACGCCAGTTACGTCACCGTCAACGTCAGCTCGCCCAATACGCCGGGCCTGCGCAGCCTGCAGTTCGGCGATTCACTCAAGCAACTGCTCGAAGCCCTGCGGGTGCGTCAGGAAGCGCTGACGCTGATCCACGGCAAACGCGTGCCGCTCGCCATCAAGATTGCCCCGGACATGAGCGACGAAGAGACCGTGCTGGTTGCCGGCGCGCTGCTGGAGTCGGGCATGGACGCGGTGATCGCGACCAACACCACCCTCAGCCGTCAGGGCGTCGAAGGGTTGCCCCACGGCGACGAGGCAGGCGGCCTGTCGGGCGCGCCGGTGCGCGAGCAGAGCACGCACATCGTCAAGGTGCTGGCCGGTGAGCTGGGCGGGCGCTTGCCGATCATTGCCGCCGGCGGCATTACCGAAGGCAGGCACGCGGCCGATAAGATCGCGGCAGGGGCGAGTCTGGTGCAGATTTATTCAGGCTTTATCTACAAGGGACCGGCGTTGATTCGCCAGTCGGTGGACGCGATCGCGTCGATGTCCCGCTGATCATCCAGACGAAAAGAGGGGTTCCGACTGGAACCCCTCTTGGGCCTTGGCCCGCCGCCCGGGTGGGGCGCGCGTGGTAATGGTGAAACGATCAAGAATGTCGAAAAAGCTTTAGGTCAGGCTGTAACGTGAGGGTTGCGTCAGCCGACCGCGTGAAGTTCGTTGAGTCTGTGAATGCCCGCAGTGCCGGTCATACCGTCCCAGTTGTCGCCGCGTCCTTCTCGCCAGCCATTGATCCAGGCTTGACGCACTGACGGTAGAGTAAATGGGCAAAGCTCACGGGATTTACCGGATACGCCATATTGGTATCCGCGCGAAAATGCTCTTTCCATCGGATCACGCTTAAGTCTTCTCATAGGGTATTGCCCTCGTTTGTTGACTGTAATGTCCCTGGAGACCTCAGGTTGAGGTCCGGCAGAAAATCTTCTGCCGTTAGCGGCCCGCTGCCGGCGTCGCGGGCTTGATGCCACCGCCGTTGCGGCGATGACCTTGAGTGATTTCTAACCAATGAAAGATGCGCTGTGAATGATCGTTTTGTCATAAGAACGTAACCATTCAGGCATTACGACCATAAGCAATCACTCGTTTGACCAGTGGTTTTTGCGGGGGCCCCTTTTAAACGGGGCTTTCACGGCGCAGTGCAAGTGTTTCGCAATTGAGAGTACTGGCGGTTTACGGTCAGAGGAAAAACGACGAAGGGTCAGCGATGTGACTTTTTATTGCAGCCGCCGTCGTGCTGAATAGTGTTTTTTTGGGATCAAAACGTCGGCGCTCAAGTGCTGGCGGACCGTCGCACTCGAAATGTATCGGTGCGAGGGACAGGCACAAACTGTGTGCCGCGCAGGCGTCCTCCTTGAAAGGCGTTTGTTGGAATCGGGTCGGACAATGCGTTGTCCGGCCGCTATAGCCTTAGGCTCTGGAATACTCATGTCGGACCGTTACGAACTTTTCCTCACCTGCCCAAAAGGCCTCGAAGGCTTGCTGGCCGAGGAAGCCACCGCCCTCGGTCTCGAGGAAACCCGCGAACACACTTCCGCCATCCGCGGCACCGCCGACATGGAAACTGCCTACCGGCTGTGCCTGTGGTCGCGGCTTGCCAACCGGGTGCTGCTGGTGCTCAAGCGTTTCCCGATGAAGGACGCCGAGGACCTCTACCACGGCGTGCACGACATCGAGTGGGCTGACCATCTGGAAGCGGAAGGCACGCTGGCCGTGGAGTTCAGCGGTCACGGTTCGGGCATCGACAACACCCATTTTGGTGCTTTGAAGGTCAAGGACGGCATCGTAGACCGCCTGCGCACGGCAGACGGCGTACGCCCGTCGGTCGACAAGCTCAACCCGGATCTGCGCGTGCACCTGCGTCTGGACCGGGGCGAAGCGATTCTGTCCCTGGACCTGTCCGGCCACAGCCTGCACCAGCGCGGCTATCGTCTGCAGCAGGGCGCCGCGCCGCTCAAGGAAAACCTCGCCGCCGCGATCCTGATCCGTTCGGGCTGGCCGCGCATTGCCGCTGAAGGCGGCGCACTGGCTGACCCGATGTGCGGCGTGGGTACGTTCCTGGTCGAAGCGGCGATGATTGCCGCCGACATCGCGCCCAACCTCAAGCGCGAGCGCTGGGGTTTCTCGGCGTGGCTGGGTCACGTGCCGGCGATCTGGCGCAAGCTGCATGACGAAGCGCAGGCACGTGCGCAAGCGGGCCTGGCCAAGCCGCCGCTGTGGATCCGTGGTTACGAAGCCGATCCGCGCCTGATTCAGCCAGGCCGCAACAACGTCGAGCGCGCCGGCCTGAGCGAGTGGATCAAGATCTACCAGGGCGAAGTGGCGACGTTTGAGCCGCGTCCCGACCAGAACCAGACCGGTCTGGTGATCTGCAACCCGCCGTACGGCGAGCGTCTTGGCGACGAGGCGAGCCTGTTGTACCTCTATCAGAACCTCGGCGAGCGTCTGCGTCAGGCCTGCCTGAACTGGGAAGCGGCGGTGTTCACCGGCGCGCCCGATCTGGGCAAGCGCATGGGCATTCGCAGCCACAAGCAATACGCGTTCTGGAACGGCGCACTGCCGTGCAAGCTGTTGTTGATCAAAGTGCTGCCGGATCAGTTTGTCACCGGCGAGCGTCGCACCCCGGAGCAGCGTCAGGCCGAGCGTGAGCAAGCCGCTTACGATCAGGCGCCGGACGAGCCCCAAGAGCGCCAGTACAACAAGAATGGCAACCCGATCAAGCCGACGCCGGCCCCTGCGCCGGTCATCGAGCAACCGCGCCTGAGCGAGGGCGGGCAGATGTTCGCCAATCGCTTGCAGAAGAACGTCAAGGCGCTGGGCAAGTGGGTCAAGCGCGAAGGCATCGATTGCTACCGCGTCTACGATGCGGACATGCCCGAGTACGCCATGGCCATCGACCTGTACCACGACTGGGTCCACGTTCAGGAATACGTCGCGCCGAAGTCCATCGACCCGGAAAAGGCTTCGATCCGCATGTTCGACGCCCTGGCGGCCATTCCCCAGGCGCTCGGCATCGACAAGAGCCGCGTGGTAGTCAAGCGCCGCGAACGGCAGAGCGGCACCAAGCAGTACGAACGCCAGAGCGCCCAGGGCAAATTCAATGAGGTCAACGAAGGCGGCGTGAAGCTCCTGGTCAACCTCACCGATTACCTGGACACCGGCCTGTTCCTCGATCACCGGCCGATGCGCATGCGCATTCAGCGCGAAGCGGCGGGCAAGCGTTTCCTCAACCTGTACTGCTACACCGCGACCGCCAGCGTGCACGCGGCCAAGGGCGGGGCGCGCAGCACCACCAGCGTCGACCTGTCGAAAACCTATCTGGACTGGGCGCGTCGCAACCTGTCGCTGAACGGTTTCTCGGACAAGAACCGTCTGGAGCAAGGCGACGTGATGGTGTGGCTGGAGGCCAGTCGCGATGAGTACGACCTGATCTTTATCGACCCGCCGACCTTCTCCAACTCCAAGCGCATGGAAGGCGTGTTCGACGTGCAGCGCGATCAGGTTCAACTGATTGACCTGGCGATGGCGCGCCTAGCGCCGGGCGGCGTGCTGTATTTCTCCAACAACTTCCGCAAATTCCAGCTCGAAGAGACGCTGGTCGAGCGTTATGCGGTGGAAGAAATCACCCAGCACACGGTCGACCCGGACTTTGCACGCAACGGCAAAATCCACCGCGCCTGGAAAATCACCGCGCGTTGAGGCAAATCGCCAGGCTGACGTGTCGGAATACCCGGCGGGTCAGCCTGCGTTATCCGAGCCCTTTCGCCTTGCGTGTCCCGCGCAAGGCACCCCCTTCATGATCAGCGCTGCACCGCGACGCATTTGATTTCCACCAGCAGGCCAGGCTTTGCGAGGTCGCTGACGCCCAGGCATGTCCATGCACAGGTGCCACGAGGGAAGACGCTGTCCTTCACCGCCCTGAATACGGGCATATGGCGGTGCAGATCGATGTGGTAGGTGGTCAGATCGACGACGTCCTCGAAGGTGCATCCTCCAGCGGCCAATACACGCCGCAGGTTTTCCCATGCTGCCAGGAATTGCTGCTCCGGGTCTTCGATCACGGCCAACTCATGGGTTCGACCGACCTGGCCGGCACAGTAGAGGGTTTTGCCGACCTTGACGGCAGGGGCATAGCCTGCGCGTTCGGCGAGCAGGCGCATTTCATCCGGGACGATGAGTTGACGGTCGGTCATGGAGGCTGCCTGGAAGTCGGTCGGAGCCGCACGCTATCTCAGGTGCCGGACGTCCGTCCAGTGAGTGGCCTTTGGGTTTTCGAGCGCCGATGGGGTGTACAGAATGTCTAAGGGGTGAAAACGTTCCGCGCCTTCTTGCTCGGTCGTTCCGGATAAATCACACTCTGAACGAGAGGTAATGAGCATCAGTACAGGATGAGTCCATTTTTTGAGGCAAGGGAATGCGTAAATCCAGAGTCATCATCATGGCCACCCTGTCAGGGCTGATAGGGGCAGTTCTGCCTATGATCACGATGGCTTACATTTCCTGGGAAAGGGCGCTGGCCAAAGAAAGGACTCATTTGGCGACTTACTCCGAGCGAGCGCTCAAAAACATTAGTTTGTCATTGCAACAAGGGCTCAATGTTATAGCGCAGATGGAGAACTGGGCTGGGGTGCCGTGTTCTCCAGAGCATATTTCGTTAATGCGAAAAGCGACCGTGAACACCCGTGCGGTCGAAGAAATTGATTATCTCGAGCGAGGGTCGCTTGCCTGCACATCATGGGGGGGCACGTCGATACTGTCTGAATCGACGACGTCGACTTATACCGATGCGAGAGGCTATAAAATCAATGTTCGCCTGATCCCGAGTGACCAGGGGATCCAGCCGATCACGATCATGCATCGTGGCGCCTACCGCGTCCTTATAAATGCGGGAAGGCTCAGCGACATCATTCTGGATGATCGAATGCAACTCGGTGTTTTCTACCAAGGCCAATTGGTGAATATTTCCCAGGGAGCGGATGAGAAGACGATTTCCCAACTCGTATCAAACCGAGATCGCAAGAGTAAAGACTATCTCTATGCTGTTTCCACTCAAGACGACTGGTCCGCCCTTGTGGCTGAGCCGATAAAAAGCGTCGACACCAGCTTTTATAGCGAGTTGGCCTGGATGCTGCCCATAGGCCTGGGAATCGGCTTGATTGTCGTATTGTCAGTCATCCGGATCATGCGAGTCAGACTCTCGCCGATGGCCGAGATGCAGATCGCAATCGCCCAGCGGGAGTTCACTGTTCACTATCAACCGATCATTGATCTTGAAACTGAGGAATGTACTGGGGCCGAGGCGTTGGTTCGGTGGCTGAGACCAGACGGCACGGTTGTGGCCCCTGATCAGTTTATTCCGCTGGCTGAAGAAACAGGGCTGATTTTGCCCATCACTGACCAGGTCATCCAGGGCGTCGTCAGAGACATGGCGCACCTTCTACGAGATAACCGCCGTCTTCATGTGGCCATCAACATCTGTGCAGATGATCTAAAATCCGGGCGTTTTCTTGACACGCTTGATCAGGCACTGAAAGGCTCGATGATTAACAACAGTCAAATATTGATAGAGGCCACTGAGCGAGGCTTCATCGATGTTGAATCGGCCGTTACGACACTAAAAAAAGCGCGGGCGCTGGGCTTCAAGATTGCAATCGATGACTTTGGTACGGGCTACTCCAGTTTGCAATATCTTGAGCGCCTTCCTGTCAATGTGCTCAAGATTGATAAATCCTTCGTGGACGCCATCGATAAATCTTCAGCGTCCAGTTCGGTGGTGACGCATATTATTGCAATGGCTAAAACGCTGGGTCTGGAAATTGTTGCCGAGGGCATCGAGAGCCCCCATCAGGCAGATTACCTGCGACTGTATGAGGTGGATTACGCCCAGGGCTGGTTATATTCGAAAGCATTGCCCTCTCAGGATTTTCTAAACTTTGTTAATACCCAGAAAAACCGCTAGGGAGTCTGCGCGATGTCAGACGGGTCGAGGAGCTGGGCAGCGTGAAGAATACACTGCGCGTGCCTGACCACTTGCCGCCGCCGCAACGTCAGTTGATCGAAGCATTCGTCACTGCCTCGCTGTCTGAAAAAAACGAGTTCCTATGACAAACCTCGTGATATGTGCTGCTCAATACTGCTCGGTCGCCGGTGACATCAACATCAACATCGACCGGCATCTTCACACCATGCGCCGCGCGGTCGAACATGGCGTTCAGTTTCTGCTGTTCCCCGAGTTGTCCTTGACCGGCTACGAGCCGTTCCTCGCGCGCGAACTCGCTCAGACACCTGACGCCGAGTGTTTGCAACCGCTGCGTGAGCTCGCGTCGCAGTCAGGGATGACCACCGTGGTGGGGCTGCCACTGCGTCAACCCGGCAGCGAAATCATCCTGATTGGCGCACTGGTGATGGCCGCCGATGGATCGCAGTCGGTCTACACCAAGCAGCATCTTCATCCGGGAGAAGAGGCGGTTTTCAGTGGCGGGGAGGGCGGTGCGCTGGTGGATATCGGCGCCGAGCGCATTGCGCTGTCGGTCTGTGCGGATTTTACCCACGCCGGCCACGCCCAGGCAGCGGCGCAAGTTGGCGCCAGTCTGTACGCCAGCAGCGTCTTGATCAGCGAAGAAGGCTATGCGCGAGACGCTGAATTGCTGCAGAGCTACGCCTGTGCGCATTCGATGGGCGTGTTGATGGCCAACCATGGCGGACCGTCGGGAGGCTGGGCCTGCGCGGGACGCAGCGCATTTTGGTCACCCGGAGGTGAGCGGGTGGTAAGCGCGACGGGTACGGGCGACTGCCTGGTGATTGCCCGTCGGCATGAAGGCGTGTGGGAGGGCGAGGTTGTCGAGCGACCGACTCTGTCTTGAATCAGTTCTGCTGACGAGCCAGCGTCGGGCAATTACAAGTAGCAGGGCACCTCGGCGGTGCCCGCTGCGCTGAGTTTCTGCTCAACAGGGATCAATGCACCGCCCACGAACGGGGCGCCGGGGTGTGGCTGAATTTGGAGATGCCTTTGACCCAGAACCGTCGATGGGCCGTCTGGTCCGGCGGCAGCAACGGCTGGCTTGACCATTGATGATGACGTTTGGCTTCATCGCGATACGCTTTCCACTCCATGGCCTCGGCGGTGTCCTGCGCGGCGCGTTCGTCATCGAACCAGCCCAAAACAGATACTTCACCTTGATCGCGGCCATGCTCTACCAGCAGAAAAATGTTTGTGTACATGCTTTTGCCTTTCACTGATCGGGTCCAACCCGCTATTGGGGCTCTACAAATAGCGTATCGACAGCGACGGCGGAAAATTTAGGCCCGTGTTTCTCCCTGGGTTTTGCAACGAAGAGTCAGACGCTTTCCCGGCTAAAGCAGTCCTGCGCAATGCCGCAATTCCATCGCAGGACCGTCTTCAGCCGGGAAGAGGCCGGGTGGTCCACCCTTGATGACATTTGGGCAGTGGCGTGAGGAGGTCGGCCTTTTCCGGGAACGAGAAACGAAAAAAGGGCCGAATCTTATTCGGCCCTTCATCGTATTCAGTGCTGCCTCGGCGCTAAGCTCGCTCAGAGGCACACGGTCAGCACAGCGATTTACTTGCTGCCGCTGGAACCGCTCGCGCCACCACCGGTACCGCCGCCGCTGCCGCCCATGCCGCTGCCATTGGTCATGCCGCCGCCGTCAGCGTCACCACGGTTGGTGCCGTTGGTGCTGCCCATGCCTTTGGTGCCAGGGGTCGACGTGCCCGGGGAGCTGCCGTCGTTGTTTTGACCGCTGGTAGAAGTGCTTGGCTTCGGACCGTTCTTGTCGATCGGATCGGTTGGGCCGGTGGAACCAGCGAACGCGGAGCCAGTAGCAACAGCCATCAGGCCAGCGAGTGTCAGGGCAGTCAATTTAGTCTTGATCATGATGTGAATCCCTTTGTTGTCATGGATACCTATTGGTCAACCCGCCAACGCAAGAGGTGCATTCGATCCGACGGACGGTCATCCGCCTCTCAGTGGATTCACGAGCACGTTTGGGCTGCTTTGCCCGTCCGCTTTTTTCGCGCGCAATTCGTACCCCACCGCCAACGTCTGCAGATCAAAGCGATCCGAGATGCTCGAGCAGTAACTGGTCCGCGCCAGGAAGGCACCCGGGCCATTCAAGTACGACTCGATGTTTTGTGCGCCTTCGCACAGCGCCACGGTTCGTCCTTTGAGCAGGCCGCTGGCTTGCGCCGAACGCAATGCGCCGTTGGGCGTCCAGTCCGCAACAATCAGCGCGCCTGGGGGAGCTGATTGTTCGTAACTGTGCACGAACGCCTCCGCCGAACGATCGCGCAGGTATGGCGCCATGAAGTAATGGATATCGTCACGGAAAGGCAGCGCTTCCTTGTGGGTGGGCAGCGCAACGACACCGCTGGCGTAAATCGCGTACACCGCCAGAAGGGTCACCGGGCCGCTGAGGGGCAGGGCATAGGCGACAACGGCGGCATTGTGCCGCGCCAGCCACGCCTGCACATGGATCACGCCGATGATGCTCAACAGCACCGCGCCCGGCAGAAAAAACGTGAAGCGGTCGGTGACGTTGTATGACACGGCGAAGAGGAAGTTCAGCACCGCCGCGCACCACAGCAGCCGCAGCCGCCGGCTTTTCGGGAACAGCACCAGCGCCACCAGTTGCGGGCCGAGCAGGGACAGCATCAGCAGCACCACCGAGTTCTTCTCGTGCCACATGTCGTCGAAGCGAAACAGCGAACCCTGCCAGCTCTGTTCGGTGGTCTTGTCGGGGATGCCAATCAGGTAACGGTGGCCGATGTCGATCAGGCTCAAGCCGTTTTGCAGCTCCTGCAAAATACCGGGGATCGCCACCGCAAAGCCCAGCACAAACCCCGGGATCGTCAACAGCACCCGCGCCCTGTGCTGCCAGACCAGCTGCACGTAGAGCGGGAACAGCACGATGAACGTCAGTTGGTGAATGGCGGCGGCGAGGCCGGTGAGGATGCCGATGACGAACAGCGCGGTGAGCAGGCCCAAGCGCGATTTATCGCGAAAATGCACCATGTAGGCCAGGGTTACCAGCAGCGTGTGCAGCAGATAAACCTCGGCTTTGGTCGAGACCCAGAACACGCAATGGCACAACACCGCCGCGGCAATCGCCAGCAAGGCCTGCTGCGATGTCGCGCCGACGCCTTTGGCCAGACGAAAGATCGCCCAGCCCAGCGGGATCAACAGCATCGAGTTCATGAAACTCAGCACCAGCGGGCCGAAGTGAGCGAACAGCGCCGTGGTCACGAACAGGTACAACGGGTGATCCAGCGGGCCGAGGGTGTCGCTGAAATAGCGACCCTCCGAGGCGTCGGCGATGAAGATGCCGTTGTCCATCCATTGAATCGGGCCGCTGGAGGCCAGAAAGCTCCAGACCACGGCGGCCACCGCCAGCAACAGGGGAATGCCGAATAACGCTCGATAACGTACTGCTGCCACCATGACTTGCACTCCTGTCCCTTTAATCCCGTCGAAAAGCGTTATTGAACCGGTTGAGCCTGAGGCGTTGCAGCCTCGCTTTTGAGCCTGATCAGCATCACCGCGCCGATGGCCACGGCGAACCACAGCGTGGCCAGACGAATCAGCACGGTGGCGGCCACGGCGTCGGCGCTGTCCATGCCTTTCCAGACCAGCAGGCCGACCATCACCGCCTCCGCGCCGCCCAGTCCACCAGGCATGAAACTCACTGCGCCGGCCAGCATTGCCAGGGCGTAGACAAACACCGCGAACGTCAGCGGGATATCCGCGCCCATCCATTTCAGAATCCAGTCGAACGCCAGGGCTTCGGCGCTCCAGGCGACCACGCTCAATGCGGTCAGCCCGAGCATCAGACGCAGGCGATGGCATTGCTGCGCATGCACCAGCACTTGCAGCAGATGGCGCAGCAGCCCGAGCACCTTGCCGCCACCCACAGGCACCTTGTCGGTGATCCGCTCAAGCAGGCGACGTTGCGACAGCACCACCAGCCCGACCGCCACCAGCGCCACGCCGACCAAGATCATCGGCCATGCCTGGGGGTACAGCGACAGGCCGAACAGGGTCAGCAAGACCACCGCGAACAGGTCCGACAGCCGCTCGCTGAAAAACGCCGCGAAACTCTGCGGGTAGGGCACGCCCCAGCGTTTCAGCAGCACGCCGCGCAACGCTTCTCCGGCCTTGCCCGGCGTGGTGGTCAGGGCAAAGCCGGCCAGATAAATGTTCAGGCTCGGCCGCCACGGCATGGGATGGCCGAGCACTTTCAGGTAGGTCTGCCAACGCACAAAGCGCAGGCCGTAGTTGACCGATGACATAAGCAGCGCGATGACAATGCCCACCAGCCCGACCTCGCTCACCGCAGCGCCCACTGCCTGCCAGCCGCCCCACAGCGAAAAGCCGAGATAGCCCAACGCCGAGCCGACCACCGACAGCACCACCGCGCGGTAGCGCCAGCCGGACAGGTGCGAAGTCTCGGGCACCGCTTCGCTCATAGATTCAGCCTCTTGAACACCGGCTGCGGGATCGAACGAATGACCAGCATGATCAGCGCCCAGAAACCCGGTGCGTAGAGCGTCGGCACCTTGTTGGCGATGCCTTTGACGATGCGCTGGGCGACCTGCGCCGGTTGTGCCAGCAGGGCCGCCGGCAACGACAGCCCCTGGGTCATCGGCGTGTCGACAAAGCCCGGTTTGATGGTGGTGACGTGCACGCCGACTTTGAACAGCCGCGCCTGCAAGCCTTCGCAGTAGGTCGACACCGCCGCCTTGGCGCTGCCGTAGAGGTAATTGGAAGGGCGACCCCGGTCAGCCGCTACCGAAGAAATGATCGCCAGACTGCCGCAGCGCTGGGTTTCGAACTGCATCGCCAGCACCGTGAGCAGGGCGATCACCGAGGTGCAGTTGTTGGCGAATTCCTTCAGCGCCAGGTGCACGTCGCGCTCACAGGCCTTCTGATCGGGCAGCGTGCCGTGGGCGATCAGGGCGATGTCGATCTGTCCCAGCGCAGTCAGGCAGCGGCCCATCATCAGCGGATGCGCCTCGATGTCGTTGGCGTCCATCTCGTGCAGCGTGACGTGGGTCGCTCCGCGCGCCTTGAGGTCGGCGGCGGTCTGCTGCAGCTTCTCGACGTTGCGCGCCACCAGGAAAAAATCGCTGCCTTCCGTGGCCCACAACCGTGCGCACGCGCTGGCGATGGCGGAGGTGGCGCCGATGATCAGGACTTTCTTCACTGCAGTTTTCATAGGATCACACGGCTCCAGAAACGGGACATCAAAGAGGGATCGCGCAGCGCTTCCAACTGCTCCCAGGCGGGGTAGGCCCGCCGGAAATCGGCACCGCTCATGTGGGCGTCCTTGGCCGGGTACAAGCGCCCGCCAGCGGCGCGAACAATGTCGTCCAGACGCGGGAACAACACGTTCTCCAGCGCCTCGCTCTGGGCAAAATCCAGCGCCAGGGAGGTGCCTTCCAGGGGGAACGACAGCAGCCCCGGCGAGGCTATATCGCCACAGCGCTTGAGCACGGCAAGGAACGACCCCTGGCCGGCGTCGGCAATGGTGCGCAGCAGTTCGCCCATGGCCGCTTCGGCATTCGCCGCAGGCACGACGCACTGGTATTGCTGAAACCCCCGGCGGCCATAAATCCGGTTCCAGTGCAGGATCCGGTCGAGGGGGTAGAAGAACGGTTCGTAGGCGCTGCGGCCCTGCTTGCGCTGGCTGGGGTGCAGACGCCAGTAGAGGTTGTTGAAGGCGCTGAGGGACACTTTGTTGATCAGCGACACCGGCGGCGTCAGCGGCACGCTGAGCTTTTTGCGCTGACCGACGTCGAGGGAGCCGTACTGCGCGTGATCGCCGACGATGAACACCCCGCGTCCGGTCTCGGCGCCCTTGGCCAGGCAGTCGACCCAGGCAACGCTGTACTCATGACGCGCGTCCAGCTCGGCCGACAGCGCAAAAAACTCGGCCAGATTGGCGAAGCGCATCGTGGTGGTGTCGATCTGGCTGGCGCGGATCGGCATCAACTGGATCTGCGCCCAGTGAATGACCCCGGTCAGGCCGAGCCCGCCGATGCTCGCGGCGAACAGGGCTGAATGATCTTCAGGCGAGCAGATCACCTCCGGCTCGCCGTGGCGCAACAGGCCGAAGCTCAGCAGGTGGCGGCCAAAGGTGCCGCGCACATGATGGTTTTTGCCGTGAACGTCATTGGCGATGGCGCCGCCGAGGGTGGCGAACTGAGTTCCGGGCGTCACTGGCAAAAACCAGCCTTGGGGGATAGCCACGGCCAGCACTTCCGCCAGGGTGATGCCGGCCTCGGCCTTGATCACGCCGGTGCTCCAGTCGGCTTCGATCAGCCGGTCCAGCGAGCGCATGTGCAGCACCTCATCGCTGGCCGCCAGGCAACTGTCGCCGTAACTGCGGCCGTTGCCGTAGGGCAGGCTGCTGCGGTGGGCGCCGATCACGCGGTCCATCTGCGCAGGCAATTCGTCGAGCCACACACAGCCATGACCCCGTTGTGGACGACGGGGGAAACGTCCCCAGGAATACAACGGCGTGCTCATGCGGCGATCCAGAACATCATCAGAAACGCCGCGCCGATCAGCTGACTGGTGCGGTCGCGGATGGCGAACACCACCGGGTCTTCGTTCATCTGCCCGCGATGGGTCAGCATCCACACCCGCGTCACCCAGAACAGCAGCAGCGGGCAGGCCAGCCAGATGATGTGCGGGGTGACGTACAGCTCAGTGGTTTTCGCGTCCTGGATGTACAACGCCAGGACCATCACCGCGAGGTAACCCGACGAGGCTCCCAGTGAGGCGATCATGTCCAGGTCGCCGGGGTGGTAACCGCGACCCCTCGCCAACGTGTTGATCTCCCGGGCGCGGGCATCGCGCAGCTCGGCGTAACGCTTGACCATGGCCAGGCTGAGGAAAATGAACATCGAGAACGCGAGGATCCAGAACGTCAGAGTGAGGCTGAACGCCGCGACGCCGGCGATGATTCGCGCGGTGTAGAGCATCGCCAGGGCGATCACGTCCCAGGCCATCAGGCGTTTGAGTCTCAGCGAGTAGGTCAGGGTCAGGCCGTAGTAGGCGGCCATCACCGCTGAAAACTGCCACGGCAACAGCAGCATCGCGGCGCCGAAGGCCATCGCCAGCAGCGCCGGCACCATCACCAGGCCGGTCTTGATCGACAGGCGGCCACTGGCGAACGGTCGGTTGCATTTGCTTTTGTGATGGCGGTCGTCGCACAGGTCCAGCAGGTCATTGAGGATGTAGACGCTGGAGGCGCACAGGCCGAAACAAAGGAACGCGATGACGCCGTCGCGCATCAACTCGAACTGCGCCAAGCGATGGGACGCCAACAGCGGCACGAAGATCAGCGCGTTTTTCAACCACTGGTGCAAGCGCAGGGCCTTGCGCCAGTCCCGCAGGCCCGGCGAGTTGCTGCGGATAGTCGGCTCGACGCTGACTTGTGCTTTTACTTGGGCTTCCACGCCTCTGTCGGGATTGACCACATAGGCCTGGCGGGACACATCCCATATGGGCAAGTCATCTTTCGAGTTGCCGATGTAATCGAATCCGCCCTCGCCGAAGTGCGCAACTAACAGGTCACGTTTGTTGTGGCCGGACAAGTTGCGGTGGGTATTGGACGCCAGCACCAGATCGAATAATTGCAAGTGTTCGGCGATTCGCTCGGCGAGGCTTACATGACTCGCCGTGGCCAGTACCACCATGCGGCCGGTGTCTCGTTCGCGCTGGATCATTTCGATGATCTGCGGATCGTAAGGCAGCACGGAGACGTCTATTTCGGTGCTCAGCGCCAGGCCTTCTTTCAGCGCGGCTTTGCCTTTGAACAGCCAGCCCAGCATTTTCAGGGTTTTCAGCGGCTGGCCGCGAATGAACGCCATGGCCGTCTCCATGAGCAAA
>LIDZ01009413.1_pt2 | contig 20129 bp, 21 predicted proteins | sample 644651 | NCBI WGS metagenome assembly LIDZ01 (sample SAMN03856242, study PRJNA289617) | food metagenome | isolation source: wine grapes on drying loft during traditional withering process | host: Vitis vinifera cv. Corvina | place: Italy: Gargagnago di S. Ambrogio di Valpolicella | collected 2014-01 | reverse complement strand
ACAGCGGCACCCAAACCATCGAGGTAAACAACAACAAACAAACTTTTTCGAAAGCTGATTTATCCTTAGCCAACAAATCCTGGGAGAAATACGGGGATTTGGACAATCTAAATCGCGCCACCTATGCTGAAGCCATGCTAAATAAAAGCCTGATGCCCACCAAAAAACGCGGCGACATTTCCAAAGTTAAGCCGACTGGCTGGCACAGTAAAAAGCTTGGTAAAAGTTATCTTTACAATCGATCCCACTTAATCGGCTACACCCTTTCCGGTGAAAATGACAACTGGAAGAATTTAATCACTGGAACCACCCAGCTGAATAATCCTGAAATGCTGCGGCATGAAATGGACATCAAGACTTATCTTGAAAAAAGCAAGAAAAATTATGTCCGCTACTCAGTGACGCCAGTCTTCAGAGGCGACGAACTGCTGGCTCGCGGCGTTCACATGATGGCCAAGTCAATTGGCAGTGATGCCATTAACTTCAACGTCTACATTTTTAACGTTCAAGATGGTGTCACCATCAACTATGCCGACGGAACCAGTCAAACTGATAAAGAAATCGCCGCCGCTCAGCAAAAAGAAGAAGCAAAAAAACAGGCCGACCTTCAAGCTCAGCAGGCAGCCGCCGAAGCACAACGCCAACAACAAGAGCAAGAACAACAGCAGCAACTCGAACAACAGCAAGCCGCAGCTTCCACTGGCGGTGGTCAAGAATACGTTGATGCCAACGGAAATGGCCTAATCAAAGGATCAAAAAATGGCATCTATCACATTCCCGGCAGCCAATATTATGACCAAACCACCAATCCAGCCGCCTGGTTCAAAACCGTCGAAGAAGCGGAACAAGCAGGTTATCGCGCACCTAGATAAATGGTATAATAATTTGAATCGGTGTCCTGAAAACTACCAAGTCTCTTGCGCTGATAATTAATTTGAAGGGAGTAACATACATGAGAAAGCTGACTGCGATATTTTTACTCTCTTCTACCCTGCTCTTCACCGCATGCGGCAACGATAACGGCACTTCAGGTGCTCCAGCTGAAAAACTACAACCAGTAGCTGCCAAGGAAAGCGCAGAAAAAGACACGCTATCTTTCAAAGATGGCGTACTGGAAACACAAACCTACAAATTAAAAATCATAAACACCGAAATCATTCAAAGCCCCTCGGCTGAGAAGCCTGGCTTGTACGTGACCTTCGAGCTTACCAATAAATCCAAGGAAACGCTACGACCCTTTGACGTTTTATACGATATTGGTTTCAAGCAGCAGACTGCAGCTTCATCAATGGAAATGACCTCCGGCTATCGCAGTTTTGATGCTTTTGGACAGGATGCCAAATCTGTGAACATAATGACCGAAAGACAAAACGCTTTAAGTGATAACCTGGAACCTGGGAAAACTATGAAAATCTACAATGCCTATTCGTTGGATAATCCCACCGATGAGGTACAGGTATTTCCTACAATTAACAATTTCAACAATGACGATTTTGATGCATATGTCATTGATCTTACTGAATTGACTCCAGAAAGTGGAGGAGCATAAAAAATGAGGCGGTGGACACTTTAGTCCACCGCCTCAAACTATATTCACTTCACTATGAAAAGCTTGAAAACTTTCACAACTTCCAAACAAACCTTGCTATTTCTTCGGTTCGTCCTCATCCATTTTCAGAACCGCCATGAAGGCCTCCTGCGGTACTTCCACAGAACCTATCTGTTTCATTCGTTTCTTACCAACTTTTTGTTTCTCCAACAATTTACGCTTACGAGAAACATCCCCGCCGTAACATTTCGCCAATACGTTTTTACGTAAGGCTTTAATATCGGTACGGGCTTGGATTTTAGTACCTACCGTTGCTTGAATTGGTACCTCGAATTGTTGACGAGGGATCAAAGTCTTCAGTTTTTCAACGATCGCTCGGCCACGTTCTTGGGCAAATTGTTTATGCACAATAAAGCTCAAGGCATCGACTTTTTCCGCGTTCAGCAAGATATCCATCTTAACCAGCTTGCTTTCACGATAATCAGCCAGTTCATAATCCAACGAAGCATAGCCTTTAGTGCTGGATTTCAGCTTATCAAAGAAATCAAAAACGATTTCTGACAGCGGGATAAAGTAGACTACATTCACCCGGTAGTCATCCAAGTAATCCATCGTGACGAATTCGCCCCGTTTACGCTGAGAAAGCTCCATCACTGCTCCAACGTAATCATTTGGAACCATGATGTTAGCTTTAACGAAGGGTTCTTCGACACTTTGAATTTTTGATGGATCTGGGAAGTCAGCCGGATTATCCACGACAATCTTCGTACCATCTGTTTGGTTCACGTGATAGATTACCGAAGGAGCGGTGGTGATCAACTCTAGATTGAACTCCCGTTCCAAACGTTCTTGTACTACATCCATATGCAGCAAGCCTAAGAATCCACAACGGAAACCAAAGCCTAATGCTTGGGAAGTTTCCGGTTCAAATTGCAAGGCCGCATCGTTCAGCTGTAATTTTTCCAAAGCTTCCCGCAAATCATTGTAGCGAGAAGTATCGATTGGGTACAGTCCGCAGTAAACCATCGGATTCATCTTGCGATAACCTGGCAAAGCTTCCGGTGTCGGATTATTAGCCAAAGTCACTGTATCCCCCACTTGGGTATCTTGAACTGATTTGATGCTGGCAGTGATATAACCAACGTCGCCTACCATCAAGTAATCCCGTTGAATAGCCTTCGGTGAGAACACGCCTACTTCCGTCACATCAAAGGTTTTGCCGTTGTTCATTAATTGAATTTTATCGCCAGGACGAACCACGCCGTCAATAACACGGATGTTCAAAACCACGCCGCGATAGCTGTCGTAAACCGAGTCAAAGATCAAGGCCTTCAATGGTGCTTCTAAATCACCGCTTGGAGCCGGCACTTTTTCGACGATTTGTTCTAAAATGTCTTCAATACCAATACCGGTTTTGGCACTGGCTAGCACCGCTTCCTCTGCATCAATCCCGATTACGTCTTCAATCTCTTTACGCACCCGTTCTGGATCAGCCGCTGGCAAATCGATTTTGTTAATAACCGGCAGAATTTCTAGATCATTATCAAGTGCCAAGTACACATTAGCCAAGGTTTGCGCTTCGATCCCTTGTGCCGCATCCACTACTAGGACAGCACCTTCACAGGCCGCCAAGCTGCGGGATACTTCATAGGTGAAATCGACGTGCCCTGGGGTGTCGATCAAATGGAAGGTGTAGGTCTCGCCATCTTTGGCATCATAATGCAGCTCGATAGCATTTAGTTTAATTGTAATGCCCCGTTCCCGTTCCAGATCCATTGAATCCAGCAATTGGTCCTGCATTTCCCGGAGACTTACAGTATTGGTTTTTTCCAAAATACGGTCAGCCAAGGTAGACTTGCCGTGGTCGATATGGGCAATAATCGAAAAGTTCCGAATTTGCTTTTGTCGTTCTTGCATTTGTTCTATATTCATCAATGTTCCTCATTTCTTTTGGTCAGCACCACTCATTATACCAACGATTGTACGATAAAAAAAGGCTTTTTACCATTTCTCAACGTTGGGAAGAGAAAAATCAAGTGGGTTTTGCTATACTTGTTCTATAAACTGAATTTGGAGATGAAAGAATGGACCATGAGTTGAAAAATGAGATGGAGCTGCGCCGCGTCAGTGAGAAGTATTTGGCGCAATATGATGAGCTGCTAAGTTATGTATTTCAGGTGACGGAAGAGGACATCGAAAGCAGCGGCTATGAGAATAAACGTGAAATGGTTCGTGCCAAAAAACCGGTGCTGGAGCTGTCGAAGGTCTTCGGCTGGTTTCATAACGACAATTTGATTTCCCAGATCGCCATCTATCCTTGTGAGGTGAATATTCATGGGAAGATTTTTCAAATGGGCGGTGTCACCGGTGTTGGGACCTACCCTGAATATGCTAACCACGGCTTGATGAAGGACTTGATCCAGCTGGCTTTAGTGGAAATGCGCAAGGACAAGCAATGGATTTCCTACCTTTATCCTTACAACATTCCCTACTACCGCCGCAAGGGCTGGGAAATTATGTCCGATAAACTAAGCTTCAAAGTAAAAGACACCCAGCTGCCTAAACAGGTAGACGTTCCAGGAATTGTGGAACGTCGAGACGTGGACGATCCCGATGCCTACAAGGTTTACGACGAGTTTGCCTTGAAAAATCACGGAGCGATGATTCGTAAAGAACTGAACTGGGAAGAATATTGGCGTTTTGAGAATGAAGAGGAACGCATTGCTGCCATCTATTATGACGAAGAAGGCGAACCAAAAGGCGTGCTCTTCTACTGGATCTACGACGAAATCTTCCATGTGAAGGAAATGTTCTATTTGAATCAAGAAGCCCGCAACGGCTTGTGGAATTTTATCACCGCCCACTTTTCCATGATTTACTGGGTGAAGGGGGATATTTACAAAAACGAACCTCTATCCTTCCTGCTGGATGACAGCGAAATTACCGAAACGATTGCGCCTTACTTTATGGCTCGTATCGTGGACGTAAAGGAATTTTTGAAGGAGTATCCTTTCTTCAAACGGGTCGAACCTTTTTACTTTGAAGTAACCGATCCGGTAGCCGACTGGAACAATGGCATCTTTGGTGTTAGCTGGGATGATGACGGTCAGCTGCAGGTATCTAACGAGCCGGTGGGGCACCAAGTGAAGCTGTCAATTCAAACCTTGACTTGTATGCTGATGAATTACCGCCGTGCTTCTTACTTGGCGCGAATTGAGCGTTTGGAAGCCGACAAGGAAACGATTCAACTTTTAGAAGAAACATTACCCGATATGGAGGCGTATTTTAGTGACTATTTCTAAGCATATTTATTTTGCCGGACCGATGTTTGCCCAAAGTGATCTCCGCTACAACGATCATTTAGTAAAGCAAATTCGTGCCCTTTCAACCGAACTGACGGTGTATCTACCTCAAGAAAATGAAGCGATTAACGATAAATCCGCTTATGCCGACAGTAAAATGGTCGCCCTGGCGGACACAGAAGAAGTCTTGAAAAGTGATTTGATGGTGGCGGTCTTAGACGGGATAACCATTGATGCCGGCGTCGCTTCGGAAATCGGTGTAGCCTATGCCAAAGGGATTCCGGTGATTGCTTTGTATTCCGATACTCGTCAGCAAGGTGCGGATAATGCGCAAAAGCTGGAAGCTCTGTCCACACCAGCGGAAAACCAGTTCCATTATTTGAACCTGTATACAGTTGGCTTGGTGAAGTTGAACGGTCAAGTGGTTGCTACCGAAGAAGCATTGCTGGAAGCTATTAAACAGGCGCTTCTAGAAAGAAGGGATTAAATGACCTATCGCAAGCTGCAAATCGGTCTGGTTATTTTCGGCCTGATCTGCTTAGCCTATAACATCTATGAATTACTCATCAGCAAATACTCCACCCAGCAAGGAATTATCTTTGTGGTGGAATGTATTGCCGGTATCGCCTTGATTTTTCTGCCGGAATTGGTTCAGAAATTTTTCAAGCTGGCGCTTCCTGAGAAAATTGTCTATTTTTACTGGTTCTTTCTAGTAATTTCAGTCTTTTTAGGAACCTCGCTGCACATGATTTCCCGCATTTCTTATTGGGATAAAATCCTGCATGCCGTAAGTCCGATGGTCTTAACCGCGGTAGGCTACGGCCTAATCGGTTTCTTCATGAAGGATGCGCCCATCAGTAAAACTTCGCCTTGGTTATTCCTGCTGTTTGGTTTTGCTTTCGCCGGACTATGCGGCGTCTTTTGGGAATTCTGGGAATTTCTCTGCGACACCGTGGCGGATATGAATCTGCAGCGTTATGCAACTTCCGGTGGTGTACCGTTAGTTGGCCGAGATGCCTTAATGGATACGATGGGGGACCTGTTAACCAACACAGTTGGTGCCCTCATTATGGGCGTGTACGCGGCGATCCAAGCAAGAGGCAAGGCAAGTCATTTTGAAGAATATCGTTTGAGAAAAATAAAATAAACAAGCAAAAAGTTCTCATCTTCCCGATCACAAGGGGGATGAGAACTTTTTATTATCCGAAAAAATTAGTGAAATTTACTCTCCGCCAGGTTTATCCATCGGCTTTGGTGCATGTTCTTTCATAGTATACTCGTTGACGGTAATTTTGATAATCCCCGTCCGTTTAATCATGCCTTCAGGAATTTCGTCAAATTCAACACCCTTAGCAGCATGGTCCATCAATACATGCAAAGCCATGCGTTTTTCTTCTACGTCTTCTATCATTTCGGCAATCCCAAAACCAATTACACTTTCATAGGCATAAGAATACTTTTCGGCTTTTCGTCCACCTTCCACTAAGGCATGCTTATGATCCATTTCGATGGCCACTTTATTGTCGGCCTGCAAACGTTCAACCTTTTCACCTTGAGTTGCCCCATGAACATAAAGAACCAGCTGCTCCTCATTCCATTGATAGCCGTAATTTACCGGCACGATATAGGGATACTCTGCCCCGTTAAAAGCGATGCGAACCACCTGACATTCTTCCACTACTGCTTTGATTCGATCCAGATCGGTAACCTGTCTTTTCTTTCTACGCATACCCTCACTCCTTTGTCTCTTTATTATATAAGATTAGAAATTGAAAAGAAATCTTTTTTAGAGTGAAAAAAACTGAAAACTGTTAAATCAACCTTTCGCAAATATAGTACATAAAACCTTTATTTATCAAGGTTTTACCCCTTTTCAAGCGACTTTTTTTGAGCTAGAATAGCCATGTAAATAATCTTGAAAATTTCAACAACCTGAAAGGCGTGTTTTTATTTTGCTTGATGCAATTATTTTTGATGTCGATGATACAATTTATGATCAGCAGCAGCCGTTTCGCAATGCCGTTCAAAAGGTATTCCCTTACGTGCGTTTGAAGGATATGCACTTTCTGTACATTCGCTTCCGTGTACATAGCGACGAGAATTTTAACAAAGTCATTTCTGGCGATTGGACCTTAACCTACATGCGCAATTACCGAGTTTGCCAATCCTTAAAGGAACTAAATTATCCGGAAATTACCGACGAAGAGGCCTTGACCTTCCAGAGAGTTTACGAGGAAGAACTGGATGCCATCGAAATGCATCAGGAAGTTCGCAAAACTTTAGACTACCTGCAAGAGCAAGGAATTGCTTTAGGCATTATTACCAATGGACCTACCGATCATCAGCATAAAAAAATTATGCAGCTGGATTTGTTAAATTGGGTAAATCCTGAACATATTATTATTTCTCAAGCTTCAGGCTACGAAAAACCTGACAAAGAAATCTTTCAATTAGCCCAGCAGCAATTTAGCCTAGATCCTGAACGCACCCTTTATGTAGGTGACAATTTTGACAATGATGTAGTTGGTTCTAAAAGTGCCGGTTGGCAAGCCTTGTGGTTTAACCACCGCCAACGTCAATTAGCTGAAAATGCGTTGCCGCTTCATGATCTTGAAATCACCTCATTTGAAGAATTATTACCTGCCATTCAGCAGATGCTTCAAACCGAAGAACTGTTAGTTAAAGCTTAAGATAACAAAAAAGACCTTAGAGAACCGATGATTGCCATCATTTCTCTAAGGTTATTTTAGTAGCACAGTGTTATTCATCGCCAAGTTCTTCTTTACGATACTTCTCCATCTTCTTACTAAACAGCGCGCCATTGGTTGGCGGTGTGTACGTGATGGCATTGGCTCCGGCTTCAATCGTCTTCTTGATGGTCGCTTCATCCGGACCGCCGGTGGCCATAATCGGTAATTCAGGATAGCGCTCTCTAAAATACTTCACCGTATCCACGGTATCTTTTGCCGCGCTAATGTTGATGATTTGCACACCAGCCTCCAGCTTTTCATCGATTTCCGAATGGATCGAAGTTACGGTACTAATCACTGGAATATCAATCACATCCGTGACGGCTTTGATCGTATCAACAGGCGTAGGTGCGTTGACTACCACACCTAAACTGCCTTGCGCTTCCGCAAAAATACTCATAAAGGCCGAACGCTGACCGTGGGTTAATCCGCCGCCAACTCCTGAAAATACCGGAATATCGGCTGCTTCAATAATACTTTTGGTAATGGCTGGATGCGGGGTAAATGGATAAACAGCAATTACAGCATCGGCATCGGTATTGCGAATAATCGCGATATCGGTGGTAAAGATAATCGAACGAATTCGTTTACCAAATATCATCAAGCCGGTTGCCTGCTGAATCACTTTAGGAACCCGCACGATGTCGCTGCGCAATTCCGTCATAATTTCATTTACACTGGTTTTCTCCAAAGGACTGACCTCCTCTCTCAACACCTTGTACGATTAGTTTACTATGGTTGATCGTACTGCGACAAATTATAAGTCTCAATCACGTTAATGATCTTTTGCGCATAGGTGGGATCGGTGGCATAACCCGCATCCTGCAAGGCTTGGGCGGCTTCTCGATAATTTCCCGCCGTTAGAACTTTCTCATAAAGTCCCGGGTTCCAAGTAGTTCCATTGACGAATAACAAAGTGTGGTCATCCATCGAAGCTTCCCATGAATCGTACACCCGGAAATCTCCTTGAATCGTAACCCAAGCTTCGTTGACATATTCTTGCGTTTCTAAGGTGATCTTCGGCTGGTTGCCGTAAGCCTTAATCCCAAACAAGTTATTGTACTGGCTGGCTAAAGACGACTGGCCCCAATTAGATTCTAAAATGGCCTGCCCTAAAATAATACTCGGTAAAATGCCGTAGCCTTGCTGCAGCTCTTTGGCATGGGGGGCCAAGCGAACGACAAACTCTTCATGAGTATATTGTTCATTGGTAGCGGCTTGTTCAATTGAGTTTTCTGATAACGTATGTATAGAAAAAACGAAAGCAAGGCCGACTAACAGCAGCCCCGCGAAGACATAGGGCAGAGACAGCTTGCGCTTTCGTTTTTTGTATTTTCTTACTGGCATAATGCCTCCTTAATTTGACGACAACAACTTCAAGTATTCCTCTAAAGTTAGATTGTTTTTCGTGATGTACTCAGCGTTTTCTCTGCCGACATAACGAATGTGCCAAGGCTCGTAAGTAATCCCAGTAATATCCTCTTCATTCTTAGGATAGCGAATGATAAATCCGTATTCTGGTGCATTTTCTGCAATCCATTGCGCCCCCGGCTGATCGCCGTAAGAAGCATCTAACACTTGATTTGGGTAGGTATTGTACCACTCTTGGTCAACGATATCTACAGCCAAACCGGTATGGTGCTCGCTGTAGCCTGGTTCAGTAATGGTTTCTTTAGTTTTCGCAATCGCGTCGGCCTCCGACAAGCCTTCACTGCTCATTAAGGCGTTCACGTTGGTGCTGAACACTTCCTGCTGGGCAGCCACGGAGCGATAAGCAGAAATAATCGCTAACGGATAACCGGCTTCAGTCGCAGCAGTGGAGAAGGCTTCGTAATCAGCCGCGATCCGACTATCCACCTGGTGACTATTGTCAGATAAGGTAGCCAGCTCGGTTTCGTCCATTTCTTGACTGATTTCGTTTTTAGGACCGACTAATACTAAGTCCCATAAGTCTGGATCAGCATCCGGCAAATCTTTCGGCTTATTCGCTTGCTCCGACGATTGCTCAAAGGAATAAGTGGAAGCCACGGTTAACTTATTCGCATTCGTATCGGTGTCCTTGTTGCTATAAAATAATGAATAGCCAGTCATTCCAAACATCGCAATCATGGAAAGCAGTCCAACTGTTTTTTTCAAGTAAAAATTCCTTTCGTTAATCCTCTAAGGTGGTATAGGTTTCGGTCAAGTTCTCGTTTACCCAGTTTAATAACGCTGTTTGTGTTTGCGAGCTTTCAATCTGATTTTGAATTTGCGCCGGCAAACGGAAGCTCAAAATATCATCGTAGCCCCAACTATCATAATCAATTGTCACCCGCAAATCAATGTAATCCTGTCTTTCTTCGTCGTTGGTATTTTTGTAAGGGATCAATTCCACGGTACCCAATCCGCTGGCAATCCATTTTTGCGCCACAATCGTCTTCATTTCCCGATATTCCGCTACCGCTGTCGGGCGCTTTTCCGGGAATAAGAAGGTTTGGCGAATCACCTTTTGGCTCAACATCCATTCATAGTCGCTGAATAGGTTTTTAATTTTTTGGTTGATTTCTGGCGGCAGATTGCTGCTGCCTGACTTCCATTGCTGCCATTGAAATTCTTCAATCCCTAAATAGTTGTGGTAGAAATCTTCTTCTGATTGGAATTGCTCTAAAATCGTATTTAATACTAAATCAAGATAAATTGGATTCAAAGTAAATCCCTCCTCTATTATTTTACTGATAGTTGCTGAAAAAGACAGTGCTTTCCCCTAATGATTGAAATAATTTAAGAATTATTGCTATACTTGATACAGATCAAAAGGCGCGATTGGCTTGTCTTAAAAGTCTATCAAAGCTATTATAACATTGTACCTACACCTGCACGTTAAAAAGGAGAATGATTATGGAACAACTTGAATGGGGTATTGTCGGATTAGGACATATTGCTCACGAATTTGCCAAAAGCTTCAACCAAACCACCAGTAAATTAACCGCTTGCGCGTCTCGCACGCAAGAAAAGGCGGAGGAATTTGCCAAAGCTCATAATTTACCGAAAGCCTTTGGCAGCTATGAAGACATGCTGGCGGATCCGGCTATTTCTATTATCTATGTTGCTGTACCAAATCGTCAACATATTCAGCACATTTTGCAGGCCTTAAATGCCGGAAAACACGTATTATGCGAGAAAGCCATTACTATGAGCAGCCAAGAACTGGAAGAAGCCATGAAACTAGCTGAAGAAAAGGGCCTAATCCTGGCCGAAGCGATGACTATTTTCAACATGCCTTTGTATCATGAGCTGCATGCTTTGATGGACAATGGCAAACTGGGCAAATTAAAAATGATCCAAGCACCCTTTGGCAGCTACAAAGAACCCGATCCAAACAACCGCTTCTTCAATCCAGAATTAGCTGGCGGTGCCTTATTAGATATCGGAACTTATGCCGTCTCCTTTGCCCGCTGGTTCATGACTGAACAGCCTAAGGTGGTGGCTTCTACGATGGTGCCATTTTCTACTGGTGTGGACGAACAATCCGTGACGATTCTGCAAAATGCCAAAAACGAATTGGCTTCGGTCAGCCTAACCTTCCAAGCTAAAATGCCGAAAAAAGGTATCGTCGCTTTTGAAAACGGCTATATCACGGTGGACGATTATCCCCGCGCTGACAAAGCCGAAGTTTTCTTTAATGACGGCACGAAAGAATTTATCGAAGCCGGCGCCTCAATGGAAGCTATGAATTACGAAATCGAAAACATGATAAAAATGATCCATAAAAAAATCCCTAACCAATCCTTGTTCTTTACCAAGGACGTAATAGACATTCTTGATCAAATGACCCAAGCCTGGAATGCTTAAGACGCTGCTATATAGCGTCTTTTTTTGTAGTTTTTTTGTAATATATCCGGTAAACTAATAGTAAGAAGAAAAAAAGGAGGACCCTCTCATGCATTTTGGCCGTTTCCGATTAGGAATGCGGACGTTTAAAACAGCCCTGGCTGTAATGATCTGTATCCTTCTTTTTCATTTGCTGGATCGCGGCAGTCCCTTAATTGCCGCGCTGGCTGCGGTATTTTCTTTGCGGCAGGATTTGAACACCAGCTTTTCTTTTGGTCGTTCACGAATTTTAGGCAATTCTATCGGTGGTTTGTTAGCCTTGATTTACTTTTATATTCAGGCTTTTTTTGAAAATGACTTTTATGTTGAATTGATTGTTTTACCGATCTTTGTCATTTTAGTGATAGTCGTCTCCGACGGGATTGGTAATAATCCGGGAATTGTTTCAGCGATTGCCACGATGCTGTTGATTTCCCTGAGTATTCCTCAAGGTGAATCCACCATTTACGCCTTAAACCGGGTGCTGGATACCTTTATCGGAACCGTCATTGCGATTTCCCTAAACGGCATCGTCACCCCGCCGAAGGTCGAAAAAGAAAAACAGATCAAAGAAGATTTAGTGGAACTGAAGAAAAAAGAAGCCGGACTCTCCGAAATGCTGGAAGACGTCCGGAAACAAATTGAGGATCAGTCGAAGGATGAATAGAAAGGCTTCACGAACTCGTCCAGCTTTGTGAAGCCAGACAGCGACTATTCCAACAGGCTTACTAATTGCAAAATAATCGCACTATTTATCGGACAGAAAAAATCGGAACCAGGCTAACCTGATTCCGATTTTTTTATTCGTTGGCTTTCAAAGCCTCGATCATGTTGATTTTTTTTAGCTTGAAGTACATCAGAATGCCCACAATTAGAGCAAAGAATAAGGTAATCAAAGCTGAGTAAATATAACTCATCAGTTGGATATCGGGTGAGAACATCGTGACATCCAGCTCCACTGTTTTCAAAATATAGCCGTGTTCAATCTTCCCTAAGAACATCCCGGCAATGATCCCGATCAAGGTCAACAGCACATTCTCCCGATAAACATAGGCCACCACTTCGTTATTGTAAAAGCCCAATACCTTAATAGTAGACAATTCCCGGATCCGCTCCGAAATATTGATGTTGGTCAAATTATACAAGACGATAAAGGCCAGCAAACCGGCCGACACAATCAAGACCCACATAATAATATTCAGACTATCCACCGTGTCCCTTAAAGCGTTGCGAGATTCAGACAGAAAGGCCACGCTGATAATCTTGTCCTTGTCCATTAGCTCCTGGGCAATCGTCGTTTCCGCGCTGCTGCTTAGCTGCTTATCAAACAGCAGCAGATCCGTATTATACGTTGGCGTTTGATCAAACAACTTATCATAATAATCCGGTGTCATATAAATAAAATGGCCCACATAGTTTTCGGCCACCGCCGCAATTTTCACCTGATAAGTTTCATCATCGGTCCCCTTGATTTTAAAGTTGTCCCCTGGTTCCAATTCAAACAGCTCGGCTAATTTCTCATTAATAATCACGCCTTTATCGCTTAACTGATAGGTCGCATCGCTGGTCCGATCATTGAAGGAAATAAAGGAATCCAGCTTTTTACTGTCTTCAGGCACATGCACTGAGATATCCTGCTGGTTCACTTCGTCACTTTCAGCAGTGACCATTTCTGTCGACATGGACAAATGATCTTTAAAGTCCGGCATGTCATCCAGCATCTGCTGATAATCAGCATCTTCAGCTTGTGATAACGGCTCACTGAAAACCACCGTTCCCTGGTATTGCAAAATATGATCAAACTGAATCGGCACGATATCCCCTATAGAATCCCGTAAACCAAAACCGGTAATCAGCATTGACATACAGCCGGCAATCCCCAGAATCGTCATCAACATTCGCTGCTTATAACGAAACAGATTACGCATCGTTACTTTTTGGATAAAGGTTAATCGTGACCAAATTGGTGTTACCCGCTCCAGCCAAATCCGTTTGCCTTTTTTTGGTGCCCGCGGCTGCATCAAAGTAGCCGGCGTTGCTTTCAAGTCGTACCTTAATACGAACAGTGCCGTTCCCACTGAACAAAGGAAGGCCACCAGCATCGCAAGCAGTGCATAGCTGAGATACCACGGCGTCACTACTTGATCCAAATTATACAGCTGACCATAAGCATTGAAGATAATGGTTGGCAGCAGATAAAATCCTACCGCTAAACCAAGCACCCCGCCGATGCCGCCAGCTAACGCCGCATACATCACGAATTTCAGGGAAATTTCTCGATTCCAGTAGCCTAATGCCTTAAAGGTTCCCAGCTCTGACCGTTTTTCCTCTACCATTCGCGTCATCGTGGTTAAAGTAACCAGCGCGGCGATTAAGAAGAAAATCAACGGAAAGACGGTTGCCAAGGAAGAAATCCGATCCGCATTGTCCTGGTATTCCTTGTATCCCGGATTTTCTGTTCGTCCTTGGACTGTGTATTCCAATTCATCAAGATTGGCTAAAGCCGCTTCTTGATTCCCAATTTCTTTTTGCGCCTTTGCTAACGCTTCGGTGCTGGCTTCTTCCAGTGCTGCCTGCCCATCCTCATACGTTAGTTGCGCCTGATCCAATTCTTGCTTAACTTGCTCCAGCTGGGCCTGCCCTTGAGCCTGACTAGCGGCCAGCTCTTCTTTAGCAGTATCCAACTGTTGTTGACCACCTGTCAGCCATTCGTCAAACTCTTCCACTTGTCCTTGCATTTCAGCAATTTCTGCATCGGTTGGCAGTGGCTGAGCCAGCAACTGCTGCAGCTCATTCCATTTAGTTTCCAGTTCAGTGACCTGCTGCTGTTGCTGCTGCAAGGTTCCATTAATTTCCTCTAAATGCTGAGCCGCAATGGTTTGAACTTGGCCATTGTTTTGCTGCTGAAGCGCTTGGATTAAATCACTAAAGACTTGGGCATCCAACTCACTGGCTGCTGTTTGCAGTTGCTGGGTATTGCCTTGGGCTGCCAAGGTTTGGATTTGTTCCAGCTGGTTCTTTTGCGCTGTAGTTTGATCCAACTTCACCGCTGCTTGGCTTCGTTGCGCACTTAATGTATCCTTCTGTTCTTCGGCTTCTTTCTTGCGTTCCGCTACAGTCTGAAGATCAGCCAACTCTTGTTTTTGCTGCTCCAGCTGCTCTCTTTGCGGTGCCAGCAAGTTCTCCCGCTCATCGATTTGAGCTTGCGCCACCTGGCTTTTTTCTTCAAAATCTTGTTGACTAGCTGCGTACTCTTGCTGACCTGTTTCCAGTCGCTGTTTAGCCTCCATCAGCTCTTGGGTTTGTTCGCTGGCTTCTTGTTCGCCCGCTGCCAGCTGTTCTTTGGCCGCGTCAATTTGTTCTTGGCTGGACTTTTTCAAATCAGCCATGCGTTTTTCGCCGTCTTTTTCTAGGACTTTTTCAAGCTGCTTTTGATTGTCAGCCAAACGATCGTCATACGTATCTGAATAAGCCGTAACATTTTCCAAATTTTTGTAGCGTACCAGCAGCTCAGAAAAGACCGGCTGCTTGAAATTGTCCGGGGTCATTAAAGCAAAGAAGTCGATTGTTCCTTTGCCGACCGTCGTATTTCCTCGCGAGAAATTCTCAATATACTGAGGGCTCTCCACAAAACCAACCACGGTCAATTCATGTTCTTTGAAAGACTTCTGATTCGGATCATCAATCGTAAAAGTATCGCCAATTTGATAATCATGTCCCGATTCAGCGATCGAATCTAAGGCCACTTCATCGTTATTCTTCGGCACACGGCCCTCAGTCACATTGACCCGATTTAACTTCTGATCTAGATCGTAGCTGTACAGCCGAATCGTTTGATCCTTATCATCCAGGAAAACATCCTGAAAATAACGCCCTTCGGCAGTCGCCACCTTGTCATCCGCCTTCACAGAATCAAGATCATCCTCCGTCACACCTAAAGGAGTAAAAATTTGCGTGTCCGCCAGCTTTTGGTCCTGATAATATTCATCGGCAGTATTAATCATGTCCGGTCCCGTTGCACTCAGACCAACAAAAAAAGCCACCCCTAGAAACACGATGCCTAAAATCGATAAAAAGCGGGCTTTAGAGCGCCAAATTTCCCGTATACTCGTCAACCATAATACTTTATTCACACAATCGCCCCCTTACCACTGAATCTCTTCAATTGAAAGTGGTGTATCGTTCAGCTTCTGGCTGCGAACCTTGGCGTCATTAATGCGAATAATCCGATCGGCCATCGGCGCAATTGCGGAATTATGGGTAATAATTACCACTGTTGTCCCATGACTGCGAGCGCTATCCTGCAAAATTTTCAAAATCTGCTTACCCGTTTCAAAATCCAGCGCACCGGTCGGCTCATCACACAATAAAAGCTTCGGTCGTTTTGCCAAAGCTCTAGCAATAGTCACCCGCTGCTGTTCTCCACCGGATAATTGAGCCGGAAAGTTGTCCATTCGTTCTTCCAAGCCTACCGAGCGCAGAACTTCCGCTGGATCTAAGGCATCCGAAACAATTTGCGAAGCCAGCTCGACGTTTTCCTTAGCCGTTAAGTTCGGCACCAAATTATAAAACTGAAAAACAAAGCCTACATCATTGCGACGATAGGTCGTCAGCTCTTTGTTATTAAAGGTGGCAATATCAGTCCCATCGACGATTACCTGTCCTTCATCACAGCTGTCCATCCCGCCTAAAATATTTAACACGGTAGATTTTCCAGCACCACTAGGCCCCAGAATTACCGCGATTTCACCTTTTTCAATCGTGAAGGTGATTTGATCATTGGCATGAATCACCGTCTCCCCCATTTTATAACGTTTCGTTTCATTAATTACTTCAATATAACCCATGTTCTTTCCTCCATTCTATTCTAGTCTACCATAAGGCCGCAAAAATGGCTTAGCAAACCGTAAAGACCTAGATAAAAAAAGGCTGAATAGCAAACATCCCTATAAACATATGATGGACTTCTTTTAGTATTTTTTCTAAATTTCAAAAGGACTACCGTCATTCGGTTTTTCCACAATAAGAAGTTCCTTGTTGTACCTGCCAGGAGAAGTAGAGAGAATCCCGCTTCCCTTGGCCCACGGTCTGATTCACACTTTACCCACAGAATAGTTTAGATTGATATTTTTAGTAAAAACCCGATACCCCTTGTCTTCGAGAAAAGTAACATAATCTGTGTATCCTCGATTTGACTTATCCGCGACAAATACAACCTCATATTAAAATTCACCCGGCACAGCCTTCTCAAAATAATAGGAGGTCCGCTTCACTTCCGTTAATCGCCAGCCATCTTGTGCAGTTGTATTTAACCACTTTTGCTGCATTTCTATATTTGCACTAAAAAATTTGTACTTTCTCATTGGTTTCACCTTCCTTCAATAACTTAGCCGCAATTGTGAGTCTTTGCGGTAATACGGCTCCCCTTAATAAAGCGCTTTCTTAATTTTATTTTACTTCCTCAATAACAAAATGAACAGAGCCTTGGGATTCCCTGACTCTTTTTGACGCAAAAAAACTCGACCGTTTACGATCGAGTTTTCAATAGTTATTTACTTACGGTAACGTTCCACGCCATCTAAGTATGTTGCTTCTAATTCCATATCTGGATTCAACACGATAAAGTCAGCATCGCGACCCTTAGCAATCATGCCGCAGCGATCATCAATTTTACAGCTGACAGCTGGTACATAAGTCGCCATCATAATAGCTTCTTCTGGTGTGGCAATATTCCAGTCCACCACGTTTTTAATAGCTTCCTTCAGCTTCAAAATACTTCCAGCCAAGTTGCCAGATTCCAAACGAGCTGTTCCGTCTTTTACCACAACTGGGAATTCACCTAAGTTGTAGTTGCCGTCCGGCATACCGCCAGCCATCATGCAGTCAGTAATTAACGCTACATGATCGTGTCCCGCTTTTTCCATCAAGATCTCCGCAGCTTGCGGATGCACGTGATGTCCATCGCAGATCAATTCAGAAAAGACATGCTGCAAGGATAACAAAGCCCCTACCATACCAGGTTCGCGGTGGTTTAATCCCCGCATACCGTTGTAAGCATGAACAAAGACACTTGCGCCAGCTTCCACCGCTGCTTGTGCTTCATCTAAAGTTGCATTGGAATGACCTAAAGCTACTACCACGCCTTCTTCAGTCACTTCTTTGACGAATTCAGCCACGCCTTGGCGTTCAGGTGCTAAAGCGATTTTTTTAATTAAGCCGCCAGAAGCTTCCTGCCATTCGTTAAAGGTTGCCATATCCGGATCGCCAAAATAACTAGGATTTTGGGCGCCTTTATGTTCTTCGGTAAAGAAAGGACCTTCAAAATAGATGCCTTGAATTTTCGCACCGGGAACTTCTTGGTAAGTCTTACCAATCGTTTCGGCTACATCCTTCAAACGTTCCTTTGAAGAAGTTAAGGTTGTCGGTAAAAAGCTGGTAACTCCACAGGATAACAAGCCTTCTGACATCACTTTTAAGCCATCAGCATCATTGTCCATTACATCATGGTTTTTAAAACCATGGATATGAGTATCCACAAGTCCTGGTGCGATCCATTTACCTGTTTGATCGATCACTTTTGCTTCTGTGTCCGTTAATTCTTTTGTATAGTCGCCAAAAATTCCATCAGTAATTTCTAAATAGCCTGCTTCTTTTACGCCGGATTTCAAAAAGAATTTATCCGCATAAATAAATGTTTTCATTTTGAGCGCTCCTTCTTGCTTGATACCTTAAAGGTACTCCGAAACCGGCGTTCTGTCAAGAATGGTGTAGACCATTTTTAGAAAAAATCCCGTAATTTAGTCGTCGCATTCAGCCATTCCCGATAACGCTGCAGCTCTTCCTCATCACCAGTCATTTTCAACAGCTTCACCTTCAACGTCAACAGCTCATTCAATTTATAACAGCTGGCCTGCTGCTGGTTCCAATGCAGCCCTAAATCGAGAACCCGATTTGCCTCATGGTACTGTTCTTGGTTCAATAAAAACAAACCATAATCCAGAAACAGCTCACTTAATTCAATCTTTTCGGTATAGTCGCACATCATCGTTTCAAACAGCTCAATACTTTGACTGTACAAGCGGTGAGCCTCTTCCTTTTTGTCCAGCTGCTCGTTCATTTTCGCCGCAAAAGCCATCAACAAAATTTTGCTGTCAAAATAGCCCTGATACTTTTTGGAAACCAGCATCTCCAGCCCTTTTCTGGCATTTTCTAACGCGTGCTTCGGATTATTATCCAGCTTAAAAGCACAAACTCCCTGAAAATAATAATACTGCTGGCGATCCTTATCCAAAACAATCCGCTTTTTATCTTCTAAATAGTTTAAAATGGTTTGGATCTCTGTAAACCGCTGATGCCGCAGTAAATTGTACATCTTTTGAAAATACTTGCGCAGCAACAGCTCTTTTGGCAGAAAATCCACCATTAATTGATCAATTGTAATTCCTAACCGCTGGCAAAGCTGCTGCATCACCAAGATGTTAGGAATTTCCTCATTATTTTCGATACGACTAAGAACGCTTTGAGAACAAATATCCCGCGATAAATCCTTTTGCGTCATTCCATGCTCTTTACGGAAGTCTTTTAAGGCCTGGCCTATGGATTCCATTTACATTTTCCCCCAAAATATGCATATTCACATTTTCTACCCTATTGTAGCTTATGCAAGGGTGCAGGGCAACAAAATCCTGACAGGAAACCAGGCTGCTTGAAGAAGCAAGTGCTATTTATCGATAACTTGCAAAGCCTTCGACGGCACTTGATCTCTTGCTACCTCTTCATAATTCTCGATATGGGCACCTTTGTTAGTCAATTTCAAATAATGATCCACCTTTAATTCGCTCAGCCCATTAAAAGCCACTGGACGAGTCTTGCCGTTTTCATCCGCCGCCATCTGGTTGTAGGCAGCTGTGCCATACTCGTTGATACTTTCAGGCTTAGTCGTTTTAACATAAACCGCCCCTTCACTGACTAGCGGATTCAACTGGTCCATAATCCCCGCCAGCTCGCTATTGGAATTCCTAGTGTAAAATGTGCTGCCTACTAATACCAAGCCTACTAATACAATAGTAGAAATCAATTTTTTTATCATACTCATTTGTCATCTCCCTTTCCTAATCTAGCATAGCGGAAGAAGGAACGCTTCAGTTCAGTCTCAGGTTGTATTTTCGGCTAACAGTTTTGTCACTTACCTAATTTGCGAAGACATAAAAAGAGGATAAAAACCCTGCTGTTCACGTTGCTACTCAGCTTTTAAGTACTCTTTCGGGAAGATCATGTAAATGACTATTATTTCAATTATTCTTGTTTATTCTCACTGACCTAACACACTAATTTCTGTTATTGTTAAAGGCATTCAACACACTATATTACATAATTGCTCCAAATCCCATTTTTGTCATTATGGCACATAAACCTTATCGCTTTCACGCTTCAAAATCATATGTGATTAATGATACAATAGAATGAAGAAAGAACAGAAAAAATGAAAGTCTCATAGGAAAAATGTATTTTACATTGGATGTTTATATTTTGTTTATCTAGTAACCGCACATCCGGTATATGATGATCCAAACATGCACTAAAAAAACTATTAAAACTATAGAAGAGGTGTCTATAAGATATGGGTTTTCTCGATCGCATAAAAGAATTAGCGAATTTAAAAAATGAAATTGAACAAAA
>LIDZ01014854.1_pt1 | contig 20156 bp, 25 predicted proteins | sample 644651 | NCBI WGS metagenome assembly LIDZ01 (sample SAMN03856242, study PRJNA289617) | food metagenome | isolation source: wine grapes on drying loft during traditional withering process | host: Vitis vinifera cv. Corvina | place: Italy: Gargagnago di S. Ambrogio di Valpolicella | collected 2014-01 | reverse complement strand
TACAACTCAAAAGGCATATCCTCCAAGGAGAATTGGCGCCGCGATAATATTAATGAATTTGTTCGCGAGCTGGGCACAGAAATTCATGCAGCCAAGCCTTCCGTTTCCTATGGCATCAGTCCCTTTGGTGTATGGCGGAACAAAAAGTCAGACAGCACCGGCTCAGATACATCTGCAGGGGTATCTGCTTACGACAATATGTATGCGGATGTGCGGACATGGATTAAAGAAGGCTGGATCGACTATGTCGCCCCGCAAATCTATTGGAGTCTTTCCTTTAGTGCAGCACGCTACGACAAGCTGGTGGATTGGTGGGTCCAAGAGGTAGCGGATACTAACGTGGATCTATACATCGGCCAAGCGGCGTACAAAGTTGGGGCAAGTGATCAGAGCGCTGAATGGCAAAGCGGCCAGCAGATCATCAACCAGTTGAAATACAATGAGAAATACGATGAGGTTGGCGGAAGCATTATGTTCAGAGCCAATGACATTGTGGTCCGAAACCCCTTTGGACTTGCCAGTCTGTTAACCTTTTATAATAAGTCATGAAACATCCCCCGTGCTCATAGATAAGCAATAGAATCTATGGGAACGGGGGATATGTGATTATGGAGATTAACGCGGTGTTTGAAGGTGGAGGTGTAAAGGGGATATCGCTCGCAGGTGCCGTTGAGGCAACGGAAAGGGCGGGCCGTACTTTTAAAAGAGTAGCAGGAACCTCCTCGGGTTCCATCATAGCCTCCTTGCTGGCCGCAGGGTATGACGGCAAGGAGATGAGCCGGATCATTCGAGGCACGTCCTTTACAGCATTTCTGAAAAGGGCACCCGTTTACAATACCCCCATTGTTGGACCAGCGCTACGAGTAATCACGAAGAAAGGGTTATATTCCGGTGAAGCACTGGAATCGTGGATCCGTGGCATTTTGCAGGAAAAAGGGATTGTGACTTTCAGCGACCTGCCCCGTGGAAAGCTATCGATTATTGCCTCCGACATTACAAATGGGCGGATTTTAGTACTGCCGGACGGGCTGGAGGAGTATGGAATTTCTTCCGACCATTTTGAAGTAGCAAAGGCTGTGCGCATGAGCTGCAGCATTCCCTACTTCTTCGATCCGGTCATGCTGCGGTTGAATGGGCAGGCGGCCAAGGGGAAATCCTTTAGGGAGCAATTTGTGTATCTTGTGGATGGAGGACTATTAAGTAATTTCCCTCTCTGGTTGTTCGATGAGAAGAAAGAGGGAGCTAAAAGTCCTGCTGGAATCCCCACTGTGGGCTATCAGATGATCGGTAAGGCGGCCCCGCAGCCCCATAAGATTACAGGTCCATTCAGTATGCTGCAGGCCATGGTGGAGACCATGCTGTCGGCTCACGACGAACGTTACATTGAACAGGAGAAATTCGTGCGCAGCGTCAAGATTTCTACTCTGGGAATCGCCACAACCGAGTTCAATATCACACCTGCTCAAAGTGATGCGCTATATGCTGCGGGGCAGAAGGCTGGAGAGGATTTTTTCCGGGAATGGCGGCCGCGCTAATAGTGAATTATGAAAAAAAGGCATCTCTTACGTCAGCAATGACGTGAGAGATGCCTTTTGAATAGATATGCTTAGTGATACTTCGGTAAATTTTCATCGTTCTTCCCTTTACTGCCTTCAATCACCTGGAAAGGATAGCTTTTACGTTTGCCAGCGGTGGCCTGGCCCTTACGCTTGCCAGCCACCTTAGCCATAGTCTTCTGTGAAGGCTTGACTTGTGTCTTCGATCCGCTGCTGTTAGTGCTGCGTGCGGATCGGGCTGGAGCTATTTTGTAGGCATAAAAAACAACTGCCAGCAGCAACAAGGGGAATAATAAATTTCTTAACGAACTAATGCCGCTACCTAAGATCCCTGTTATAAGACCAACTATTGCGAGTGCCACTGCACCCCAGAATATTAAAGCATGTCTGATCAAAAGGGCCTCATCCTTTCGCAGGATCCAATATGCCGCCTGACACACTTGCCTCCGTATATCCTCTTGCTTCAATCTCGGCATCAAGCTCACGCATGCGATTGAAGGAAGCGATGGATACTTCCAACTGTTCTTCATTCGGTTCTTTGGTTGTGAGCAACTGCAGCCACAATCCAGGGTAGCCCAAATATTTCAGACCCGGAATATCCTTCACGGCATTAGTTCCTTTCAGAACCTCAAAGGATATGCCAATGACAAACGGAATTAGAACAATGCGTTGTAATACCCGCTCCATAAGATTATCCCAAGGGATTACCGAGTAAATAATAACGCCTAGTATAATGGTCAACATCATAAAGCTGCTCCCGCACCGGTAATGCAAACGGCTGTACTTCTGTACTTTGCTCGGGGTCAGTTCTTCACCAGCCTCAAAGGCGCTGATAACCTTGTGCTCGGCTCCATGATACTGAAACAACCGCTTGATAACAGGGGTCTGGGAGATACCCCATAAATAAACCAACAGCAGCAATAGTTTAATACCGCCCTCTACGAGGTTGTGCAAAATATAGTTATTAAATGCATTATGGAATAAAAAATCTTCAACGAATACCGGCACAAGCGTAAAAATGACCTTGCCAATCAGAAAAGAAAGAATCCCCATGACGGCTACGCCAAAAATCATTCCAAGACTCCAGCCCTCATCTTTTTTCTTCTGCTTCTCGATCTGTTTCTCAATCTGCTTGGCTCGATCCTCTGGCTCCACTTCATCGTCGGCATAAGCCTCCGCTGAATAATTCAAGTGCTTGGAGCCTTTGGCGCTGGAATCTATAATACTGACAATGCCGCGAAGCAGCGGAATCTTGCGCAGTTTAATGACCCAGCTCTTATCGCTCTTCGGCACCTCCAAAAATGTAATTTCCTGATTCTTCCGCCGTACGGCTGTTACGTTAATGTGCTTGCCGCCGAACATAACGCCTTCGATAACGGCTTGGCCGCCGTAACTTGGAGTTCCTTGGGACAACCAATTCACCTTCCTGTAATTAAAATGGTTTATATATAATTCATTGTAACTAATTTTTGACTGTATTACTAGTTGGATTGCCTTTTGCTGTACATACTAGTTGTTAGAGAGATCAAGAGACCATTCGTGGAAACTATAAATGAGAGGGAGTCAGCCCTATGAGCATGTCGCATCAACAGAAATCCGATCCTACTAACCCCTGGATATTTGCTTTGGAATTGGGTTATTTTGCAGGTCTTATATGGGGTGGAGCACGCTGGATCATGTATATCTTACACTTTACCAAGGTCATCCCTGGTTTTTTGGCGGAACCCTTTTTTAAACATGATTTTTTGATGACGCCAGCAGGGCATCTGCTTGGGTATTTATTTTTTATTGGCTTCTCGGTAGTGATGTCCTTGCTTTATGTTCTTATCTTGCGGAAACTGAAGGGGCCTTGGCCTGGAATGATATACGGGGTTCTCTGGTGGTCGGCTTTATTTCTCGCAGGCTCGCAACTTTTCCTGATGCAGCGGCCATTCCGGCTGCCTTGGAACTCTATAATTAGTGAATTTTGTGTCTTTTTGCTCTGGGGGCTATTCATTGGATACACAGCAGCCATCGAATACACTGATGAACGAAAGCGTGAGCAAACCACAAGACTTGCCTGATGCCCCGAAATAACTTCTCAAGGGCATATCCCTATGTTAAAATACAATGTGGCTATTTCGAGAGGAGAATGAAAATGGGCAACAAGCGTATCTCCAAGCTACGTAAGGTTTTGCAGGATCATGGATTGGAAGCGATGTTAATAACCAGCGGCATTAACCGCCGCTATTTAAGTGGCTTCACCGGCTCGTCCGGTTATGTGCTGGTCACCGGTGATGACTGTTATCTGCTGACTGACTTCAGGTATATGACACAGGCTGCTGAACAAGCAGCGGGAGTGAAGGTTGTAGAGCACGGTCCGAAGTTCATCGATACCATCCGCGAACTGCTGCCTGCGGGCGAAAATGTACGGATTGGCTTTGAGCAGGAGGATGTAACTTTCAGCGCTTACACCGCATATGCGGAAGCCTTGAAAGAGGCGGTGTTGATCCCAGTCTCCAAAGCTGTGGAGAATCTGCGCACATTCAAAGATCAAGAGGAGCTTGCCGTTATGGGGCGGGCAGCAGATCTGGCAGATGCTACCTTCAGTCATATTCTGAATGTAATCAAACCAGGGATGACCGAGCGCGATGTTGATCTGGAAATGGAATTCTACATGCGCACTCATGGTGCAACTGCTTCCTCGTTTGATACCATTGTGGCTTCTGGTGAACGTTCAGCAATGCCGCATGGCGTAGCAAGCAGCCGTGTAATTAAGGGTAATGAATTCGTAACCTTCGATTTCGGCGCATTATTGGACGGGTACTGCTCGGACGTGACCCGGACCATAGCTTTGGGATCTCCTGATCCCAAGCTGAAAGAGATTTACGATATTGTGCTGGAAGCTCAACTGCATGCCCTAGCACATATCAAACCGGGTATGACGGGCCGGGAATGCGACGCCTTGGCGCGTGACATTATTGTCCGTTACGGGTATGGAGAGTATTTCGGACACAGTACGGGTCATGGCCTTGGGATGGAAGTGCATGAATGGCCGCGATTGTCCAAGCTTAGCGATGAAGTGATGGAGCCGGGTATGGTCGTGACTGTTGAACCGGGCATTTATTTGCCGGGTATTGGTGGCGTGCGCATAGAAGACGACATTGTGATCACCGAAAGCGGAATTTCCTTGCTGACGCATTCTTCCAAAGACTACACGGTACTGTAAACCAGCTTTTTTATTATTGATATTATGGAGGGATTCTTAGTGATTTCAGTTAACGATTTCAAAACAGGATTAACCGTTGAGGTAGACGGAGATATTTACACTGTTATCGATTTCCAGCATGTTAAACCAGGTAAAGGTGCGGCATTTGTGCGCTCCAAGCTCAAGAACCTGCGCAACGGCAACACCGTAGAAAAAACCTTCCGTGCAGGCGAAACCATTGGCCGGGCAATTATTGAGAACCGTGCCGTTCAGTACCTGTATGCAAGTGGTCAAGATCATGTCTTCATGGATAACGAGACCTATGACCAGTTCACACTTGATGCTAAACAGCTGGAATGGGAGCTTAACTTCATCAGAGAGAACATGACTGTTAACATCGTCAGCTACAAAGGCGAGATTCTGGGCATTAACCTTCCTACCAGCGTAGAGCTGAAGGTTGTGGAAACGGAACCAGGAATTAAAGGTAATACCGCTCAAGGCGCGACTAAATTCGCCAAAGTGGAAACTGGCCTGAACGTTCAGGTTCCTCTGTTCATTAACGAAGATGATGTACTGCTTATCGACACCCGTGAAGGTAAATACATCTCCCGCGCGTAGATAGCCGTTTCTTCTTGAATAATCCTCAGTTAACCACCCTCCCCGCTTTTGCGGTGGAGGTTTTTTGCTGTTTTTCGAGAATAATCCTAGAAATTTTTTATGAAACCATTAACGCAAGTCACTATTTTCGTATTATACTGGTTTAAAGCGTGAAACCAAAAGGTATGCTACTACATAGACCGAAATAGGGAGTGAATTGGACTTTGTCACTTTATGTTATGAAATTCGGAGGCAGCTCCGTCGGCGACACCGAACGTATGAAACGCGTCGCCAAGCGCATCGCAGACAAGCAGGATGAGGGGCACCACTGCGTTGTGGTTGTATCCGCCATGGGGGACACAACAGATGAATTAATCGATCAGGCGAAGCAACTGAACGGGCAGCCGCCCGCACGTGAAATGGATATGCTGATGACCACGGGAGAACAAATCTCTGTAGCGCTGTTGTCCATCGCCCTTCACGGGATCGGACGGGATGCTGTTTCTTATACAGGCTGGCAGGCCGGATTCCGTACGGATGATACTCATGGACGTGCCCGCATTAATGAAATTGTGCCGCGGCGCGTACTGGAATCACTGGAAAAGAATCGAATTGTTATCGTAGCCGGTTTTCAGGGCATGACGCTTGATGGGGAGATTACAACCCTTGGACGCGGAGGCTCCGATACGACAGCGGTAGCGTTGGCTGCAGCGATTAAAGCTGATGTATGTGAGATTTACACGGATGTAGACGGCATTTATTCCACAGACCCGCGTATCGTGAAAAGTGCGCGCAAGCTGAAGGAAATTTCTTATGACGAAATGCTCGAACTGGCCAATCTGGGCGCAGCAGTCTTGCATCCGCGTGCCGTGGAATACGCCAAACGTCATCAAGTAAAGCTGGTCGTCAGATCAAGCTTCAACACTAATGAAGGTACCGTTGTGAAGGAGGAAGCGAGCATGGAGCAGGGAGTTGTAGTCAGCGGAATTGCGTATGACAAGAATGTAGCACGTATTAGTATTTTGGGAGTGCCTGATATGCCGGGCGTGCTGGCGCAAGTCTTCGGCAAACTGGCGGAAGAGGGCGTTGACGTAGATATTATCGTACAAAGCGGTGTGCAGAACAAGAAGGCTGATTTCTCCTTCACCGTTTCCTTGGACGATATGGAGCGGGCTAAAGAAGTTATCGAGCAAATGCATGCAACTTTGCCTTACAGTGAAGTTACATCTGAGGATAACCTCGTGAAGGTATCCATCGTGGGCGCAGGCATGGTTAGCCACCCTGGCGTTGCCGCTCAAATGTTCGAAGTCATCTCCAAGCAGGGCGTTAGTATCAAGATGGTCAGCACCTCCGAGATCAAGGTATCCTGCGTGATTGAATCCGGTAATCTGCAACATATCATTCAGGCGCTTCACACCGCCTATAATTTGGATACGACCGAGCAGGCCTTTGTTGGTGGTCCACAGGATCGCCGTTAAACACTGTCCCGGAAATGAAACAGGGATGTTCCTTAAGCCATTTGGCTTTGGGACATCCCTGTTTTTTTGTATTTTTGCTAAACCATCCTCCGAAACCTGCCCACGATCTCTACGGTCTGCAGCACGTTCACAAATGATTTTGGATCGGTTTCCAGAATGGTCTTTCGCAGCGTAGCCAACTCATAGCGGGTTGTAACGGTCATCAACATCGCATTGCCTTCGTGGCTATAGCCACCCTCCGTATTGACAACCGTGACGCCGTGGGGCAGCCGAGTCAGGGACTCCAGCATTTTATCCCGCTCCTTCGTAACAATGAAGCAGGTTAATTTCACATGGCGGATATGGATCATATCCACCACTCTGCTCTTGACGAAAATACAGAGCATGGCGTACAGCGCGGAGTCCCAGCTTTTGAAGAACCCGAGACTCAGAATAACGAGCCCGTCCATTACAAAGAGTACGCTCCCCATAGGGATATCGTGCTTACGGGTAATAATTGAACCTAGTATGTCAAATCCACCGGATGAACCTCCAGCACGCAGTGAGAAACCCACACCGCCTGCAATGATTACTCCGCCAAATATACTCGCCAGAATGGGGTCCTTGGTCAATTGCACCACAGGAATAATGTTCAGAAACCAGGTCGTGGCTAGAACGGATAGCATGCTTAAACAAATATATTTCTTGCCTACAACGATAAAGCCCCAGATAAGAATAGGAAGGTTAATAGCAAAATAAATGAGCGAGATAAACTTTGGATTCGTTAAATAACCGGCTACGGAAGCCACCCCGGCTACCCCTCCACTTAAAAGCTGGTGAGGAATGAGAAATAACCGAAGCCCGCTTGCCACCAGGAAGGCCGAGAAAATGATAATAACAATTTCCCGAACTTGTTTGGCCACAGTCCCAGTAACGAGCGGTACTCCGTAATTACGAACGTGCATAACAAAAATCCCCTTTTTTCTTGTGTTTTTACCACTAACTCTGTTCAAAAGATTAGGAAGTATAAGTTTAACCTATCTGAGGTCCTTATATTTGCCTTTCTGCTTTTTAAACACATGCAAAGTTTATTTTATCATACTGATGATATTTTTTTATTGCTCGAAGCTCTATGATTTCTTTCACACTTTTAATTGTCTAAAGTAGGCCAGTCCCGCATAACCATGGATAATAGCCGCTAATAGCAGCGATTGAAGGCATAAGTCTGGGGCTTAAATCAATAAAAAGGAGTTGAGCAGATTGGACAAGTATGTGAGCTGGATGGCAGCACTGCGAATAATATCGGGCAGTGTGGAAATTTCAGCTGCACTTCTCATGCTGCGCTTGAATCAGGTGGACAAGGCGCTGGCAGTGAATTCGGCGCTGGCACTGGTAGGTCCGACTGTATTGATCTTGACTACAACCATTGGCCTTACAGGGATGACTCAGCAGCTTTCGTGGGGCAAGATTGGTTGGATCGGCTGTGGAGTGGCCTTTCTCTTAATCGGCATTCTGAAAAAATGATAGATGATAGGCATAAACGACACGTACAAGCATAAATATGGATTAAAGCAAATGAAGTAGAGGACAACTTGGGGGTTCATGGGTATGGCTAACGATTGGCTGCAATTGTTTCCTGAAAAAGTGAGAGCTTTGCTCCAAACACTCCCTAGCCCACTGCTTGGGATGGTCGAGGAGATACGTGTCCGCGAAGGTCGTCCGCTTGAAATTAATTATTCCGGAAGGTATCACTTTCTGTCCGGGGACGGCAGCCTAACGCAGATTCCAGAAGAAGCCTACAAGCCGGACCGGGAAGACACTCACCGGCTGCTGGATCTGATCAGCAACCATTCACTGTACACGATGGAGGAAGAGCTGCGCAAAGGCTTCATCACGATTCCCGGTGGGCATCGGATTGGACTGGCTGGTCGAACGGTGCTGAGTGGTGGTGGTGTGGAGCACTTGCGCGATATTACCAGCTTCAATGTGCGGATTGCCCGTGCTGTGCCCGGCATCGCTGATGGTGTGCTGCCTTATCTGCTGGACAAGGGGCGGCAGCGGATTATGCATACGCTGATCCTATCGCCGCCGCAACACGGCAAGACAACCCTGCTGCGTGACCTGGCAAGGCAAATCTCCACTGGTGTGCAAAGTAAGCGGGAGGGCGTACGGCCTGGACTGAAGGTTGGAATTGTTGATGAACGTTCAGAAATTGCTGGCAGCAGACGGGGTATTCCCGCCTTTGACGTCGGCCCACGCACAGACATTCTGGATGGCTGCCCCAAAGCAGAAGGCATGATGATGATGATACGCTCGCTCTCGCCTGATGTATTAATCGCCGATGAGATCGGCCGTCCTGAGGACGCTGAGGCCGTGACGGAGGCGCTGCACGCCGGAATATCCGTTGTGGCGTCAGCTCACGGCAAGGAAGTGTCCGAGCTGGCCCGCAGGCCGGGTCTAGGCGGATTGCTAGAGCACAAGATGTTCGAACGTTATGTCATCTTGCACCGCTCAGAAGCGGGACTCTCCTTTCGAATCCTTGACAGCCAGAAACGCGGGCTGCTGCTGGTCTCTGCGGAGGAGCGGATAGGGGGTGACCTTCATGCTTAAGCTGTTTGGGGCCGTGCTGATCGTGCTGGCAGGTACGCTGGCAGGATTCCAGCGTGCTCGGCAGTATGCTGACAGGCCGCAGCACATTCGTGGCTTAATCGCCGCTCTACAACGGCTGGAGACCGAAATAATGTACGGGTTCACACCGCTGCCGGAAGCCATGAGGCGGATCGGGCTGCAGTCCAGAGAACCGCTAAAGTGGTTTTTTGTCAAAACTGCCGAAGAGATGAGTCCTCCGCATGACCGCAGTGCCCAGGATGCTTTCCAGCGGGTCATGGAAGCACACTGGAAGACTACCGCAATGAAGGGGACCGAGAAGGAGATTCTCCGACAGCTGAGCTGCACGCTGGGTACAAGCGACAGGACGAATCAGAGTACCCATATCGCACTGGCTTTGCAGCAATTGAAGCAGGAGGAAACAATGGCCAGAGAGGATCAGGGCAAGTATGAAAAAATGAGCAAAAGCCTGGGTCTGCTGCTTGGAGCATTGATCGTCATTTTGATCTTTTAGCGAGGTGCCAGGAATGAATATTGAAGTTAACGCCATCTTTCAAATTGCCGGCATCGGCATCATTATAGCCATGATCCACACGGTGCTTAAGCAGATGGGCAAAGAAGATATGGCTCATTGGGTGACAATCGTCGGGTTTATCGTTGTGTTGTTTATGGTGATCCGCATGCTGGATGGACTGCTCCAGGAAATAAAAACGATCTTTCTTTTTCAATAAGGTGTGCCATGGAAATCATTCAAGTTGTTGGAATCGGGCTGATGTCGACCATCCTTATCCTTATTCTCAAGGAACAAAAGCCACTGTTCGCCTTTCTGCTCGCTACGGCAACAGGCATTATGATCTTTTTGTTCCTGATGGGCAAGATTGGGATGATCCTCACTACGCTTGAGCGGGTGGCAGAATCCTCGGGGATGGAAATGATCTATCTGAAGACAGTGTTCAAAATCATCGGGATTTCGTATATCGCAGAATTTGGAGCCCAGATTGTACGTGACGCAGGTCAGGAAGGCATCGCCTCCAAAATTGAGCTCGCCGGCAAAGTGCTCATTATGGTGCTGGCCGTACCCATTATCAGCATTATTATCGAAACTGTGATGAAGCTTTTGCCTGCTTGAACTATAAATACGCTTTGTCAGCTGGCAAACAGGAGGAGAAGTCATGCAAGAGCGCAGTATTTTTCGGCCTCCCAAATTAAAAATAATACTGCTGCTGCTTCCTTGCTTATTGTTCCTTTGGTGTGCTGGGACTGCTCAGGCCTCTCCTGTCGGCTCCTCCACTACCGACTCTGACTCTAGCTCCCCCGTTGATAAATGGGTGAAGAGTCAGGTGCAGGACCTGCCTAAGGACGGAGTTGAGCTGTACTGGGATCAGCTGATGAAGGATTACGGCGGATTTTTCCCCGATGGGGCCACACCTTCACTTATGGACATGCTGCTTCCGGGGGATAAGGGGCTTAGCTTTCAAGGTGTATTATCCGGGCTTATGGGATATATGTGGCATGAGGTGCTGTATAACGGCAAGCTGCTGGTGACGATTGTCATGATCAGTGTGCTCAGCATGATTCTGGAGACGCTGCAGACCGCTTTTGAACGAAAAACGGTTAGTAAAGTTGCATATACGCTCTGTTACATGGTCGTGCTAGTGATCGCCGTCAACAGCTTCAATATATCGATAGGGTATGCACAGGATGCAATCGACCGGATGATCGACTTCATGATGGCGATGATTCCACTGCTGTTCGCGCTTTTGGCTTCTATGGGCAATGTTGTTACCGTCTCAGTGACCCATCCGTTGATTGTTTTTATGATTCATACGGTGGGCACTTTGATCCATACTGTAGTCTTTCCGCTGCTGTTCTTCTCGGCGGTGCTGCATTTGGTCAGCGCGCTGTCGGAGAAATACAAGCTAACCCAGCTGGCCAATCTGCTGCGCAATATTGGTGCGGGACTGCTGGGAGTGCTGCTGACCGTGTTCCTGGGCGTGATTTCAGTCCGAGGAATTACCGCATCCGTCACGGATGGGGTCACAATCCGGGCCGCTAAATATATAACAGGCAATTTCGTACCGGTCATCGGCAAAATGTTCGCAGATGCAACGGATACAGTAATCTCGGCCTCACTGCTGGTGAAGAACGCCATCGGGCTGTCGGGTGTGATTATCATTTTGTTCATTTGTGCTTTTCCAGCGATCAAAATACTGGTGCTGGCCCTCATCTACAATGTGGCCGCTGCGGTAATGCAGCCGCTGGGAGAAACACCGATCGTAAGCTGCCTGCAGACCATTGGCAAAAGCATGATTTATGTCTTCGCCGCATTAGCTGCTGTATCGTTAATGTTTTTTATGGCGGTCACGATTATGCTGACCGCTGGGAATGTCACCGTCATGATGAGGTGAGCCTCAAAGCTACATTTCGAAACGAGTTTAGGAGGGTAACCATGACCTGGTTAGGCGGGTGGCTGCGGGAGATCATTCTGGTTGTGCTGCTGGCAGCTTTTGTGGAAATGCTGCTTCCGAGTAAGTCCATGGAGCGTTACGCCAGACTGGTGCTCAGTTTGCTGGTACTGCTCACTATGCTGAGCCCGATTGTTTCACTACTGAAGGGGGATGCTGCTTCTGAGCTGAGTGTTGCCATGGCAAATCAGGAGAAAGATGGCGGACTGCTCTCGGGAGCCAAACAAGGAGACGATTCGCTGCAGAAGATTCTGGCGGATGGGCAGATGTTAGCCAAGGGGCGCCAGGAGCAGAGCTTGAAGCTGGCGGCTGAGGAAGTTGCCGGTCAGATGAGAGATCAAATTACCAGTGAGACCGGAGTGCGCGGGGCACAAGTTACAGTGAAACTGGGAATGGGAAAAGCGGCTGATGCAACTATCGGCCAAGAGGTCCCGGTGATTTCTTCGGTGAGCGTTTCCTTGCCAGCAACAACTGGTGGAGGCACTGGAACTGCTACGACCACCCCAACCACAGGAACAACAACCACTGAACCGATTGTTATTCCCCCAGTGGAAGCGGTCCAGATCACAGTAGAGACTACTCCAGACACCGAAGAGACCGGAACAGCAGCTGGAGCCGGGACGGAAGCAGCGAAAGGAAGTCATGAGGCTGACAGTAACGCAGCAGATGAGGCCGATTCAATAATTAAGCTGTTAGAGCAGAAATGGGATCTAGCACCTGGGGTTATTCAGGTGCAGGGAAATAGCAGCAGTGACACTAAACTTTGAACCTTATACTCTGATGCTTGAATTATAGATGAATGCTTGCAATGTAGAGTTTTGCGCGAAGAACTTTTAGGAGGGATAGAGTGGGCAATTGGCTGAAAAAACTGGAGCAATGGGCTGGGGGCGGAGCAGGAAGTCCGAAGCGAAGTCATACCTTTCGCTGGCTGATTATTCTCGGTCTGCTAGGTGCGGCGATTATGCTGTTCAATTCCTTCGTCAACGTGAAGAAGCTGGACAGTGAGAACACGGGGCGTGAGCCACCAGTGAATCAATCCACACAGTCTGCATTACTGCAGAGTGAGACTACAACGCCAAATTCATTCGACAGCATTGAAGAGGCCATGGAGAATCGGACGAAGGAGATTCTGGAAAAAATCGTTGGCGTTGGTACAGTCGACATCATGGTGACAGTAGACTCAACAGAGGAAATTGTCGTGCAGCGCAATATGAATGATTCTCAGCAGCTTAGTGAAGAAACCGATGCGAGTGGCGGCAAGCGGCATACGACACAGTATACAAGGGATGGCGAAATCGTCACCTACACGCAGTCGGGGGATGAAACGCCCATCATCACGAAGCGAATTAAACCCCAAGTTCGCGGTGTGCTGGTTGTCGCCAAAGGGGCCGAGAACAAAGTTGTCCGGGGGCTGATTGAACAAGCCATTGAAAAAGGTCTGAATGTGCCGAGCTACCGCATTTCTGTTGTTCCGCGCAAGCAGGAATAGAAGAAGGCTAACAAAACTAAGCAAATGCTTACGCAGCAATTTTAATTGCGAAGTACTTCATGGGAGTGGAAGCTCCATTAAAATTAAGTTAATGCTTACGAAGTAGTTTTGTACGAAGCTATTCTATGGTGCTAACAAAACTAAGCAAATGCTTACGCAGCGATTTTAATTGCGAAGTACTTCATGGAAGTATAAGCTCCATTAAAATTTTAGGAGGAATAATCAATGAATGGAAAAAGACAAACAATTTGGTTGGTGTCCATGCTCAGCTTGATGGTGGTCCTTTCGGCATACTATTTATTCACAGAGGATTCTGGAGCTTCGGTTCCAAAAGAAACGGCTGGTACTATTCAGGTAGACTCAGCCAAGAATAGTGCAGATGCGGCAGATCCAACAGTTGGTGATTCAGGTGTAGTTGTCAATGAAGTAGTGACACAAGGCGATGTAGCAGCCGACCCGGGTACTACTGCTGATAACAGCGATGCTGCTGCCGCCAATAGCGACAGCTCCGCAATTCTGGATGACAGCACTGCCGGTACAACTGATAGTACTGATCCGGGAAACACTGCGACTGATACAGCCGCTACGACGGATCAAAGCTCCACATCTGACCAAACTGCCGCCAATACAGCAGATTCCGGTAAGGTTGCAACAGATCCAGCGGTTACGGATAAAGCTGCAACAGATACGGCGTCAGCCTCGACGACGAAGACTCCGGCCAAAGATGACGCAGCAATTCTGGATGAGGTAGCCTCACAAAGTGTATCAGCAAGCAGTCTGTTCAGTAACTATCTTTACGAACGGGAGCAAAAGAACCTGAAGGATCAAAATGATCTGCTCGCCTTAATCAATGACATGGATAAGACACCTGCCGATAACGCGGTAGCTCAGGAGCAACTGCGTACTCTGGAGGAAAAAGAATCTAAAATTACCGGCATTGAAGAGCAACTGCAGCAAAAATACGGTGAAGCAATTGTGAAAGAGGAGTCTGGAGACTCTTATAAAGTCGTGGTGCTCAGCGATAAGCTGGACGTCAAACAGGCCGTAGGCATTGTAGATCTAGTGATGAAAGAGTTGAGTGTAACCCAGGACAAAGTAAGTGTACAATATGTCACTGAGCAATAAGAGTGGTGCAAAAAAAATAAGAAAATGACGAAAGAGCTCGGGTTCTCCCGGGCTCTTTCCATTTCTAGCGTTTGTGATATAATACATAAAGTTATCTTGAAATATTAGAAAGTATAAGTTTCTGCTATACTTTGCTTATGTTTCTGCGAGAAACGGATAACGTCCCTTTAAGGACGATGCAGCTGGTTCTTCTTATCTTGCGATGAAGAGTGGCTTTGAGAGAAAGCTGAAGGAGTGAACTGATATATGTTCAAGTTAAGCGAAATTAAGGAATTAATCAAATTGCTGGACCAGACCTCCTCTGTACATGAGTTGGAGATCGAAAGCGAAGGAATGAAGCTGGCTATTCGCAAACCGGATCGCCCTGAAGCTGATGGATCAGCAATTCAGGCGACTCCTTATGCCTACCCCTTTACGCACGCCCCACAGCCGCAGAGCCCGCAACAAGTTTTTTATACGGCAGCCAGTGAGGCTCCTTCTGCACCGCAGCCGCAGGCTACTCCTGTAGAAGGCACATTACATAAAATCGTGTCTCCAATGGTGGGGACTTTCTATAGTGCCGCATCTCCGGAACTAGGGTCATTTGTAAATGTGGGCGACCGTGTTAGTGAGAAATCAACGGTGTGCATAATTGAAGCAATGAAGCTGATGAATGAGCTGGAAGCGGAGATTAAGGGTGAAATCGTGTCTGTACTGGCTGAGAATGGTCAGCTTGTAGAATACGGTCAGCCACTGTTCCTAGTGAAACCGGAATAAACATCCGCAGATAATGAGGAGCGTAAGCTTCGCAAAATTTTGGGAGGAAACGCATGAACATTCAAAAAGTGTTGATTGCTAACCGCGGTGAAATCGCGGTCCGCATTATCAGGGCCTGCCGTGAACTCGGCATTTCCACTGTAGCGGTCTATTCGGAGCCTGACCGGGATTCGTTGCATGTTCGCTTGGCTGATGAAGCCTACTGCATCGGGCCAACGGCGGCCAAGGACAGCTATCTGAATTTTACCAATATTATGAGTGTGGCTACTTTAACAGAATGCGATGCCATTCATCCAGGCTATGGATTTTTGGCTGAAAATGCAGATTTTGCAGAAATATGCGAATCTTGCAATATTATCTTTATCGGACCTTCACCAGATGCAATAAACCGCATGGGAGATAAGTCCGTAGCGAAGGAAACGATGAAGCTGGCTGGAGTTCCGATCATTCCAGGCTCTGACGGAATTGTAGATGATATCGAAGAAGCACTTATGGTAGCCCGCGATATCGGGTACCCCATTATTGTTAAGGCTACCGCAGGCGGCGGAGGCAAGGGTATTCGCATAGCTGAGGATGAAGAATCTCTGGTGAAGCAGATTACAGCCGCTCAGCAGGAAGCGCAGAAGGCATTTGGAAATGCTGGTGTTTACCTTGAGAAATTGCTGACGGGTATGAAGCATGTAGAGATTCAGATTATTGCCGACAACCACGGTAATGTGGTTCACCTTGGCGAACGGGATTGCTCCGTTCAGCGTCGCCGCCAGAAGCTGCTAGAAGAAGCACCATGTTCTGTATTGACACAGGATGTCCGTGAAGCTATGGGCAAAGCTGCAGTCCGCGCAGCCTTGGCGGTTAATTATTCAGGAGCGGGAACATTGGAATTTCTGCTTGGACCGGATGGACACTTCTACTTCATGGAAATGAATACCCGCATTCAGGTTGAACATCCAGTAACGGAAATGGTTACGGGTGTGGATTTGATTAAGGAAATGATTTCTGTTGCAGAAGGCAACACGCTTTCCTTTACTCAGGAAGACATCGTTATTAACGGGTGGTCGATCGAATGCCGTATTAATGCGGAAGATCCTGAACGTAATTTCATGCCTTCACCGGGCAAAATTGGCTTTTATCTTCCACCTGGAGGACTTGGTGTAAGGGTTGACAGTGCAGCATATCCCGGGTATACGATTTCCCCTTTTTACGATTCCATGATTGCAAAGCTAATTGTCTGGGCGCCGACTCGTCAGGAAGCTATTGCCAAAATGAAGCGCGCTTTGGCTGAATTTGCAATAGAAGGCATACATACTACGATTTCGTTCCATCAGAAATTGCTGGAGCATCCTGTATTTTTGGAAGGCAATTTTGATATTAAGTTTCTGGAAGAATATGAAATTTAGGACGACTTCGCTTTGTTTGTCATAAAGTTCGTCAAATGATATAGTATGTTTAATAAGAGACGTGCTTTACGCTTGAAATCATGAACAACTTTTGTTGAAAGGTGTGAAGTCTAAAATGAGTACATTACCGACTGAATACGAACGGACAGAAATCGGTGAAATTCAGATCGCTCCAGAAGTGATCGAGGTTATCGCAGGCCTGGCAACGGTTGAGGTTAAAGGCGTTGCAGGCATGAGCGGAGGATTTGCCGGAGGAATTGTGGAACTTCTTGGACGCAAGAACCTATCCAAAGGAGTCAAGGTTGAGGTTGGTCAACGTGAGGCTGCAGTAGATGTATCCGTAATCATCGAATACGGCAACCGCCTTCCAGAAGTGGCTGCAGAGATTCAGCGCAATGTTAAGCGTTCGATCGAAACTATGACCGGTCTGACTGTTGTTGAAGTGAATGTACACATCCATGATGTGCAATTCAGAAACAACAACAATGTGGACAAGAATGAGGAAACAGACGTGGTTTTGCGCGTGAAATAACAGTCACCGTTCTTCCATAAACCCCCGACAGCACAGTCGAGGGTTTACTCTAATTTAAGGAGGTTATAAGACTCGTGGCCAAAATTTTGGACAGACTTCTGCTGTTTGTCTACAGCTTAAGTATCGGAATATTATCTGTTATAGCCATCCTCCTGTTAAGTGGTGCAATTCCTAGAACTCTGGAGATTAAAGATGGGCCCGCAGCTTATATTGCTGCCATTACTGTAGCGGTTGTCCTGTTTCTGCTCAGCATTCGTTTCTTCTATATCTCGCTGCGCCGTGACCGGGCCTCAATGCCTTCAGTGGATCAGCGTACGGAGTATGGTGACATCCAGATCTCCATGGAAACCATTGAGAACCTGAGTCTTAAGGCCGCCGGCAAAGTAAAGGGAATCAGAGATCTGAAGTCGCGGATACGTGTATCCCAGGCAGGTCTTGAGATCATGATTCGTGCTGTGGTGGATGGAGAACATTCTCTGCCGCTCCTCACAACAGAGGTACAGCGACAGGTGCATGATTTCGTGCAAGAAACTACCGGAATTCCGGTAGCTGACGTATCGGTTTATATTGCTAACCTCACACAGTCTCCAAGCTTCAAAAGTCGAGTGGAATAGAGGTGAGTTTCCCTGATGTCTTGGAAAGAATTATGGGGAAGTCACGGGGGTAGAATAGCCGGAGTGACCTTCGGCATCGTTCTCGGATTGATTTATTTAATTAGCGGGTTTTGGGATATGCTGTTCTTTGCACTGGTAGTGTTCATCGGGTATACGCTTGGCAATCGTAAGGATAAAGCGCAGGCTCCGCTCTTTCAATGGCGGGAACTGGTTGCGCGGCTGTCCGATCGCTGGCGACCCTTCAAATGAGCCGCAAATAGTCTTACTCCCGGAGCAGGAAGTATAAGTTTGTGTTGCTAGTTGCCTCGGGAAGAAGGCTGTGCGGTTTTTTATTTTTTGTGTGAGGCGTATTTCTCACAATTAAACTCGGGAATCAAGACTATTCTAGCCTGTTCCTGATTTTTAATTGTGCGAAATACAATTAATTAATATTCTAATTGTAATCACATGAGCTTTTGAGAGCGGTACTTTTGATAATGAGTTATCCCTAGTTGAGTCGGCGGTTCAATGGCAACATTTTAATGCGATATAAGATTGTAGGAGGAACACATGAAAAGACGTATAGCAAGAGAGATCATAGTCCAAAGCCTGTATCAGATGGAAATGAATGAAGTGGAAAGTGCGGATGCGGTAGAAATGCTGCTGGAGGAAGCTTCGGAGGAAAATGAGACTGAGCGTGTCATTACTGATGAAATTCAGCTGAAGCATTATGTAGTGGAGCATGTAAATGGTGTCTGGGAACACAAAGTAGCCATCGATGAATTGCTTGAACATTATTTGAAAGGCTGGCAAATGAGCCGCCTGTCACGGGTCGATCGCCAAATTTTGCGCTTGGCGACCTTTGAAATGGTATTTTCAAATGACGTTCCGGCCAAGGTAGCCGTAAATGAAGCTATTGATTTGGCGAAGCATTTCGGTACTGAGGATTCCGGTAAATTCGTGAACGGTGTGCTTGGTAAAATGATTCAGGAATTGGATACAATCAAAGCGGATCGTCCTTAAATATTCATAGAGACTAAATACACAAAAGGGGAGAAGACTTTCATGACAGCAGCAATCATCAGTGGTAAACAAGTATCCGACGAAATTCGTATCGACATTGCCCAGGAGGTTGCTGGGCTGGCAGAGCGTGGGGTGAAACCCGGCCTTGCCGTCGTTCTTGTCGGTGAAGATCCCGGGTCCCAGGTCTATGTTCGCAATAAGGAGAAATCCTGTATTAATCTTGGCTTTTATTCAGAAGTGCACAAATTGGATGCTTCGACTTCTCAGGAAGATCTGTTGGCATTGGTAGATAAACTTAACAATCAGGATGATATCGACGGCATTCTCGTTCAGTTGCCCCTGCCTAACCATATTGATGAAAAAGCCGTGATTAATGCTATCTCAGTAGAGAAAGACGTAGACGGCTTCCACCCTGTAAATGTAGGTAATCTGATGATAGGTGCGGATAGTCTGCTCCCTTGTACGCCTGCGGGAGTAATCGAACTGATCAAGCGCACCGGAACCGGGATGGCTGGCAAACATGCGGTTGTCATCGGACGCAGCAATATCGTAGGAAAGCCTGTATCACTGCTGCTGCAGCGTGAGAATGCTACTGTAACGATGTGTCATTCCCGCACGGCAAATATGGCTGAGCTCAGCCGCCAGGCAGATATTCTGGTGGTAGCTATCGGACGCGCGAACTTCATTGACGGTTCCTATGTGAAACCGGGCGCGGTTGTCATTGATGTGGGTATGAATCGTCTGGATAACGGTAAGCTTGCTGGAGACGTTGATTTCGAAAGTGCCAAGGAAGTTGCCGGTTACATTACACCTGTACCGGGCGGAGTTGGACCGATGACGATCACGATGCTGATGAGCAATACGTTGATTGCGGCCAAGCGCCGCCGCGGCCTGGAATAGGTCGGAGTTATGGCGGCAGAGCGGAAAGTCTACTCGATAAAAGAACTTAACGGTTATATCCGTATGAAGCTGGATTCGGATGTTGTCCTCTCCGACGTATGGATTCGCGGAGAAATATCCAATTTCACGCATCACAGCAGTGGGCATATGTATTTCACACTCAAGGATGAGAGCAGCCGGATTAAGTCCATTATGTTTGCTTCGCACAATCAGCGCCTGCCTTTTGTTCCGAAGGAAGGCGCGCGCGTTATTGCCAGAGGCAATGTGACCGTCTATGAACGGGACGGGCAATATCAGTTCTATGCGACGCAGATGCAACCTGACGGTATCGGCAGTCTGTATCTGGCATATGAACAGCTGAAGAGCAAGCTGGAACAGGAGGGGTTGTTCGCAGCGGAGCGTAAGCGACCGCTGCCGCGTTTCCCCAAATGCATCGGTGTGGTTACTTCACCGACAGGAGCAGCAGTCCGGG
>LIDZ01000064.1_pt1 | contig 20199 bp, 17 predicted proteins | sample 644651 | NCBI WGS metagenome assembly LIDZ01 (sample SAMN03856242, study PRJNA289617) | food metagenome | isolation source: wine grapes on drying loft during traditional withering process | host: Vitis vinifera cv. Corvina | place: Italy: Gargagnago di S. Ambrogio di Valpolicella | collected 2014-01 | reverse complement strand
CACCCCAACTGATTATCCTTTGCCCTGAAAACAAACGAGCCGCTAACTCAGAGAGTCAGCGGCTCGTTATTGTATTCGGCTCAATCAAAACTTCTTAAAGGACACCGGCAGCGGCGTAACGCTTCCTGACGTTGCTGGCAATGCAGCGGTTTTATGCTCCTGTAACCACATATCACCCATCATCTTATCCAGCCCCATATCCAGACCGGTTACCATGCCCGCACCCGGCGTAAAGGTCAGCTCACCAAAGAAGATTTGCCCTTCACTGATGTACCAGTCAACGCGAACATAGTCGAAATCACTGGCCAGCTTCTTGCTCAGCTCCAATGCTTTCTTCAGCGTTTCCATGTCGCCGCTGATATCCAACCCGGTGTCACGGATCTTGTAGAAGCACTGCTCCAGATTATTGACGTAGAAGTTCATCGACAGCGGCGAGTTGCCACAGCGGTTGTAGATGATCTGCAGTACGTACTCAAAATTGCCGTCTTTCTTGTTAAACATATGGAATTTGTAGTCGATGGCGGCAAACTTGCCATCCCCAACATACTCTTCCACCAGAATGCGCGGCTTAATGTAGCGATAATGAATTTCCCGCGACTGATGCGAAAAATCACGACTCAGCCACTCTTCACAGCGTCGCACCAGCAACTGCTTTTGAATACAGTCCGGTTCTTCGAGAAAGATCTCTACCATACCAGAACCGTGGTTCGGTTTAACAACGGTGTTTTTTAGAGATTTAAGTCCCAGCAATGAAATCGGATCGGCCGTTTCATGCAGCAAAGGAATTAAATACTCTTCACCAATTGTATTTGCTATGTAGTCGCGCACCAAAACTTTATCCGATAGATTACCATAACGAACATAGTCGCCAGTGACGAATTTGCGGTACAGAATTTTCTCATTAAACAGTTTCGGCTGGCGAATGTTAGGTAACCGCTTAAAAGTGTGAAAATAGTAAACTCGGTCCTGATAAGACCACGGCATTTTCTTGAGCAGGTATAAGACGCCTTTTCTCAATTCTGCTTTGAGTTTTAACATTTTTTACCTCATTTGTATGTTTTGTAGTTAAGTGAGGAAAGCTGTATTTTAAGAATGACGGCATTCTTAAAGAAATAATTCATTACGGTCAGGGAGAGCAATTCGGTGACCAGAACGCTCCAGGCTGCGCCTGTTAATCCCCAGAAACGGATGAAGAACCAGTTGGTTGCCACGCTAATTACGACCAGCACCACCATCTTGACCAGCAGGTAATTAAAACCACCTTCCTTCACCATGTAGCGGTAAGCTACTGTTCCCATTGCCGAAAAGCAGGTTGCTAACGACAATAACGTAACGAGATTTCCTGATTGTGTGTAGTCATGCCCATAAAGGGTAGTGATGATCTTTTCGCCAAACAGCGCGACGACGAGAAGCATCAAAAAGGAAACTGCCATTACATAGCCATTCAGCCTTGCGGCCAGTTTTACTGCCACATCCGCACGCTCCCTGAAAATCTCAGAAAAGCAGGATGTAATGATCGCTACCGGGATAAAAATCCACGAAGCAGAGATTGTGTTGGCGGCGGTAAACAGCCCCAGCTCATGCGCTGAGCCCACGCCCACCAGGAAAAATTGTGCCAGCTTCACCTGTATCGAGATGAACACGCTGGAGATAGCCAGCGGCAATCCCGCGTGTAACAGGTAGCGCAGATAGCTTCTGTGCTTGCGCTTAGGCGGCGAGCTGATGGTGTTCGCCTGAAGGAACCGGCTGCGCTTGATCATGTACGGCACCAGTGTGACCGCCACAATTGGAAACGACAGCAGCAAAGGACTCAGTTTGAACCAGGCCACCAAAAAGCTGATGCCAAAACTGATGATCATTCCTGTGGCATTCGCCACCGTATTCATCCGGGACTCTAACCGGGCATTGTTGTAAACGCTGAAGATATCCTGCGTAACAAACATTGCCGACAAGAATGACGCGACCGCAAAAACCAAAAAATTTTCCCGCATCTCCAGCCAGACATAAATTAATACCGGCAAAGATAAGACCAACAGCAAAACCATTCTCAGCTGTTTGGCCACCGCCATCAGCCGTATTCCTTTTGGCGCACTTTTGCTGATACTTTTAAACAGAATGGTTTCAGTACCGAAAATAGCGATAGTCTGAACAATTGAAAAAAGTGATGCAGAAAATGCTATTTGCCCAAATATTGAGGGGCCAAAGGATTTTGCGACATAGGATGTGACAAATATCACTCCAAATACGGAAACGACTTTTTCCGACATCATCCAGATGGCGTTTGACATTGCGCTGTGTTTCATCGAAGCATCCTTTGTAAAACTAATCACTTATTGCAATAACTCGGCACGTCCATGTCGAAAACGGGAAAGATTAACGCTCAATATTCCTGGCGATAAAAATGGACCTAAATTTTATAATACGGACAATTCCTAATCCGCTCGCAATCAAATGCGTTTTTTTGTCACAGCGCTTCACGTCTGAAAAATAGACAGGATAATTACGCGCTTAAATTCATGTAAACCTTTTCACAAGTCACTTTTTGGCGCTAATTATCATGGCACAAATTTCGGGCGGTACATGCGGGAGTATTCTGAATCACATGTTGGCCAGGACGATTTCATGAGACGAATTTATATCAAAAACCTGCATATCGAAAGCTAACTAAGGGGTTTGGAAATAAAATAGGAGAAATCCCATGATGATATTTCTTCATAATCACTTAACTTAATCTCTGCCATTCAAATCGCGCACTTAACGACACTGCGGTGATTTCTGGAATATTCAGATCCACTAATTATTGCAGTCGTTCTCATCACATTATTGTTAAGAAAGGGAAGAGCATTTATGAGAAAGTCACGATATACAGAAGAGCAAATCACCAGTGCCATTAAAGCATCTGAATGCGGGGTAAAGGTGAAAGAGATCTGCGACGAACTGGGTATCTCTGAAGCGACCTTCTATAGCTGGAAGAAAAAATTTGCCGGTTTATCTTCTGAAGAAGGCCGTAAAATCAAAGACCTGGAGGAAAAGGTGCATAACATGGAGCGCGAGCTGCAGACCCTTAACTCCGACAAAGAGATGCTGCAAAGCGTGCTAAAAAACTTCTTTACTACCAATGACAAGCGTCAGGCCGTTAATTACCTGCAGGATACCTTTGATATCGGGACTCGCCGCAGCTGTCGCCTGCTGGATATTAGCCGTAGCGTGTATCATTACCCGTACAACATTGAAAACCATTAATTGAGATCTACAGCACGTTTCTATATTAGATGCAGGGCCAAAATAAAATATTCCCAATGCTAATTGAAAAGTATGGTTCGATTTTCTGGAGACGCTTTTTCTTGATGAGTTGATTGTCCGGATCGTCCCCTGTTAGGCTGTATATTTACTAACCACCAGCTAAAAACCCATCTGTTTCAATCCCTTCTGAGCGCATTTATCTTTGAACCCAAAGATAAATGCGCCTTTCCTGACATTAACCTCGCTAACCGGAAGGTCAAAAAACACCCGCCGCCCTTCAAATTTCGTTAACATTCTCTTTTAATCAATGGTTCATGCTTTTCATCTTTTTTGCAAAAGTGCATTTCATATGCTACTCACTGATTTGGCTTAAAACCCCGTCCGATGGCGCATCCGATACGATCAGAGCCAGGCATACCGTAAGAAACCATGAAGTAACACTTAAGATTTACCCCTGAAAGGGTGCTGAAGCATCCGCCAAAGGAATCATTATCACGGATTTTCTAATGTGTTTGCCCTAATGCATCGCCGATATTAACGTTTAAATAAACTGGAAATTTGAGTTAAGGCTGGTTTGAGATTATAAAAACCGTCTCAAAAAGCGCGCCTTTGCTATTAAGAAGCGCCCGTACACTGTCCAAAAAGCGGGTGATTATCATTAGCGATTATTCTTATGGCGGAACAATTAGAGACTGTGCCTGGCAAAATAGTGCGGTGTAACCGCTATTCGGCCTGCGGTATTGTCCTAAAAACACGGCGTACTTCACAGAATTGACATAATAAGTCGCGCGTTTGCGGCCAGCTTCAGAAAGAAGCTTTGCCAGCAGAATTGGCGGCAGAGTGAGCGAAGAAGCAGGCAGGCTCCAGCCCGGCGGCAGCCTGAACAAGCGCAGCCGTGAACCCGGCTTGAGTCCAATAGCCTCATAAGCGTGTCGTTTATCGCCTTGATTTGCCTTAAGTCGCCGGCAAATTAAACGCCGCTTCAACCGACGGCGAACAGGGCCGTTCGCTACCAGGATGTTTAGCAAACGTTGAGCGGGATCATGGTTGACTGTCATTTTAATCCCTGGAATGCCCACCATGACCGATACCACACTCGTTCCCCATCAGGAAAACAGCCTGACCTTTTTTCTGTCACTGATCTCCGGAAAAGTTAAGCCGGGCAAGTTGTGGTATGACCCGGAGTATCGCATTAAGTATCTGTTCCGCTCGCTGGCCTGGCCTGTCGCCACCCGCAAGATGCTGACGGCGATTACCGACGAGCCGGTGATGCGCGAGGTCCTGCCGATCCAACACACGCTGCCGAGCAAGATCCACCGCCCTTACCTTTATAATGGCATGCCGATGGCGGCGCGCACCCACGCCATCATCAGCCATTACCAGTATGTAAAGCAGCTTCCTTCCCTGCGCTTACGCCAGGCGATGCTGACCCAACAGGGCGTGGAGCTGGTGAATTTTGCCGGTAAAAACGGCGAAACCTTTACCGTTACCCTGGCCTGTACCGGCCGGTGCGAACGTGAAGGCGAAGTGAACCTGCTGTTCCGCCGGGATGGCGTGCAGCTGGCGATGCTGACCTTTGCAGTGACAACGGTCGACGGTGAGAAGGTGGCGATGATTGGTGGCATACAAGGTGCCCATCGTGATACGCCGCATGAGCTGATCCGCGAAGCGACCAAGGCCTGTTACGGCCTGTTTCCAAAACGGCTGTTAATGGAAACCCTGACGCTTATCTGTGCGGAAACGGACGTGACGAAAATGGTGGCGGTCAGCGATCAAGGCCACATCTTCCGCAGCCTGCGTTATCGTCTGAAGAAACGGAGCCTGTTTCATGCCAGTTACAACGAGTTCTGGGAATCCCTGAATGCCCAACCGTCAGGCAACAAGCTCTACTCGTTGCCGTTGAGCTTCCCGAGGAAGCCACTGGAAGAGATCGCCAGTAAAAAACGTTCGGAATACCGCAAACGTTACGAGCTGTTGGATACCCTGGGTGAGCAATTCCGTCAGGTCATCGCCTGATATCAGGAGGGACAGCCCTGCGCGGAAGTCAGGGCTGCTTATTCTCTTCTTTTTCGACGTCATCGATCTTCCAGATCGCGCCTTCTTTTTGCAGTGTCACCACCAGCAGCTGTTGATCGTTGGGATCGTTACCCAGGGTGACGTCGCCAGTGGCGGTAACTCCGTTCAGGGTAAAGCGCCCGACGCTGACGTGATCGATCCAGGAATCGCTGTAATCCTGATCCTGCAGGAAGAAATCATCGTCCATACCATCCGGACTTTTAATCAGCACATTGATTTTGCTCAGCAGCTTTGGCGTCACATAGGTGGTGAGCAGCGGATCGTGCTCATCAATCGGACTCTCATCTTTGCTTAACGCTGTCAGATACCAACTGTAAAAACTCTGGCTGACTGCCTCAGGATCGCTTCGGTGTTCCACCGCCGCTACCTGCCAAGCCAACAGCACCATTACCGGTGCCAGTAACCATCTTTTCATCTAATGCCATCTCTACCCGGGAATGCAAAATGCTTCGCTAATTTACCCTTTCGCGACAGTATTTGAGCGATTATCTGCGTTATTTTTAGTAAATGTTTATAGCGAATGCGCCGTCAGCCAGCGGGTGATCACCGCGGCCAGCGCTTCCGGCTGTTCCAGCGGCAGCATATGGCCGGAATCTGCAATTACCGTAAGCGTTGCACCCGCAATGTTATCGCGCAGCACTTCGGATTCGCGCAAGGTCCGCATCCGATCTTCAGCCGCAGCAATCACCAGGGTTGGGCAGGTTATCTGCGCTAAAAGTGCCGTGTCGCTGTTGCGGCGCATCAACAACTGGCGACAATACGCTTCCCTGCCCATCCGCTGACTCATGGCGAGCACCTGCTGCTGTAATCCCTCATCACTGGCATGCTTTTCACTGAGCGACAACGCAATCGCCTTATGGCCGAGACCGCGAAACGCGCCGCTTGCAGACTGCAGCGTTTTCGCGGTGGCTGCCTTGAAAGCCTGAGCCTGTTCACTGTCCTGCTGGCTGGAGGTGGCAATCAGTATCAACCTTTCCACTCTTTCTGGCGCCTGACGGATCATTTCGCGCGCCACAAATCCACCCATCGAAAAGCCGACCAGCGTGAAGCGGTCGGGGGCCTGTTGCAGCACCCGCGCGGCCATCGCTTCCAGCGAGCTGTCCTGCGACAAATCACCAAATATCAGCGGACCAAATGCCGCCAGCTCGTCCGTCATTGCCTGCCATAATCCGGCGTCACACATTACGCCAGGCAGTAAAACCAGTCCCGCCATGCTGTTTTCCTTAATATTTTTCCTGTCCGCAGGATAGCAGGCGGCGCAAGTGATGGCGATTGGCTCAACGGATGCATTGCCGGCATGATAAAGGTATAGTTTTCATATATACGCACAACCGTACACATATGGAATGGTTATGAATGATGTCGTTCGCTCGGCCGCCCGGGTTCTGGATTTGCTGGAGTATTTCAGTGAGGACGAAAGGGAAGCCAGCCTTGCCGCTATCTCTGAAACCTTCAGCCTGCCGAAAAGCAGTGCCCTGGGATTACTGCGTACCCTGTGCGTGCGCGGCTACCTGGTTAAGAACGAACGCGGCCTCTACCGGCTTAACGAGATGTTTCGTCTGCATGGCTTCAGCTGGGGCGGCGCGAAGCTGACTCAGGTGCTGTCGCTGGCCAAACCGATCATGGAGCAGATGGCCAGTGAGCTGGAAGAAACGGTCAGCCTGGGTGTGATGACCTCCGAAGGCAAGATCCGTCTGGTGCATCAGGCTCTCTCCTCACAGGCTATCCGTTATGAGATGTCGCCAACCATGCTGCTGCCAATCCACTGCACCGCGATGGGCAGGATGTTTTTGTCGTTTAAAAACCCGGCGCAGCGGCAGGCGTTGCTGGCCCGTAGTCCGCTTTCACCCTGGACAAAATACACCGTGACCGATCCGCTTGAACTGGAAGCGTTGATCAACCAGGCCGGTGCGAGAAATTACGCCATCTCCGCTGATGAAGTCGACGTGGGCGGCACCGGCGTCTGTACGGCGATTTGCGACAGCACCGGCGAACCGATAGCCGCGCTCAACGTCTCTTCGGTTTCTGCCCGCTTTAGTGATAAAAAATCCGCCATTATCCGTACGGTGTTAGAGCAGGGTCAGCGCCTGACTGCGCTGTTCCAGGCCACAGAAAAAGGGTGATGGGGTTCTGCGCGGCGGCGGAGAATGATACGAACTTCTTATTTCTCACATTTTTATTTAGCCGACCTGCCGCTGCTCATCGCAGCGTTAATCACTGCATTTCAGCAGTCAGAAGGTGAGTCATTTCGCCTTTTATCTCCTTAACCCTCTTTAATGCTTAAAAACAGCACCAACGCGATCTCTCCCCAATGCTAAAATGACGGTTTTTTGCCCTTTAACGACGGTTTAGACAGGCTGGATCTGCTTTCGGCTGTGTGTCAGGATGAATTCATATATGAGAACTAACGTTCATATATGTGAATATTCATTTTTCATGCAGTTCTGACTGAGAGCCTGACTATGAGCCAAGACCAGTTCACCCAGGAAATGAATCTCTATCCTGCCGACAGCCCCGCACGGCGCAAGCGGCGGCAGTTATTTGCCGCGATGATCGGCAATGTTCTTGAATACTATGACTTCATTATTTTCGCCTATATGGCCTCGCTTATCGCCCGTAACTTTTATCAGGGTGATGGCGCCACCGGCCTGCTGGCGAGCTTTGCCACTTTCGGCGTTGGTTTCCTGGCGAGGCCATTAGGTGGCGCCGTGATTGGCCGCATTGCCGATAAATATGGCCGCCGTGTGGCGCTGCGTATCACCATCTACGGTATGGCGCTCGGCACCGTCGGCATTGGCTTACTGCCGACCTATGAAACCATTGGCATGCTCGCGCCGATACTGCTGGTGACCATTCGCCTGATCCAGGGCCTGTCTGCCGGCGGGGAATGGGGCACTGCCACCGCCTTTGTTGTCGAGTCGGCCCCGTCTGACCGCCGCGGATTCTTTGGTGCGTTGGGCCAGGCGGCCATCGCCTCCTCGCAGCTGATCACCAGCCTGGTGGTGGCGGGGATTACCCTGGTCTTCAGCGAGCAGCAGATGGTGGACTGGGCCTGGCGCATTCCGTTCCTGCTGGGCGTGCTGCTGCTGCCGGTTGGGGTGTATATGCGGCGAAATCTGGAAGAGACCCCGGCTTTTATCGAAGCCCAGGGCAAGCCGAAAGCGGTGACCAAAACCCCGATGGGACCGGCGATCCGCATGATGGCGCAGACCTTTGGTTTCGCCATCATCTGGACAGTTTCCTACTATGTGATGCTCTCGTATATGCCGACCTTCCTGAATAAGCAGGTGGGCTTTACCCAGACCCAGGCGCTGACCTCCAATGCCATTGCGCTGGCAGTGATGGTGCTGACCATTCCGTTGTTTGGTGCCCTTTCCGACCGCATTGGCCGCAAACCGCTGCTGCTGGCCTGCTGCGCGGCCTTTATCATTCTGCCCTATCCGTTGTTCTCGCTGGTGCTGGCATATAAGTCCTTCTACGTAGTGCTGGCGGTGCAGATTGTCTTCAACCTGTTTATTGCAGCGTTCTCCGGTGCGGCACCGGCTGCGCTGTGCGAAATCTTCCCAACGGCGTCGCGTACCATGCTGCTGTCGATTGGCTACAGCCTGTCCACGGCGATTTTTGGCGGCTTTGCGCCGTTTATTGCCACCGGGCTGATCGAATTTACCGGTTCACCGGTATCGCCGACCTTCTATCTGATGCTGGCAGGTCTGGCTTCGGGGCTGGTGATTATGCGCCTGCGTGAAACCGCCACTGAAGCCCTGCGTTAAACGGAGAAAAGCCATGAGCAAAGATATTCTGATTTGGGGCGCAGGCGCGATTGGCGGAACCGTCGGTGCCTGGCTACTGCGGGCAGGCTATGACGTGACCTTTGTCGACGTCGATAGCCAGCATGTGGAGTGCATTCGCGATCCGCACCGCGGATTGAAGATTACCGGCGAGGTCGACAGCTTCACCGTTAAGGCCGAGGCGTTTCACCCTTCGGAACTGAGCGGTAAGTGGCAGCGCATTTTTCTGGCGGTCAAGGCGCATCACACCGCGGACGCCACGCGCCAGCTGGCGCCTTTCCTCGACGCCGACGGCTATGTGTTATCACTGCAAAATGGCCTGTGCGAGAGCACCATCAGCCAGATCGTCGGTGAGCAGCGAACCGTCGGCGCGTTTATTAATTTCTATGCAGACTGGACCGGGCCGGGAGAGATCAACTATTCCAACCGGGGAGCGGCGGTGATTGGCGAGCTGGATGGCAGGCTGACACCGCGTCTGGCCACGCTGCACGCCGATTTGAGCCACTTTGAACCGGGCATTATCCAGTCTGAAGAACTGTCGGGCTGGCTGTGGGGAAAACTGGGCTATGCTTCGCTGCTGTTTGCGCAGGCTGTGGGTGAAAAAGGCATTGCCGATTGTCTTGCACGCGAGGACATCCGCCCGGTTCTGGTGGCGCTGGCGCGGGAGGTGGTGCAGGTTGCCGATGCCGGGGGCATTGCGCTGAAGGGCTTTAACGGCTTCGATCCGCAGGCTTTCCGGGCGGGTGCCAGCGCAGAAGCGATTAACAGCACCTTTTATGACATGGTCGAATTTAACCGGCCCAACACCAAAACCCATTCGGGAATATGGCGCGATCTGGCGATCCGCAAGCGCCCGACGGAAGTGGACGGTCAGCTGGGGATCGTGGTCCGCATCGCCGCCGATAACGGCATTCCAACCCCCGCCCTCACCGCGCTGATCGCCCAGATCCATCAAATCGAACGCGGCGAACGTCCGCTGTCGGAAAACAACCTTAGTGAGCTGCTTATATGACCCTTTCATTCAGTGGTAAACGCATCGCGATCAGTGGCGGTGCCATCGGTTTCGGCCGTGAGATGGCGCTGCATTTCGCTTCGCTTGGCGCAGAGGTTCACGTGTGTGATATCCGCGCGCTGGCCGGGCTGGAGCACGAAGGCATTGTCAGCTGGCAGGTCGATTTATGTGACCGCCAGGCGGCCGCCAGCTGGATTGCGGACGTCAGCCACCATGGCAGCCGGCCGGTGGATATTCTGGTCAACAATGCCGGTGGCGTTGCGGGTCAGCAGGGTAAGGCCATTGAAGCGGTGAGCGATGCCGACTGGGACAGCGTGGTCGATATTAATCTCGGCGCCACCTTTGCCCTGTGCCGGGCCGCCGCGCCATTAATGAAGCAGGCCGGGCAGGGAAATATTATCAACATCAGTTCCGGTGCGGCGTTAAAAGCTTCGCTGACTGGCGTGCAGGCCTATTGTGCCTCTAAACACGCGGTACTCGGCCTGACCCGCCAGCTGGCCCATGAGCTCGGGCCGTTCGGTATTCGGGTTAACGCCATTGCGCCGGGCTTTGTCTTCACCAATGAAGCCACGAAAAAACAGTGGGATAACTTTGGCGAGGAACGCCAGCAGCAGTTGCTGAACAGTATTGCGCTTCGCCGTCTGGGCACCGCCCGCGATATTTCGAATGCCGCCGTGTGGCTGGCGTCCGAACTGTCTTCATTTATTAACGGACAAATCATCTCAGTTGATGGAGGTAGTTAAGCCCATGCACCCGACAGAATCACAGCAGGAACCCTGGCAGTGGCCGGATGAAATCTGGCAGCAGAAGGTTAATCATGTCAGAGCGGGGAAAACCCTGAAGCCCACACACTGGCCGAATAACGCGCCCTTCGCTATTGCGCTCTCCTTTGACAGCGACCATGAAACCAATGAGCTGCGCGAAGGGGGGAAATCCTTTGGCCGCATGAGCTGGGGCCAGTTTGGCACCCGCGTGGGCATTCCCCGTATCGAGGCGCTACTCAGCAAGGCGGACGTGCCGGCCAGTTTTTACGTGCCGGCGGTGTGCGCCCTGCTTTACCCTGAAGAGCAAATCAGACTGACCGCACAAGGGCACGAAATCGCGCTGCATGGCTGGATCCATGAGCTGAATTCGGTGCTGTCGTATGAAGATGAACGCAGCCTGATGTTGAAGGCGTCCGAAACGCTGGAAAAGGTAACCGGCAACCGTCCGGTGGGGATGCGTACGCCCTCGTGGGATTTCAGCCCACACACGCTGCGGATCGCCAAAGAGATGGGGTTACTGTACGACTCGTCATTAATGGCGGACGAAAACTGCTATGAACTGCTGCTGGACGGTGAACAGACCGGCGTGGTCGAGCTTCCCGTAGAGTGGATCCGCGATGATGCGGTCTATTTTATGATGAACCGTTTTCAGGCCTTACGCCCTTATACGCCACCGGAAGCGGTGTACGATATTTTCCGCCGCGAGCTGGAATACGCCCATCAGGATGGCGGCTTGTTCCAGCTCACCATGCATCCGCATATTATTTCTGCCCGATCGCGGGTGTGGATCCTGGAAGAGATCATCAAGCTCGGTCGCGCACATGGCGCCTGGTTTGCCACCCATGCCGATATCGTGCGATGGGTAAAGGAACACGCTGAATAGCCGATCCGTCCCTCTCCGCGGGAAGATGGTGGAGAGGGACGGCGGGTTTACTTCAGAAACTCCACGTTGCGCTTGGGTCGTTCATCCACTTTCAGCGAGAAAATATCAGGCCGTGAATAGTGTCCTGAGACATCAAAGTCATAGCGGGCGCGAACCAGCTCGTCGATATCAATTTCCGCAGTCAGTAACCCGGCTTTATCCAGCAGCGGTCCGGCAATGACGTCACCAAGAGGCCCGACGATCAGGCTGTTCCCTTTGATCAGCGGCCGCTCAGGATCCCAGCCGACCACCCCGATGCCACGCACTGAGGGTGAAGGCTGAACCTGGCAGGCGGAAATCACAAAACATCGCCCTTCATGCGCAATATGCCGCATTGAGGCCTGCCAGACATCCCGCTCGTCCACCGTTGGCGCACACCAAATTTGCACCCCTTTCGCATACATCGCGGCACGGAGCAGAGGCATGTGGTTTTCCCAGCAAATCGCACTGCCCACTTTCCCTGCGGCCATCTCAACCATCGGTAAGGTGGAACCATCTCCCTGCCCCCAAATCAGCCTTTCGGTGCCGGTAGGCATCAGCTTTCGGTGTCTGGCGACCAGACCTTTTTCTGCAGAGAAAAACAGGGCACTGCAAAAGAGCGAACTGCCGCTGCGCTCAATGACGCCGATGACGATATCCGCGCCGGTGCGGGTAGAAAATTCTGCCAGCCGATCGGTTTCCACACCGGGAACATCGATCGCGTTAGCAAAATAGGCGGCAAATTCTTCCCGGCCTTCTGGCAGGCGAAATCCCAGATAGGTGCCAAAATCACTCCCTTTCGGATACCCTCCCAACAGGGCTTCCGGCATCACCACCAGCTGGATCTCCTGCGTGCGGATCTCCTCCTCGTAACTCAGGATGTGCTTCAGGGTCTCCGCTTTTCCTTCCGGTGATGAACCCAGTTGTAATGCTGCAACACGTGAACGCGCCATAAATTTTCCTCTGAGGTGTTTTCTTCATCCTGAGATACTCTGAGTTATCAATCAATTCAGCTGGCACGCTAAATGATATGAATAATATTGATATCAATAAGGTGGATCTCAACCTGCTCAAGGTGTTTGAAGCGCTGTACGAGGAAGGAGGGTCAGGCAGAGCTGCGGTGAGGTTGAACCTGACACAATCGGCGGTCAGTGCCGCGTTGGGCAGGCTCCGCCTGGTCTATGGCGACAGGCTATTTGAACGCACCGGGCGCGGTTTACGGCCCACGGCAAAAGCCAGCGAGCTGAAAACGGCCATCACGGCCATCCTGAACCAATGTCGCCAGACGCTTACCCCACTCTCTGGCGAAGCAGAAAACTGGCAAGGACGGACGGTTATTTTGGCAATGTCTGACGACTTTGAAATCGCCTGGGGCAGCACGATCATCAACGCGTTAAAACGTGACATGCCTGGCCTGCGTATTCAGTTTAAGCAGACGCATGCGCAACTGGTTGAAGATATGTTGATCCTACGCCAGGCCGATCTGGCAATGACCTCTGGCGGGGTAAAGTCCGCTTTATTGAGCCGGGAGTTATTGGGTTCCGGGGATTACGCCTGTTTACTGGCAGAGCACTCTCCTGGTCAGTTTGATCTGGAAGCGTTCCTGGCGCGCGAGCATATCCTGGTCTCCTCAGGCGGGTTTGTCGGGATAGTGGATGAGAAACTGTCTGCCCGCTCGATGAGCCGAAAGGTGATTGCCTCCACCACGCATTTCGCCGCCCTACCCTGGCTGATCAAAGAGAGCAATGCGATTGCAACAGTCCCTGCTCATGCTGCAAAGGCGCTGGCAGAAATCACCGGGTTGGTCGTTGTCCCCTGCCCGCTGCCGTTGCCCACTTTTTCTGTTGAGCTGGCGATGAGGACAGACAGCCAGCGCGATGCTTCAGTGACCGGCGTGCAGAAAGTACTGCGGGAAGTGATAATGCAGGAACTGCTATCCGAACCCGGGAAGTCCCTGTTCCCGACTGGTGTTGTACGGGTAACCAGGAGGCCATCATGACGCCCATTTCCCGCCGTGTATTTATTCAGGCTTTTGTCGGCCTGACCTTAGCTTCTCATCGTATTCTGGCCGAGGCCGCTTCGTCCAAAACCCTCGGCGCACAAAACGTTGAAAGACTTCAGCTCTCACGCAATAGCTGGGTTCCCAATAACGAACATTTGCCGGTATTGCTCTATCGACAGGCGTTTACGGGTCAGGATCCCTTGCCTACCGATACCGTAGAAAATCAGTTTGAAAAAACCGGTTGGCCGCCGCAATGGGTCGCCAGCATCTACGATTTCCATCACTATCACAGTACTGCGCACGAGGTGCTGGGCTGCGTTTCGGGCTCAGCAAAACTGATGCTGGGCGGCCCCAATGGCCATGAAGTTATGTTCAAGACAGGCGATGTAGCGCTGCTGCCAACCGGCACCGGACACTGCAATCTGGACAGTAGTGAGGACTTTCAGGTGGTGGGGGCGTATCCGCCCAATCAGCACTGGGATATTTGCCGGGAAGCGCCGTCGCAAAAGGCGATATTACGCATGGCTAAACTGCCCTTCCCGCACAGCGATCCGGTGACAGGCGATCGCGGCGCACTGTTGCGGGAGTGGGTGTGAATAAGCTAACGACAGGCAGTGTTTGCTGCCAAAACGATACTATTCCCGCCTTTTGAGCGGGAAAACGATAAAATACTATCACTTTGCCCACCACTAACCGGCTTCACTCACCGCCAACCTACATCACCTTTTTCCCTGCGATCTGAGCAGGAAAATAAAGTACGGCGCGCCGATAAAGGTGGTGAGCAGTCCGGCCGGGATTTGGTTGGGGAATAACACCATCCGGCCACTCCAGTCGGCCAGCAGCATTAGCAGTGCACCGACGATCGCGGCCATCGCCAGTTGCGGCATCGCGCGGCGGAAACCGAGCATTCGCGCCATATGCGGTGACATCAGCCCGATAAAACTCAATGGGCCGACCGTTAAGGTTGCGCCCGCCGTCAGTACCGAGGCCAGCAACAGAATGATCAGCCGGGAGCGCATCAGCGGCACCCCCAGCGCTCTGACGGTATCGCCGCCCAACGGCATAACGTTCAGCCAGCGACGGCACAACGGCATTAACAGCATCAGCACCAGGGCAAGCACCGCACTGGCGATGGCCTGCGGCGGCTCGACGCCGTAAGTCGAACCGGAGATCCAGCTCAGCAGGTTGCCGAGGCGCGGATCGCCGCTGGCCAACAGTAATGAAATGATGGCCGAAAACAGCGTCCCTAAGGCAATGCCCGCCAGTAACAGGCGCTGGGTGGAGAAATGGCGCCTGCCTGCCACCAGCAAAATGGCCGCGAGGGTCACTGCCGCGCCGCCACTGCCCGCCACTAACATCGCAGCAAATCCGCTGGCGGGCAGCAGGAACATAGTGAGCACCACCCCAGACGCGGCGCCGGCGCTGATGCCTAACACTTCCGGACTGCCCATCACATTGGCGGTGAGTTTTTGTATCAGGGTGCCCGCCGCCGCCAGCATCACACCGGCACTTAACGCCGCGAGGGTGCGGGGCCAGCGCCACGGCCAGACGCGCCAGAGGTCGCCACCCGCCCAATGAATGCCGTGGCTGTCGCGTCCCACCATCAGCACCACCACTAATGTCGCCAGCAGCAGAATGCCGCCACCGGCGATCCACCGTGCCGGTCGTTGGCGCTCCGCCGGTAACTCGCCATACTGGCCGGTGACCGCAGGCTGGCTGGCGTGTCGCAGGCGGGGTAACAGCCAAAGCAGAACGGGAGCACCGATCAACGCCGTTGCCGCGCCCGTCGGCACCTCTTGCCAGACGTGCGCCAGCATCACCATCGCCTGATCGGACAGGCACAGCAGTAAGGCCCCTAACACCGGTGCCAGCAGTAACCGATGCAACAGCCGTCGGGCACCGAGTAATTTGGCCAGCAATGGCGCAAACAGGCCGATAAACCCGACCACGCCCACCGCATTCACCATCAAGGCGCTCAACACTACCGCCAGCGCCAGCGCGACAAAGCGGGCAGACGACAGCCCCAGCCCTAACTGTTGGGCTACATCATCATCCACACCCAGTAAGGTCAGCGGTCTGACCAGCAACAGCGCCAGCAGCAGGCACGGGATCATTTTCGGCAAAAGAGACTGCACCGCTAACCAATCCTGCTGGTTTAACGCTCCGCTGCTCCATAAAAACAGGCTTTGAAGTTCCTGAAAATGGAAGATCGCCAGCAGGCTGTTAAGAGCACTGCAATACAGGCTCAGCACCAGCCCCGCGAGGATCAAGGTAACGGGTGAAAGCTTTTTACCCCAGGCGGTGCCAAACACCACCACGGCAATCACCAGCGCGCCCAGCATCGCGGCACCTTGCTGACCGACAATACCGGCGGGCAACATGCCCAGGCTAGCCAGCGTGACGCCCATTTGCGCGCCGCTGGCGACGCCAAGGGTGGCGGGTTCGGCCAGCGGATTGCGTAACACCTGCTGGAATAAAACGCCGGCCAGCGCCAGCCCCGCGCCAACCAGCAGCGAGATCGCCACGCGAGGCAGGAAGCTGTAATAAAACAGCACCTGTTGGATATCGGCTTTATCAGGATGGAGAATGGTCGCCGCCCACCGGCTGTTGGGAAGCAGCTGCTGCGCATTAGTGAGGCTCAGCAGTAGCGTGGCGGCAACCGCCAGCGTCAGCAGGATCAGCGGAAAGGGTGTCCGGTGCGGTTTGCCTGCCCGTAGTGCATTCAACGTCACCATTGCTTCTCCAGTCCCTGCAGCATCCGGCAAAACTGCATCGCGGTGAGCGTTGCGCCAAAAATCCAGATGGCGGGCACGGTACGCACGCTGTTTTGTCGCACAAAGGGAATCGCCTGCCAGACCGGCGTGGCGCGAATGCGCGTCCTGGCGGCTTCATCGCCATGATCCAGACAAATCGCCCGGCAGGCCGGCAGGCTGGCTAAACGTTCAATGCCCACCGTGGCCGTCCCCCAAAAGCCGGTTTCTCCCTGCCAGGCATTGTTAATCCCCAGTTGTTGCATAACGTTACCAAACAGGCTGGTTTCTCCGAGGATCACCGCATGTCTTTCATCAATAAGCGAGAAAACCAGTAACGGCTGATGGCGGTAAGCCGCCAGCTGTTCGCGGGCGTCAGCCAGCTGGCGATCGAACCAGGCCAGATGATGTTGCGCAGCCGCCTGGCAATTCAACCGCTGCGCAAGCGTTACCAGCCCTGCCCGCACCGTCTGCAACGGCTGGCCATGTTCATCGGTGAACGCCATCGCCTGTACCGGTGAGATAGCGCGTAACTGCGCCTCGCGCGGACCATAGCCCTGCGAATAGAGGATCAGGTCAGGCTTCAGCTCAGCAATGTACTCAAGATTGGGTTCGGAACGCGTGCCAACATCAATCACGCTGGCGGGTATCGCCGGTTCGCGCACCCACAGCTGATAATCGCGGGTATCTGCTGCCGCCAGCGGGGTGATCCCGAGGGTAAACAGCATTTCCAGCGGCAGCCATTCCAGCGCAATAATACGCCGGACAGGCTCAGCCGCCCGTAGCGGAAAGCCCACCAGCAGCGGCGACAGCATCATCGCCGTTATCAGGCGGCGAAGCGGTCTGTCGATGCCGGCTGACGTGCCCGGCGCTGCAACATCAGAAGGCATAGGAGAGATTGACGGAGTAGTTGCGTTCATCGCCATACACCGCGTAATCGCTCAGCCAGGAGTAATAGCTCCGATCGAAGACATTGTTGACGTTGGCCTGTACCGCCAGCTGTTTGGTCAGCTGGTAGCGGGCAAACAGATCAACCAGCGGGTAGCTGCTTTGGTAGACGCGCGTCGTTTCGCCATCCGGCCCGGTGGCATCCTGGAAGGTCTTGTTCTGCCAGTTTACGCCGCCACCGATGGTCAAATCGGACAGCATCGGCAGCTGATAACGGCTGAACAGTTTGAGCTGCGTTTGCGGCATATTGCTGTTTAAGCGCGCACCGGTATCGTCCCTGGCCACATAGCGCGTCGCGCCGAAGGTCAGTTGCAGATTGTCGGTCACCGCACCATTGATTTCGAACTCAGCACCCTTACTCACCGTGCCCTGCGCGGCATAATAGGCCTGCTCGCTGCTGTCGTTAACGAAGTTGGATCCATCGGCCTGCCCCACGTTCTCCTGCTCGATGCGGAAGATGGCGAAGGTGGCCGTCAGACGCCCGTTCATCCAGTCAGATTTCAGGCCGGTTTCGTAGTTCTTTCCAGTCACCGGCGACAGGTAAGTGCCGTTGCGGTCGCGGTAGGTCTGCGGCTGGAAGATCGAGGTGTAGCTGGCGTAGGCCGACAGGGAATCGTTGATGTCATACACCAGGCCCGCATACGGCGTGAGGTTGTTTTTATGCACGTCGCCGCTGGAGCCGATGGTGCTCCACTGGGTATAACGGCTGCCTAAAATCAGCGACAGCGGATCCGCCAGTGAGAAACGCGCGGCGATATAGCCCGCTTTCTGACGAACGGTGTCGTCCAGGTTCTGATACCAGTCGCCCCACTCCGGTTCCGCCACGTTGCCGTCCCAGTTATTGCCGAAGCTGCCCATTTGTTCGCTGTCTTTTGGGCCATCCGCGCTGTAGGTGGTATTGCGCTGACGGCTGTAGCTCATCCCGGTGATCAGCTCATGCTGGCGGCCAAACAGGTCGAACGGCCCGCTGGCATAGGCGTCAACGGATTCAAGCTTACGCGTGCCCCGGTCCTTACTGCCAAAGCCGGTGGTGCCTTCACCCGTCGTGGCATCCGGGAAACCTTCGATATACAGCAAGGCATCGTTAAAGGTCTCTTCGGCATGGGTGCCATTGACCCGGAAGCTCCAGCCGTTATCAAAATCATGGCGAATATTGGCAAAGACCTTGCGCGAGTTGATGTCGTAATGCGTCCAGTCGGTCGAGGTGCTGGTATTACGGGTGTAATGGGTTTTCACTCCGTTGCTGTACCAGGTTGGCAAGCCGCCCCAGGTCGGGTCGCTGGTGTTAGTTTGCTGGTAGTCGTAACCTAGCGACAGCGTGGTGTTCTCAGTCAGGTCGGCATCGACCACGCCATACAGGAATTTCTTGGTTTTGTGGTAGCGATCCAGCTGCCCGTCCTGATCCTGATAGCCCGCCACCACACGGCCGCGCACGGTGCCCGCCTCGTTTAAGGGACCGGAGACATCCGCCACATAACGCTGCTTGTTCCAGCTGCCGTAGCTGGCGCTGACGTTGCCGGTGAACTCACGACTGTCCGCCTGCTTGCGTACCATATTCACCGATGCCGCCGGGTTTCCGGCGCCGGTCATCAGGCCGGTAGCGCCACGGACTACTTCGATGCGGTCATAAATTGCCGTGTCTTCCGCCGCATCACCAAAGTTCCAGGTATCGCTAACCGAGCTGGGAATATCATCGTAGGTGTAGCTACTGATCATAAATCCGCGGGAGAAGTAAGACGCGCGCTCGCTGTCGATCACTTCCGTCGAGATCCCGGTGGTGTTGTTTAACACGTCGCCGACCGACTGCAGGTTCTGGTCCTGCATACGCTGTTTGGTCACCACGCTGAGCGACTGAGGCACATCGCGCGGCGTCAGCAGCATTTTGGTGCCGGCGGTGGTGGTTTTAACGCTGTAATCCTGCTGCTCATCGGCGGAATCGTCGACCGTTGCCCCAACCACCATATCCTGCTGAGGAGCGGCTGAAGCAGTGGAGGTTTTGGCCGGGGCTGTTGTAGCAGCGGCGTTTGCTGACGGAGCAGCGCTGTTACTGTCGGCAGCCTGCACCAGCGCCGGGTTAACCAGCACCAGCATCGCCAGCGCCGAGAGTGAAAAATTGAAGATGGTTTTATTCTCAGGCGCGCGTGATTGCACCCCCGTTTCCCTGCCAAATGAAGACATAACCGTATCCCATAGAATTTTATTATTGGAAGCTGATGCTTCTTATTGGTGTTTCTACGCCGGTGCAGCTTGCCACTTTTATCCGGCTGATATCCCATCAGGCGCGATGCGCACGAAATGAGAATGTGAATAGTAATCATTTGGCTTCAAGGAATCTTGCAAAGGTTCACTGTGATTACGTAACAGAATGTAAATGCCAGAGACTCAGCTAGTGCGCTCGATGGTGAAGAGATAATTTGGTCTCTTATCAACTGGTTGGATTTTGAGATCGATCATGAGACGGGCGTGAAAGACAGGGAGGAACAGGAAGATACAGAATGACACCTGCAGTACAGGCATAAAAAAAACCCGCCGGAGCGGGGTTTTTATGGGACGTTCAATAACGTTCTGAAATCAGAATGGAATATCGTCGTCGAAGTCCATTGGTGGCTCGTTGTTAGCCGGCGCGCTGTTCTGCTGTGGCTGAGCCTGCGGACGTGCCTGCTGGCCGCCGCTGAACTGGTTGCCGCCACTCTGCGGCTGCTGCGGCTGGCCCCA
>LIDZ01000543.1_pt1 | contig 20261 bp, 24 predicted proteins | sample 644651 | NCBI WGS metagenome assembly LIDZ01 (sample SAMN03856242, study PRJNA289617) | food metagenome | isolation source: wine grapes on drying loft during traditional withering process | host: Vitis vinifera cv. Corvina | place: Italy: Gargagnago di S. Ambrogio di Valpolicella | collected 2014-01 | reverse complement strand
ACATGATCTGTTGTGATGTTCAATGCCTCAAGGTTCAAATTAATTTGCTCCTCTTCGGCAATCTCCGCACAGGCAAGCAACATATCATACATTGAACAGATTTTGATTGTGTCTGATAGATCATCATAGTGGTTCACAACGATCCCACCATCGCCTAGCGCATTTGAATGAATGGTCAGGCTTTTGGCTCCCAGAGTTTTCGCTACTGCAATCGATTCTCTTAGATAAGCTAAGTAGCCTTCTTTATGAGTAGGATCGATCAAAGAGAAATCTTGGTCGCCATTAAAGCCGCTAATTTCAATGCCAGCAGCCTCAGCAGCTTTTTTAGTCTTTTCTACATCCTTTGTTCGCCAATCCCAAAACTCAACCGCTGCAAAACCATCATCCTTCGCAGCTTGGAAACGTTCCTCCCAAGGTAATTCGGTATAAAGCGTATCAATACAGGCACATTTTTTTAATTCCATCTTACTCAACCTCCGAAATTTTTACTGGACGGCCTTCTTTGACTGACTTAGTCGCTGCAGCTGCCATCAATACTGGATACAAGCCATCCATACCGTTTACTGGTGTTGGTTTATCGTTGATAATCGCATCAGCAAAGGCGTTGATTTCTGAAATGAAGGCGTTGGTGTAGCGATCCCACATTACTGTATAGGTATTTTCTTTGCTGGTGGCTTCTGCATTAGAAATGCTGACAGTATTTGGTGTATCGTTCTCGTTAATTGCACATCCTTTAGAACCAAAGACCTCAACTCGTTGATCGTAGCCGTAAACTGCTTGGCGGCTATTATCTATAGTACCGATCGCACCATTTTCAAATTTCAAAATGACCATCGCAGTGTCAACGTCGCCAGCTTTTTCAATTTCAGGATCGATGAGAACAGACCCAGTTGCATAAACTTCAGTCACTTCTGATCCAGCCAAAAAGCGAGCCATATCGAAATCGTGAATCATCATGTCGTAGAAAATACCGCCTGAAACTTTTACATAATCAATACTTGGCGGCTCAGGATCTCTGGAGCTGATTTTGATCATTTGCACATCGCCAATTTTTCCAGCTTGTACCGCATCGTAAACCCCGCGGTGATTGTGGTCGAACCGACGACAAAAGCCAATCTGCAGTTTTACCTTGGCATCATCTGCCGCTTTAATCGCTTGATGCACTTTGTTCAAATCATAATCGACTGGTTTTTCACAGAAGATATGCTTGCCAGCTGCGGCGGCTTCGATAATATATTTTGAATGAGTATCTGTTGATGAACAAATGACTACCGCATCAATGGCATCGTTATCTAAGATATCCTGCGCATCCTTGGAGACGTTTACAATCCCAAGATTATTTAAGTAAGCCACGGTCTCATCATTCATGAAGGGATCCGCCACCATTTCAACTTCTACCTCTGGGACATACATCGCAATATTCTTCGCATGTACCTTACCAATTCTTCCTGCTCCAATAATTCCAACTTTCATTCCATAATCCTCACTTTCAATTTTTGTTCAGCAAATGTGTCTTTGCACATTTAAGATACACCAAAGCGTGCACTTGTGTCAACATATTTTTAAAATTGTTACAAAAGCACGCAATCGAGCGTTCTATTTACCTCGAATTTCCAGTAAAAGGCTTAATCATAGACCTTGCTGTATTAAGATAAATTGCATGTTCTTTTAGTGCGTGCTAAAATAACAATAATAACGATAGAAATGAGGTGGATTCCATAAAAAAAAGACCAACAATTCAAATGATTGCTGATATGGCGGGTGTTTCCAGAGGTACTGTCGATCGGGTAATAAATAATCGGGCGAATGTGAGCCCTGAGCTGCACGCTCGCATAATGGAAGTCATTGAAAAAACCGGCTATTTATCTCCTCATGAACATCATCAGAAAATTCTTGACTATTCTCAATCAAACGCCATCAAGCTAGGCATCCTCTTGCCTAACTGGACGGGGCATTTCAAAAACGAGGTATCTAGGGGAATCGCTGCTGCCGAAAGCGAGCTTAACGAATTAAACGTTGAAATTCTAACCGCAGAATGCACCACCGATGTTCCACAAGAAGCGATTGAACTAATTGACAAACTGCTGTCAGAAGGGGCGCAAGGCATTGCCCTTTGCACGCAGGATACTCCCACAATCAAAGAAAAAGTCCAAAGCATGACGCAAAATGGGGTTCCGGTTATTACTTTTAATTCAGATATTCCTAACAGCGGCCGAGCTTGTTTCATTGGGCAAAATTACTTGCAAAGCGGGCGGATTGCTGCAGAGATTCTTAGTAAATGTGTTCCTAAGTCTGGAAAAATATTGGCATCTGTTGGAAACCTTGAATTCCAAGGACATCGAGAACGGCTGCACGGATTTAACGAAAGAATGGCTGAGCTGGGTATTTCCGAGGATCAGATAACGGTCATACAAACTTACAACGACTATCAGATAACGCTTCAGAAGGTGAATGAACACTTGGCATCAAATCCGGATCTTCAAGCTATTTACATGGCTAACCGAAGTGTCGGTGCCTGTGCCGAAGCAGTCAATATGTCTGGGAAAAAAGGCGAAATTCGGGTTGTTTGCCACGATTTGCCAGAAAGAACCAAGCTTCTGCTGATGGACGGAAGTGTCGACTTCACCATTAGCCAGGATCTATATAGTCAGGGATATCTCCCACTTATTTTTCTAAGAAATATTTTACAGAAGAATCAAAAGATTGCGTCCGAAGGGGTCGATACCCCTATCTCAATCATTTGCTCACAAAATTTGACGACACATTAGTGAATTAAAGCACAATCTATTTATGTATATTAATTGCAAACACAGCAAATTGACCTCCAAAAATCAGCTTTTTAGCCGATTTTTGGGGGTCTTTACTTATTCAAATGTTAGACGTTCAGTTCAAGACTATTATAATAGAAGGAAATCGTTTAAATTTCACTTTCCGCATAACGAGCCGTCACAACTTTCCGATGAGTGTAGAACTCGACGCTGTCTTTGCCGTTGGCATGCAAATCGCCAAAGAAGGAATTTTTCCAACCAGAGAAAGCGAACCAAGCCATTGGTGCCGGAACGCCTAAATTGATTCCCAGCATACCCGCATCGACATTTTCTCTGAAGAAGCGAATCGCTGAAGCATTGTTGGTGTACAAGCAAGAACCGTTAGCAAATTCAGATTGGTTCGCCAGCGCCACTGCTTCACGAAGATCTTTGACCCGCATAATCGATGCCACTGGTGCAAAGATTTCATCCTGCCAAATCGCCATATCCATTGTTACGTTGTCAAAAATAGTTGGTCCCACGAAATAGCCTTTTTCTGGCAGATTTTCTCGGCCGTCTAGCAATAAGTCCGCCCCTTCATCTACCCCTTTTTGGATGTAATTGAAGGTTCTTTCCTGGGCTTCTTTACGGATCACAGGTCCTAAGAAGACCCCCTCATCTAAGCCGTTGCCGATTTTGATGTCTTGGGCCGCTTGTTTGAATTTGCTGATAAATTCTTCAGCGATTGTTTCTTCCAGGACAATCACAGATGCTGCCATGCAACGTTCGCCGGCTGAACCAAAAGCACCACCAATAATATCTTTGACTGCCCGATCAATGTTAGCATCTTTCAAGACGATCACATGGTTTTTGGCGCCGGTTAAAGCTTGGACCCGTTTCAGATTATCGGTTCCAGTTTTGTAAACATATTCGCCGACGCCTTTTGACCCGACAAAGCTGATTCCTCTCACTAACGGATCTGTCAATAAAGTATTCACTACATCGTGAGCACCATAAACGATATTCAGCACGCCTTTAGGAAAACCGGCTTCTTCCATTAATTCCACGACTTTTTCCATTAACAACGGTGTTTTTTCAGAAGGTTTCAGTACAACTGTGTTCCCAGCCGCAATTGCCATCGGGAAAATCCAGAAAGGCACCATCATCGGAAAGTTAAAGGGAGTAATTCCGCCGATAACTCCGATTGGGTAACGATAGTTGGTAATCTCAACATCTGTGGCAGCGGTTGACAATGAATCGCCTAAGATCAGATTCGTAATACTAGCAGCGTTCTCCACATTTTCAATTCCCCGTTGCACTTCGCCTAAAGATTCGGCTAACGATTTGCCGTTTTCCAGCGTGATCAAGCGAGCTAATTCTTCTTTATGGGTGGTCAACAAATGGTGAAGTTTGAACAAGTAGCGGCCGCGGACCGGAACGCTAACTTTTTTCCAGCTGGCAAAAGCTGTTTCCGCCGCTTGGATGGCCGCTTCAGTATCTTCTTTAGTCGATAAAGGCACTTGTACCAGTACTTCTTCAGTCGCTGGGTTCATAACCTCTTCAATATTTTTGGATTGGCTTTCTACCCATTCACCATTGATATAATTTTTTAGTTTTCTTGTCATTTCTATTTCCTCCTCGAATTCAATTACTGAAAGAGTTTGTCTTCCTTACCCTTATATAAGCAATTTCCGTGCCAAGTCTAAAATTGCGTCAATACAATTATGACAAATTCTTCACAATCTTTTTTGTCTAAAAAGATGGACATACCGTCTAATATTATGTACACTAAGGACAATAAATGATTACATGTTGGTTAACTATAGATTCGCTGTGGGTTTAGAAAGGGTGATTTGATGAAAGAACTGTTTAATGAGCGGCCAAAACATATTCAGACACAAAATACGATTAGCAAATGGATGACCACCGATCCGATTACCATCAATATCAACGAAACCATCAACAGTGCCATCCAGATTTTTGCCGAGAACAATTTCTACAGCATTCCCGTAGTGGATGACCACAATTTTCTGGAAGGTATGATTACTAAAAGCTCAATTATGCTGGCTCTTTATCAAAATCAATCCACCGCTGAACCGATTCGTTCGATTATTGAAGCTTCCTTCGATGCGGTTTTCCCTTTGGACCCTTTGGAGAAAGCCTTGAATATGACCGAAGGCTGTTTGCCGGTAATTAAAGAAGATCGCACATTGATCGGCATCATCACCCGGACCGATCTGCTAAATGCCAAGTCGGTCGAGATGGATACCGTCAAGCATTCGCTGAATTCCATGTCGATTTTGCAGCAGGTGCTGGATAATTCCTATGAAGGCATTGTGGTAGTGGATCAAAATGGCCTGATCACCGATATTAATTCCGCCTACTGTCGAATTCTCGGTCAAAATCGCGAGGATGTGCTGCATCAGCCGGTGGAGGAAGTGATCGAAAATACTCAGCTCCATCTGATTTGTAAAAGCGGCAAGGAAGAACGGGGCCAAATCCAACGCATTCATGACAAGGAAATGGTGGTTCATCGAGTGCCTTTATTTGAAAAAAATCAGCTGATTGGTGCCATGGGCATTATTATTCACCGCAGCATCGAGGAAATGTACCATTTAACCGACAAAATAACCACCAAAGAAGCTGCCCAACACTTACCAATTAAGCATTCCGGCGACGCCTTGGCAAAAATTGTCGGTAATTCACCAAAAACCGCTCAGCTAAAGCATCGCATGAAACGGATGGCAGCCCTGCCCTCCAACGTTTTGATCACCGGCGAGAGCGGTACCGGAAAAGAATTGTATGCCCAAACGCTTCATGCCTTGAGCCCGGTAAGCGATGGACCTTTTATTGCCATCAATTGTTCAGCGATTCCGGATAACCTGCTGGAGTCTGAGCTGTTCGGTTACGTGGAAGGATCTTTTACCGGAGCCTTAAAGGGTGGTAAGAAGGGGAAATTTGAGCTGGCGGAAAATGGCACGATTTTCCTAGACGAAATCGGCGATATGCCGCTGTTGATGCAGGCCAAAATTTTGCGGGTGCTGCAGGAGCGAACGATCGAACCCGTTGGCGGCACCTTTTCCAAAAAAGTGAACGCCCGGGTGATCGCCGCCACCAATCAACAGTTGGAAGAAAAAATCGCCAAAAAAGAATTCCGCGAAGATTTATTTTACCGTTTGAATGTTTTAACTTTAGAGCTGCCGTCTTTAAGAGAAAATAAAACCGACGTGCCCCTACTGCTGGAATATTATTTAACATTTTTCGCCAGCGAATTTCAGCTAAAAGAACCGCTGCTTTCACCTAAAGCGAGAGAAGTTTTGTTGACCTATGATTTTCCCGGCAACATTCGCGAATTAACCAATTTGTGCGAAGCCTTAGTGGGTATGTCTGAGGGAGGCTACATTCACCTGTCGGATTTGCCGGAGCGAATTCGCAACTTTGCTAAACCGGCTCAGCCATCTAAGCTGTGGGAACAAAAAGGCGATGCCGAGCGGGAACTGATTTTGAGCACTCTGGCCTCGGTGAATTACAACAAAACCATCTGCGCCGAAAAACTGGGGATCCAACGCTCCACCCTTTACAATAAAATGAAAAAATATGCGATTCAGTAAAAAACCGCTGAACATTCCTTTGCTCCAGAATGTTCAGCGGTTCTATTTTCGCGTCCAGCTCATTTGATATTCTACTTCATTGGTTTGCGGATCGACATTTTCTGCTTCCAAGGTAAATCCTTGTTTTTGATAAAAGCGGTACGCCTGCTGATTCTTTTGGTAAACCGCCAACGTCAGTTTTTCCTTCCTGTTCTTGGCTTCTGCCAATAATGCTTGGCCGATTCCTTGATGCTGGTAAGCTTTTTTAATAAAAATACCAGCAATGTATTCCTCCATCAGACCCATAAAGCCCGCCAGTTCACCCTCATGATAATAGGCAAACAGCTGGGCATTCGGCAGCATTTCTTTCACTTCAGAATAATTGTCGCGCCAATAATCTGCTGCTACAAAATCATGAGCCTCCAAATTACTGGCAAGCCAAAGCTGGGCAATTTCTTCAATTTCTTGTTGAGTAGGGTTCGTTAATTCCTTGATCATTTGTCCTCCCTCTTTTCCGGTTTGACTGAATAAAAGCCAAAGGAAAAATATTTTAGTAACCCTTGATAGTCAGAAAAAACAAAGCTCGGTGTATTCGCTAATACATCGTACAACACACCGTATTCTCTAACTTTATATCCAGTGTCATGGAAGTTGTTTTTGAAATAAAATTGTTGTCGCCGCAGCCGCTGCTGATAATTCTCAGCTGCCAGATCTACTGTTTCAATCGTCAAAACTACGTCGCGATCCGGATAGTTTCCCTGGACCCACGTTAATATTTGCGAGCCGTAGCCTTGGGAGCGCTGGTCCGGATCGGTGGCAAGATAAAAGATGAAGGTTAGTTTTTCGCTGTGCACCAAATAAGTAAAACCGCAAAAGACCCCTTGATCATAAAAAGCCAAAAATTCTACCCGTTTTCTCCTCGCGAACAGCCGCAGCAGCCACACCGGCATTTGTTCTTCTTCAGGGAAAGAGTTTTTATAAATATCAAAAATTTTAGCGTACTCCGGTAATTGTCGTGTAATGTTTTTTACAGTAAGCATCGAATCCTCCTTAAAAAAAGACTCCTAAGAGTCTTTTTTCGTTTCTTTGTGGTGGGTGATAATTTCAATCCCCATAATCATCCCACAGGCGGCCGTCGCAACCAGCGAGATCGCCAACACACTTACCCAATTTCTTCTTTTCAATTGACTCACCTCTCTTCCATTATGCCAGAAATGAAACCATTTTCAAGAATATGGCTTTTTAATTGCACAAAAAAGGCGCTAAAACAGCGCTATTCATTCACCACTAGGCGAACTAAAATTGGCAAAACAATAATCGTATACAAGGTACGGCAGATTTGAATCCCCGCAATTTTCGGCATGTCGCCTCCCAGTTCTCCCGCAATCAAGGAAATGTCGGTAGCCCCGGCCGGTGATGAAGCAAATAAAGCCGAGCGCAAATCCAAAATCCCCCGTTTGTAGACAATAAACCCGAACAACACATTAATAAATAAATAGCTGCCTAACAGCAAACAAGCTGGAACCAGCAGCTGACTGATCTGCTCCAAACTGTCTAGGGTAAAGGTACTGCCAATAATCGAACCGGCTAAAATTTGAGCCAGCTGGCGAATTTTATTGTTCAACGGCGCAGTATTTTTCAACAGCTTTAAGCCGCAAGAAAAAATCAGCGAGAAAATCAAGGCCCCTACCGGAATTTGCAAGTACATCCCCAACAGGCCGCCAATGCCAGAAACGACTAATATCAACAAATTATTACTAATTTTCCGATTCGTTCCAAAGGTCAGGCTCTTTTTCAAAGTTGATTTTTCTGGTTCCGGTTTCGGTTCATCTTTGCCTAAGCGCTTCAAAATAAAACTGATCCAATAAGGCAAAATCAACAACATCCCCACTAAACGCGCCAGCTGCATGGTCGCCACAATTTCAGCCTGGGCCCCCATATCGATACTGATCAACGAAACATCCATGATCCCACCTGGCAAACAACTAAGTAAAGCAGTTACCAAATCAATCGAGAAAAAACGTGCAAACAAAAAGCCCATGACAAATGTGTTGATGGTAAAAAACGTCATCAGCAGAACAATGGATTTCGCCAGTTTCGGAAAGTTTAGTAAATCCTGCTTGGAGACCTGTTGACCGATGTACGCCCCACTAACAACTTGGGCAATCACCTTCAAGCTGCCTGGCATAAACATCTCGTTGGTTATAATGGAAAACACTGCCACTGCCAGCATGCTCCCTGTCATAAATGCAGCCGGCATCTTCAAACGCTTCGCCACCGTACCACCTAAAAATCCTACCACTAAAGTTCCAATTATTTTAAACAGCACCTGCTTATCTCCTCAATAAAGCATATTCGTCTTGTTAGCTTCATTTTATCAGGTGCCTGCCTGATTGTACTGTTCTTTAATTGTTTTTTTCATAGAAGGCAGCTTTTAAGTCTACAACTTGAAGGAGCTCCTCTCAAATTACAAGAGAAACATTTTTAGATTTCGCTCATAGCCGATGGTGTGGTTTGAAGTTGACGAATAGAACCGTTTGCTATAAATCGGCGCCCTACATTTCCTGATCGTAACGCTTTAAGGAATGAGTTCTCACTGCAAAAACAATGCATAGAATAACCAATGTATAATATTTGTAAATCTCAAGCAAATTCTCTCGTGAAAGCATTTCCTGTACAATGTTGAAGCTTTTAAAAATTTCACTTAGCAGTGTGATCACTGCCATTAGACTGCCTGTTAGATAGAAAATCGATAATGCCGTACTATCTGCTTTAGCAACCACCGATTGCCAGCGTTCATCATTTTTATTTTCCTTTCGACGATTATTTTCATAGCCAATGCCGTAACTCATATAACCGACAATTATAGTCATTGAAATAGCAATAAAAAAATAAATCATACTTTTCCTCCTTGGGCTTAAAGTGCGCTGTCATAGTAACGTAAGGCAATGTATTCGACGGCGTTTCTTAATATAAACAAGTAAAAAGCATATTGGAAAACCGTTCTTAAGGCAATAGTCGGGGAAGGCGTGTTAAACATCCCAAAATAAACGTAGCCTACCGCTGTCAATAAAAAAATAGCATAGAAATACAGCATCAAAATCTTGCTAGACTTCAAAACAATCAACTGCCACCGCTCATCATTCTTGTATTCCTTCTGCTTTTTTTCTTTAAATTTCGAATTTGCTACTACAAAAACTGATAAAATCAGCAACAGTGCCAACATGATTCCTTGTGACATCATTCATCCTCCTCTGGTCTAAACACTTCTGTAATTTCCACCTCAAAAGCTGCAGCAATCTTAAAGGCCAGCTCCAAAGACGGTGTGTATTTGTATTTCTCAATGGAAATCACCGCCTGACGGGAAATTCCTACCCGATCCGCCAAATCCGCCTGAGTCCAATCCCGCTCAGCCCGTAATACCTTGATGCGATTTTTTATCAAACCAAACGTCCTCCTTGCTAACCTCTTCATTACAAATTGTAAACAAGTGATTACATTATGTCAATATAGTATTACTAAATAAAAAATCGATTATTCCGATGCCCCTTCGATAAAAGCTCTCGAAACAACTAAAATTCCAGCTGAAGATGATTCTCTTTGAATAATAAATTTATCATTAAACGACAACAAATTATTGTTAAACGATAATTACCATGCTATACTATACATGAGGAGGCGAGGGAAATGGATCTAAAAAAATCTCGTGATACGTTTTGGTTAATTGATGGAGTATTTTTATTGTCAGCAATTGGTAGTATTGCTTTTGGTATTTATTTAGCAATTCAGTTATTCGTTTATAAGAACCCTAATATTGTAGGCACAGATGAGACAATTCTTTTTGGTTTTTATAGTTACAATAGGTTAACTTCCTTGCAAACAGCTACAGCAACCACACTATGTGCGCTACCGCGACTCTTGGTTTGGGGATTTGATGCTTGGCATGGTAGTCGAATATTTTATGATTTATCGGAAGGTATGACGCCCTTTTCCAAGACCACGCAAAGAAGGCTCGATCTAATTGCTAAAAGCATGTTAGGGCTGGCAGTTTTATATCCTATAATGTACTCGATATCAGCAACATTAATCGCAGGTACTTTTCAACTCATTATCCATATTAAAATGGATCTGATTCTTGGTTTAGTTCTTTCTAGCATCAGCGCAATCTTCCGTTACGCAATTTCACTGCAGGAGTTGGCCGATGATACTGTGTAGGGGGCGATAAGATGCCGATGATTGTTCACTTAGATCGAATGATGGCGGAGCGGAAGATCAGCTTGAAGGATTTAGCAGAGGAAGTTGGAATCACTAATGCCAACCTGTCGAAATTAAAGACCGGCAAAGTCAGTGCGGTGCGGTTCTCCACTCTCGAGGCGATTTGCGATGCATTGGATTGCCAGCCGGGGGATATATTGGAATACAAAAAAGACGAAAAGTAGTCAGCTAACTACTTCTCGTCTTTTTAATTGGTCCAAAATTTAGAAAATAGCCTTGGCAGAATCGGCATCAGCAGCAAATAGAAAATAAAATTGCCGGTCCCATGCAGTAAATCGAAATACACACCTTGCAAATAATAAGGCCAAAATGCTGAAATGCCATAGATCACTACATCACCACAGGCTGTCAGAAATCCAAACAAAAAGCCAGCACCAAAGGCAAAGATCAGCTGCAAGCTTCTGTGCTGCCGAAAGCTGGGAATTCGTCCTAACAAACTGCTGAGCAACACAATCGTGCCGTAAGCAAAAAGCTGCGTCAGCGTCCACGGTCCCATCCCCATATAAATATTGGTGGTAATAATCGTCAGTACCGCCAGCAAAAAGCCCCTGCCGAAGCCTTTATTCAAACTAACCATGATAAAAATCGCAGTAATTGGTTGGACATTGGGAATAAACTGAAAAGATGTGCGCCCCACCACACAAGCCGCCGTCAGTAAAGCAATAAAGCAAATATCCCGCACACTAAAATTTGAGTGATTTTTTTTAAGCGAGTTTTCCATCATAAACTTCCACCTGATTTCTTTTGATTTACAAGTCCGTGTCAATCACCCGATAATCCCCTTGAGGCACATCCGCTTCCCAAAAAGTTGTTCCTGGATAACATGCCTGTATAATGACCCGCAGCACCCCTAAATGACCGACAATCACAACATCTCGTTTTTGCCTTAGCAATTTTTCAAATTCCGTCAGCACCCGCAAACGAAAATCAAAAAATGGCTCAGCTCCCGGCGGTGTTGCTTCAAAAGGATTATCCAGCCAACGTTGCCACTCAACTGGATAACGTGCTTCAATTTGATTCGCGTTCATCCCTTCCCACAAACCAAAACTTTTTTCATTAAATCCTGCCAAAGCTATTTTTTCTTGCACCAAAAAAATCAGCTGAGCCGTTTCTTTTGTCCGAACCAGCTCACTAGTGTACACAGGAATATCCAACGGCAGAAAAGCCAGCTTTTCTTGCAAAGCTAACGCCTGATCGATTCCGGTTTGATTCAGTGAAACATCCGTTGATCCATAAAACAGCCCGCGATTATTATAATCAGTTTCCCCATGGCGAATTAAGTAAATTTTCATAGCCAACCTCGCAGACTAACCAATGTCAATAAAAAACTAACCTGAGTCAAGGGCGATCCCGCACCCAGCGTGTCCCCATTAAAGCCATCCACTTTGTTCAACACCAGCCAGCGATAGCCCGCCGCAACAAGAACATTCACGCCAAAGCAAATCACGCCAACTCTGCCAAAAAGCAGCAGCAAAAGGACAAAAGTAAGTCCTTGAGCGATCCCAATATCCGCCGTTTTCGTGTTCACAAAAATTGTACCTGACCCCTCCGGATTGTCGCCGGCGTAGCGCATATTGTAAAACAACAAAGAGATGCCGTTTTTCCCCACGACATTCAGCAGTAAAACAATAAAAAGCTGTTGATAGAGGGTGGTCATCGGCTGAATCGTATAAAAGCTGAAAATCATTAATAAGTAATAAAAAACTACCGCCAGCACACCGTTACTACCCACCCGGCTATCCTTCATAATCGCCAGCATTCGCTCTTTGTTGCGGGAAGAAAACAAGCCGTCTGCCATATCCGACAAAGCATCCAAATGAAAACCGCCGGTAATGCAAACATCAAAAAACAGAGTAAAAATCCAAGCAATACCTGCGCCAAACACCCGCTGCAAGAGTAAAAAGACCAACGTTTCAATACAGCCCAAAATCAGACCGAACAAAGTAAAATAGCGCACGCCAGATCGAATACCTTCGGCTGGATTGTCAATTTCCACCGGAATCGGAATCCGGGTAAAAAACTGAAAATACAAAATCAAACTATTAATCATTTAAGTTTCACCGGAATGCCCGCCACCACTAGAAAGGCCACATCCGCTTCCTTTCCTAGAAATTGGTTGATGCGGCCGAAGACATCGCGAAACCAGCGAACAAAGGGGTCTTCTGGTACGATTCCCAAGCCGACTTCGTTTGTGACAATCACCAGCTCCACCGCCTTTTCCTTGGCAGCTGCGATAATTTTCTGCCATTCCGTCAAAATTTCCGCTTCAACCGCCGCTTTTTCTTTTTCGGAAAAATTGGCAATCTGCTCATCGATCAGCTGATAATTTTCGCCAAATCGCTGCTGCATTAAATGATAAAAATAATTCGTCGTCAGCATGGTGGCACAATCCAGCAAATAGGATTTCCTAGGTGACGCCGCAATAAACTCCGCTAGATCAAGAAAAGCTTCATGCGTCGACCAAGCCTCTGCCCGTCGTTCCTGATGCAGCGCCACCCGCCGCTTGGTTTCTTCGTCTCGCGCCGCGCCGTTTGTCGCTATGTAGCATACCGGTTCGTAATCGCCAAAAAAGCTTTCCGCAAAATTTGATTTCCCGCTTCTGGCCCCACCGGTAATTAATGTAATCTGACCCACCATCGGTCACCTCCTTGAGAATTCTCCAATTTTTTTCAGCTCCGGATACCGCGTCAACAGCTCTGCCGTTTGATCCTTTTTAGCTGCCACTATCAAAACAGTGGCTGGTCCCGCTGAACATTCAATATCGACGCCTTCGTTGAAGGTCACTTGAAAGTCAGAATTTTCCGCCATCAGCCGCGCCTCGTAGCCGATTCCCTTTGAGCCCACCGGCAAAAGATCCACCACTGCCGGTTCATTTTTTAACTTTTTCACAATATCATATGAAAAAATGATGTCACGATTTTTCACCACATCATTGGTGATATAAGGTTGCCCCAATTGAAGCAAGCTGCATTCCTCTTCGATCCGCGGCAACGCATGATCCGTCGGAATTTCTCCGATTAAGGTGATGCCGATGCTGGTGGCGGTGGTCACCATATTTTCTTCGGTGCTGCCGTTGATTGGCAAATCTCCCAATCCCGCCTTCACCATTTCGCCTTTGATGCCTGATAAAATTTGCCGACCAGTCGGTTCGTATTCATTGCCGATCAAGTCAACGATACACAAAGGTTTCGCTCCAAAACAAATGAACTCCAATATCGGCACCCGCAGGCAAAAAGCCGCCGTGATTGCGGGATCAATATAAACCGCATCATGCTCTTTTTGGCCGATCGCCGCACTGGTATCGCAGGCAACCACCAGCGCTTTCTCAGTAAAAATAGGCAATATCGTTAAATCGCGATAACTCGTTGGCAGACTCATCTTCTTACTCCTTTAGCTTTATTTCTTCCAATAAACACTTGTACAAATGCTGCATGTCGTAAACCTTTGGCTGCAGGGCAACTGATTGCCCCGCCTTTTCAATCGCCTTGGCCGTCACCGGTCCAATCGCCGCAATCTGCAGCTTTTCCCAGAACCGTTCAGGTAAATCCGCCAGCTGACTAACCGTTTCAAAAAACGATTCCCAAGCAGAGGGACTGGCGAACAGTACATAATCAAGGCGGGCCTCGTTCAGCAATTGGATCAACTGCTTGCGGTCTTCCGCCACAAATTGGTTGGTATAAATCACTTGTTCCAGCACCGTATGCCCACCCTTGGTTAAGGAATCGTAAATCACACGGCGGGCCCGCAAGGAATGCGGCCAAAAGACCCGTTGCGGTTCAGTTACTGTTGCCATCCACTCACTCACTAATCCTTCCGAAAAGCCTTTCCTTGGTTGGAAGTCCACCGGCAAGCCACGTTCCTTCAATACTTTGGTGGTTTGATTGCCGATGGCTAAAATTTTAGCTCGGGGCAGCAGCTGGTCGAAATCAAAATACCGCACCGCGTTAACACTAGTGAAAAACAGCCAGTCGTACGCCTGCTCCAGCGCTGAGCAAGGGACAGCTTGGGTGCGGTTCATGGGGATGTCAATAACAGTCACCTCCCGCTGAGCCAAGGCCTGGCGAATCTCCTCCGGCATCGCTGCTTCTCTAGTGTATAATAATTTTTTCTTGATTGTTCCGGCTCTCCTCAATCAGCTGGATCGCTCCCTGCTGAATTAAGGTGGCAGCCACCGCTTTCCCTAAGCGCTGAGGATCACGGTCGGTTTGCGTTTCTTTCAAAATAATCACGCCGTTTTCACTGCCGATCATTCCGGTCAGCTCATAAACGTCGCCTTTTGTCTGAGCATAAGCACCCACTGGAAACGTACAGCTGCCATCGAGACTTCCTAAAAAGGCCCGCTCAGCTTCCACCGCACCAGCAGTCGCTTCATCGTTCATTTTCTGCAACAGCTCCCGAACTTCGTCATTGTCCTTGCGGCATTCGAAGGCCAACGCCCCTTGTCCAATCGCCGGCAGCATCGTAGCTGGCGAAAGCTCTTGATGAGGCACACTTTCCTCAAAGCCCATCCGTTCCAAACCAGCTAAGGCCAAAACAATCGCATCGTATTGCCCTTCATTCATTTTGCGAATTCGCGTATCGATGTTGCCGCGAATCGGTTGAATATCCAGATCCGGCCGCGCATGTAATAACTGTGCCTTACGCCGCAGACTGCTAGTTCCTACCACGGCATTTTGCGGTAATTTGTCTAAGCTAAGACCTGCCTCAGGAAACAAGATCGCATCCGTCGGTGATTTCCGTTTTAAAAAACAGCCAATCGCTAACTCTTCATGAATCCGTGTCGGAATGTCCTTCAGACTGTGCACCGCGAAATCGATTTTCCCTTCCCGCAGCTGATACTCCAGCTCCCGCACAAAAGCACCTTGCCCGCCGATCGCCAGCAAACTGTGATTGGCCAGGTGGTCGCCTTTAGTTTTAATTTTGACTAATTCCAGCTCAATCTCTGGAAAATATTGATTAAACAGGACCAAGGCCTGCTTGGTTTGCGTGGTAGCCAGTTTGCTGCCGCGGGTTCCAACCTTCAGCTTCTTCTTCATACTTTTCCTTCTTTCACCGCAACGTTTTACCCGCGCGGTTTCTTTTTCCCTTTAAACACTGGGGCACTATTTTGGTAACAAACATCTGGCTCTTCTGCCTGCAGGTTCACCCAACGGGCCAAGGCAAAGAAATAGTCGGACAAGCGATTCAAAAATTTTAAAGCTTCGGGATTGACCGCTTCCTCCAACTCCAACAATGCCACCGCATTTCGTTCAGCTTCACGGGCTTCACAACGACAGACGTGCAAGGTAGCAGCTGCTGGCACACCACCAGGTAAAATAAACTGCTGCAGCTCTGGCGTTTTCGACCAGTACTCGTCGATTTTCTCCTCCAGCCACTGAACCATCTCAGCCTCGATCTTGTAAGGCCGCTTCTCATCTGGGGTAGCGAAATCGCCGCCGCAATCAAAAATCCATTGCTGCACCTGAAGCAGCTCATCTCTTACCGGATCCTCTTTGCTCAGCTGGGAAACCGCTACGCCTACATAGGAGTTCAGCGTATCAATCGACCCATAGGCCTGAACCCGCGGCGCATTCTTTTTCGCCCGTCCGCCACCCACTAGACGGGTATATCCTTGATCGCCATAACGTGTGTAAATGCTCATACCTTCAGCTCCTCACCCTGCAAAATTTGATAAATTTTCTCCATGTCTAAACTTTCCCGCAACAAATCCGCTAACTTGTCGTACTGTTGATTTTTGTATTCCTGGTAAGGAATCGCTACCTTTTCAATTGGCGGCAAGCCTTTGGTGCTGCGAACTTGATTCAGCAGCCGACGACGCCACCCGCTGTTGTCGAACACCCCATGTAAATAAGTCCCAATCACCTGACCATCATCACTCACAGCGCCATCCGCCTTTTTCATCGCTTCCCCATTCGCAGAAATAATCTGGGCAAAAGCTTGTTCCTCGTGATTTTCCGTACGACCCATGTGAATTTCGTAGCCGGTTAACAACTCTTCCCCGCTCCGAGCGGTCACTTGCGTCGTTGTCTTTTCCGCTTCAAAATAGGTTTCGGTATTCAACAGACCCAATCCTGGCAAACTGCCATGCTGGGATTCCACCTTTTGCGGATCATGCAGCCATTTGCCTAACAACTGGAAGCCGCCGCAAATACCGAGAATCAGTTTGCCTTCTCTCCGTACTCGCCGAATTTCATCCGCCAAGCCAGACTCTTCCAAATACAGTGCATCCTCCAGCGTGTTTTTACTGCCCGGCAAAATCAAAACATCCGGACTCCCCAGCTGGTCCCCTGGAAACACATAACGCACCGACACATCCGGCTCAATCGACAGGCTGTTAAAATCAGTGAAATTAGAAATTTTCTTCAACGCGACAATCGCAATATCCAGCTCTTTTTGGGTATTGTACAAGCGGTTGACCTTGATTAAGGCCACGCTGTCCTCGTCCTCAATGTTCAGCTGAGCATAAGGAACCACACCCACCACTGGCACGTCCGTCAACTCTTCAATCATCCGCAGGCCTGGCTCCAATAAAGCCACATCGCCGCGGAATTTATTAATCACGATCCCTTTAATCCGGGCCCGTTCTTCTGGCTTCAGTAGATGAATCGTGCCGTAAATCGAAGCAAACACTCCGCCCTTGTCAATATCCGCCACCAAAATCACCGGCGCGTCGGCAATTTTCGCCATTCCCATATTGGCAATGTCTTTGCTATTAAGATTGATCTCGGCTGGACTGCCAGCGCCTTCTAAAACAATCACATCATTTTCTGCCAACAGCTCCTGATATAACTCTGAGATTCTAGTAATCAGCTGCGGTTTAAAATTGTGGTACTCAACTGCATCCATATCCGACAGCACTTTTCCTTTAAAAATCACCTGGGATTTGCGGTCAGACGTCGGTTTTAACAGCACTGGATTCATACGTACATCCGGCTCCACTCTAGCCGCCTCCGCTTGAAACACTTGGGCCCGTCCCATTTCATCACCCGTTAACGTGATATAGGAGTTCAAGGCCATATTTTGTGATTTAAAAGGAATCACCCGCAGTCCGTCCTGATGAAAAATCCGACACAAGCCGGCCACCAAAATACTTTTTCCTGAATCAGAGGCAGTTCCTTGCACCATCAAGCTTTTTCCCATCACTGATCACCTCACTCTTTTCTCCATAAATTCTTCTTCATTTTTAAACAACGGTACCTGCAGCTGCTGATGAATTTTCACTAACCAAGGTTGCTCCAGTCCAGCATGGGTCAGCATCTCTTCATTCAAAAAGACCTCCCCCTTTGCACCTTCTGCCACCAGCGAGCCTTCTTTTAATATGTAGAGATAGTCGCAAATTTCGTACATCAAATCCATGTCATGGCTGGAAATAATCACCTTAGTTCCCTTCTCCAGCAAGCGGAAAATAATGTCGATCATCTGCTTGCGCCCGGTGGGATCTAACCCGGCTGTGGGCTCATCCAACAGTAGCCATTTAGTTTGCAGCACCAGCACGCTGGCAATCGCGATTTTTTTCTTTTGCCCATAGCTTAAATATTGAATCGGCTTTTTCCGTAAAGGCTGCAATGCTAAAAGATCGAAAACCTCATCCAAGCGTCGGTCAATTTCTCGTTGATCAAAGCCTAAGTTTTTCAAAGCAAAGGAGACATCCTCCTCCACAATCGAATAAAATATTTGATGATCCGGCTCTTGAAAAACAATCCCCACCTCTTGACGGTAGCTATAGAGGGCCTTTTTCTGATAATCCAGCGGCTGATCCTGGTAAATCACTCGGCCGCGGGTTGGCTTTAACAAACCCACGATCGCCGCAAACAAAGTCGATTTACCAGAACCATTCGCTCCTAAAATCCCCACCGCCTGATGGGTATCAAAGCGCAAGGAAAGCTGGTGCAGAATTTCCATTTGATTCTCATAGCTGACACATAAATCTTCAACTGCAAACATTCCAAGCCCTTCTTTCCTTACATGGGGAAATCTCCATTAAAAAATTTCATTTCCAGTGACAAGGTCATTTTGTTAAAGCGGTCAAAGGTTTGTAAAAACAACACCTTCAGCAGCATTCCCAGGGATAAATAGCTGTTTTTCAACCCATTAAAGCCAAAACGCATTTCCTGAGAACGTCTCAAAATAAAGACCTCATCTAAAAAGATAAAAATAAAGCGATACATCAGCATCGTCAGCTCAATCAGCAGCAGCGGTAAATGCGCCCGCTTCATCACCTGCAGAATTTGCTGAAAAGGAACCGACAAAATATACAGATAAGTACACACTAGACAACTAAAGGAACGAAAGAAAAGATGCATCCCCATATCCAAAGACGCAGCGGAAATTCCTAAAAAACGACCAAAAAACGGCAAACTAATCAATAAATCCCCGGCATTCGGACTAGTGGTCAACAAAATCGTGATCAAACTCACCGCCAGAAAAGGCAGCGGAATCAGCAGCCATTTCAAATAGCGTTGCGGCGTGACCTTGGCAGTATAAATGGTCAGCGGTATGATCGCCAGAATCAACAGCCCCTGCACCAGTGGACCGGTCAGAAAACAAACCAGCAGCAGGCACAGGTAAGCCGCACTTTTCTTCATAGGCGAAACCTCCAGCAGCCGATTCTCATAGGCGATACGGTCAATCAGCACTGGTTTTCTTTCCTTTGTAATAACCTAAAATATAGGTGATGATCCCCACACCTAAGCTGCCTTGCAACGTAAACAGCAGACTTTCGATTTCGCCGCTTTTCGGTTCCAAGATTGATTCAAACCAAGGAGTGTACTCCGGATCGATTTCGGTAATCATTTCTTCCGCTTCGCCATCGGAGCCGCCGTATTCACCATTTTGGTTGATTAGCAAAGCACCTACCATTAAAGCTGCCACTGCCAGCAGTAAAATCAGATTCAATTTGGTTTTCGATTTGGTTTTACTTGCCTCCATGATTCAAGACACTCCCCTCGTTCATCGGAAAATTCGCGGAAATTAAGTTGTAAGCCACCACAGTCAAAAGACCTTCAGCAATGGCAATCGGAATTTGCGTCAGCATGAACACACCAGCAAATTTAACAATAGCCCCCATTACGCCGCCAGCCGGATCAGGAAAGACGATCCCCAGCTGAAGTGAAGTCATAAAGTAAGTAGCCAAATCCGCAATAAAGGCACACATGAACAAACTAATCGAAGCCGAAGCCCCAGCTTTTTTCAGCAATTGATACACACCGTAGCCGACAAAAGGTCCGACAACTGCCATCGAAACCGCATTAGCACCTAAAGTCGTGATCCCTCCGTGAGCTAACAACAATGCTTGAAATAACAAACAAATCGTCCCCAGCACACTGATGACACCTGGACCGAACAAAGCGGTCCCAATTCCCACCCCGGTTGGATGAGAGGTCGATCCGGTCACTGACGGAATCTTTAAGGCCGAAAGAATGAAAATAAACGCGCCACTAAAGGCTAACAAGACTTTATTTTGCGGGTTGTCTGCCGTGGCTTTTTTGATACTGATTAAACCGTAAATGAAAAATGGAATAAAGACTGCATACCAGAAAAAACACCAGCCTAACGGAAGGAATCCTTCCATAATGTGCATAGCATAAGCTTTTTGCGGCATTAAGAAAAATAAAAGGGCTACTAGCATTAGGAATTTACATGCCTGTTT
>LIDZ01014710.1_pt9 | contig 20358 bp, 22 predicted proteins | sample 644651 | NCBI WGS metagenome assembly LIDZ01 (sample SAMN03856242, study PRJNA289617) | food metagenome | isolation source: wine grapes on drying loft during traditional withering process | host: Vitis vinifera cv. Corvina | place: Italy: Gargagnago di S. Ambrogio di Valpolicella | collected 2014-01 | reverse complement strand
GCATTCCTGCCACCGCGCTTTCTTAAAATATAAGAATTTATATGTTCCACACGATAAATTTGCTTATATTTCTCGAAGAAACGGGTAACGTCCATAAAAAGGACGGCCAAGCCGTTTCTTCTTGATATATAATGGTGATGCCGTACGTCAGCGACCTATCCCTTTAGAATTCGTAATCAACAGCCAGTGAAAGCTCTTTAACTTCGTTAATATGCGCGATAACTTCCTGATGGGCGGGATGCACCTGATAAGCCTGCAAATCTTCCAGGGAAGCTACAACAGTCACCAGTGCAATATCAAACGAACGCTCGGAATGAATGATATCTGCACCCACTTCAACCGAGAGAAGCTGTGGAATTCTGCCATCCATGTTCCGTAGTACCGCGACAGTTACCGCCACACTCTCAGGAGATCGGTCCTTCAATTTGAAAAACACAATATGCTTAATCATTCTATTTCGCTCCCTGTTCTTTAAATATTGTAAATTGGTTACTAAAAATATATCATAAGACCAACCGTTCTGAAAGAAACTTAACTTATATCTCAGCGTTACACTATTGACAGAACCTAAGAATTAATGAATAGCGCAACCCATTTTTGTTATAATTGGAGGAAGTATGTCTAAAAATCAACTAGAATCTCATAAGATCCAGGCCTGGTCCCTAATCAACCGCAAATACCTCGGCAAAGGCGTTCGTGTCAAAAGATTCCGGCGTCCTACGCGTAGTCAGATCCGTAACCGTGTACTGCTAGCAATACTAATGGCCAAGGATATGAAGCTCTCCCGATTTGCCGAAGAGCTTGACGTATCCTCTCGCAGTGTAAGTGCATGGGTATACGAAGGACGTATTCCTTCTAAAAATAATCTGGACAACGCCTGCCGTCTGCTCGGTTATCCACCACACGTCTTGTTCAATGAGGCTCTTTTGCGGCAAAGTCCCATCGTGTGCCAGCCCAAGCCATCCCGATTTATGAAAAGATCCCATAGCAGTTCCCCAAGCAGCAATATCATCTTGACAGGTCTGTGCATGGTATATGACTTCTCCGTAACCGACGTCAGCAACTGGATTGGTATTCATCCCGGCACGTTCCGCAAATGGCTGCATTATAGTCATCTGCCAACTCCGGCTATGCAGGAAAAAGCGGAGGTATTCTTTCGGATTCCACGGAATATTCTGTTCGCAGATTGTGAATTCCGCACTTCCTCCCATAATTAGTTAAACTGCGAAGTAAAAGCAGCAGCCAGAACCTGTGAATAGGTTCTGGCTGCTATTTGTGCAACTATGGGTCATGTGTGCTACTCGTGTTATTAAAATACTAATTAGCCAATTTCATCGTAGAGATCTGCAACCGCAGCATCCAAGGTCTTGGCCTCATAATCTGTGGAGACACTGAGTTTCTCCCAGCGTTCGGTTTCAGCTAACTTGGCTTGATCAACCGCACGAGCGATCGCTATAGCATCGCTCCCTAGTAGGAGACGCAGCGGCGGGTTCTGCTCATTCACTATGGCGATGATCGCGAGTGCCGCTTTGGCAGGATCACCATTTTCTGTACCCTCTGTTCCACGTACATGGGCTAACAGCTTCCCCACTGTATCTTTGTATTCCACCCTAGGCTCAATATGGCTCATGGAAGAACCTGCCCAGTCCGTGCGGAAGCCACCCGGTTCAATAAGCGTTACCTTCAAACCCAGTGGCGTTAACTCCTTGGACAGTACTTCAGAGAAGCCCTCCACCGCCCATTTGGCTGTCTGATATGCAGCTAATCCCGGAGCACTGGAACGCCCCCCTATGGATGAAAATTGTAAAATGTGCCCAAATCCTTGTTCTCTTAGAAGGGGTAATGCCGCCTTGGTGACATTAATAACACCCCATAGATTGGTCTCAATCTGGGCCCGAAAATCCTCAAAGGATGTCTCTTCGATTGAGGAAATATTCCCGTAACCTGCGTTATTCACCAGGACGTCAAGCCGTCCAAATGTCTGCACAGCAGTGTGAATGGCAGCTTCAGCCTGCGCAGGGTCAGTTACATCTAGCTGTACGGCGCGAACCTGATCGCCATATTGCTCAACTAAATCGGCTAGTTGCTCAGGCTTGCGTGCGGTGGCGATTAATTGATCTCCCTGTGCCAGAACAGCTTCAGCAAGGCTGCGGCCAAAGCCACGTGAGCTGCCAGTAATAAGCCAAACCTTTGTCATTATAATTCATCTACCTTTCGAGTTGGTGGTATTTTGGAATTTTTAATCCAAAAAATATGAGATATTAACATTATACATTGGCAGGATCGTTGGAAGGGAAGTCGGCAGATCGACTCACTTCAGCCCACTGAGCGGCTTCCGCTGCGCGAACTTTGGAGGATTCCTCGGCGCTTCTAACCGCATCCGAGCCAAGCAATAGACGAAGTGGAGGTTGCTCCAGTCTGACAATATCTATAATAATCTTGGCCCCGCGCTCAGGGTCTCCAGCTTGGGAGCCTTCGAACTGTTCACGGAATCGGTTCAGGGCACCAACCGTCGATTCGTAATCCTCACTCACCTCTGCACGCTGCATAGAGACGCCGTTCCAATCTGTGCGGAACGCACCTGGCTCGATGATTGTAACCTTGATACCCAAAGGCTTAACCTCATTAAACAAAACCTCAGAGAAGCCTTCTACAGCAAATTTCGCAGTCTGGTAGGCTCCCATTCCCGGCGTACCGCCGACACGTCCACCTATTGAGGAGAACTGGATAAAATGACCTGATCGCTGCTTGCGCAGTACGGGCAGTGCGGCCTTGGTTACATTTACGACGCCGAACAGGTTCGTCTCGATCTGTGCTCGAAAGTCATCGTCTGTCATTTCTTCAATAGGTGCACTATTTGCATAGCCAGCATTGTTAACGACAACATCAAGCGCTCCGAATTCATCGAGCGCCAGTTGAACAGCGGCACGTGCGGCTGCGGCATCGGTCACGTCAAGTGCGGTAGCGCGGATACTTTCACCATACAGCTGCACGAGCTCATCAAGCTGTTCTGGACGACGGGCAGTTGCGACCACTCTATCTCCGCTGTCGAGCACAGCCTTGGCGAGTTCCCATCCGAAGCCACGGGAGCTGCCCGTGATTAACCATACTTTAGACATACTGATCATCTCCATTACTAATTTGGAATGTTTAATCCAAAATGATTGTAACGCTGCGAAAGAAATAAATCAAGAGAATTTTGGATCAAACATTCCAATCCTTCGTGATTCTTCGATTAATATAAATTGAAATCAGATGATGAGACGGCTATTATTGTATGATATGAGGATACGAATGTGGAATTAGAGAGGTGTGTAAGATGAGTAAACGCGAGGATATTATGAATGCTACACTGGATCTGATCGATGAAGAGGGGTTGCAATCCGTAACTTTTGCCAAAATATTAAAAAGAGCAAAGGTTGGCTCTGGGACCGTCTTTAACTATTTTCACAATAAGGAAGAATTGGTCAACGAGGTTTATAGAGATGCACGAATGCATATGGGCCAGTGCCTTCTGCTTGGCTACAATTCAGAATTAAGCTTGTATGAACGCTTCAAATGCCTTCAGTTGAATCGACTGAAGTTCGCTATTGCTTTTCCCAAGGAATTCCGCTTTATAGACAGCTATTCTTATTCACCCTACATTTCGACTGAATTACGCATGATGGATGATCCTAGTTCTTCACGGGAAGTCGTAATGTCGCTCATCATTGAAGGGCAGAAACAGGGAATGATCAAAGAAATGGATGCCCAATTATGCCACTCGGTTATCCATGGTATCATTACCGCCATTGTCAAAGGTTATTATGTCCAAAAATATCCGTTGAATGAGCAGCAGGTGCAGCAAACGCTGGAGTCCTCCTGGAAAGCGATTCAGGTATAAAATTATTGATATGCTTTTTTTTCGGCAATATTGGCAATGCTACTCCATAAGAAATCCTTAAGCAATTGAGGAATACAGGAGGAGCAATATGGAACATAGAAGTATGATCGCTTCCGGTTTTACCGACATGTGGGAGGTGGCTCCCCAAGTAATTGGCCTTCGCACCTTATTTGTTAATCTTGCTTATGTGGGTCTGCCCTCTAAGGAATGGATTCTCGTAGATACTGGACTCGGCCAGTTCGCGGACAGCATTCTAAATACGGCACAGGAGCAGTTCGGGAAACCTCCACTATCCATCGTCTTGACGCATGGTCACTTCGATCATGTCGGGACGCTGAAGAAACTTATAGCAGAATGGGATGTGCCTGTCTATGCCCATCCGCTGGAGCTTCCGTACCTAACCGGTAAAGAGGATTATCCTCCTGCTGATCCTTCGGTAGGCGGGGGGTTGATGGCAACAGTGTCGCCTTTATATCCGCATCGCGGTATTGACTTCGGCCCTACGGTGATTCCTCTGCCTGCGGATGGAAGCATTCCGGGCATGGAGGGGTGGAGCTATATTCATACTCCGGGGCATAGCCCGGGGCATATCTCACTTTTCCGCGCTGCGGATAAGGTATTGATCGCTGGCGATGCTTTTATCACAGTCAAGCAGGAGTCGGTATTCGCCGTTCTAACCCAGCAGCAGGCTGTTCATGGCCCACCCGCCTATTTCACCACGGATTGGGATGAGGCGGAGCAGTCGGTTCGTCAACTTGCTCTACTCGATCCCAAAGTCGCTCTAACAGGGCACGGGGCTCCCATGTCTGGTGCAGAGCTGTCCAAGCAGCTGGCGCATTTATGCAAGAATTTCAAGGAAGTCGCTGTCCCAACTCAAGGAAAGTACGTTTAATAACAAGGAAAAAAACAAGATGAAACGGCTTCGCCGTACTCTGAAAGAGGCGGCACCCGTTTCTTCGAGAAATATAAGGATAATTTATAAGGTACAACATATAAATTCTTATATTTCAAAAAAAAGGCAGGTGCGATTCCTGAAACTTCAGAATTTCATGCCTGCCCTGCCATTACAGTGTGCTCTTTTGTGCAAGGATAAATCTAAGTATGTATTTATGGATATCACCCTGCGGATTCTGCAAAGTTTCCAGCAGAGTTCCCGTCTCCAAGACTTCTGTCTCTGCAAAATGCTCTCTTAAATCAGTTTCACTGAAGAAGTGGGCATATTTTCCCTCTTTGTATTCGTAGGTTCCAGGCTCCATGAGTCTTCCACAGCCATAATTGAGATCTTCATCCGAAAAGCTGGTAAAAAACAGCAGTCCGCCAGGACGAAGCTGCTTCAGACAATTAGCTATCAGTCTGCGCCGGTCTTCCTCCAAGAATAAATGCAGGACATCGTAGCAGTAAACAGCATCCACTTGCCTATCCAGTCTGCAATCCAAGGCAGAACCAGCGATAAAATAACTCATTGGGTCCCATTCCACTGCCATTTCCAGTGCAGTCTGGCTTAATTCAATGCCGCAGGTCTGGAACTCCTCTGAGAATACCTTCGTATTCCGACCATATCCAGCACCAGGAACCAGCACAGACTTCAGTTGATGCTGCCGGAATATATCTTTTGCCAAGAGCGCTGTAGGGCTAGGCTCGCTTCCCCAGATCATGCCCTCCTGCGTAAATCTTTGACTCCAGTATTCTGACATATGCTCTTCCCTCCCGCCTACTTCCTAACCTCTAACTCTGTACCAGTATTGATAAATCTCCTGAAAACCCAGCTTGTCATACAGAGCAGAAGCTCCATAATTCGCCAGCACCACTTGCAGAAAAGAAGTCTTCGCCCCTTGCTCCCTACCCCACTGAAACATTCCAAGCAGCAGCTGTTCGGCTATTCCCTGTCTTCGATGAGCGGGAGACGTGACAATATCATAAAGCCCTAAATACCCGTGCTGAATGATGCCTAGGCCGCAGGCCATGGGTTTCCCATCTTTTAAAACAGATGCATAACCTTGCTTCAAATGAGATGCTGATAACATTCTGCGCAACGTATTTCGGTTAGCTGCCGACAGTTCCGTAAATTCAGCGAAAATGTCCAGCCATGCTTCGCTCAGCTCGTCCTGCACCTGAACCACATACCGAGAATCGGGAACCGGCAAACCTTCCAGATCCAGCACCCTTACCGATGAAGGTTCGACCTGATGGTAACCGCGTTCTAACAGCATCTCATCCAAGTCTGCCGGCTGAATATAGGGTGTGATTTTGAATACTGGCTTCAGACCGGCTCCCTCATAATACTGTTCCGCCAGCTTCACCTTTTCCATAATGTTATAGCTGGGTTCAGCGGCTTCATATAGTGGATTGACGGAATTGGACCGCTTCGTATACCCAGATGCTGAACGGAGCACCCAACCATCCAACAAAACACTTTGCTCCGCAGGCCAGGTATTCAGCGTAATCTCTTCAATAAACTTGGACATTGGCTTCCTCTCCTTATAAGTCGTGTTTATTGCGCATAGAAAGATAAGATATCTCGTTTCCAATGAAGATAGGCGGTAAGCGGTTATATATTTACTTGCGTACGCTTATTATATAAAACTGGTATTGCCGCTGCTATAAGGATCATCCCCATAAAAGCGGGGGCGGCAGACCCAAGCGATACATAGATTTGACCTCCAATAATAGGCCCAATCATTCTTGCTAAAGCCTGAATAGATTGGCTACCTCCTTGAATCCTTCCTTGTTCACTAGAATCGACAGACTTGGAGAGCATCCCATTGAATGTAGGGCCAAAGATCGAATCACCAAAACCAAATATAAACATTCCGGCGATAAACAGAGGATAGAATGTGAACAGTGTCGATGCCGCAATAAGACTGTAGCCTATAATCTCTGAAACCATTCCAAGAATGGCTATCTGCTTATCACTAAGTTTTTTCAACAGCTGTGGCATGATGACGCCTTGTGAAAGGATGTCTTGGACACCCATTATTGAAAACATAAGTCCGATTAGTGTAGGCTTCCAACTGAAAGAATCCATTGTCAATTGTGAGAAAACGGCCTGCAACGATCCGTTAGGAATCCAAATTAAGAACGCTGAGATAAGCAGCCGGTTTAAGTTCTTCATGGAAAGTAGGTTTGCAAGCTGTATAAATGGATTCAGTCTTACAAGGGTAATCTCTTTCAATCTATTCTTCTTGTCAAGACTCTCTGGCATAAAAAAGAATCCATAAGCAACATTCAATAATGTTATTGCTGCTCCAAAATACAGGGGTACAGAATAACCAAACTTGGCAAGTAACCCGCCTAGTGTTGGGCCAATGACGGTGCCTACACCTACAACCGCACTCACCCATCCAAAGTATTTAGTTCTCTGTTCTGGAGGAATGATGTCGGCAAAATAGGCGAAGATAGTGCCTATGCTACCGCCTGTTATACCTTCTATTATACGCCCAGCGAATAGGATCCATAGAGCTCCTCCTATACCAAATACTACGTACCCGATTGCCGAACCCAAAAGGCATACTAAGAGCAATGGACGACGGCCATATTTGTCACTCAAAGCTCCAAGTACAGGGGCTGCAAAAAACACGCAGAGTGCATAAACAGAGGTCAGCAGCGTAACAACTATAGCTTGTTCTCCCGGACTGCTTGTATACGGCTGCACTAAGAATGGGATGACAGGCATTATGATAGTGAAGCCTATTCCGCAAAGAAACACAGAGATCAAACCGAATATTAAAGCATGTTTATCTACGGTTTGTTCTGTATTCTTTTTATTGTGTGATCTTAATTTAGACATTAATTTCTCTCCTCACAAGTTGTAGTTTTAGTTCCTAGGAAACAAATTTATCGTATCTTATTTTTGTTTCCTTGTCAACAAAATAATAGCAATAAAAAGGCAGCCGTTCTCCATAGAGTCAGGCTGCCTGTGGTTTCATTTTCATTATTCGAATTTATTCCGACTTTATATCTGCACCCAGTTTCTTTATTTCTGCATCCAAATGCTTATTATACGTCTCCATGAAGCTAAGCATGCTCTCAAATTGTTCCACGGTTACCTGCTCAAATACAGCTTTATCCCGCTCTTGAAACTCTTTGTGCAGCTCCTCATGGATTTTATAAATTACTTTCCCTTGCTCAGTAAGTTTAAAATAGATTTCTTTCTTGTTATCCGACTTTTGGTAGCTTTCGACAAGTCCTTTTTCCATGAGCTTCTTAGTCATTTTACTTATGGCACCGCGAGTCATATAAAAGGTCTCCGCAAGTTTTGTCACATTGGAATCTACATTTCTTTCAATGTATTCGATGCAATGTACTTCAGAAGGCTTATACCCTTTAAGACTGTCTTCCATCTTATCCTTATTAAGCCAAACCAACTTGTTAAATACATCCCTGAAACCCATTAAGACCTGATCTTCTTTATTCATGGCCTGTCCTCCCACCCGTTGGTGCATTAACAATATTACCTTAAATTTTGTTGCTATTTCAACAATATCAAAATAATTATACTATTCTTTTATGATAATCCACAGTTTCCATTAAGCATAGCAAAGTAATCATAACAAGAAGAAACGGCTTTACCGTCCTCTGAAAGAGGCGGCATCCGTTTCTTCGAGAAATATAAGGATAAGTTATCGTGTGAAACATATAAATTCTTATATTTGAAAAAAAACAGCTGACACCCTTACTAGTAAGGGAATCAGCCGTTCCTATATATTCTTAGCAGCGCACTTCAGCGATTACCAACTCGACTTGGTGATGCCGGGAATCTGGCCTTTATGGGCCAGCTCACGGAAGATGATCCGGGAAATCTTGAATTTGCTCAGATAACCGCGCGGTCTGCCGGAAACCTGGCATCTATTCTTCTGGCGGGTTGCCGAGGAATCCCGGGGCAGCTTTTGCAGTGCCAGATATTCCCCGTTCGCCTTCAATTCTTTTCTTCTCTCCGCATACTTCACGACCAGTGCCTGTCTCTTTAATTCTTTGATTACTTTAGATTTCTTCGCCATGTAGTGGGCTACCTCCAGCAGATTAATTTTCGGTATTTGGTCTTTAATATGGGTTAACTTATTCGTTCAATGCTAATTTGAGTGCATCAAGGTTCTGACGCATAATCCCTATATAATCAAGATTGTTGCGGCGATCCTCGTCGGTCAGCCCTTCAATTGGATTCAACACAGCCGACTTAGCACCGATTTCCTTGGCGATCGTGTCTGCTACACTGGAGGATACCAGCGTTTCAAAAAAAATCGTCTTCACGTCATGCGCTTTGGCAAAATCCACGATTTCAGCCATTTTTGCAGCGGAAGGCTCCTGTTCTGGAGACAGGCCAGCAATAGGTACCTGGGTCAGGCCATATTCTCTGGCCAGATAACCAAATGCGGCATGCTGGGTAATGAAATCTTTGCGCTTGGTATCTTTTAGGCCATCCTTGAACTCTTGATTAAGTTGTTCCAGCTTTGCTACATAGGCATCAGCATTCACTTTAAATGCTGAAACATTCTCAGGCGCGGCTGCAGACAATGCCGCTTCAATGGTCCGCACTTCCTGTATGGCCAGTGCAGGGTCCAGCCACACATGCGGGTCCAATCCGCTATGTTCATGTTCGTCCGCTTCGGCATCAGCATTAGCCTTGGATGCTTCAGCAGGCTCCTCTTCTTCCTCTTCAAAACCATCTATAATCTGCAGACCTTTGCTAGCCTCTACAGCAACTAATTTGCTGTCAGACGCACTATCCAGCACTTGGCCTACCCAGCCTTCCATTCCGGCTCCATTATATACAAGGATATCGGCATCGGTAATTTTGGCCATATCTTGTGCTGTAGGCTCCCAATCATGCGGCTCGATGCCCGCAGGAATCATGGCTTCTACATCAGCCAGATCACCAGCTACATTCTTGGTGAACTCGTACATTGGATAAAAGCTGACTTTAATGTTCAACTTCTCTGCTACCGGAGCCGCAGCAACTTCTGCTGTTGCCGCGGGAGCATTGGTTGCGTTAATCGAAGCGTTATTGTTGTTATTGCCGCAGCCGGCGGCAATCAACAGGGAAGACAGAGACAGAACAGCAAGATGACGGATACGAAGTTTCATGGGTACTATGAACTCCCTTTCTTTATATAGGTTTATGGATGATGCGACGATTCTTTCGTCTAATCAGCTTCTGCACTGCAATGGAGATTAACAGGAATGAGAGCAGAATGAGAGAAATAGTGCCTCCAGGTGGGGTATTGATGTAATAAGATGCGGTCAGACCGCTGAAGACTCCGATCAGTCCTACGCCAATCGAGATCAAGATCGCAGTAGTGAAACCAGATGCTATTCGCAGAGCAATCGAAGCCGGCAGGACAATCAGCGCCGATACCAGCAGGACACCAACAACAGGCATCGCTGCAGCCACGGTCATCCCGGTCAGTACAGCAAAGGAAAAGGATAACAGACCTACACGCACACCGCTGATACTGGCCGTTTCTTCATCAAAGGTCAGGTTGTACAGCGGTCTGCGCAGCACAATGAAGAACGCCAGACCTATAACAGCTACGATGGCAATAATCAGCAGCTGTGTATTGCTGACTGCCACGATGGAACCGAACAGATAAGAAGTAAAGCTTTTGCTTAAATTCTGTTTAAGACTCATCAGCACAACCGCCAGCGCCAAGCCGGAGGTCATAATAATAGCTACCGGAAGCTCACTGTATGTACGATAAGAACGGCGAAGCTGTTCAATAACCACCCCGCCGATTACAGCTATAGCGAAACCGCTAAGTGCCGGATTCAAGTGCAGCACAGAGCCGAGCGCCACACCGGCGAGTGAAACGTGCGAGAGTGTATCCGCCATTAACACCTGACGACGAAGCATGAGATAAACACCGAGCAATGGGCCGATGATGCCGATTAACCCTCCAGCCCAAAATGCGCGCTGCATGAATTCGTAACTAAACATTTCCAGCCTTCGTTCTCCTTTCGTTCCAGACTGATTACTGAATCCAGATAGGAATTTGTCTCCTCCAAGCCGTGCGTTACCATAATTACCGTTCGCCCGTGCTGGCTGACATAATGACGCATCAATTGATAAAACCCTGTGCGGCTCGCCAGATCCATACCCGTTGTAGGTTCATCCAGTACCAGCACTTGAGGCTGCTGCGCGAGTGCACGGGCGATGCAAATCCGCTGCTTCTGGCCACCCGACAGCTCCCCGATTTTGCGGTTCCGAAATTCCCACATATCGACCTGCTTAAGGCTCCGTTCTACAATATGCTCCTGCTCTGATGTAAACCGTCTGAACAAGCCCAACCGCGAATAACAGCCCGAGCGAACCAGCTCGATGACCTTACTGGGAAAGCCAGCATTAAATGAGGCCACTTGCTGCGGTACATAGCCAATTATGAGCTTCCCGTTATCTTCCAGTTCCTTATTCAGGCTAACGGTTCCGCTCCACGGCCGCAGCAGTCCGAGCATAAGCTTCAGCAGTGTCGTTTTGGCTGCGCCGTTCGGACCGGTAATCCCAATAAACTGTCCCGTATGAATATCAAGCGATAGGTTATCAATTACAGGCTCATTTCCGTAACCAAACACAACATTTCGCATCGATGACAAAATCATGGTTAGGCAACTTCCCTTCTGACTCGGCTAATTTGCTAGATCAGCTAAAAAAATTGTGTGGAGAAACTTCGAAGGGCCGATAATTTAACAGCATTTCATACTGTTAAATCGTTGAATTCAACCGTAATTATCTAATTAACTAGAAATAGTGCCGTTAATTTCCTCAATATCCCAAAAATCAGCCATTATGAGCTGAATTAGAGGCACAATTTCACGTTAATTTCTCTCCGAGTGATGTACGACTGATATTAGCAGCAGTAATTCATGTTAAATAACTCCACTTGACTCAGCCATCCGTCCCTCTATGGATGGCACCCGCTTCTTCGAGAAATATAAGGATAAGTTGTCGTGTGAAACCTACAAATTCTTGTCTTTAGAGAATACCGGAATCTGAAGTCTACTGATTCTGGTCTACTCCTCTTTCGGCCAACGGATATCTATACCTGCGCTTTATTCCTGGGGCGCCGCCAGCAATTCCTCGGCAGGCCAAGGGAGCGGATTGTTAAAGTTGCTCCAATTCTGCTGCATTTCTGCCTCCGTCAGCAAACATCTGTCCAATCTGGCCTCAATATTAGTACGATCCATGCTGACACCGATGAACACGACCTCATTGATACGGTCGCCCCATTGATCATCCCATTTTGCCTTCACATCAGGCTCGCTCTCCAGCACCTCTTGCTGCTGATCCTCCGGCATCGTAGCCAGCCAATAACCTGCAGGTCCAAACTGAATGGAAGGTCCGGCCTGACTTATCGTAGCTGCAAGGTCGCCTTTCGCGGCCAGCCATACAAGCCCCTTCGCCCGCACTACCTCCTCCGGCCAATTGCTGAAGAAGAAGCTTAATCGTTGTGGATGAAAAGGTGTTCTGCGGCGGTATACGAAGGAGCTAATGCCGTATTCTTCCGTCTCCGGCGTATGTTCCTCCTTACTTAGTTCCGTGATCCAACCGGAAGACATACTCGTTCTCTCAAAATCGAACAATCCCGTATTCAGGATTTCCTTAGGATCAACGATACCTTTTACGGTACGGATAATTTTGGCTGTAGGCTGAAGTTTGCGCAATACAGCCTCAAGCTTGTTCAATTCCTGCTCGTCAACCAGATCACATTTGTTCAACAGCAGCACATCACAGGTTTCAATCTGGTCAATCAGCAGATCCACAATGTCGCGGAAATCACCTTCGCCAGCGGTCTGGTTACGGTCGATCAGCGTGTCACCCGAAGCGAAATCATGCCAGAAGCGATTGGCATCCACCACTGTAACCATCGTATCCAATCGGGCGAGCATGGTCAGATCTATATCCAACTCGGGGTTAGCATAGGTGAAGGTCTGTGCCACCGGAACTGGCTCACTGATGCCGGAGGATTCGATCAAGATATAATCAAAACGCCCCTCCGCCGCTAGCTTCTGCACCTCAATAATTAAATCATCACGGAGTGTGCAGCAGATACAGCCGTTAGACATTTCCACCAGCTTCTCCTCTGTTCGGGACAGGGTATTTCCGGACTTTACCAGATTGGCATCCACGTTCACTTCGCTCATATCATTGACAATAACAGCCACCTTAAGGCCATCACGGTTATGCAGAATATGATTCAGCAAAGTTGTCTTCCCGGAGCCCAGATATCCGCTGAGTACGGTAACAGGAATTCTTTTCATTATTCAAACCCCTTACGTTTATTAGATTTAAAGGCAATAGCGGCTTGCTCTTAGCGAGTCTCGCGATGCAGTGTAACTCTCTTCAGACGAGGGCAATATTTCTTCATTTCAAGGCGTCCCGGCTGATTTCTCTTATTCTTCGTAGTGGTGTAATTGCGGTCGCCTGTTTCTGTGCAAGCCAATGTAATGATTACTCTCACTGTATTCATCTCCTTATGTTAATCGTAATATTTACGATTAACATATCGTACACGTATTGCTTACTCTCTGTCAACCCCGATCTTCGGAGAATTATAACTCTCTTAAATTTGTGGTCTTTCCGGCGGACAAATTACGTATAGATGGAATTATGAAAATATGAATCTTTAAATGAGGCGGGAGTGTGGGAAATGAAGATACCGGTAATTATATTGAGTGGATTTTTGGGGAGTGGGAAAACGACCCTGCTGCTGACTCTGCTACAGGAGAGCTTTGCTAGAGGTCTTAATCCTGGCGTAATCATGAATGAGCTGGGAAAACGGGATGTGGACGGGTATATATTGCAAGAACACACCGGCACCAATGTGGAGAAACTGTTGGACGGTTGTGTCTGCTGCAGCCGCAAGGAGGAGCTTGCGGACAGTCTTTCCGAACTGCAAAAACGGCGTCCAGATGCCATCTATATCGAGCTTACCGGAGTGGCTGATCCGGAGGAGATCATCAAACTGCTACAGGAATCACCGCTCAGGGAACGGTTAGCACTGCATTATACCGTCACTCTGCTGGATGCTGAGAATGCCTTGGAATATAACAGCCGTCTCTCCGCTGACAAGCAGCTTATCCATATACTGCGCAAGCAGCTTAGCTCTGCCGATCTCGTAGTCGTCAATAAGAGTGACCTCGTAGAACCAGAAACTTTATGGAGAATCGAAAAAGTCGTCCGCAAGCAAAATAAAAAGGCCGAAATTGCCTTCACGCATTATAGCAAAATCAATCTGTACCCGGTGCTGGCCGGAATCGTCCCGCAGGAGCCCTATGCCCCTGCTCCGCAACGCGCTCCCCAAGACTTCAAAGGAGCTCCGTTAAAGCGCCTGAATTCCGACCGAGGAGGTATAGCTGTAAGAGAAGCGCCCGAGAACCATAATGCCTCTTACTCTCAAGTGTCTGCCGTAACCTTGACCTTTCCACCATCTGGGGCAAAGCTGCTCACAAGAGAAAGGCTCGAAGCATTCTTTCAGGAATGGGAAGGCATTCTACTGCGGGCCAAGGGACATGTTCAGCTCTCGGAGCCCGAGTCTGTTCAGCTTGTCCAATATTCAGGCATGCGCACGTCTTGGGAAGATTCACGTTATCCCGGTTCGCCATACGTAGTGTTCATCGGAATAAATCTGAATGAAGCCACACTCATCGAACGCTGGACTGCCTTATTCCTTTGACAACCTTATCTCCATTCAAAATATTGCCGCTGCTGCTTCCCGTTGCATTTCTTATTATTCTCGGCGTCCTTTGGCTGCCAGATCATCTAGAACTGCTGGATAATGCCTATATCGATACCTTCAAAACAGCCTTTATCGGCATTTTGTTGGAAGCTTTACCGTTTGTGTTAGCCGGAGCACTGCTCTCCTCGCTGCTGCAGGTGTTTGTACCGGATGAAATGATCTCACGCTGGATTCCGCGGCGGCCGGTGCCAGCGATTCTGTTCGCCTGCCTGCTCGGAATCCTCTTTCCCGTATGCGAATGCGGAATGATCCCACTTGTCCGCCGCTTCATTCATAAGGGAATGCCGCTTTACGTCGCTATTGTGTTTATTTTAGCAGGACCGATCTTGAATCCGGTGGTGTACGGGGCGACGCTGACCGCCTTTCGCAGCCACCCAGAACTGGCTTATGCCCGCATGGGCCTAGCTTTTAGCGTGTCCTGCATCATTGGCCTGATGATCTATGCAACTGTGAAGAAATCACCGATACGACTGTCTATGCAACGTGAGATTGAGGATACGCATCACCGCAGTACACGTGGGGGAAGACTGGTTTCCGTCTTCGTACATGCCTCTGATGAGTTTTTTGAAATGGGCAAATATTTGATCATTGGCTGCCTGTTAACCTCAGCTATCCAGACGTTTATGGTGCGTGACAGCTTAATTGCTATAGGTGATAAACCACTTGGCTCTTATCTTTTTATGATGGGACTGGCCTTTATACTCTCCCTCTGTTCTACTTCGGATGCCTTCGTCGCCTCGACCTTTGTGCATACTTTTCCGGCAGGCTCACTGCTTGCCTTCATGGTGCTCGGCCCGATGCTCGATTTCAAAAACTCAATGATGCTGCTCGCGCTATTCAAGACCAAATTCGCTCTCTATTTGTTCTTTCTAATCTTCTCTGGCGTATTTATTGGTGCTGTGCTGCTGTCCGTGTGGCTATGACAATCCGATCCTTTATATAACAATGGAGAGAAGGGACATGATGAATGACGCCCGGAGCATCCGAATTCACTATGGTTTACGCGCACTGATTCTACTGGCCTTCGCCCTCTACATTGGGCATTTGGTCCAGCAGGATGCTCTGCATTATTATGTAGCGCCCAAGCTGGCGCGGTGGGTTAAGCTTTGTCCGGTGCCCCTGGTGCTGATGGCGATAAGCCTAGGTGTGCAAGCATTATTCGGCAAAGGCAGTGTATTATGCGACTGCGACCATCGACTCCCCCGCTCAGTTCACAGAAACGTGGTTCTATACGGATTGTTTCTTTTCCCGCTATTGCTCGGATTCCTCATCCCTGACCGGGCCTTGGGCAGCATGGCCGTAGGCAAAAAGGGAATTTCGCTTTCCTATCTGTCTGAGCAGCCTAAGAATAATGTGACCTTCGAGCCCGCCGATCCTTATCATGAAGAATTCGCCGAACTGGCTAAGAAGCTGTACGCACAGCCTGTCATCCCCGTATATCCAGCCATTTTCTCCGAAACCTTCGGCGCCATTGACAGCTACAAGCAGCAATTTGAAGGTAAAGCGATCGCTGTTGCGGGCTTCCTATATCCTACTGAACCCGGATCAGCATACAATACATTTGCGGTAAGCCGTTTTCTGGTACAATGCTGTACGGCAGATGCAACTCCCTTTGGAATTATGGTTGATTCAGGCAAAAAAATAAGCCTGCCGGCCGATACCTGGATAAAGGTTCGGGGCAAGCTTCATATAGTGCAATACAAGGGCCAGGAAATTATGCAAATTACCGCAGAGTCCATCACACCGATTTCTCAGCCTGCTACACCCTACATTTACACGAGTCCTGACTCCATTGCCGCATGGGATCAATTACAGACTGCAGCTAAGACTGCTAAATAATCGCATCCAGCTCATCTTCGTCATCAGCGGACTTATTCGGATTGAAGACCTCAACCATGATGCGGGCCGGGATACAAATAATCTGCTGCTTGGGTTTGGAGATAAAGCCCATCTCCAACGCAATTCGCAGCGGCGCATCAGAATAAGTCATTTGAATCCCATAATTGAATACTTTAAGCGTATTATGACCAAATTTGGTTTTGATATCGATAATCTGCTCTTCTTTTGTTAACGATACGGTCTTGTACTCTTTGCCATTCACTGTAATAATAGCCTGCAAATCACCCTGTTGATAATGCTCGTTGTGGTTTTTGTATAATTTGACTCCATAGATAGAGGCGGCTGCCAGCAGAACCAGCAGGATGATGTATAAATCACCGCGTTTTATTTTTTGCAATATCGTTACCCTCTCGCTGACTCATTTCAAAACGTAATAATTAAGACCCTTACAAATATATTAAGCTTAAAACCATTTGTCAATGCTTACCCCGCCGCTTTAGCACGACCCGCAGTAATATTGTGATAGCCACGTAGATTAGAAGGACCACAACTAGTGTTACAGTACGCTCTTTATTTGAGCCATCAGCGAACAGGACTGGTCCAAGACCAAACAAGGTTGTCATTGCATACAACAATACAAACAGGAAATTTATCAACCATACCATTAGAAACCCACTCCAATTCGGAATAATACCTTAACAACTCATCTGCGGATACGGACCGAACATTCCTTCAGGACTCTATCCAGTTCATTCACTTGAATCGGCTTCGAGATGAAGTCGTGCATTCCAGCCTGCAGACACATTTCCTCATCCTCTTTCCCCGCAAAGGCAGTAACAGCCACAATCACAGGATTTAACCCACACTGCTCACGGATCATTCCCGTTGCTTCAATACCATCCATAACAGGCATTTGAATATCCATAAACACCAGATCATACGAATGAAGGAGCACGGCTTGTACGGCTTCCTCACCATTTACAGCCACATCGGCCACATAGCCCCGCTTCTTTAGATATTCCAATAGCAGATGACGATTCACCGGATGATCTTCCGCAATCAGAATGGACATAGGTCCGTATTTCCCTTCGGGGGGAATCTCCGCAGCCACAGTTCGCTCCTTGTCCGCTGAATAATCGTTCCTGACGGGCTTCTCTGGTTGCTGTTCTACGACCGGAAGGGAAGCCTGCACTGTAAAATAGAATTCCGAGCCCTCGCCTTCACGGCTGTCCACACCTATAGTTCCCCCTAATAGCTCAGCCAGTTTCTTGCTGATGGCTAATCCAAGTCCCGTTCCGCCATACTTTCGGTTGATGGTCGGATGAAGTTGCGAGAAGGATTGGAAGAGCAGCCCCTGACTTGCCTGCGGAATGCCAATTCCGGTATCATGAACGATAAATTTAATGATTAGATTTCCTGACTCCTGTAATGACACTAGCTTCACCGAGAGGCTAATATTACCGATCTCCGTAAATTTAACCGCATTCCCCACTAAATTCACAAGAATTTGGCGTAATCTTGCCTCATCTGTCACAATTAATGGCGGAAGATCAGGATCAACTTCAGTGCTTAGCAATAACCCTTTTTCCTTTACCTTCGAAAAAAAGAGATCGCTGACGCTCTGCATCACATAACGGAGGTCTACCAATTGCTGTTCCAGTGTCATCATGCCAGCTTCAATTTTGCTGAAATCCAGTACTTCATTCAAAATATGCAGCAGCGCTTCACTACTTTTGTTAATAATCTGCGTATAGTAGTGCTGTTCATCATTAAGCTCTGTGCCCGAGAGCAAATCAGCCATACCAATAATACCATTCATCGGAGTACGCAGCTCATGGCTCATGATAGCCAGAAACTCTGATTTAGCCCGGTCTGCCTGTTCTGCCGACTCCTTAGCCCGCACAATGGCTTTCTCTTCGGTAATATCCCTGAAGACAACCACCGCACCCTTGCGCATACCGTTATCAAATAGAGGTGTCATCCGATATTTCACCAAAAAGCTGGAGCCGTCCTGTCTCCAGAATACTCCTTCTCTTTCTTCGTACGAAAGGCTCTCTGAAAGCGACTGGATTAAGGTCTTCTGCCCCGGATATGGATCACCAGCAAGCCAGGTCTGTTGAATGGTATGCAGTTGACTGTTGGAGGACAATTCCCGGGGATCATAACCCAGCATTACTGCCGCAGACGGGTTAATAAACATCGTTGCACCCTCAAGGTTAATACCAAAGATACCTTCCGTAACCGAATTCAATATTAGTGCATGCTCGTAGCTAAGCTTCTCAATTTGCTCCAGATGACGTTTACGCTCGGTGATATCACTAGTAATACTGAATACCCCTACCACCTGATTGTTTACCATAATGGGCACATAAATCACACTAACCTCAACAGGATGTCCTTCCCGGTGAATCAGCCTGCTGTCGAAGATCTGGGCCTGTCCGTTCGCAGCATTCCAGAAACGTTCATTCACATCATCCAGCACTTCTGAATCAATAATTTCGCTATAGTAGGACAGATGCAGGCTTTCACGAGAGTAACCCGTCAGTTGCTGCAAACTGGAGTTGACCGAGAGTGTCCGCCCCAGCAAATCCATTGCGCTGATCGCCGAAGGATTGTATTCAAAAAGAGACTTATAGCGATTTTCACTTTCCTGAAGCTTCATCTCGTACTGTTTGCGCTCGGTAATGTCACGAGTTACGCCCACAACCTCCTGAACTTCACCTTCTCCGGTATAGATATACCGGAGCGTGGTTTCCACCCATATATAAGAACCGTCCTTGCGCAAGAAACGGAAGACTATCGGCTTAAGCTTCAGCCCCGTCATACTCCTCTGCATATAGTCCAGAACTCTGACAGCATCCATGGAATGAATGTAATCTTGTCCACTGGTCTCTATCAACTCTTCAGGCGTATAACCAAACATAGAGAAGCAGATCGGAGAAGCATATAAATACGTAATTTGCTCATCTGCAGTACTACGGAAAATAAAGTCCTGTGAATTCTCGGAGATCAGACGAAAGTTCTTCTCACTGTCCCGCAACTGCTCCTCCATCTGGTGGCGTTCAGTCACATCCTGTACAATACCGCTAATCCGTAGAGATTTGCCTGCTTCATCTACTACCACTTCCCAGTGGGCTTCAATGATCTTCCGCAACCCCGAAGAGGTTCTGATACGAAATACCGTTTCCCCGTTCTTTCCAGACTCCAAAGAGTAAGTTAACCCTTCAATGGTCTTCTGGTAATCTTCCTGATGAATGACGGAACGAATCAGCTCGTGATCGTAGACAGATTGGTTGCTGCTATATTCGGTGAAGCCAAAAATATGGCACATTTCCTTCGAAAGTGTTGCATACTGTTTCACTAAATCCCATTCCCAGGAACCCATTTGGGCCAGATGCTGTGATTTAGCCAGCATATCCTCATACTTCTTCCGCTCCGTTACATCACGGGCAATCGTCACTACCTGCTCCGCCTCGCCCGCTTCATTGCGCAACACCTGAAAGGAGCTCTCAATCCACAAATAATGTCCGTCTTTATGTCTTACTCTGCGGGTAAACACATCGGTATCTGAATAATACTTGCCTTGCTCCCTCATCTCCAAGGCGTCCTCAGGATGATAGTATTCCGGTCTTTTTTTACCGATCATTTCATGAGGCGGGTATCCCAGCAACTTCTCAATGGAGGGCGACACGTAGTGCAATGTTCCATCCAAGTCACCAAAAGAGACCATATCCGGCGTATTCTGCGTAATCAAATTGTACAGATATTGTTTCTCCTGCAGCTTAGTCTCTGTAAGCTTCCGGTTCGTAATGTCTGTTATTTCTATCATCATAAATGAAGGAGTATTCTCCTGAGTTATTAAAAAAATATGAAGCGCTACCCAAATGATCCCGCCATCCTTGCACAAGA
>LIDZ01013307.1_pt15 | contig 20359 bp, 20 predicted proteins | sample 644651 | NCBI WGS metagenome assembly LIDZ01 (sample SAMN03856242, study PRJNA289617) | food metagenome | isolation source: wine grapes on drying loft during traditional withering process | host: Vitis vinifera cv. Corvina | place: Italy: Gargagnago di S. Ambrogio di Valpolicella | collected 2014-01 | reverse complement strand
GGCGAACAGGCCCTCGAAATCACCGACATGCTGGTGCGTTCGAACGCGATCGACGTCATCGTCGTCGACTCCGTTGCCGCTCTGGTGCCAAAGGCTGAAATCGAAGGCGAAATGGGCGACATGCACGTCGGCCTGCAAGCCCGACTGATGTCCCAGGCGCTGCGTAAAATCACCGGTAACATCAAAACTGCCAACTGCCTGGTTATCTTCATTAACCAGATCCGTATGAAGATCGGCGTGATGTTCGGCAGCCCGGAGACCACTACCGGTGGTAACGCGCTGAAGTTCTACGCATCGGTCCGTCTGGACATCCGTCGCACGGGCGCGGTCAAGGAAGGCGACGAAGTCGTCGGTAGTGAAACCCGCGTCAAAGTCGTCAAGAACAAGGTGGCTCCGCCGTTCCGTCAGGCTGAGTTCCAGATTCTCTACGGCAAGGGCATCTACCGTAACGGCGAGATCATCGACCTCGGCGTGCTGCACGGTCTGCTGGAGAAATCCGGTGCCTGGTACAGCTACCAGGGCAGCAAGATCGGTCAGGGTAAGGCCAACTCCGCGAAGTTCCTGGCGGACAACCCGGAAATCGGTACCACCCTCGAAAGGCAGATTCGCGAGAAGCTGCTGACGGCAGCGCCTGATGTGAAGGCCCAGTCGTCCCGCGTAGCGGCAGACGATGTGGCTGAAGTCGAAGCTGACGCGGACATCTGATCCCCGCCATGCCAGCTGTGCTTGATACGCCCGTCGCTGTAAGGCGTACTGCAATGGACCTGCTCGCACGACGCGAGCACGGTCGTGTCGAGCTGACGCGCAAGTTGCGTCAGCGCGGCGCTCCCCCCGAATTGATTGACGCAGCACTCGACCGTCTGACGGAAGAGGGTCTGCTGTCTGAATCCCGATACCTCGAAAGCTTTGTTTCCTACCGTGCCCGTTCTGGCCACGGCCCTTTGCGTATCCGCGAAGAGCTGGGGCAACGCGGCTTGCCGCGTGCAGACGTCGAACAAGCGCTGCGCGAGTGCGGCGTGGACTGGTGGGAAAAACTGGAAGCGCTGTGGCAGCGCAAGTTCAGCGGTCAACTGCCCAGGGATGCTCGCGAGCGTGGCCAGCAGATGCGCTTTCTGAGTTATCGCGGATACCCGCCCGAGCTGATTGGTCGTTTGCTGAGTGGCAAGGGCAACGACGACTGACGCGTGATCTGCCTGAAGGCGCGCAGACGCGCCCTCAAGCATGCACCATCACATCGATTTCACAGGCTCTGTCCCTCGGGCCTGCTGAGAGTGCGCAGGTCTTGCCCAGTTTTCCTCCAGGTTTATGCAGTCCACCAGTTCGCGCAAGCGGCCATGGTTGCGGCCGTTAAACGTGAATGCCAGGCGCGTGAGATGGCTGAACTGCGCTTCGTCATATTCGTCCTGATGCCCGTATTGCTGGAAGTCGCCGCTTAACCGCAGATCGACAAACCTGTCCTGTAGGGCGTTCAACGCCTGTTCGCTCAAGGCGTGGTGCATGCGAATGACGAAGGTGTTCTTCAGCCAGCGGCTGGAGTGAAAGTTGCTGTAGAAGCGGTTGATCTCGGCGACGGCCTCATCGGCGCTGTACACCAGCTTCATCAGGTTCATGTCCGTAGGCAGAATGTACTTGTTCGTCTCCAGCTCATTTCTGATGAAGCTGAGCGCTCCTTCCCAGAAGGTCCCGCCCGGGGCATCCAGCAGCACGATCGGAACCAGAGGACTTTTGCCAGTCTGGATCAGCGTCAGCACTTCCAGCGCTTCGTCGAGGGTGCCAAACCCGCCTGGGCAGAGCACCAGCGCATCGGCCTCTTTGACGAAAAACAGCTTACGCGTGAAGAAGAAGTGGAACGGCAGCAGATTGCCGGTGCCATCCACGGTCGCATTGGCGTGCTGCTCGAAGGGCAGGGTGATATTGAAGCCCAGGCTGTGATCCAGACCGGCGCCTTCGTGGGCCGCGGCCATGATCCCGCCACCGGCGCCGGTGATGACCATCAGGTCCGAGGCGGCCAGTTGCTTGCCCAGTTCACGGGCCAGCGCATAAACAGGATGTTCGAGGGGCGTGCGGGCGGAGCCGAACACGGTGACTTTGCGCCGGCCTTTGAATCGTTCGAGCACCCGGAAAGCATTTTCCAGTTCGCGTAACGCTTGCAGGGTGATTTTGGCATTCCAGCGATTGAGGTCGTCCTGGGCCATGCGCAGGACGGTCAGGGTCATGTCGCGGTACAGCGGAAGATTGGGGCTGTCCGGGGCGACCGAACCGAGGAGCTCTTCGACCTTGAGGGTGAGGTCGTTTCCGTTGCTCTGAAAGTGTTGAGACAACGCGTCACTGGGTACGTACGGCATTCACGCTTTCTCCTTCTGCAGAATCATTGACCGTCACCAGGGGGCGGGATCGCGACGCTTCATGCGTCGGCGTGCGCAGCGCATCCGAAAGACAGGGAGCATCAAAGCTGCGCGGCGCCTGATTCTGGACTAATCCATGGTTGAAAAGAGAAAACATTGATGGCATCCGGCGCCGCAGGCAACCCTTTCTTGCATGCAAAATGTGATGAGTCAGGATGGACACGGCGAAACGAAAAGCAGGCACCAGGATCAGCGATCAAGCAGCGGGCGGGACGTGCTGAGTGGCGGGAATTTGAATGGCGTATGTAGCGGGGAGGGGAAGGCAAGACTGCGCGTTGAAGGGGTCTCGAAACGCGCAGCCCGTAAAGCTCGTTACATCACTTCTTGTGGGCAGGGGGCTTGGCAGCGCAGTCCGCCGCTTTGATTTCCTGAGTGGTGATGAGCTTGTTGGTTTTGTATTCGGTGAACTGGTACCGCAGGATCGCGCCCTTGGCCATCAGTTGGCGGTAACCGGCGTTGCGGCACACGCTACCGCCCAGCTGACCGCGGACGTCGTCCGGGTTTTCGCGCATCTGAGCCGCCTGGCCGGACTGCACGCTCAGGTGGTTGATCAGCATCTTGCCTTCAACGGTGTAGCCTTCGTCGAGGATGTCTTCGTTGATGGCGCGTGGGGTGCCGACACTGCTTTCCTTCGCGACTTTATCAAGCATCTGGCTCAGTTCGTAATCCTGCTTGGACGCCGCGTTGGCGCACAGTGGAGCGACGAGCAAAAGCGTGAGAGTGGGGGCGATGAGGCGCAGCATTGAATTCTCCTGGTGCGTGGACGGGTGTTGCAGAGGCTGGCCGTTGGACCGGCGACATCCCGAGGCGTTCACTGTGGGCGTGAGTGCTCTCAAGGCCGGGCAGTATAGGGGAGGAGCCTTGGCGGACACCAGAGAGCACGGCGCCTTGGCCTGCGTCTGATAGAATGCCGCGACTTTTCGACCTGCCGGATGCCCCTCGTGTCACTGCCTTCTTACCCCTCAATGACCCAGACTGTTTTTCACGGTAATTCGGTCGCACGTCTGAGAGATGAGCGGGAGGAGGAGAGCACGAAACCTTTCCTGGCTCGCGGATCACGTGCGCCAAGGTGCCATTGCTGTCGAGTGATCGAAAGTCACTGCCTTTGCAGGTGGCGTCCCAAGGTCCAGGCACGATCTGGGGTTTGCCTCATCATGACCAAAAAAGAGGTGTTCAAACCCAGCAATACCGGTTGGCTGATAGCAGACGTGATTCAGGATAACCATGCGTTTGTGTGGTCACGCACCGAGGTCGACGAAAAGCTGATTGCATTGCTCAATGATCCGCAATGGCAGCCCTACCTGGTTTTTCCGGGTGAATACGTAGCGGCGGAGCGCGTCACCAACACCGTGACGATTAACCCGAACAAGAGACCGCTGTTTGTGCTGATTGACGCGACATGGACTGAAGCGAGGAAGATCTTCCGTAAAAGCGCTTACTTTGATTCGATCCCGATTTTAAGCCTGATTCCCGAGAAGCTTTCACGATACAAGTTGAGACGCTCCACCCGCAGCGAACATCTCTGTACCGCTGAAGTGGCCGCACTGTGTTTCGATCTGGCCGGCGATACTGAGGCAGGCTCTGCGTTGAGCTGTTATTTCGATGTGTTCAGTCAGCACTATTTAGGGGCTAAAAATCAGTTGCCCCTCGACTTGCTAAGCGATGCCCATCAAGAGCTGAAGGGTTACCTCGAGTAGTCATCAGTTGTGTCGCCGCCCGCGAGCCGCCTTAAAACGGCTCGCAATACGAGTATGACCTCAGGCGAGAGTTTTCTTCGGCCACAACTGCGCCAGCAGCATCCCCGCCAGCATTAATCCACAACCGATATAACCACGCAGTTGCAAGGCCTCTCCCAGAATCCAGGCGCCGGCGATGGCGGCGAACACGGCTTCCAGAGAGAGGATGATGGCGGCATGGGAGGCAATGGCGTGCTTCTGCGCGACCACTTGCAGCGTGTAACCCACGCCGACCGCGACGATGCCGCCATAAAGCAGGGAAGGGCCCGCATCGATGATCGCATTGAGGGCGATCGGTTCGAAGAGGACTGCCAGGAGCAGGCTCACTACCGAACAGGTGGCGAACTGTAAAAAAGCCAGACGGATCGGGTCGTGGCGGCTGGCGAACAAACTGACCAACACCACGTGTGCACCCCACACGAACGCGCCGATCAACTGCAGCCAATCCCCCGAAGCGACGTGAAAGTTATCGCCGATACTGAGCAGGCACATGCCGACCACTGCCAACAGGCAACCCAGCCAGGTGCCCAGCCCGGTTTTATGCCCGAGCAGCAAGCCCAGCAACGGAACTACAATCACGTAAAGGCCGGTGATGAAGCCGGAGTTGGTCACGCTGGTAAACAGCAGGCCGACCTGTTGCAGGTTGATGCCCAGCGCCAGCGCCAGGCCCATGATGATGCCGGCGCGTAACATGCCGCGATTGAGCAAGGGCTCCGGCACGCGGGCCGTCTTGGCATTGCGCAGAATCAGCGGGATCAGGCAGAGGGAGCCCAGCGCGAACCGCAGACCCGAGAACAGATAGGGACCGATGTGATCCATCCCGGCGGTCTGGGCGACGAAGCCGGTGCCCCAGATCAATGCGGTCAGGAGCATGAGCAGGTCCGCTCGCAGGGCATGGTTTGGCATGATGGCACTCGTCAGGTCGGGGGCGCAGACTTTGCCGCAAAGCATCAGGCTTGACCACCCCGACTTCGCTGGGCATCCTTGGCGCCGCTCACGTACGGTCCCTGTGTCAAGATGTCGCGGGTGAACTCATTGGGTGTTGAATTCGTCGGCGCTCAGTCACTTACAGGATCATGAAATGCCATACGAAATCCTGATTGCCGACGACCATCCCCTGTTTCGCAGCGCCTTGCATCAGGCGCTGAGCCTTGGGCTCGGGCCGGACGCCAGATTGGTCGAGGCCGAGAGCATCGCTGATCTGGAAGCGCGACTGACCGAGAAGTCTGACTGGGATCTGGTTCTGCTGGACCTGAACATGCCCGGCGCCTATGGCTTTTCGGGGTTGGTGCTGTTGCGCGGTCAGTACCCGCAAGTCCCGGTGGTGATGGTCTCCGCTCAGGAAGAGGCCGCGGTGGTGGTCAAGTCCCGCGAGTTCGGCGCCAGCGGCTTCATCCCGAAATCCAGTTCCCTGGAAACCATTCAGAAGGCCGTGCGAACGGTGCTGGATGGCGATGTCTGGTGGCCCCCGCAGGTTAACGAAAGCATCAGCGTGTCGCCGGAGGCCAAGGCCGCCAGCGAAGGCCTTGCCAGCCTGACGCCCCAGCAGTTTCGCGTGTTGACGATGGTCTGCGAGGGGTTGCTGAACAAGCAGATCGCCTACGAGCTGAGCGTGTCGGAAGCCACGATCAAGGCCCACGTCACGGCGATCTTTCGCAAGCTCAACGTGCGCACCCGAACCCAGGCCGCTTTACTGCTGCAACAATTGGAATCCATTCCCCAGAGCTGATTCCCGCGAATCAGGCTAAACCCCGGGCTTTACGCGGCCGACCTTCACACTTTTTTGACCGTCGCCGCACTAGCCTCCACCGCTTTCATTCATCAGTAGTTTTCCTATGACGTCCCCATTCAAAGGCCAGACCGGCCTCAAACGTATTCTCAACGCGTCTGGCTATTCCTTTGACGGCCTGACCGCTGCATTCAAGGGCGAAGCGGCGTTCCGTCAACTGGTGCTGCTCAACGTCGTGTTGATCCCGCTGTCCTTCGTGTTTCATGTCAGCCGCGGCGAGCGCGCGATCCTGATCGCGGTGTGCCTGTTGGCGCTGATCGTGGAACTGCTGAACTCGGCCATCGAAGCCGCGATTGACCGGATTTCCCTCGACCGCCACCCGCTGTCGAAGAACGCCAAAGACATGGGCAGCGCCGCACAGTTCGTGGCGCTGAGCATGATTGCCGTGGTCTGGGGCCTGATCTTGCTGGGCTGACAATCGCCTTTATAGCCGGGCTGCGCGTCAGGCAATGCTCGGCAGCACAATCTCGTCGCTGCGGTTAACACCGGCGGTGAATGAGCGACAGAGGTCGAGGAATTCGCGGATAGCGGCCGTCTGATATTTCTGTTTGTGCCAGATGAAGTAGAACTGGCGCACCAGATCCAGCTCCGGCGTTTCAACCGCAACGAGGCTGCCGCGACGGAAAGCGTCACGCAGGGCCAGACGCGAAATGCAGCCGATCCCCAGTCCTGACTCGACGGCGCGTTTGATCGCCTCGGTGTGTTCCAGCTCCAGCCTCACATTCAGGCTGTTCAAGTGGTGACGCATGGCCTGATCGAAGGTCAGGCGCGTCCCCGAACCCTGCTCCCGCAAGATCCACGCCTCCCGCGTCAATTCCTCCAGTGACGCCCGGCCCTTTTTGGCCAGCGGATGCTGAGGGGCGCAAAACACCACCAGCTCATCCTCGACCCAGGTTTGCACTTCGATGTCGGGGTGGCTGCAGTCGCCTTCGATCAAGCCCAGATCGATTTCGTAATGGGCGACCTGCTGAACGATGTTCGCCGTGTTTTGCACGTGCAGCTTCACCTGGCTCTCGGGGTGGCGCTGCATGAAGCTGCCGATCAAGAGGGTTGCCAGGTAGTTGCCGATGGTGAGCGTTGCACCGACCGCCAGCGAGCCGAAGCCGGACTTGCCGTTTAGCAGGTCTTCGATCTCCTTCGCCTGATCGAGCAGCGCAACGGCCTGGGGCAACAGTTGCCGGCCGGTGGCATTGAGGCTCAGTCGCTTACCGGCGCGGTCGAACAGCTGGCAGCTGGACTGGCGCTCCAGTTCGGTGATGGAAGTACTCGCCGCCGATTGCGATAAGGAGAGCAGGACCGCTGCGCGGGAAACGCTTTCCTGCTGGGCGACGGCGACGAAAACCTGGAGCTGACGGAGAGTAAATCGCATATCTATATAACCGATAACCCATATCTTGATAATTCAGTTAACAGATATTGTGTCTGCCACTAGAATGTCGCGCAATGGCGCATCGACTGGCGCACGTTATTTATCAGGAGCTCCCACGTACCATGAGCAACATGAATCACGAGCGTGTCCTCAGCGTTCATCACTGGAACGACACCCTCTTCAGTTTCAAGTGCACCCGTGATCCTGGCCTGCGCTTCGAGAACGGTCAGTTCGTCATGATCGGTCTGCAGCAGCCAAACGGGCGCCCGCTCATGCGTGCCTACTCCATTGCCAGCCCGAACTGGGAAGAGCATCTGGAGTTCTTCAGCATCAAGGTGCCGGACGGCCCGCTGACCTCCCAGCTGCAGCATCTGAAGGAAGGCGACGAGATCATCATCAGCAAGAAGCCTACGGGCACGCTGGTGCTGGATGACCTCAAGCCGGGCAAGCATCTTTACCTGCTCAGCACCGGGACCGGTCTGGCGCCGTTCATGAGCGTGATTCAGGACCCCGAAACCTACGAGCGTTTCGAGAAGGTCATCCTCTGCCACGGCGTGCGTTACGTGAACGAAGTCGCTTACCGCGAGTTCATCACCGAGCACCTGCCGCAGAACGAATTCTTCGGCGAGATGCTGCGTGACAAGCTGATCTACTACCCGACCGTGACCCGCGAGCCGTTCGAAAACGAAGGCCGCCTGACCGACCTGATGCGCAGCGGCAAGCTGTTCAGCGACATCGGTCTGCCACCGATCAACCCGCAGGACGACCGCGCCATGCTGTGCGGCAGCCCGAGCATGCTCGACGAAACCAGCGAAGTGCTTAACAGCTTCGGTCTGACCGTTTCGCCGCGGATGCGCGAGCCGGGTGATTACCTGATCGAGCGCGCCTTCGTCGAGAAGTAACGCCATTCAGATACGACCCAATCGCCGATGAACACCCTCGCAGCCCTGCGAGGGTGACGTCATCGGCGAATAGGTCAGTACAGGCACCCGCATTTTTGGGGTCTGAAAAAAACCGCCTGGAGGTCACGGACCAGGCGGTTTTTTTGTGGGCAGGCGTCAGTCGTTTATCAACCGGCGGCGGGAACCACCTCCAGCACGCAAATGACACCCGGCTGCGGATAGTGCCAGCGAACGTCCAGATCCCAGAACTGCGCGCCGTAGCGGCGCTCTGGCGTGGGCGTCTGGTAGGCCGGTCGCGGGTCTTGAGCCAGGCACTGCTCGATCAGTTCGATCAGCGGTTCTTCGAGGCGCACCCCGTGTTCGCGGGCCTGGGCCAGCGCCGCATCCCCCCACTGCACCGGAATCAGCTCCGGCGCAGCGGCGGCCATGCCGTTGCGCGCATCAGCGATCACATCGGCGTAAGGCACGTAGGGTTTGACGTCCAGCACCGGCGTGCCGTCCAGCAGATCGATGCCTGACAACCACAGGCGCCCGGCCTCGACCTTGTCCAGCTTGACCACCGACTGACCGATGCCGTTTGGCCGATGGGTGGCGCGCGTGGCGAACACGCCCATCGACTGATTGCCGCCCAGACGAGGAGGGCGCACCTTGAGTCGCGGCTTGTCCTCCAGGGCTTGATGAAACAGAAACAGCAGCCAGACATGGCTGACTTGTTCCAGGCCCTGCACGGCGTCACCCTGATCAAAGGGCGCGATCAACTCCAACACGCCCCGCGCGGCAGGCGCCAGTTGCGGCTGCCGGGGAATCGCAAACTTCTCTTTGAAGCACGAGCGCATGAAACCGATCGGCGAAACGCTGTAGGCCTGGGTCATCAACGGAGCTGCAGCGCTTAGCCGCGTACGCGCAGGGTCAGGCCGCGCAGGAAGTTGCGCAGCAACTGGTCGCCACAGACACGGTAGTTGGTATGACCCGCCTTGCGGAACAGGGCGCTGAGTTCAGGCTTGGACACCGGGAACTCGGATGCCTTGAGGATCGCGTGCATGTCGTCTTCCTTCAGCTCGAAGGCCACACGCAGCTTTTTCAGAACGATGTTGTTGGTGATTGGCAGCTCGACAGGCAGCGGCGGGCGGCTCTCATCCTTGCCGCGCTTGAAGAACACCAGGCCGTCGAGGAAATGCGCCATGACCTCGTCGCTGCACGGCACGAAGCCTTCTTCTTCGTCTTTCTTCATGTAGGCCGCGACATCGGCCTTGGTCGCGTCGAACCCGCCGAGCTTGATGATATCGACCACTTTGGCGTCGTTGATATCAAGCATGTAACGGATGCTGCGCAGTACATCGTTGTTCATCATGGTGCGTGTATTTCCTGGGGATTCGCAGATGAGCGCCCGCGAGAGTCGATAGGCCGCTCAGAAAGGGGATTCAGAATTTTTCTTTGTCGTTCATGTAGCGCCATTGGCCTTCAGGCACCTTGCCGATGGACACGCCGCCGATACGAATACGTCGCACCGAAACAACCTTGAGACCCACCGCTTCGCACAGCTGGGCAATGACCCCGGGCTGCGGGTTTTTCATGGCGAAGCGCAGGCGGTTTTCGTTCTGCCAGCTGGCTTTGACCTTGGGCAGTTCCTTGCCCTTGTAGGTCATGCCGTGGTTCAGGCGGTTGAGGCCGTGGGCAACCATGTCGCCCGAGATCTCGACGACGTATTCCTGCTCGATCTTGCTGCGGTCGTCGGTGAGTTTGCGCAGGATTTTCCAGTCCTGGCTGAACACCATCAGGCCGCTGGCGTTGGCTTGCAGCGTGGAAATAGATTCCAGGCGCAGGAAGTGCCCTTTGAGCGGACGTCGGCCGATGCTGTGGTCGGCGGACAACGTACCGGGCGTGATCAGCGCCAGGGCGCTTTCAGGGGCCATGCCCGCCGGCGCGTTGAACAGCAGGGTGACGGATTCAGGGGTATCGGCTTTTGCTTCCGCATTCAGCATCACGGTCTGGTTTTCGACCTTGAACTGGGGCTCGTCGACGACAACGCCGTCCACCGTGACCCAGCCGCCTTCAATGAACAGCTCGGCTTCGCGCCGGGAGCAACCGACCAGCTCGATCAGGCGTTTGGAAAGGCGAATGGGGTCAGTCATGAGAAAAGCCGTAACAAAATGGAAAGGCGCCTATTGTACCCGCCCAGGCACCGTTAATCGCGGCCACATTGAAATTGGCGGGTGAATAAGCCTCCACTCGATGGATTTTTCCGGGAGCGACGCAGGTCTGCTCTCTATTCCTACATTGTCTGGAGCGAATTCATGACCAAATGGCTACCCGCACTGCTGATGACTGTCAGCTTGCCGCTACTCGCTGCGCAAACTCCGTCCTATGGCCCGCAGCTGGAAGGCTTCCAGTATCCGTTCCCGGCGCAGAATTTCAGTTTCGAATCCCAGGGCGCGCCGGTGCAGATGGGTTACATGGACATCAAGCCGAGCGGCACTGCCAATGGACGCAGCGTCGTGCTGCTCCACGGCAAGAACTTTTGCGGCGCCACGTGGGAAGGCACTATCAAGGCGCTGACGGGCGCAGGTTATCGTGTGGTCGCGCCGGATCAGATCGGCTTCTGCCGCTCAAGCAAACCGGCGGACTATAAATACACCTTCGAGCAACTGGCGCAGAACACCAAAGCGCTGCTGACCCAACTGGGCATCGATCACGTCACGGTGGTCGGGCATTCCATGGGCGGCATGCTGGCGACGCGTTTTGCGCTGATGTACCCCGAGCAAGTGGATCAGCTGCTGCTGGTCAACCCGATCGGTCTGGAAGACTGGAAAGCCAAAGGCGTACCGGATCGCAGCTTCGATGACTGGTATACCCGGGAGCTGAAGACCAACGCCGGCAGCATTCGCAAGTATCAGCAGTCGACCTATTACGCCAACGAATGGCGGCCCGAGTTTGATCACTGGGTCAACATGCAGGCCGGCATGTTCAACGGCAAAGGCAAAGAGGAGGTGGCGCGAGCTTCTGCCCAGACCTACGGAATGATTTTCAATCAGCCGGTGTTCTACGACTTCGAGAAATTGAAGATGCCGACCGTGTTGCTGATCGGCCAGAAGGACAATACCGCCATTGCCAAAGACGCAGCGCCTGAGGCATTGCGCAAGACGCTGGGCAATTACCCGGAGCTGGGCAAGGCCGCCGCCAAGCGCATTCCCCAGGCGACGCTGGTGGAGTTCGCCGGGTTGGGCCATGCGCCGCAGATTCAGGATCCGCAGCAGTTCAACAAGGTGCTGCTGGAAAGCCTGAAGCGTTGATTCGGTTGTGCTTCAACTGGTCCTGAGCCGCATCCGCAGCATCGGATGCGGCCGACCGAGTCCATCGACTTCCGCCCGGCCCACCACCTCAAACCTCTGCCGTTCATAAAAGCCCAGCGCCTGGGCGTTCTGCTCGTTCACGTCCAGCTCGGTGATGTGGAAATGCTCGATCGCGTAGTCCAGCAGTTGCTTGCCCAGGCCCATGCCACGGTGTTCAGGGGCGATAAACAGCATTTCGAGTTTGCCCGGCGTGGTGCCGGCAAAGCCAGTGATGCGCAGGTGCGAGTCCCGGGTGCAGAACAGGTTCACGGCGCCCAGGTATTGGGTTTCCAGCAGATGCCGCAGCAGCGTGATGTAGTTCTCCGGCAGAAAGTCATGGGTCGCGCGCACGGAGGCTTCCCAGACCCGGGTGAGTTCGGCGAAGTCGTGCTGCCTGGGCAGATAGATGACCGAGTGCCGGGCCATATTGCCGCTGCTCCCTGGGTAGTGATCCTGATGTGGGGACGATAGCCAGAAAAAACAGACCCCGCCGTTTTACGGGCAGGGCTGTTGGAGGCGAAGCGGCGTGCGAGCCGGGGATTGAGCGTTAGATCGGCTCAGCCCACAGGTCGTACTCATCGGCATCCACGACGCGGCACATAACTTTGTCGCCTGGCTTGAAGTCACGGTCGCTTTCGACAAACACATTGCCGTCGATTTCCGGCGCGTCGAAGAACGAACGACCGACGAAACCCTGTTCATCCACTTCATCGATCAGCACTTCGATTTCCTTGCCGATTTTCATCTGCAGGCGCGCGGCGCTGATGGCTTGCTGGTGCGCCATGAAGCGATCCCAGCGATCCTGCTTGATGTCGTCCGGCACGATTGGCGCATCCAGCAGATTCGCCGGTGCACCCTCGACAGGGGAGTACTGGAAGCAACCGACGCGGTCGAGCTGGGCTTCAGTCAGCCAGTCCAGCAGGTACTGGAAGTCTTCTTCGGTTTCGCCCGGGAAGCCGACGATGAAGGTCGAACGGATGATCAGGTCCGGGCACTGCTCGCGCCAGTTCTTGATGCGCGCCAGGGTCTTGTCTTCGAAGGCCGGGCGTTTCATCAGCTTGAGGATCTTCGGGCTGGCGTGCTGGAACGGGATGTCCAGGTACGGCAGGATCTTGCCCGCCGCCATCAACGGAATGATCTCGTCGACGTGCGGGTATGGGTAAACGTAGTGCAGGCGCACCCACACACCCAGCGAACTCAGCGCCTGGCACAGCTCGGTCATGCGCGTGCGCACCGGCTGGCCGTTCCAGAAACCGGTGCGGTATTTGATGTCGACGCCGTAGGCGCTGGTGTCCTGGGAGATCACCAGCAGCTCTTTCACGCCGGCTTTGACCAGCCGCTGGGCTTCGTCGAGCACGTCGCCAATCGGGCGGCTGACCAGCTTGCCGCGCATGGACGGGATGATGCAGAAACTGCAGCTGTGGTTGCAGCCTTCGGATATCTTCAGGTACGCGTAATGTCGCGGGGTCAGCTTGACCCCTTGCGGCGGTACCAGATCGATCAGCGGGTTGTGATCGAGCTTGGGTGGCGCGGCGTCATGGACGGCATTGACCACTTGCTCATACTGCTGCGGACCGGTAACGGCCAGTACGCTCGGGTGCACATTGCGGATGACGCTTTCGTCCACGCCCATGCAGCCGGTGACGATCACTTTGCCGTTCTCGGCCAGCGCTTCGCCGATGGTCTCGAGGGATTCGGCCTTGGCGCTGTCGATGAAACCGCAGGTGTTGACCACGACCACGTCAGCGTCCTGGTAGGTCGGAACGACCTGATAGCCTTCCATGCGCAGCTGAGTCAGGATGCGCTCGGAATCGACCAGGGCCTTCGGGCAACCGAGGCTGACAAAGCCGACCTTCGGGGCGGCGGACGTGGTGACGGTGGACATTGACTAACCTCGGCGTAGGATGCCCGGCGAATAGCCGAAGCATTGACTGGGCGCTTGGGGCGCCTCTGATCAAAAAGTGCGCAATTCTAGCGGCGCGTCGAACGATTGACCAGTGTTATACAGAGAATTACGACGAGTGCTGCGCTATGCTTCGCGGCGTTACGCCCGGCGCCCCAAGTGGGCCGGGCGCATCGGAATTTACCGGTGCGGCGCAGGTCAATCCGACAACGCCGGATCGCGGTGATCGAGTCATGGTTTCAGGAGTGGTAAATGGGTCACGCAACGAGTCAGGCAGGGGTCGGGCATTCTTCGGCAAAACCGCTGAGTCTGCTGGTGGGCGCGGTGGGTGTAGCCTATGGCGACATCGGTACCAGCCCGCTGTACACCATTAAAGAAGTGTTCGTCGGCGGCTACGGCGTGCAAGCCGGTCACGACGCCGTACTGGGCATTCTGTCGCTGATCTTCTGGTCACTGATCTGGGTGGTCTCCTTCAAATACATGGCCTTGGTGCTGCGTGCCGACAATGACGGCGAAGGCGGCATCATGGCGCTCACGGCGCTGGCGCGAAGGGCTTCAGCCAAATACCCGAAGCTGCAGGCGAGCATGATCGTCTTTGGCCTGTTCGGCGCAGCGCTGTTTTACGGCGACAGCATGATCACCCCGGCGATCTCCGTGTTGTCGGCGGTCGAGGGCATGGAGCTGGCATTTGACGGGCTTGAGCACTGGGTGGTGCCCATTTCTCTGGTTGTGCTGGTGGCGCTGTTTCTGATTCAGCGTCACGGCACCGCGCGGATCGGCGTGATGTTTGGCCCGATCATGGTGCTGTGGTTCGTGACCCTCGGCGTGCTCGGTGTCCACGGCATCCTCCAGCAGCCGGAAGTGCTGCACGCGGTCAATCCGGTGTGGGCGGTTCGCTTCTTTATCGATCATCCCGGCATTGGCGTATCGGTCTTGGGCGCCGTAGTTCTCGCACTGACCGGTGCCGAGGCGCTGTACGCGGACATGGGCCACTTCGGTCGCAAGCCGATATCGCGCGCGTGGTTCGCGCTGGTATTGCCGGCGCTGGTGCTGAACTACTTCGGTCAGGGCGCCCTGGTGATCCAAGACCCGGAAGCGGTGCGCAACCCGTTCTACCTCCTGGCGCCGAGTTGGGCGCTGTTGCCGTTGATCGCGCTGTCGACCCTGGCGACCATTATTGCTTCGCAGGCGGTGATCTCCGGGGCGTTCTCGATGACGCTGCAGGCGATTCAGCTCGGCTATATCCCGCGCATGTACATCCAGCACACCTCAAGCGACGCCCAAGGGCAGATCTACATCGGCGCGGTGAACTGGGCGCTGATGGTCGGGGTAATCCTGCTGGTGCTGGGCTTTGAGTCTTCCGGCGCGCTGGCCTCGGCCTACGGCGTGGCGGTGACCGGCACGATGCTCTGCACGACGATTCTGGTGGCGGCGGTCATGCTGCTGGCCTGGAAATGGCCACCGCTGATCGCGGTGCCGATTTTGGCCGGATGCCTGTTCGTGGACGGCATGTTCTTCGCGGCGAACGTGCCAAAAGTCCTGCAGGGCGGGGCGTTCCCGTTCCTGGCGGGCATTGCGCTGTTCATCCTGATGACCACCTGGAAGCGCGGCAAGCAGCTCCTGGTGGACCGCATCGACGAAGGGGGTCTGCCGCTGCCGATCTTCATCAGCAGTATTCGCGTGCAGCCGCCCCATCGCGTTCAGGGTACGGCAGTGTTTCTGACGGCGCGTGCGGACGCCGTGCCCCATGCGCTGTTGCATAATTTGCTGCACAACCAAGTGCTGCATGAACAAGTTGTATTGCTGACCGTTGTGTACGAAGACGCCCCGCGCGTGCCGGCAGCGCAACGCTTCGAGGTCGAGGCGTTTGGCGAGGGCTTCTATCGCGTGATTCTGCACTTCGGCTTCATCGACGAGCCGGACGTACCGGCAGCGCTGAGCTTGTGTCACCTGAAGGAGCTCGACTTCAGCCCTATGCGCACGACCTACTTCCTCAGTCGCGAAACCGTGGTCTCGTCGAAACTGGAGGGCATGGCCCGCTGGCGCGAGGGTCTGTTCGCGTTCATGCTGAAGAACGCCAACGGCAATCTGAGGTTCTTCAAGCTGCCATTTAACCGCGTGATCGAACTGGGTACGCAGGTGGAGATGTAATCAGCTCCGTTTCGGCGCGATGGGGTTTAACCGGGAATGTGTCGGGTGTCACGCCGCGAGATTGATGGCGTACATACAGGCCTCTTCCCGGCTGAAGTCGATCCCCCGGGGATGAAACGTACCCCAGATGGTAAACGGCTTGAGCAGACCCCAAAAACAAAAAAAAATCCCCGCACTCGCAAGAGCGCGGGGATTTTTTATGGGTGCTGGATTACTCGGCGGCGGGCTCTTTGCCCTTCCACTTGTCGATCACCGCACTCAAGCGCTTGGCCAGGGCCGGGTAGTCTTCGTCGAAGTGATGGCCACCGGGCAGCTGCATCTTCTCGCCGGGCGCAGTGGCTTCGGTGCAGCCGCTTTCGTCCTTCTCTTCGATGCCGTAGACGCACAACACCTTGTCGCCGGGCAGCTTGGCCATTTCAGGCCCTGTCGCGGCTTCTTTGCCGGCAGCGCCCAACCACCCTTCAACAGCGATCTCGAAGCTGCCGGTGCGGGCGAAGGCGAGCAGGATGATCCCGTCGACCCGCGCCTTGTCTTCTTCCGGCAAGCGGTTGTAGATCGCGGGCAGCACGTCGGCGCCGAAGGAGTAGCCGGCAAGGACGAAGTGCTTGGCACCCCATTTCTGCCGGTAGTGGGCCATCAGCTCGCTGAGATCAGCGGCGGTCTGTTCAGGCGATTTGTGCTCCCAGTAATAGCGCAGGGTGTCGATGCCGACGACCGGGTAGCCGCCCATCTTCGCCATGTCGCCTGCCACGTCCTTGTCCAGGTCGCGCCAGCCGCCGTCGCCGGACAGAAACAGCGTCACTGTGTCGGAGGGCTGTGAAGACGGCACCTCAACCACAGGAATGTTCAGGCCGCCGTTGTCATCACCACCAATCAGGCGACGGCGCACTTCGTTGTTCAGCACCTGCGGGTATTTGATGTCGTAATCGCTGATGCTGGTTTCGGTGTTGGGTGCGTCACGGACCAGCGTGGCGCTTTCGTCGTCAGGCCCATCGTTCCAGGCGACCGTCCACTTGCCGTGGGCGGCGGCTTTCGGCACAGGGTCGGTGCAGCCCGGCTGATCGCGCACGAAGCCGACCGAGATGGCCCGGGCGTTGTCGTTGTTCTGGCCGGCCAGCCAGCGCCAGGCCACCGAAGCACCAGGCCCGACACCGGCGACCAGATCAGGGGCACCGTCGAGCTTCTGCAGCGCAGCATTGAAGGTCTTGGCCTGAAGCTGACAGTCATCCTTCGGCAGTGTCACTTGGATCACACGAGCGGAAGCGTCGTAGCTCAGGGCGAGCAGTTGCTTCTCGGTCAGTGATTCTTCGGCGGTGACGGCCAGGGCGACTTGGGTTTTCACCTTGGTCGAGGGCACTACACGGATCAGCGCAGAGCCGTCGTCCAGGGTGATGTGTTCAAGGGTCGGTTGCGCGGCGGGGCGGTTCCACAGCCAGAAACCCAATGCCACCACCAGAATTACCAGGGCTGCGAGCAAAAAGCGCCAGTAGCGTTGAATCATCAGCGTTTCACCAATCCAGTCAGGCCGCCCGCGATCAGGGCGGCGGTATCTGCCAGTGCCACCAGCGGATCAAGTCCTGCGGGCACGGCCATATAACGAGGTTCCCAGTCAGGCTGGAATTTGTCTTTGAAACGGCGCAGCCCCTGGAAGTTGTAGAGCTGTTCGCCACGGCTGAACACCATCGAACCCAGACGCTGGGTCAGAGGTGCGCCACGCCGCGGTTGCAGCCCGGACAACGGCACCATGCCGAGGCTGAAGCGGGCGTAACCTTCTTTTTTGTAATGCAGGATCAGCCCGACCATCATGAATTCCATGGTCAGCTTTGGCGCTTCCGGGTGCGAGCGCATCAGGTCCAGGCTCGCCAGATCATTGCGCGAGGTCTCCAGCAGATTGGAGAACGCGACCGGCTTGCCCTGGAAATGGACGATGGCGATACGGAAATGCTTGAGGTACTCCAGGCTGAAGCGGCCCAGCGAGAAGCCTTTCTCGCGCACGTTCTTGCCCATTAGCCACGCATCGGAAATCACTTTGAGCTCATCCATGGGCGCTTGACCCACTTCATAGATTTCCAGCGACAGACCGTCGCGCCCACCCCGGTTCCAGGTGTAGCGCAGGTCCTTCATTTCCTTGCCCTTGGCTTCGATATCGAAATTGTGCAGATCCACCCGGGCTTCTTCGCCCAGCTTGATAGCAGTCAGGCCGATGTCCATGTAGAACGGCAGGTTCTCGGCGCGCACCTGATAGAACACAGGGCGGGCATGGTGAACGTCGCACAGATCGCGGAACTGCCAGATCAGCTCGGCCCGTTGCTGGGTCGGGCCAATCGGGTCGTACAAGGCAACCAGGCTGCGGCCACGATGGGCGTACATCAGAAAGGCGTTGCCGTCCGGGTGCATCAACACCGCTTTGTCGCCGGTGAGGACCAGACCACCATCGGGCTGGCTGGACGCTTTGATGATCTCTGCCGCTTTGGCCAGTTGGGCCTCGTCAGGCAGGTTGATCACAGGGCGAGCGGTGCGCAGCAACCAGGTCAGCGAGACGATCAACAGCAACACCGCGCTGCCCAGTGCCGAACGCAGCCCGCGAGGGGCGTCGGCGTCCAGGGTGAATTGCCACCACAACTGATGGCTGTAGGGCACGTCCTGGTAGGCGAACAGCAGCAACCAGACCGAAGCGCCCAGCACGCAAACACTGGCGACCAGATACAGCGGCGAAAACGGCAGCTCCAGCAAACGACTCGGGCGGTAGAACGAGCGCCGGAAGATCGCCAACAGGCACGCGGTCAGGAGCAGCAGGCTCGCTTCTTCCCAGTCGAAGCCCTTGAGGATAGACAGGATGGAGCCCACAAACAGCAGAATCGTGGTCAGCATCCATGCCGCGGAGAGGCGACGACGCAGGCCCTGGGCAAGCAGCAGGCAGAGCACGCCAATCAGGCTGGCGCCGAAGTGAGAAGCGTCGATCAGTCGATGGGGAATGAGGAACCCGAGACTCTCCAGACGGGTATCAATCTCGGGCGTGGAGCCGGAAAACAGCAGTACCACGCCGGAGAGGAACACCAGCAACGCCAGAATCGGGGCGCCAAGGCCTGATGCAACACGCATGGCCTGTTGCGCGAAAAGAAGTCGCTTGGCCTCACTGTAGAGCAGCACCAGACACGCGATCAGCAGTGGCATCACCACGTAAATCAGGCGGTACAGCAGCAGCGCGGCAGCCAACGGTGCAGCGCCCAGTTCGTCGGCAAATGCGGCGAGCAGAATGGCTTCAAAGACGCCGACTCCACCGGGCACGTGGCTGAGAACACCGGCGGCCAAGGCCAGCAGGTAAACCAGCAGGAAAGCGCCGAAGGGTGGGGCGGAGGGCAGCAACAGATAAAGGACGGCCGCAGCGGCTGCAACGTCCAGCGCGGTGATCACCAGCTGCATCAGCGTCAGGCGCACGCCAGGCAAACGCAGCGTTCGGCGGCCGGCGCGCACCAGCAAGTTATGCGGGATCGTCTGTTCCGGCAGACGTCGGCGATAAATGGCATAACCCAGGATTGCGCTGGTGGCCAACACCGCCACCGCCACGGTGGACAGCACCGGCACCGATACATGCAGCGCCAGCGAAGCGGCGGGCAGGTCGCTCAAGGTCGCCAGGGCAGCCAGCGGGGGAAGTGCGCAACCCAGTGACAGGCTGGCGAATAGGGTCATGTGGGCAACTTCGCCCGCACCCACTCCCAGTCGCGAATAAAGACGGTAACGAACCGAGCCGCCGGACAACATTGACAGGCCTACGGCGTTGCCGATGGCGAACGCGCAAAACCCGCCCATGATCAGCGACTTCGGTGGCAGATCGACATTGGCGTAGCGACTCGCGGACCACTCGTAGCCCAGCAGAATCACAAAGCCGATCGCCGTCGCCAGCACCGCGCCCGCCAGAGAAGGCAGCGGCACGCTGAGCAGCGAATCCTGCAGGGCGTAGATGTCCAGCTCGGTCAGCATGTGCCGGCAGGCGATCAGGGCGACGGCGAACAAAAGGATGGTGACGCCCAACCCGATGGGTTGACGATACTTGCTCACCAGTTCGCGTGGGCGCAATCGTTTCGGGGGAGCCGGAGGATGCTCCGTCACTGCTTCATTTGTGTCGGACGGGTTGGCGCGCATCAATCACTCCTTGGATCGTGCGCGACAGGATGGAGGTATACAGCCAAGTTACCAATCCCTACGCAAAAAATAATTCAGGATGTTAGCGCTTCAACGTCTAACGGGCGAATACCACGGGTACGTATCAGTGACCGTTCAGTCTAGGTTCAGTCGCTGGCCAGCGTATCGGCAGGGGCGATTAAAACTATTGCCCCGGCAACATACAGTAACAAGACCTCTCGGATGAACGCACCCCGGTAATGGGATGTGACAAGGATTCCGACCCGCTGTTCGTGAGCTTTCAGCGAGGCAAAAAAAAGGCCACTCTTTCGAGTAGCCTTTTTAGATGTTGGTTGCGGGAGCCGGATTTGAACCGACGACCTTCGGGTTATGAGCCCGACGAGCTACCAGACTGCTCCATCCCGCGTCTGTGTGGCGGCATTCTACAGTCGAACGACAAAGTGTCAACCTTTAATGCCAAGGATCGACAAAATAACCGTATCGGGAGCGTTGGGTCGCCTAAGTGGCGGTTGGACAAGGCTTTTATCGAAATCCGCGCCGAAGGGCAGGTCGCCGTCATCCATGGACCCGGTTTAATTCATATTAAGAGGTGAGGGGGGTAACGATGGGGTCGGGCTTGCTCAAACAGCGGC